>VFSW01007093.1_pt1 | contig 16337 bp, 12 predicted proteins | sample 5358111 | NCBI WGS metagenome assembly VFSW01 (sample SAMN11554181, study PRJNA540505) | mine drainage metagenome | isolation source: sediment from site ElyBrook_90M | place: USA: Ely Copper Mine, Vershire, VT | collected 2017 | reverse complement strand
CTGGCCCTTTTGCACGGAGCTTCTCCCTCCGGGGCGGGAGCCCTTTTTGCGCTCGCCAACGACCTGGCCGAAGTGCAAGGCGATTTTGTGCTGGTGCTCGATGATTATCACACGGTCGACTGCCCCGAAACCGCCGAAATCCTGCAATTTTTACTCGAAAACCGTCCCCCGACTTTCCATCTCATCCTCACCGCCCGGACTGCACCGGCGCTCAACCTGTCGCGCCTGCGCGCCCTCGACCAGGTAATCGAGATCGGCGCGGCCGACCTGCGCTTCACCGAGCCGGAAGTGCGCGCCTTCCTCGAAACCAGCCTGGATTTACACCTGTCCTCCGGTGACCTGGCCTGCCTGAACCAAACCACCGAGGGTTGGGCGGTCGGGATGCAGTTGGCGGCCCTGGCCCTGGCCAGTACCAGCCAACCCGCCAACTGGCAGGCCCTGGCCGGGCAGGCGCACATTTTCGAATACCTGGCCGAGGAAGTGCTGCGCCGTGAATCGCCTGAGATTCAAAATTTTTTGAAGAAATCGGCCCTCTTCGACCGATTTTGCGCGCCCTTATGTGAAACTTTGCTCTTTCCGGTGTACGGCCCATCTCGACCCGCCGGTGCGGCGGAACTGCTGGACTACGTGGAACGCGCCAACCTTTTCCTCGTCCCGCTCGACTCCACCCATACCTGGTACCGCTACCACGCTTTGTTCGCCGACTTCCTGCGCAGCCAGGTGCCCGCTTACCAGGCCATGCCGCTGTACCGGGCCGCCAGCGGCTGGCTCGAGCAAAATGGCCTGCTCGACGACGCCATCCACTACGCCACGCACGCCGGCGATTACGAGCGCGCCGCCGGCCTGCTCGAAAACCACTACATCGATATGCTGCAGCGCGGCGAACAGGCGGCCCTGGCCGAGTGGATCGCCGGAATGCCGCCCGATCTGCTCGAAGCCCACCCGCGCCTGTGGCTGGCCAAAGGCTGGGCCAGCGTGATTGGTCTCGATTCCGACCAGGCCGCCGCCTGTGTGGACAAAGCCGAGAGCCTGATCCCACCCGGCGCAACCGGGGAGCGGCTGCGCGGCGAAGCGAAATCTCTGCGCATCATGACCGGCATTTTTGCCGGCAAAGTCGCCGCTCTCGACGATATCTCGTCCACTTTCGTGCTCCTGGCCGAACAGGACGAGTTTCTGCACAGCCTGCTGCATTTCAACCTCGGACTGCACCACGTGATGCAAGGGCAGACCGCCCAGGCTGTGGAAGCCTTTTCTGAAACGCTGCGGCTGACCAAAGCCCTCAACAACCCTATGATCACCATCGTCGCCTCGGTGCAATTGGGCGAGACCCGCCAGGTGCGTGGGGCGCTGGGGCTGGCCGAGCGCGCTTTCCGCCAGGTGATCCGCTATGCGAAAGAGACGCTCGGCGAGCACACCTTTTTGCTGGGCATGCCTTATATAAGTTATGCCGATCTGCTGCGCGAGCAAAACCGCTGCGACGAAGCCGCCCGCTACGCCGAACAGGGGATTGCCTTTTGCCAGGTCTGGCAGCCGGTCGCCAGCCTGGATGGGCGCATCACCCTGGCGCGCCTGTTGGCCGCCCGGGGACAGTGGGAGGCCGCCTTCGGCCATCTCGAAGGCGCCATACAGGTGGCGGAAACCAGCCCTTCGCTGCTCAACGATACGTTTGTCTCTACCCACCTGGCGCGCCTGGCGCTCTTGCAAGGCGATTTTCCCAGGGCGGCGCAGTGTATCAAAGCCTATAATCTGGAAAAAATCGACCAGGCGACGTCCTATTTCTTGTGGGAGCTGGCGCAACTGGCGCTTTTACGCGCCAAAATAGCCGGGCTGGCGGCTGACCCGGCGGCGGCGGGCCCCATCATCGAAGCTTTATCCAATTTAATGCTCGAATCAGAAGGCCGTGAGCGGGTGACGCCGGTGATCGAAGCCCTGCTCCTGCGCGCCAGCGCCCTGCACCGTGCCGGACGACACGCCGAAGCGGCCGAAGACCTCTCGCGCGCCCTGGCGAAGGGGGCGCAAAGCGGCTACGTGCGCATCTTTGCCGACGAGGGCAAAGCCCTCCTGCACCTGCTTGAGCAGTACCGCGCTAAGATTCACGCGCCCCAGCTTTATTTTGAGCGCATATTGGGCATCCTGCGCAGCGAAAACACACCACCCGCCCCGGAGCTGGCTCTCAGCTTCGAACGGCTGACCCCGCTCACCCGCCGCGAACTCGACATTCTTACCCTGCTGGCTGCCGGAAAAAGCAACCAGGAAATTGCCGCCGAACGGGTGTTAACCCTCAATACGGTTAAAAAGCACGTGGCGAATATTCTGGCCAAACTTGGGGTATCCAACCGCACCCAGGCGGTGATGCTGGCCAGAAAACAGGGCTGGATCGAGTAGAAAAATAACTCTTTTCTACTCCTTTCGAGCGCCGACACACCGCTCCCCACGGTGTATCTTTAAATCTAAGGAAATCACTTTTTTAGATGTACAAGGCTACGCCTTGTACATCTAAAAAAGTGAACTCTTCCGATTTTAAGGAGAAGCCTTGTCTCACCTGATCGATCTCAATGCCGTTACCAAGTCTTACCAGACCGACGCCGGGCTGTTCATGGCCTTGAAGGGCATCGACCTGCACGTCGAAGCGGGTGAATTTGTGGCCATTGTGGGCAAATCCGGCAGCGGCAAGACCACCTTGATCAACATGATCACCGGCCTCGACCGTCCGACCAAGGGTGAAATCCTGGTCGGCGGGACGGCAGTTGAGAAACTGAACGAAAACCGCCTGGCAGCCTGGCGCGGGCGCACCATCGGGGTGGTATTCCAATTTTTCCAGCTCATGCCAACCCTGACAGCGCTGTAGAACGTCATGCTGCCGATGGACTTCTGCTCTACGCCGCCATTCAACGCACGCCGCGCCCGCGCCGGGGAACTGCTGGCCCTGATGGAAATCGACCTGCACGCCAATAAGGTCCCTTCCAAACTTTCCGGCGGGCAGCAGCAGCGCGTTGCCATCGCCCGGGCCCTGGCGACCGACCCGCTTATCCTGGCCGCCGACGAACCAACCGGCAACCTCGACTCGAAGACTGCCTCAGCCGTCTTTGCCCTGTTCGAGCGGCTCACCAGCCTGGGCAAAACTGTCCTCATGGTCACCCACGACCCGGACCTGGCCCGCCGCGCCGGCCGGCAGCTCCATATCGCCGATGGGATGATTGTGGACGACGTAAGTGGAAAAGCCGCTCGATGACTGAAAGGGACTTCGCATGACTCCCTGGTTAAAAGTCGCCCGCGATCTGTGGGCCAACCGCTCGCGCACGCTGCTGACCATCCTCTCGATCGTGGCCGGGGTGTTTGCGATTGGCATGATCGCCTCAACCCAACAGGCGCTGACCGAATCGCTCAACGCCCAATATGCCGCCTTGCGCCCGGCTGACGCCATCCTCCTGACCGAGCCCATGCTGGACGATGGGTTTGTCTCCTCCATCCGCCACATTCCAGGGATAGATGAAGCCGAAGGCCGCCGCTCGCTGCCACTGCGCATCTCGCTGGATGGTCAGGGGGCCACCTGGCGGGATATTACCCTGTATGCCATCGCCGATTTCGACGACCAGCGCCTGTTTTTGATCAACCCGCAGGACGGCGCCTGGCCGCCAGAAAAAGGCCAGATCCTGATGGAACGCGCCTCGATGGCTTACCTGGGTACGAAACCCGGCGACCGCCTCCTGGTCAAAACCACGGATGGGCGCAAGTTCAACCTGACCGTTACCGGGCGCGCCCACGACCTGTACCGCATCCCGCCCGTCATCGAAGGCTGGATTTACGGTTACGTCAACGAAGATACCATCCGCTGGATGGGTCAGCCAGAAGGCTACAACGAGCTTTACGTCGACGCCAGCGCGGCGAGCATGGACGGCATCCGCGCCACCGTCGACGAGGTGGCCGAGCGCATCGAAGGGGAGGGCCTGCCCATTTACCAGAAGACCTTGCCCAACCGCGGTGAGCATCCGCTCAACTACGTTATCTCTACCGTGCTGGCTCTGCTTGGCCTGGTGGCCGTGCTGGCGATGTTCCTCAGCGGTTTGCTGGTGGTCAACGTGATCTCGGCGCTGATTGCCCAACAAGAACGCCAGATCGGGATCATGAAAGCCATCGGGGGGCGGCCCTGGCAGATCATCGGCCTGTATTTCAGCATGGTGGTGGCGCTTGGCCTGGCGGCCTGCCTGATCGCCATCCCGCTCAGTTACCTGGGCGCCAATGCCCTGGCGGGTTTCATCGCCGAACTGATCAACTTCGACCCACCTGTGGTGCAGTTTACCCTTCAGGCGCTTTTGCTGCAGTTCGGGGTGGGCTTGCTGGTGCCCCTTCTGGCTGCGGCTCCCGCAATCTTGAACGGAACGCAGGTCTCCCCGGCGCGGGTCCTGAGCGAATACGGCATCAGCCAGGTGTGGGGTGGAGCCCGTCTGCTCGAAACCATCCTGCGCCGCTTTCCCCGTTTCACCCGCGATATCTTGCTGGCCCTGCGCAATCCCTTCCGCAAGCGCGGGCGGTTGATCCTCTCACTGGTCACGCTGACCTTTGCCGGAGCGGTCTTCATGGCCATCGTCAACCTGCAAGATACGCTGAACAGCTCACTCAACGAAATGTTCGGCTTCTGGCGCTACGACGCCTGGTTGGTGGTGGAAGGTTACACTCCGGTGGTACGGCTGGTGCAAGAAGCCAAAGCCATCCCTGGCGTGGTACAGGCTGAAGCCTGGGGTTTCACCATCGGGCGCTACGTCCGCCCGGATGGCACCGAAAGCGACAACCTGTACCTGCTGGCCCCGCCTGCCGGAACAAAATTGCTCGACCCGCCCATTATAGCCGGCAGGGCGCTGCGCCCCGGCGACAGCGACGAAATCGTGGTCACGCCCGGATGGCTCGCCAAAGAAAAAGACCTGCACCTGGGCAGCCGCGTCTCGATCAAAATCGAGGGCCAAACGCAAACTTACACCATCGTCGGCTTGATGAATATGATGGGCAACAGCTCGGTGGGTTACTTTACCCTCATGGACTACTCGGCCTTCACGCGCCACGTGCATGAGCCGAAACGCGCCAATGCCATCATCCTTACCCTGGCCCCACGCGACCTCGACGCTCAGCGCCGCCTGACCAGCCAGATCGAACAGCGCTACGACCGCACCAACATCAAAGTGGTCTCCAACTTCCTGATCACCGAGGAACGCACCGAGATCGACTCGGCCTTCGGCATCATCGTAGCCTTACTGATGGTCATGACAGTCGTGCTCGCCGCGGTAGGTGGGCTGGGGTTGATGGGCACCATGAGCCTGAACGTGATCGAACGCACACGAGAAATCGGCGTGATGCGCGCCTATGGCGCTTCCAACACGGCCGTCTTCCGCATCGTCATCCTGGAAGGTCTCTTGATCGGGATGATGAGCTGGGGTATGGCGATTGTGCTTTCTCTGCCCCTCAGCGTTTTACTGGCCCGGAATATTGGCCAATCTTTTATGGACTATCCCATGCCGGCGACTTTCTCACTCGCCGGAATCCTGGCCTGGGCGGTTCTGGTGGTGGTCATCTCCATCGTGGCCAGCCTCTTCCCCGCCCTGCGCGCCGTGCGGCTGACCGTGACCCAGGTGCTGGCTTACGTTTTGTTTTAATTTTAATTTTTTTGCCGGGGGGCGGAACTACCGCCGGCAATAACATAAAAATTCATAACATTGTATTACTTGACGATTTGGAGGATTCTTATTATAATCGCCTCAATATATAAATGGCTGTGAAGAGAAGAAGTAAGCGCTAAGGCCATGTTACAGAGAGCAGGCACGGTGAGAATCCTGCACAAAAGTCAGCGCTGAATGGTTCTCGGAGCTGCAAGGTGAAACGAAATCTGAGTAGCCTACGCCGGAGATACCACCGTTATCAGGGTAAAGGATATAATCAGGTAAACTGACGTATCCGACAGAGTGAGGCTGGCTATTGATTTCCGTCGTTCATCGGCGGAAATTTTTGTTAATAAGCATGCTGCAGCCTAAGTTGGGTGGCACCACGGGAAGCCCTTTCCCGTCCCAGGCGGACGAGAAAGGGCGTTTGCGTTAACAAGGGCAAATCACAGGACAGCCCGATTGGCTCAATCTGACCTTACTTAGGAGAAAACCATGTTAAAAGCATATATTGCCAAAGTTGCAGCCTTCCAAAACCTGGCGGCTGAAGAAGCCGAAGCGGCGATGGAAATTATCATGACCGGCCAGGCCACCCCGGCCCAAATCGGGGGTTACCTGGTGGCCTTGCACATGAAAGGCGAGAGCGTGGATGAGATTACCGGTTCCGCCCGGGCCATGCGCGCTCACGCCAGCCGGGTATCGCCGCACCTGGGGGGCGCCAGCCTGCTGGATACCGCCGGGACAGGCGGGGATGGGTCACATTCCTTCAATATTTCCACTGCGGCAGCCCTGGTCATTGCCGGAGCGGGGCGCAAGGTAGCCAAACATGGCAACGGCGCAGCTACGTCACTGTGCGGCAGCGCCGACGTATTGTCTGCCCTGGGAGTAAATCTACGCCTCACCTCCGAACAGGTAGCCGCCTGCATCGAACAGGTCGGTATCGGCTTCATCTTTGCGCCGAGTTTTCACCCGGCGATGAAATATGCCATCGGGCCGCGCCGTGAACTTGGCCAGCGTACCATTTTCAACCTGCTGGGCCCGCTCACCAACCCGGCCGGGGCCACGCACCAGTTGATCGGAGTATACGACCCGGCACTGACCGAGCCGTTGGCCAGGGTGCTCGGGTCGCTGGGCGGCAAAGCCGCCTTTGTGGTGTACGGGTACGGCGGCCTGGACGAGTTGACCACCGCCGGGGGAAATGTGGTCAGTCACCTGAAAGATGGCGAAGTGCGCACCTTTGAACTGGACCCGCAAAACCTGGGCCTGCGCCGCGCCAATCCGGAAGACTTCGTGGGCGGGAATCCGGCCGAGAATGCCGCCATTCTGCGGGGCGTCCTCAGTGGCAAAGATACCAGTTCCCGGCGCGATGTAGTGCTGTTGAATGCAGCCGCCGCCCTGGCCGCCGAATCCGGCGACCTGGAGGCCGGGCTGGCCGAAGCGGAGTGTTCGATTGACAGCCAGGCAGCCCTTTCCAAATTGGATGCACTGGTAAATTTCACCCAGCAGGCCGGGCAGGCATGACCATCCTGGACGATATCTTTGCCGCCAAACACCTGGAAGTACGGCAGCGCAGCCAGTTAATCCCCCTGGTAGAGATACGCCGCCGGGCGGAGGCGGCCCCCCCAACGCACGACTTTGCCGGCGCGCTAACCCGCCCTACCCGGCAGTCGCCTCTACGGCTGATTGCTGAGATCAAACAGGCTTCACCTTCGCGCGGCCTGCTTACCCGAGATTTCGACCCCCTGCGCCTGGCGGCTGCCTACCGGGATGGCGGCGCAGCGGCGATCAGCGTGCTGACCGATGAGAAATACTTTCAGGGATCGCTGGATATCCTGGAAAAAGTGGCAGGATTGCCGGCTCGCCCGCCGCTACTGCGCAAGGATTTCATGTACGATGCCTACCAGGTATACGAGGCCCGCGCCGGCGGCGCGGATGCCGTCTTGTTGATTGCGGCAGCCCTCAATCCGCGCCAGATGGCTGATCTGAGCGCCCTGGCAAGAGAATTGAAAATGGCTGCCCTGGTAGAGGTTCACAACCAGGCCGAACTGGAAGCCGCCCTGTCCTGCCGCCCGGCCCTGGTCGGGATCAACAACCGCGATCTGCACACGTTTGAAGTCAGCCTGGATACCTGCCTGCGGCTGCGCCCGCTCATCCCGGCCGGGACGCTGGCGGTAGCCGAAAGCGGCATTCACACCCGCCAGGATGTCGACCGACTGGCCCAGGCCGGCTTTGACGCCATGTTGGTAGGCGAGCAACTTGTCACGGCTGCCGACCCGGCGGTCGCCATGCGGGATTTGCTGCAATGAAAGTAAAAATTTGTGGAATCACCACCCTGGAAGACGCCCTGGCTGCGGTGGCAGCCGGCGCAGACCTGCTCGGGTTCAACTTCTATCCAAAAAGCCCGCGCTGCCTCACACCCGCGGCGTGCGCCCACATCACCGCCGAACTGCGCCGCCAGGGCACGCCGGCGGTCCTGGTGGGTGTTTTTGTCAACGCAACCCCGCAGACGATAGAGCTGACCCTGGAGAAGTGTGCCCTGGACCTGGCCCAGCTCTCCGGAGATGAAACCCCGGCGCAGGTACAGGTTCTGGGTGAGAAGGCCTTCAAGGCGCTGCGCCCGGCCAATGCCGAACAACTGCGCCAGGCGCTGGCCGCTTACCCGCCGCGGCAAACCCCTCCGTCCGTCTTGATCGACGCCTACCGTCCCGGTGATTACGGTGGAACAGGCCAGCGCGCCGATTGGGACCTGGCAGCCGGGCTTGCCGGCCAAGCGCCTGTACTGCTGGCCGGTGGCCTGACACCTGAGAATGTGGCCGAAGCCGTTCGGCGGGTGAACCCTTGGGGGGTGGACGTGGCTTCAGGAGTAGAATCGGCCCCCGGGCGCAAGCATGCCGGTAAAATGGCCGCCTTTGTCAGGGCAGCTCAAACTGCCAGAAAGGAAAGATGACCGTGGTAGTTCAAACGTATCCCCGTTTACCAGCGAAGTTTGGCCCTTACGGCGGCCAGTTTATTCCCGAAACATTGGTTCCAGCACTGACCGAACTGGAACAAACCTACCAGTCGCTGCGAGAAGACGCCAGCTTTCAAGCCGAACTGCGCCACTTGCTGGCTACTTACGTTGGGCGCCCTACTCCTTTGACCTACGCCAGCCACCTGAGCGACAATCTGAAGGGAGCCCAAATTTTTCTCAAGCGCGAGGATCTGGCCCATACCGGGGCGCATAAAATCAACAATGCCCTCGGACAGGCGCTGGTGGCGCGTACGCTGGGCAAAAAACGGATCATTGCAGAAACTGGAGCGGGGCAGCACGGCGTGGCGACTGCGACGGTATGCGCTCTGCTCGGCATGGACTGTGTGGTGTATATGGGATCGGTTGATATGGCCCGCCAGCAGCCCAATGTTATTCGCATGCGTTTGCTGGGGGCCGAGGTGCGCGCCGTAGAAAGCGGTACGCGCACCCTGAAAGATGCGGTTAACGAAGCCATTCGCGATTGGGTCAGTCACGTAGACGATACCTATTACCTGCTCGGTTCGGCGCTGGGGCCGCATCCTTATCCCCTGATGGTGCGCGATTTCCAGTCGGTCATTGGCGTGGAAGCTCGCCGCCAGATCCTGGAAGCTGCCGGACGGCTGCCGGATGCCTGTATTGCCTGCGTCGGCGGGGGTTCGAACGCCATCGGGTTGTTTCATGCCTTCCTGGCCGACCAGGCGGTCGAATTAATCGGCGTCGAAGCCGGCGGCGAGGGGATTGAAAGCGGGCATCACGCCGCTCGCTTTGGAGACCCCCGGTTGGGCCGCCCCGGGGTTCTGCACGGCGCCTATACCTACGTGCTCCAGACGGAAGACGGGCAAATTGCTGAAACCCACTCGATCTCTGCCGGCCTGGATTATGCAGCGGTCGGCCCGGAACATGCCTATCTGCGTGAGATTGGCCGCACGCGCTATACCTCGGCTACCGACCAGGAAGCGCTGGAGGCTTTCCAACGCTTATCACGCGAGGAGGGCATCATTCCCGCCCTCGAATCGGCCCACGCTGTAGCCGAGGCCATTCGCCAGGCGCCTGCCCGCTCCGCCAACCAGATTCTGCTGGTTAATCTTTCCGGGCGCGGCGACAAAGACCTCGAGACGGTTACCCGGGCGCTTAAAATGGTTTGACAAATTTTATCTACCGGAGGAATAACTTGGATGGAATAACCCACATTTCCGAAGCATTTCAAACCGCACAGCGCGCCGGCCATGCGGCCCTGATGCCTTATCTCACCCTTGGGTATCCGAACCCCGGGTTGTCCCTGGCATTGATTAAGGCGGCAGCCGACAGCGGCGCAGATCTGCTCGAACTCGGCGTGCCTTTTTCCGACCCGCTGGCGGATGGCCCCACCATCCAGCACTCGACCCAGGTAGCGCTGCAGCAGGGAATGACAGTAGCGGGCTGCCTGGACCAAACCCGCACTTTGCGCGAGCGGGGCCTGAAACAACCCATGCTGTTGATGGGTTATTTCAATCCCCTGCTGGCGTACGGGATTGAGCGGTTTGTCGAGCATGCCGTCCAGGCCGGGGCGGATGGGCTGATTATCCCCGATTTGCCTCCTGAAGAGGCACTCCCGGTCGAAAACGCTTGCAGCCAGCGGCGCCTGGCGCTGGTATACCTGGCCGCGCCCAATACCAGCCCGCAGCGCCTGGCCTTGCTGGCAGAGCGCACCAGCGGTTTTCTTTACCTGGTTTCGGTTAAAGGGGTTACCGGGGCGCGGGCCGGCATCCCAACTGACCTGGATGATTTTGTCCGGCGGGCACGCACGGTGGCGCATACCCCCGTGGCTGTAGGGTTTGGGATTGCCACGCCCGAGCAAGCGGCGGCCGTGGGGCGTATTGCCGATGGGGTGATTGTGGGCTCGGCGCTGGTTAATGCCATCGACTCAAAGCCTGAGGTCCCGGTTGGCGAGGTGAGTACCTTTGTGGCCAGTCTCGCCGAAGCGCTAAACCACTAATCGCACAGGATTCAGTATAATGGTGATTATTCCTATGCCGAATTCTGTGAGTAGAGCAACCCGTTCATGATCTGGCAGGTGGTAGATCCATTCCGGAATAATCTGCCTCTGGTAGATTCACATCTCGACCTGGCCGAAAATGTGACCTTATTCGGCCGTGACCTCACCCTGAGCATCGCGGAGAGGCGAGCGCTGGAAAACCGCGCCACCGGGCAGGCAACCGTATCCCTGCCAGAAATGGAGCGGGGCGGGATTGCCGTGGTATGTGCAACGGTGACCCCCGGCTTCTTAGCCGCCGACGTGGGAGAAGATTTTGAACCTCGCTCGGCGCTCTACCACACGTTGGAAGAAGCCGAAGCGCAGGCGCTGACTCAGATAGACCTGTACGAAAGTTGGGAAAAGCAAGGTCGTGTCCGGCTGCTCAAGTCGGTGCGTGACCTGGATGATCACCTGCACTTATGGCAGAGCGATCGCAAACCGGGCCTGGTCCTGCTCATGGAAGGGGCCGACCCCATCGTTCACGTCAGCGACCTGCCGCGCTGGTGGCAGCGCGGCCTGCGCATGATCGGCCTGACCTATGGAGACACACAGTACGGTCGCGGGGTGGCCGGTGGGAGCACGACCTTCAAGAAAGGCGGCCTGACCCCCGAAGGCTTTGCCTTGCTTGGACAAATGGCAGAATTGGGCTTTATCTGGGATATTTCACACCTGGCGGAAGACGGGGTATGGCAGGGCCTGGAGTTGCAATTCCCGCGGGTTTGTGCATCGCATGCCAACGCGCGCGCCTTCATCCCCACCGACCGGCAATTGAGTGACGAGGTTATCCGCGCCGTAGGCGAGCGGAATGGGGTCATCGGCCTGGTCCTTTACAACCGCTTCCTCGAACCAGGCTGGCAAAAAGACAGATCCATCCCGGTTACCCTCAAACAACACGTGGCGAAGCATGCCCGCCACATTGCAGACGTCGCCGGTTGGTGCACCGTAGGCATTGGATCGGATTTGGACGGGGGCTTTGGCCGGGACCAAAGTCCGGCAGAAATCGAAACTATAGCCGATTTGAATAAAATAGGGTCGGTCGTACCGGCTGAGGTGAGTGAGGCAGTCCTCAGCACAAATTGGTTGAATTTCTTCAGATCATCCCTGCCGAAATCCGCTTGATTATTTTAGAAACACTTTTTTTAGGTGGTGAAGGCATAGCCTTTACCATCTAAAAAAGTGAAACTTACAAAATTTTCTGTACGATCCCTCTCCCGCCGTCCACGCGCACCTGGTCGCCGGTTCGCAGGCGGCTGGTAGCGGTCCCACAGCCTACCACGGCCGGGATACCCAGTTCACGCGCCACAATGGCAGCGTGTGAAAGCGGTGCACCGATATCGGTGACGATCGCGCAAGCCCTGGGGAATAAGGGCGTCCAACCGATATTGGTGGTAGAGGTCACCAGTACCTCACCCGGCAAAAACGCATGCGCTTCATCGAGGCTGGAAAGCACCCGCACCGTGCCTTGCACAATGCCGGCGGCGCCGGCAAAGCCTTTGATCGTAGTGGGGTCCGCATCGGCCAGGGCCGGTTGGGCATCCGGATCGTAGTAATCCACCCGGCGGGCGGGATCCTTCACCCATTCGAAGGGATCGAAACGGCCTTTGATAAACAGCGGCAGGGTTGGCAGGCTGCAGTAACGCTCATAATTGTGCTTGCGGGCCGGGAGGTGAGATAAAACAGCGCGGCTGCCCTTGAGCACCTGCGGAATTTCGAAGATGTACAGGAAAAAGACGTCCTTGCCAATCCCGGTCAACTCGCCGGCCTTGAGCATGAAGGCGCGCATCACCCGAAACGTGCGGGTAAACTCCGAGCGCAAGGATTCGCGGGCCTGGGCCGCCCGCTCGATCTGACCGAGGTTGTTCTCCAGCCATTTTCGTTTGCCGGAGTAGCGCCGGATAAAGCGCTCCTTCGCCTGGGAAAACTGCGCCTGCTGATTTGCCAGCAGCGTCTCCACGTCCACACCCGATGTCTGGTAGTCCGCAATCTGCCTGTCCAGGTAGTCCGGGTCTTCGACCGGATAAGGGATGGACATTTCAAATTCGTGGGCGCTGCGGTGGCCGTAACTCGCCAGGTATTCCTGGCGGCTCAGCTCGCCTTTGATCACTTGAGCGATCCCGACCAGCGGCCCCAGGCTTTCCAGTCCGTCGGTCCCCCTGAAATTGGACAGAAGGGAGTTGGCATCTTTGATGCCCACCAATTTTTCCAGGCGGTTCTGCAAGGTTACCAGGGTCAGATCAGACGCCCCACCCAGGAAAATAGCCCACATCCTCGACACGAATGGGCGAATCTCGCCTGTCCATAGCTCCAACAATTGCTGCGCGTTGCCAGCCGCGGCGATGCGGCGGAGGTTTTCTTCACACCACGGCCGGGTCTGCCTGATATATTCGTCTTTGTGTTTCTGAGCGTTCTGGATACGCTTGAAACTCTGTGTGCCACGCAACCTTAAATCCTTAAGCAGTTCGATCAACCCCACCGGATAAATGGGTATTTCGACGTTGGCGGGAAATCTGCCAAAGGCGTTGCCGATCAGCTTCTTGCTGTAATCCATGGGGAGACCAAATTTACTCGTCAGCGAAAAGAGAATACTGACGTTGGAATACCCCCTGCCGCAGATATTGCCCGACCACAGGTAATAGCCGCTCATCTTCTGGGTTTCCATGTCGAGCTCGCGGATCAGGCTCCAGGTGAAAGGCGTCATCACGTCTGGCAGCGCCTCGCCGATATTATTGTTGGTCCACACAAAATTGTGGTCCAGGCTTTCGTTGACCGTATAGGTATCGTAATCGATGGTTTGCAAAGTGGTAACCGGCCTGGATTGCAGCAGGTAGATCTCACCGTTGCAGGCTGCCCATTCGATGTCCAGGGCACAGCCGGCATCCTTTTCCAACTGCGCAGCCAGGTAGAAGAGCCTACGTGCATATCGCTTGATCTCTTTCGGCCCGTTATACTTCCCGGCGGGACGCCTGATCTTGAAATCCTGGGCATTGGCTTCGCCTGAAACGAGCTGCTCGCCCAACCCGCGCACGAAATTGCCGGCCATATGCGTATGGTTGCCGCTGATCGGATCGGCCGTAAAAAGCACCCCGGCGAAATCGGGCTGGACCATGCGCTGGATTACCACAGCCATGGCGTGGTCAGACCCTAATCCAAGCCGCTGGCTGTAGGCCTGCACGCGCTCCGAATGAGCCGAGGCGGTAACTTTATCAACCGCCGCCAGCAGTTCATCATCCGTTTTTACATTTAAAACCGTCTCGAATTCCCCGGCGTAGGAGCTTTGGGCCGAATCTTCGTTCAAAGCCGAAGAACGCACGGCAAAGCGGGCCGCCGGGTCGCCCTGGCGCAGCGCGCTAAGCCGGGTTGCCAGCGCCTGACGGGCGTCCCGGGTCAACTGCCCATCCTCGAAGGCGGGCGCCAGGATGACAAAACCATCCGGGACGGGATACTGCGCTTGAAACATACGGCATAACGAAGCGCCCTTGCCGCCGGCCAGGTTGAATAAGTCGCCGGGTAAATCGCCAAAGCGATAGATCATTTCAGACATGCGTTTTTCCTTGGTTGATTGAGATCACACCTTCAACGTTTATTGCAGCTGCAGCGCAGATTTTTCCTGCATTTCATCCAGGTAAGCGATAAAAGCCGTCGAAAGGTTGTGCAATTCATCCACAGATAGCTCTCGGCCGGTCTCAAAAGTGCGGTGGATGGTTTCACCGATCAGTTCGGCAGTTGCTTCATCGGACAGTTTCATCTCGGTGGGGACGAGTGGAGCAAGCATGAAAAAGCCGATAAAAATAGCCGTCACGGAATACACCTGGGCTTGAAAACTGATATCTGTACGGATGAGGCCGTGAGCGCGCAAAAAATCCAGGTAAACATAGAAACCGGATAAGCGGCTCTGGTATAGGGGAAGGTTTTGTTCGGTCCTGGCCAGTTTGCCGAGAATATCCCGGTCGCCTAACAGGAACGCTTTCACCAGCGGCCGTTTCATCATGGACAGGGCAGCCTGCTTATAAATTCCACGCAAGGTGGCCCCGGCCGGGTCGGTGGAAATCCCTTGTTTGAGATCGACGATCAACTCATTCGACTCGCGCCGCAGCAGCGCTAAGAAAAGCTCTTCACGCGTTTTCCAATGCAGATAGATGGTGCCTTTTGCGACGCCCGCCTTTTGGCAAATGTCGTCCACGCTGGTTTTATCGTAGCCCCAGCGCAGGATCAATTCGGCTGCGGCATCCAAAATGCGCTGGCCGCGTTCTTCCTGTTTGGATCTGAGCGGAGTCTGCGGGCTAAAGGCATTGTTTTGAACGGGCATCGTATTTTCTTCCTATTTTTGACTGTTTATGCTCTTTTAGTCAATCAGTCAGTATTATAGAACGAAATGGCTGTAAAGTCAAGCAGTAGGATTCTTCGGTTTTGACGCAAGTGTATAATATTCATCTATCTACCCATTCTGAAGGCGAGGCTCCCCATGGATTACACACAGCACAATGAAGAAGTCCGCCAGGTCTGGCAGGCTTACCACGCCGGCCACCCGACCCGCGTACCGATGAAACTGGTCACCGAAATGCGCTGGTACCTGCTCGACCCGCAGCTCAACCGGGAAGGCATTACCTGGCAGGCCTATCTCAACAATCCTGAGCTTATGTTTGAAATGTGCTTGAAACACGCCTACGCCGTGCGCCACCGCATCCCTTACCAGGATGTCTTCCTGGGCATTCCGGAAGAGGGTTGGAGCGTGGCGCCGTTCTTCGCCAACATTATCGACGAAGCCTGGTTTGGCTGCGAAATAATTTACCCGGAGGGCCAGGCCGCCACTACCCTGCCCAGGTTTACCGGGAAGCACAAATACGAAGTCCTCGCGCGAGGCATCCCCGGGCCTTTTGACGGCTTTATGGGCACAATAAGGGAATATTATGAGCTGTTCAACCACCTGGCCATCGGGCGGGAATTTTACGGCAAGCCGGTAAGGATCGGGCTGCCCCAGCCGTTGAGTTTCGACGGGCTGCTGACCGTTGCCACCGGCCTGCGCGGCCCGGAGCTTTTTGAAGACATGCTGGCCGACGAAGACTACTACCACGCCCTGATGGACCTGGTGACGGAAGCCAGCATCGGCCTGGTCAAAGCCTGGCGGGCGTTGTGCGGCGTCGACCTTCGTCCGGCCAGGGGCGGGATGGCGGATGACGCCATCCAATTCATCTCAACCGCCCTGTATCGTGAAAAAGTGCTGCCTTATCACCGGCGTTTCGTCTCCGCCTTATACGGCGAAGGCCCACTGAGCATGCACCTGTGTGGAAACGTGCAGCGCCACCTGCCCACGATTGTGCGTGAGCTGAACGTGCGCGCCTTCGACACCGGTTTCCCGATCAACTTCAACACCCTGCGCGAGCAGGTGGGCGAAGATGTAGAAATCCAGGGCGGCGTCCGGGTTCCGGACCTGTTGAGTTGTTCGCCCGAGCAGATCTATGCCATAACCAAAGGCATCCTGGCCAGCGGAATCAAGCGCGGGGGCAAATTCATCATGGCCGAGGCCAACGACCTGGCCCCATGCGTCCCGCTCGCCAACCTGGAAGCCATGTACCAGGCTACCAGGGAGTTTGGTGTATACGAGGTGTGAATTTTATAATCTTAAAGATTGTTGACAGAACAATTGTTCTTGCTATAATTATAATAT
>VFSW01007092.1_pt1 | contig 16337 bp, 9 predicted proteins | sample 5358111 | NCBI WGS metagenome assembly VFSW01 (sample SAMN11554181, study PRJNA540505) | mine drainage metagenome | isolation source: sediment from site ElyBrook_90M | place: USA: Ely Copper Mine, Vershire, VT | collected 2017 | reverse complement strand
CTTATGCGACGACTCAAGTATGGAACGAGAGGATGCTCGCAAGTTATCTCCTGAAGCGCAGCATGCGCGCTGCCTTCAGGTGGTTCGTGCTTACAAGCGAGGCGTGAACGGTCGCCAGATTTCTCGTGATGTGGGCTTAAGCTATTCGTCGGCTCGCATGATTCTCCATCGCTACGAAAAAGATGGCCTGCGCGGCATTGAGTCCGATCTGCGCGGGCGCCCGACCGGCAGTTGCCGCACCCTCACCGCCGAGCAGGAAGAGCAGACAGCGCCTGATCTGCGATAAGCGCCCGGATCAACTCAAACTCGACTTTGCCCTGTGGCCGCGCGCTGCCGTCATGCTGCTGATCGAGCGCGAGTGTGGCATTCGCCGTCCTGTGCGCAGCGTGGGCGAGTATCTCACGTGCCTGCGAGAAGTCGCCCGTGGCGGTTCAGAAGTGGCTCGACAAGACGTGTTCTGAGATTACCAAACGCGCAAAACAAGAGGACGCCGAGATTCACTCGGGCGTACGAAACCGCCGTGGCCAACACCGACGTACGTGGCCGTGGCTACGCGCCCAGGGGAGATACGCCGGTGGCATATGTCGTCGGCGGCACGCGACAGCAACTATCGGTGATTTCGACCGTGACCAACCAGGGAAAATCCAGTTGGATGATCATCGACGGCAACTTCAACCACAACTGAACACAGGGCGGCAATCGAGACCAATCCTGAAAGAATCAAAGCCTTCTTCAATGACCCACTCGCTGCATACGCCGACTGACAGTATTTGATCGCCCGATCAATAAGTGGAAGATTACTGCGGGTTAAGCAAGGGTTAAGGAGCGATGCAGTAGGCTTTCCTCGTCTGCCTAGATTTGCAGCAAAAGGGGAACCAAGAAAATGAGATGGATTCCAAAGCTATTCGCAATCGCTCTCGCCAGCTTGAGCCTTCCAATGCTTAGTCATGCTGCCGAAAAGAGAATCTCTAAGTCCGCTCTCCCACCCGCGGTGGAGAAAACCGCCGCGGAGCAGAGCAAAGGTGCGATTGTCAGGGGTTACACACAGGACAAAGAGAACGGCCAAGTGGAATACGAAGTGGAGATGACGGTGAACGGCCACTCCAAGGACGTAAGTTTCGGATCGGACGGCCGTGTGCTGGAAGTTGAGGAGCAGGTCGAAATGGGCGCACTGCCAGCGGCCGTTCAAGCTGGCCTAAAGGGAAGGGCCGGCCGAGGGAATATTACGAAGATCGAGTCTCTCACAAAGCATGGGGCGATTGTTGCGTATGAAGCGCAGGTCAGCAACCAGGGAAAGCACTCAGAGATACAGGTGGGCCCGGACGGCAAGCCTCTCGATCATGAGGAGTAACCAAACCAGCGGATTCATTGATGGCCTGAAGAAACCTGGCGCATTGAGGATGCCTTGCAGCATAGCCCAAACTCTCGTCAAGACGTTCACCAAAACGCAACGATTCAGATGCTACGATTCAAGTCCGCTCGATTGGCCATCGTGTTCTAACTGATTTATCCAATTTGAATTTCGGTGAGAAAAGGGGATAAAGATGAGGAAATTTCGAGTTGCTTTAGTGTTGACGATTATGCTGCAGATATCGGCGGCCCTACTGCCCATATATGCCCAGACGGACTGGAAGGTGGCAACGACCTTCCAGGTGGGCGGCGAAGGCGGATGGGACTACCTGACGGTCGATTCGCAAAGCCACAGGCTCTTTGTTCCGCGCAGTACACACACCATGGTGCTCGATGCCAATTCAGGCAAAGTGCTGGGCGATATTCCAGGGCAGAGAATCGCGCATGGCGTGGCAATTGTTCCTTCAGTGGGGCGTGGTTTCATTACCGACGGCGGCGGTGATGGCGCCATCGTCATATTCGATCTCAAAACCTATGCCGTGCTGGGAACCTTGGTTACGGAACCTGACTCGGATGGAATTATCTACGACGCTGCGCTCAATCGTGTTCTAGCTGTGTCGGGCGACAAAGGCGTGCTGATGACCTTCAAGCCAGACATTGATCCGAAAAATGGCAAGATTGATCCTCCTATTGAGCTAGGTGGCGCGCCGGAGTTTCTTGCGTCTGACGGAACGGGAAAGGTCTATATCAATCTTGAGGACAAGGATCTTGTGGCAGTCGTGGATCTGCAGACCAGAAAGGTAGTTGCACGGTGGCCCGTTGCGCCGGGTGGGCACCCTGTCGGTATGGCTTTGGACGCGAAGGCGCACCGCCTGTTCGTGGGCTGCCGCAACCCTGAAAAGTTGATCGTGATGAGTTCTGAGACCGGCAAGATCCTGGACGCACTGCCGATTGGCGCGGGTGTAGATGCAACCAAAGTGGATCAGGGGCAAGCGTTCGCCAGCTGCCGAGATGGTTCCCTGGTCGTGGTTGACAACAAGTCAGGTAAATATGAAGTCGCCCAGATTGTGAAGACTCCTGCTGGGGCAAGAACGATGGGAGTGGATTCCGCGACGCACAAAATATATCTTCCGACCGCTGAATTCGAGAGCCAGCCTGCAACGTCTTCAGGCCGTCCCAAGCCGAAACCGGGAAGTTTCATGATTGTGGAGGTGGCGCGGTAATCTACTCGCGCTTTCCTTGCTTTCCAGCTTGCCGCTTGCCTCACCACTTCGATGCTTTTCGATGAACTGGGACCGAACCATTGTCTGTGAACACGGCATTGGGATGCTATGCCCAGCTCAAACTGCTGACGGATTCGAAGAACACGAGATAACGCGTCATGCAGCGAGACCGCAGTTGGCGAGAACTTTACACCGGTCGCTCCAACGGCCCTCACTCTATGGCTGGCCGTTGGCGTCTTTGGGGACGTGCGACGTGATGCCTTTCAGAAGGAATTCGCGGACGAGATTTGAGACAGCATCTGCGGCCGTGTCCGCCAATCCGTTGAAGACGACTAATGAGGCTCCGCGATCGGATGCGGGATAGTAGAGATTCGAAATGGCTCCGGCTGAGAAGTTGCCGAGGACGTTGGAGTAGTTCGGCTTCCAGCGACCATCATCGCCGCGGGCGATTACAGCAGCAGACATGGCGTAGAAGGCGCGTGACCGGATGCTGCCTTTTCCCTTGTAGAAGTAGCGTGGGTCTTGATGGAAGATGGACGGATAAATAGCTCTGCCCAGCAGGTTGCTGGAAACGTGATTGGCCATTGCAGCGCCATATCGCTTTCCGTATCCCTCGATGCCGGGGCCATAGGCCGGGAAGACGTTCTTGTACTGCTCCGCACCTGCGATTCCAGCGACGGTCAAGAACGAGACCGGATCGAGGATGGAGCGAATGCTCAGTTGGAATTTCTGTTTTGCCAGCATCGGTGGCGCGTTCCAGTCGTAGGTGCTGTAGAAGTTTGGAATGACTCCACCCACTCGCTGTTGCACCGCGATCTGCACCTGCTCCTCGGCGAGTTCCTCCTTGTTTCCATTCACGGTCACACTGGTGACGCCTCCGGAGACAGTGAAGGTTACCGGTGGCACGATGTGAACCTCGCCTGCATGCAACGAAACCAGGGTCGAGGTAACAGTGCTCATCCCCGTCCCCGTCACTGTGATCTTGTAAACATCCGGTGGCAAGCCCGTGAACGCGAACTGTCCATTGCTTCCAGATTCCGCGGTTCTGCTATCAGAACCGGATGAGCCCGACAGGGTGACGTGCGCACCCTGCACCACATCTCCGTTGGCATCGAGAATCGTACCGGAGATATTTCCTGTGCCGGTATGCGGGGCCGCCATTGCTCCAGTTGCGCTGGTAACCGCCAACTCAGGCGCGTCTGGGAGGGCGCTTTCGCGGACCGTTGAACTGAGACTCTCCTGAGCACGAGCAGTTGAACACGACAAGCTAAAAAACACCAATAAAATGGAGCCTGTCACCACGATCTGCTTCAACGCTGGTGCGATATTAAGCAATCAACCAACCTCATCCCGTATCCAAATCCTGGAACCTTATCTAATAGACGAGATGCGAGAGCGACCGTAACGGTGGTAAGGACATGACGTTTTCGTCATTCTTCTAGAGGAAAACTGATCGACGTTATCTGTATGTTTAAGACAAATAGACTACCTACAGGGAACTCGACGCGGGATCTATGCGCATATTGCGATTGGGCAGAAGTCAGCCCGCAAGAGTTCGCGGATCGATAGTCCTGCATTCTAGGCATGATCAGTCACAGCAAGGAGGCTTGGCTCGATCGGCCGCGTCGGGCATCGCGCATCAGCTAGTCGAGCCCCGGCCGCCTGGCCTTGGCTCCGCTGATCCTGTTCGTATACTCATGCACTACTTCATCGTCGCGCCGCGCGGCTATCTGGCGCAGGTCGAAGAGTCGGCTCTCCCGGCGCTAATCCAGACTGGAAACCCTCATATAAAAGACAGCGCGCTTCATTTGCGCCGCCCCTTCTTCTGTGGGGTGGTGTAGCCGTGCCTGGCGACGTAGCTTTCGATGAACGCCATCAGCACGGTCGTCATCTCAAGGCCCCGCGCGGCGGCTGCAGCCTTGAGCGAGTTGTGCAGCACGGTTGGGATATTGATGTTCACTCTCTTGACTCCCGATGCTTCCTGCTTCTTGAGCCGGCTCACCCCCTCCTGGGAATGAGGATATCTGGTTATGAGTACAGTACGCCCGTCGCGCGGTCTACAACTCCCAGGCTTCCCGGCAGACCATGGCACGAAGTCAGTTCAAATCCTGAGGAACATGGCCGTTCTCGATGGCGGCCCACGCAGAGAACTCCTGGCCTGTTTGAAGGCCTCCTCGGGCCTCGCCTCAATCTGCCCTTTGGCAGACCGAGCGGAAGTTCAGGGCTGGCATTTGGAATGCCAGACGTATCCGGCAATCTACGCCATTTCTGCGAGAAGCCCTCCGAAAACACTGGTCGTGGTACCCATCAAAGTAGGGAACCTCTTCGTTTCATTGTCCGTATGAAATGTCTGAGGCTTGCGATGCGGACTTTGCGTCAGGATGTTTTGTACGCTTTGCGGCAGATGCGTTTGTCGCCGATCTTCACTCTGACCGCCATGCTCACTCTTGCATTGGGGATTGGCGCAACGACAGCAATCTTTTCGCTGATCCACACTGTCATGCTCAAATCTCTGCCGGTCGCTGACCCCGCGAGCCTGTATCGTGTTGGAGACAGCAACGACTGCTGTGTCGAGGGCGGACCGCAGGGCGACTGGGGCCTGTTTCCCTACGTGCTCTACCAGCGCTTTGCTGCCACCACACCAGAATTTGAGCAACTAGCCGCTTTTCAGGCGGGGAGGTCGTCGTTCAGCGTGCGGCGAAGTGATGCCAACCAGCAGGCAAAGCCTCTGCGCGGCGAATACGTCTCCGGCAACTACTTTGCCACCTTTGGTGTGCCGGCCTATGTGGGGCGGACTTTGACTCCTTCCGATGACCAGCCTTCAGCCGCTCCGGCGGCCATGCTGAGCCACAGGGTGTGGCAGCAGGAGTTTGCATCCGATCTTAAGATTGTTGGCTCGACCTGCATGCTGGATGGCCATCCGTTCACGATCGTCGGCATCACGCCACCGGGGTTCTACGGCGAAACACTGCGTGACGACCCGCCGGAGATCTTTGTTCCGCTGCAGCAGGAACCGCTGCTCGTGGGGAAGAATTCCATCCTGAAACAACCGAATTCCTGGCTGCGGATCATTGGCCGCCTCCGGCCGGGTGCAAAACCGGATGGGCTTGCCGCTCGCTATACCACCATCATGCGTGAGTGGCTGGTGACGGACCTGGGTGCGGAGTTCCCGCAGTTCCTGTCGCAGATCAAGATCATGCTGCCGAAGCAGAGCATCAAGGTGATTCCCGCCGGATCTGGCGTGGCCGAGATGAAACAGGGATACGAAGCCAGTCTACGAATCCTTTTCGCGGTCTGCTGCCTGGTATTGCTGATTGCCTGTGCGAATATCGCAAACCTGCTGCTGGCGCGGGGATCGGCACGGCGGTCGCAAACAGCGGTGCGCCTCGCGCTGGGAGCTTCAAGAAAGCGCCTGATCCGCCAGTCGCTCACTGAAAGCGTCGTGCTCTCAGTGATGGGGGGTGCCGCAGGTGTTGTGATTGCCGTTCTGGGAGTGAAGCTCATTGTTGCGCTGGCCTTCCGTTCCGCGCACTTCGTGCCCATCGACGCGTCGCCTTCACTGCCGGTTCTGGCGTTCGCTTTTGGAGTGTCCCTCTTCACCGGGCTGCTGTTCGGCGCTGGGCCCGCATGGTTCGCCTCGCGCGCGGAACCCGCTGAGGCTCTGCGCGGCGCCAATCGCAGTACACGCGATCGCTCATCAGTGTCACAGAAGGCCCTGGTCGTAGTGCAGGCTACCTTGTCGGTCGTACTGCTGACGGGGGCCGGCTTGCTGACTCGCAGCCTGCAAAAGATGGAGCACCAGAACTTCGGATTTGAAACGGACCATCGCGTTAGCGTCAGCGTCAATGCGCCGTTTTCAAGTTATTCGCCGGAAAAGTTGGATGCAACCTATCGAGCATTGCAGCAGCGCCTTCAAGCCATCCCCGGGGTGCAGAGTGCGACGCTCGCCCAATACACCCCGTTCACGGATAACTGGGGCGAATTGATCGTCCGTCAGGGACAGGGAACTCCGAATGTTACCGACGACAGTAATAACGCCTCCTGGGATCATGTGGGGCCAGGCTACCTGGAGGCAATGGGCCAGGCTATTCTTCGTGGCCGAAGCATAACGGACCAGGACACGGCGGCTACACAGAATATTGCCGTTGTGGACGAATCGTTTGCACGCAAGTTTTTCAAGAACGGGGAGGATCCGATCGGCACGCGCTTCGGACTCACCGATGTGAAAAACAGCGGGACCTACGAGATCGTTGGTGTTGTGCGCACTGCGAACTATACCGATCCCAGCGGTCACTGGAGACCGCCGTTGTTCTTTGTACCGCTGGCGCAACATGTGCACTATGACGACCCAATGGCGCAGATGATCGAAGATCGCACTCACCTGATCGAAAGCGTGGTACTGCAATTGCACGGAAGCATGGAAGGGCTGGAGCCGCGTGTCCGCGCAGCCTTCGCCGAGGTTGATCCGAATCTCACCCTGGTTAGCATGCGTACCATGCAGCAACAGGTTGCAGACCGGCTCGACCAGGAACGCTCTGTGGCGCAATTGACTGGGCTTTTCGGTGTCCTCGCGCTGATTCTGGCTGCCGTGGGTCTGTATGGAGTAACTGCTTACAGTGTTGAACGGCGAACCAGCGAGATTGGCGTTCGCATTGCCATGGGCGCAAATCGAGGCAGCGTGATTGGCCTGGTCTTGCGTGGCGCTTTCTTGCAGATTTTCGTCGGACTACTGATTGGCATTCCGGCTTCGATCGGATGCGCCCGGCTGATCGCGTCGCAGTTGTATGAGGTCAAGGGCTGGGATCCAGTTGTACTGTGCGGATCGATCTCTGCACTTGCGATCTGCGCTTTGCTTGCAAGCATTGTTCCAGCGCGACGCGCAGCCTTGATCAACCCGGTAATCGCATTGCGTGTGGAGTAGGCAGACGATTCTGCATCGATCGCGGCGCACGTTTCTGGAACACAGGCGCTTGATATTCAGGGCAGAGCCTTGCCCGATAGTCGGTGCAGAAGGATAGTGTGTAGTGCACGACTCCTTTCACTGCCGCGTCGTCCGGGCTGGCGAGTGCTCGATCTCGTCGGTGTTGCCGAAGCTGTCAGGTATTCCTACTGGCATGATCCGCAGTAATGGAATACAGGCAAGTCTGCGTTTTGTGGTCAACGATTTGCGGTGATGGTCACCGATGCGCCCTTCAGGGACGAGGCCGAAGCGCTAAGTTGTATCTCGCCTTCCCTGCCGGTGGATTGCACCAGCGCAAGGGCACGGCCAGCAAAGGCCCTGCGCCGATTCCCCTGGTAACTCTCGTGGCTTTCGGCCTGACCGTTGTCCAGGCCGAGTATTCTCCCAGGGCCGCTCAGTTCGAAGACGACCTCGTTATCGGCAGTAGGAACGACGCGCCCCTGCTGATCAATGATCTCGACAGTTACATGACAAAGGTCGTCCCAGATGGTGTCGATCCGTGTGCGATCCGCACTGAGGCGCACAGCCGTCGGGCTGCCGGTGGTGACTTGATCCACGGTGAGGACGACCTTGCCGTCCTTTGTGCCAACGGCCCTCAGTGTACCGGGCTGGTATGGCACATACCACGCGAGATGAAGGTCGCCTGTGGTCTGTAGAACGTGGTCCCGCGCCGGGAAGTGTGCCCACCGTTCTTCCATGCCCATCTCGGGAAACATGTAGCCCTGCACGCCCAGGCTCTTGCCGTTCAGAAATAGTTCAACAGTGTCGCAGTTTGTGAAGCAGATGACCGGGATGATCTCGCCTTCTTTTCCGGCCCAGTTCCAATGCGGTGACAGGTGCAGGATTGGCGTCTTTGTCCAGATGCTCTGGTAGAAGTAATAGCCATCCTTTGGGAAACCGCATGTATCGATCACCCCGGAGCGCGACGACTTGAAAGGCCATCGCGCCTCGCCGAGGTAATCGACGCCCGTCCACATGAAGTCACCGCTCACATAGTCGTAAACCTGGGTGAATCGCTGCAGTTGCTCCACCTCAATACGCTCGTTTGACGCGGGCATGCCGTTATGCGGCGACGTGCTTTCGTCAGGGTAGAAGCTGGGCATCGCGCCGTTCTCAGTTCCGATGAAACGCCGCTTTGGGAAGGCGTGACGATCGACGCTGTAAAACTTTTCGCGCCGGTCGCGCCAGCGGCCCACGTAGTTGTAGCCCACCACATCGAGTTCGGCGAGAAACTGCGGCAGAGCGCCACGGGGCTCAGCGACGATCTGGTCGCACGCCACAGTGACCAGCCGTGTTGGATCTTGCGTGTGCAGGATGCCCATCAATCCACCCAGAGTCTCGACACCCCGGGGCACATCCTGGTCCGGGACCTCGTTACCCGCACTCCAGATCACAATGGAAGGATGGTTGCGGTCGCGGGCAATCATGTCTGTCAGGTCACGGGCCGACCATTCGTCAAAGTAACGGTGATAGCCATAGGATGGCCGCTGTCCCTTGGGTTCGCGCCACTCGTCGAAGGCCTCCGCCATGACGAGAAAACCCATGGTGTCACAAAGGTCGAGGAACTCAGGCGCGTGAGGGTTGTGGCTGGCACGGATGGCATTGCAGCCCATCTCTTTAAGGAGAGTGAAGCGCCGCTCCCAAATTCGCTTTGGGACCGCGACGCCAACCGAACCTCCATCGTCATGAAGGCAAACTCCGTTTAGCTTGACGCGCGCGCCATTCAGCAGAAATCCCTTGTCCGCATCGAACTCGATGGACCGGATGCCAAAGTGAGTCATCGTGGCATCTGCCTCTTTGCCCTCTTGTTGCAGCACCTGCTGCACAGAATAGAGAGTCGGAGTCGTTGGAGACCAAAGCCGAGGTTGTGCGACAGCGATGTGCTGCACAAACACGAGTTCTCCACCTGCGGGGATCGTCGCCTCTGCTTCCCCTGACTGCACAGAAGCGCCGCCTTGGTCCAGGATCGTGGTGTTCAGCTTACAGGGCGCGGGCCGTGCAAGTTGATTCCTCACCCTCGTGGAAACCTCGATCGTGGCGCTCTCTTGCGTGATGTTCGGCGTAGTGATGCTGTTGCCCCACTGCTCGATATAGACCGGCCCTGTGTTGATGAGCCAGGTATGGCGGTAAATGCCGGAGCCCGAGTACCAGCGCAGATTTGGCTGATGAGAGTTATCCACGCGCACTGCCACGACATTTGGCTCGTCACCAAAGTGAAGGTGCGCACTGAGATCGTAAAAGAATGTAGTGAAGCCGTAGGGGCGCGAGCCAAGGTGCTGGCCATTGATCCAAACGTCGCTGCACTGGTATACGCCGTCAAACTGAAGCAGGATACGACGCCCCATGTAACTGCGGGGGAGCCGGAAGGATTTGCGATACCAGCCGATGCCGGTGGGCAGATAGCCGCCCTCGCTGCCTGATGGTTCGCTTTCGCTGAATGGTCCGGAGATGCCCCAGTCGTGTGGCAGGTCTACGGGTGTCCAGTTCCCGCCGGTGTAGAGCGGCGATTGAGCATTGGGAATGTCGCCCTTGGAAAAGCTCCACCCGGCGTCAAAGCTCGATCTGCGTACGAATGACGGACTGACAGCCGCGGCAGCTTCCCTGGCAATGAAATTGTCCAGGCCAATCGCCGATCCAACTCCAGCCAGGGCTGCATCGCTCAGAAACGCTCTTCGCGTCAATTCGCCACTCATACTGCGGTTCTCCTTTGGGAATGTGAAGGTCCGGATCTTCAGGCTTCAATAGGTGGCGACCGAAACCCGGAGCACCTCGGGCTCAGATCCAAAGCTGAGCCCCCAGTCCGTTTGATCGCCATTCAGGATTCGCTGAAACTTGAAAGCGCCGTTTTCATAGGCCCCTTCTTCCACGCGAAGGAATTGACGATGCTGCCATGTGCCATCGATCAAGGCCGACGGTGTCTGCCCGGTTCCAACGACGATGTGTTGCGCCTGCTGCTGCTCAGTGCCGGCCGGGCGAAAGTCGACGCGGCAGTCGTAGCCTGTGACGAGAAACTGGTTCTCGTTCAGCTGCGCCACCAGCGCGCGCCCCACCGGCTCAAGATTGCCCTTGGCTTGACCACCCCGGCGGCTAACTCCAAAGGAGACTACTGCATCCCAGGTGCCGAAATGAAGCGTCTGGGTGGGCTCGCCTTCCACTTCTGCCAGGGCCTGCAGCTTGCCTTCGAAGTTCAGGCGGGCAACATCGCGCATCATGGGGCCGATGAGCCGGTAGTTCTGGGCTGTCGGCTCAAGGAATGCGTTCAGCGCATCCGGTTCGCGGCTTTGCGCGGGTCGCGTGCGGGTGTAGTCCAGCCCGAACGGCGAGTAGCCAATGGCCTGGAGGCCCAGCGCGGAGAACAAGAAGCGTGCGGCGCGCGGTGTGCCGGCGGTCTCCGGAATAAACAAGGCGTTATCCGGCCGGTGATAAAGCTCAAGGACCTTAAGGTATGTAGGCGTGTCCAACAGGTAGATATCGGGAGCGAGGATATCGATTGCGGGCGCCTCTGCCTTCCAAATGGGAATCACATTGTCGGTGGGGCCGCCGCTCTCGTACGTGCCGGGCGTCTCCGGCTTGAGTGGATCGCGCAGCGCCGCATTGACGTACATCGGCAGCGGATAGACAGCCTTGCCCGCGGCAGCAACCTGCCCCACGTACCGGGCGGTCGCCCAGGCATGAAAGTAAACGTCGGCCTCGAGGCCGAAGACATCCTCCCAGCTCGCAGAGCCCGTGCTTGGCGCATTGTTCATCGCCTTCAGCACCTCGGCGGGAACTGGAGATTCAAAGAGCTTGTTCGCTTCAGGAGAGTAATCGCGCAGGGAACCCCACGTGCCGGTTTCGTTCTCCACCTGCACCATCAATACCGTGCGTTCGGGGTCAGCGGCCTTCAGGTGCCGCATGAAGGCAGTGAATGCGTGGATGTCTGCATCAAGAGATGCCTTGGCAAGCGGCGACGGCGAGTCCACCAGTTCTCCGCTTTTGTTCGTCACGTGCGAATAGCGCTGGGGCTCGAGCTTCATCCACTCGGGCATATAGTGCTGGCTACCGTTCTTCCATGTGCCAAACCAGAGAAGGACCAGATGCACGTGATGCTCGCGGGCCTGGGCGAGGATCGTGTCGATCTCCGAGTAGTCGAACTGACCCTGCTTCGGTTCGAACTGCTCCCAGTAGATGGGAATCTCCAGCGTGTTGGCATGCAGATATTCAATCGCGGACCACACCTTGGGAAGTGTGGCCGGCCAGTCGCTGGAGTTATTTGCCTGCGCGCCCAGCATCAAAAATGGCGCGCCGTCTACCATGAGCGCAAAGCGACCATCGCTGTGCACGATGTGCGGAATCGGGTGCTCCCTCACTTGCGCCTGCAATGCCAATCCGCAACCCAATGTTGCCACCACCGCAGCGATGAAGAACGTTTTCATTTTCATCCGATCGTTGTCTACCTTCCATTGGCGCTGTGGAATCAGGCGTTGGAATTCGAAAGACTCCAGCTATGTCCCAGAGCTCATACACAATGTACTCTTTGTCATTGCCCACGAGAATTTCTACCGCCGAGTTCAGTGAAATACCGCGTAAGCCGAGACGTTTTTGACTCGACCGGACCGGTGAGATTCGGCCGTTGATTTTGCGGGGATTACGAGACAAAGTGAAGGGGGTGAAGCCGGATGACCCCCCGGACATCTACAAGATGTCTACCCTGGCTGACCTGGCACCCTACTCGCGGGAGTACAACACCAGGGCCCCCGTTCTGCCGCACAGCAACTCCTCGCGCTCACAAGAGCAAGCTCCTCGCTCTCTGTGTCAAGACACGAGCAGCGATCATGCCCTGCGCGATTGCCTGGTTGTTGCGGATTGCCTCTTGCCGGGTGCGCGGGTCTCCGGCTCTTGAGATAGGGGGTGTGAACAGGCCCTGGCGTCTCCTGGCACTTATGGAGTGAATCCTCATCAACCACGGAGTGCCCGCGGAGTGATTGGGAATCACATACGTTTTCCGCCCGATTCAATGAGCGCATCGGAGCGATATTGCCTCTTTAAAACGAATCCTCCAAATAATCGCTGAGTACAGCATGAGCGCAAAAATACGCCCCTGAGTAAGTGTTAATCCCTTACCAGCTTCGTCCGACGTAAACGTCGAATGTACGCAGAACTCCATTCAGATTGGGATTCCAGTGGTCTCCGTAACTGCCGTAATAGAAGACCATTCCGCCCTCGATCTTATGTGGAAGCAGATAATACGCCTTGCCCTGACCAATCCACTGCGGTACCTTCACCGCCGAGATCTGAGTCGAGCTGAGAGTCAGGTTGTCAAGCGCGGACTGGAACATTCCCGGATCGAAGACTCCCTGTTGAATCAGTGAGGCATTCCCCAGCAGGCCGGCGTCGTTTGGGTTGAGATCGGGTCGGTACCCGCTGCTGGAGGCGTTATGAGTGAGTCGCAGATCCAGCCCAAGGTGCTGTTGAACTATGTAGGTTGAATCGCCCCAGACCACCTGGCTGAGTTGTTTGTACTGAACCGCAGGATCATCCACGACATATCCAACAGAGTTGTCGTTCTGGAATGCCATGTAAGTCTTCAGGTTGTTCTGCTGATACGAGTATCCGAGTCCCAGGTTCCAGGCCGGCACAACGTGCAGCGCCATGCTTGCCGCTTCTGTGTAGAAGCGGTCGCTCCGCTGGAAGTTGCCTGGGTTGTTCGGGAGCGGGATCGAGGGGAACGAGTTCTGCACAATGATGCTGGTGTCGTTGGAGAAGGTCAGCGACGGCCTGGGTGTGATCCACACACTTGCGAAGGTGCGGTTGTTACTCCCAGGAACGATCAGATACCCGGGATGGTCAGTTCCAGTCCATTCATACCCGGCGCGGGCGTTCCAGAGCCCGCCGTAGTGATAGCGCAGCGCAAGCCCTGCCGTGTTACTGGTGGAGGATGGCACCACGGTTTGCAGGTCGGTATTGTCGAAGGAGTAGATTTGCGGCCACAAGGCCGCGTTGGAGCGCGTAATTCCTGTGCGTCTGTAATGGGTCTCCACGCTGAATCCGCCGGGGAGTTCGAAATCTGCCAGCAGACCCTCCCAGTGTCTGTGATAGGAGACATCGCCGTACAGGCTGTAATAGGGCGTGAAGCCGTTGATCATGTTCTGCTGGTGGTAGTCGGCTGTCAGGCGCACGCGCTCCTGCGGAACCCAGGTAAGGGTCTCATCCGTATCAAACCAGTTCTGCGGATTGTGCGTGAAGGTATTGCGCAAACGGGTATAACTGACGTGGCCGTTCAACGCGAATTGTGAAGACGGCGTCAGGCTCACATGCAGCGTATCAGCGGAAAACTGACTCGGAGATGGTATATCGAGGTAGTAGTTTCCCGCCGGAACGTCCTGCGGAGCCGGGCCGGACGGCGGCGGATTTATGGTCGAGTATCCCTCGTCTTCTGGTGTAAAGGGTCCCGTATACGAAGCGGTTGGGAAGGTGAGCCGGTCATTGAAGCTGCTGAACGTGTGTTCAAAACTCAACCGCAGGATGCGCCTCAGTTCCACGTCCGCTCCGCCGGTAACGTTGCGGGTCGTGTAGTTGACCCTCTGGTACTGTGAAGCGGCATGGCAGAGTTCTCCGCAGGTTGTGTTTGCGCCGCCGACATAAACCGCGGGCGTGGAGTTCTCATCGAGGTAAGTAAGCTGTGTTTCTCCGGCTCTTGCCTGCCAGTCGCCTTTCACGAATAAATGGACCGGCCACTTGGGCATCTTCACCTTTGCATATCCGCTGCCCAGTCTCCTGGTGACTGAGAACACCGCATTCGCCGGGATGGAATCGGTAACCGCGCCGGGCGTACCGAAGTCCGACGATAACGCCGCCAGGTAGTTCGGATAGTGATCCTGCTGCTGCACCAGGCTGCGCAGATCGATCCCCGCCTTCAGCCGATTGCCGACTGTGAGCTGCGAGCGGACGGAGTAGTCGTTGCCTGACAGCACGGTGCCACGAGAAACCAGCGTCAAATGCCTACGCGGCAAGACGTAAGCGGAAGAGACGTCGGCTCCAGCCGACTGTTGCAGGCTGTCGTATTCTCCCACCCGGCCCGGAAAGCCCGAGATGTCAAGGAACCGATAAGAAGCCGGAGTGATTGACCAGGCCGCAGACGGGTCTGCAGCCTCCGGCGCGCTTTCCTCACCCAGTATTGCCGCTACTCCGGGCGAGGGCCGCAACCGAGAAGAAAGCATCGCCGCGGAACTGCCCGCAGCAGCCATCGCGTAGGTCGAAACGTGAGGAGAAGTGTGAGGGGAGGAGATTGCCGGATGCGGGGATACCGAACCCGGGCTGACTATCGGCTGAGCAGGCTCCGATGGAACACCCCATTGCCCCTTGTCTACGAACCGGCTACCTCCACTCGGGGTGGCGACATCGGTGCCGTGAATCGAACTGTGGCAGTTGGTGCAGCGATCGGCGATCGGCAGACCGGCGCCGTTGTGGTGGCCAGTGTGACATTGCAGGCATAGGGCCGGCTCGCTCACCGTCAGGAGATTGGTGTTCGGCGACCCATGAGCGTTATGGCACGCCAGGCAGTTTTCCGACACTGGAGGATGCTGGTAGGCAAACGGGCCGCGATATTGTGCGTGGCAGCTCAGGCAAAGCTCGTTTACATTGGCCGTCCGCAGGTTATGGCCTGTTGCTCCGCCGTGGGCATCGTGGCAATCGGCGCAGCTCATCTTCCCTTCGCGCAGAGGGTGATGATAGGGCATGCTCAACTGCGCATTCTCTGTCTGGTGGCAGCGAAGGCAGGCGTCGTTCGTCACCGATCGGGGCTGAACAAGGGCATTCGTCTCCGGGGAAACAAGATTCACATTCCGTGCGTCGTGCGTAGCCGTATCGAAAGCAGCCCGACCTTTGTCGGGAGGCTCCACCGCTGCGGCATGGACCTGGTGGCAGTCAATGCAGCGAACCCAATTCGCGGCGTGCACTCCGGTTGCCCAGCGCCGGGTGCTTTGGACCTGCGCGTGGCAGCTCAGGCAGACGCCGTTGGCGTCTGTCCCGGAGCGCCGTGTAAGTGAAATGATTTTGGTGGTGTCACCGCCGCCCTCGACGTGAAGACTGCCATTGCCGTGGCACTCCTCGCACTGGACGCCTTGCTGCGCGTGATACGCATGCTGGAAGTTTTTGGCAACATCTGCGTGGCAGGTCGCGCAGGTCTCTGATCCGACCGGCTTGGCTCCGGGAATCTGCAAGTATTTTGCGAAGGAAGCAAGCTCCTTGGTGGACTGCTTTGCCGCTGAAGGGGAGATGCAAACAAAAGCCATCAATCCCGCAAGCGCGAGTGCTGATATCAGAGAAGAACGCTGCATTGACTTGCTCCCTCGAGCGACTTATGCATGTTTGCCTAATTGCTTGCTCGCCGTGACAAGAATTCCGCAAAGACAAACAGCGGCGGAGGTTACATGAGTTACATATTCCCGGAGAGTGCCGGAGAGCGCCGGCTGCAGGGGGCTCCGATGGAGAAGAAATGAATGAGCCAACCGGAAGCGAAGGATGCTGCGATTCAGAGCCCTTCGGCACAGTCTGCACGACTTTATCCCTGTGTAAGCAGCGATTCTGTATCCGACATCACAACTCGCAGTAACGTAATTGGAGGGTTAGTCGGTACTTAGTGAGCAGGGTCACAAATACTGAAAGTATGCTGGTAATAAACAAGGGGCCAAAGGAAAACCTATCTAAAACAGTAGCTAAGAAAAACAACTTTCTGTAGAAGAGCAAAGTAATTTCCTGCACTCTTGAGACTAGGGCCTGTTCACACTACTGAGGCGGTGGCGCCGGGAGCCAATTTTTACGAG
>VFSW01007091.1_pt1 | contig 16338 bp, 33 predicted proteins | sample 5358111 | NCBI WGS metagenome assembly VFSW01 (sample SAMN11554181, study PRJNA540505) | mine drainage metagenome | isolation source: sediment from site ElyBrook_90M | place: USA: Ely Copper Mine, Vershire, VT | collected 2017 | reverse complement strand
TAGCAAGGCGACAGTAGACGCGAGAGGCAGTAGCGAGTCCCGGTGACGGGTTTGTGGGGCCTCTCAGGCTTACTGCCCACAGAAGAGCCTACTCCGAGGTGGATACGGGAATCCTCGGCGGCACAAAGAAAGTTTCAATTGTGAAGTATATAAGTCCCGTCCTAAAGGAGAAATGGAAATGTCAAGCACTCTTACCATAGATATGCGTCCTCGGGAATTTTCCGAGATTATCGGCTTGGAGGAACAGGTCACGGCTTTGCGCGGCAAGATTGAAACAGGCAATGTACCACGCGCCATATTGCTCTTTGGGCCGTTTGGTACCGGCAAGACAACCTTGGCTTATATCGTGGCGCGGGCCGTACAGGGTTGGGATTTTCCGGCTGACGCTGAGCCGCAAGTCCAAGAAGTGAACGCGGCAAGCGTAACCGGCATTGACGCCATGCGCAAGTTGTGTGAGTCCTCCCAAATGCGCCCCATGTTTGGAAAATACGGCGTGATAATTTTGGACGAGGCACACAAGCTCAGCAAGCCCGCACAAGAAGCACTCCTCAAAGAGTTTGAGTCTGAGAATCCATCAACTGTCTGGATTATCTGTACAACAGATCCCGATAAATTGGTTGACGGAATCAAGGCCGGGCGTTGCTTTACGCTCCGTACGCGCGGTATGGATACAGAAAACCGGACGAAGCTTGTGGCGCGCGCCGCCAAGGAACTAAAGCATGAAGGCGATGTGACTGAGTTTCTGACCGCCCTTACCAAGTCTCGCATTGTTAGCCCGCGCAAAATCCTGATGGCTTTCGAGGCTTATCACCTCGGGATACCTGCTGCCGAGGCTATCGCGGGCCAAGGATACGAGGATTTGCCCGAGTTGCATGAGATTGCTTTTGCTATCGTGTTTGGCAATTGGGAAAAGGATGTTGCCGATTGGCGCGACCGAAATAAAATAATCAAGGCCGCAGGCCCACAACTTGCCAAGTTGGATGAAAAGCTGAAAAAGAAAACCAAGAACGACGAGGCCCCGGCCCCGGCCTCTGAATCCACTGATGGCGACGTGCCCTTTATCGAACCCGAGGAAACGCAAAACAAATCCACCGCCTCTATCGCGTTGCGTGCCATTGTCGGTGCATTTCTCAAGAATCGCATTTTCAAAGGTGGCCCCCGCGCACAGGTTGCGGCGGAAACACTCGACTTTTTGGTCAAGGCTATACCCTCTGATCAATTCGCTCTCGAATGGAGCGCGACAGTAGCGGCGCTCTACAGGGTGAACAAAAAATTGCGAGGAGTAAAGTAATGGGTCGTCAACCGGGCTTTACTACTAGCCAAGAAACACGGGACAAAATAAGGCAGAAGCTCAAAGGAAAAGCAAAAAGCCCAGCGGCTCGTGCCAATATGGCTGTTGGACAGATTGGCCGACGTAATACCCCGGAAGAGTGTGCGGTAAAAAGTGCGGCCCAAATTAGACGATTTTCTGATCCGGCTGAGCGTGCGAAGGTTCGGCACTTGGGCCAAATTCCTGTTAATAAACTACTGAAAGGTGAGGCTGCCAGAAATAATGTTTTGCGTAGTTACAAAAAACGTGCAGCGCGGTGTGATCTTGTTTGGAATCTTTCAGATGACTTTTTCTTTTCTTTGACGCGGCAGTCTTGCTTTTATTGTGGGATCGAACCAAAACAAGAGTATAAATCTATTCCTAATGGAAACGGTTCTTATTTTTACAACGGCGTCGATCGTCGTAATAATTCTGAGGGCTATACCATAGAGAATTGTGTGCCTTGCTGTGGCGTTTGCAACTTCATGAAACGCACTTTGGATGAAGAAACCTTTATGGCACAAGTGATTCGTATTGTTGCAAAAAGATCAACAAAAAACTAAACGGAGGCACCAAGTGAGTCAAGAACAACTAGGCAGGACAGAGTTGGCAATTGTGCGGTTGGCGACACCTATTGAAGATTTTGGCACGCTTGCCGAGTCTTTTGAGGCGATGGCTGATGCCCGGCAAGAACAGTTGCGTGGGAGTCTTTCCTTTAATCAATCCGATGCGGGCGGGCGTACGCCTTTGGACTTTTCCATCCGGTTACGCGATGCAAGCACACAGGCGGTAGAGGCTGCAACATCCGACGCTCGACATTCAACTAGAAAAACTCAGCGGCGGCTAGTCCGCGAGGCGGCCCGCGCGGCCAACGAAGCCTTGTGGCTGTTGCAATCCGTTATTAGCGGCGCTGTCTATGATGAATGGCTTACCAAAGGCGCGGCGACAATTGGTGCCCCGGCCCCCGTGGACGGTTGCAAGTTCCATAGCTCAGCCGAGACACAGGTCGACGGTTTCGGATCCTAGCCGTGCTAGGCACAATCCTTGCGGTTGCGGGCGGCTTTGTGGGCGGCGGGTATATTGTGCTGTCCCTGTGGGCGATCGCCTCGCAGGCCCGGCTTCTTGCCGCAGAACAGGCTACCACAACGCGCTTGAGGGCTGATTGCGCAGCCTTGCGCGGCGCTGTTCTACAGGTTCAACAGGCAAACACATCATTGGCCGATGAGATACAAACCTGCAAGGACGTTGCGAGGAATGCACTAGGGCGCGAGGCGGCAACCAACGCGCGGCCTATATTCATACGGTCCGAGGAAGCCCTTATGATGGCCCAAACAATCGGGAGTATGATGGACAAAGCACAGAGGAATTGAGGACAACAGGAGGCACGGGATGAAACGCTACATTTTGTTTGGCTATGATGGGTACTATCCTCGGGGCGGTTGGAACGATTTTATCGCCTCATTTGACACTGTTGCGGAAGCCTTTGACGCAATAAGGCGGGATTACTTTCAGATTGTGGATCTAACAACTGGCAAAATTGTAAGAGAGGGAAAGCTATAAGCACAACTATAATTCCCAAAACTTTACAGATAGTGAGATATTGATCGAATATGTGCGCCGAAAACTTCACATTAGTTAAGATAAGCTCGAAAAGCGCGCGTGAGCTTTTTCAGGGTTGTTCGGAGGAATATATCACTACGGTTTGTCACGGGCGCTGTTGTTGGGCCAACAATACCGGCGCGGCAAACCATCAGATACCTGTGTTCCCCGAGGAAGAGGAACGGCTCCGGGCGCACGGCGCATACATCGAAAACGGATTCATGACGCCCAAGGGCGGCGGCGACCGCTGTCAGTTTCAAGCGGAAAATGGACTGTGTGCTCTACACGCGGACAACGCCAAGCCATTGACGTGCTACCTGTCCCCATTCGTATTTAACGACTCAGGTACGCTGGTTGTCAAGAATCGCAACCGGCTCCTAAAGTGCTACCAAGATGAGACTGTGGCCCATACCCCGGCGTATGTGGCTTACAAGGATTCTCTAGTGAAGATATTCGGAGAAGATACGGCATGCCGGATTTGCGAGGCATTAGAGGCCGGTAGCGGGGACTTCACGGTGCCGATCGACACTGAACACTACGTCAAGATTCAACAGCTTAGAAAGGCCCACAAAGGCACATGGGAGCCGTGGGTACCGCGCGGCGCGGCGGTCAAGGCGGCCCCGGCACCGGCCCCGAGGCCGGAACCACTATTCGAGGGGATGGAGTAATGGTATCCACTTACACGAAACTAGAGGACACACACATGCTGCGGGCGACTGTTGAAATCATCAGCGCGAAAACCTGCGTGCCCATACCCATCGGCACGCTTGAGGTGGACAATGTTGGTGGTGACAAGCACTATGGGGATTACCGTCTGCGGCTGTATCAGCACAGCAACACAGACACACTGGTCCGGCACGGGGAGTTAAGTCATTTCCGGCGCGCCTCCGGCGCTTTCACTTTAGTCCGGGCGGCTATCGCGGCCCTCGGGCTTTAGTCCTACCTGCAACCCGGTCCGGCTACCATTGCGGGTGCGGCGTCCTTACCTGTTATGCCCACGTATCCGCGAGCAATGTAGAGTGTACAGCTCCCGTCCTGTATCTTGTACAGCTTGAGTGTGTCATTGTGCCAAATTTCCCACGAGGTAATGATATTGTTGTCGGCATGCACCATGCGAATTATTGACGTCGCGTCAATAAACACGATTGCCAAAATGAAAATCACAAGTAACAGTATTGCCAACAGTTTGGTTCTGTTCATATGCTGTGCCTCCTAGCACATTCCGAACGCTTTTCTTTCTAGTGCTTCGATTCCCCGGACAATCATGTAGGCCGCGCCCGGCATTTTCACTTTCCACGCCCCGGACGCTGTAGGATAGGAAGCCCGAATTGGCTCGACCTCGTCAACTGTCCATCCATTTTTCCGCAATAGGTTGCTTGCATGGTTAGCTCGTGTCACAAAGCTGGCGATAGCTTGTTCCTCACGTGCCCGTATCTCGGCCTTGCGCGCCTCGGCGGCTTTCTGTGACCATTTTGCTGCCATATTGCCTCCTTATGTTAGTGTGCGGTCCACGGCAATGGGTGTATCTGAGTACGCTTCTTCCCTGCCTATGGCTGTGCCCATATCAACCGGCTTTATTGTCCGGCATACCGGGCATTGCTTGGGCGTGTCAAAGCTGACCATTTCCATAGTGGGCTTATCCGGGCACGTGAAATAAATGTAACGCGCCCTCTCGACACGGATAAGTGTATGATCTCGACCATTCATACTTTTATTTTCCAAAACTCTACGTCTCTCAGGCACGTAAACTTCTCAGAGTGAGAATTCGCCCAAGGCGTCCTCGGCCTTGTCAATCGCTTCGTCAGTGGCTTGTTCTTCGGCAGATTCGCCCTTGTCTTTGGCCTTGTCTGTGTCCGTGACCTTGTCCTCGGGATCCTCGTCCGGGATTTCTATGCCCCGGATTTCCTCGGCGGCGTTGCGCAATGTCTCGGAGTGGGACTCAAGGCCGTCAATCTTTTCCTGTATCTGTTGGCCGGGTTCCCCATTTGCGAAATTGTCGCCCATGCTGTCAAGGGAGTTTTGATAGTCGTCCCGTACACTGCAAATATCATCGGCGGCGCTTTCGAGGACGCTTGCCAGTCCCTTAATGTCACACTTACCGGCGCGCACTTCTTCAATGCAATCCTCGACGTCCTCATTGGCGGCGTATGCCCCGGATAGCATGCTTGTGCATTTCTCGGATTGGCGCGGCGGATGTTTGTGGCAACGCACGCGCTTGTTGCTGCGGAAAGGCGTCCAATGAAAATATGTTTCGCCCGGCTGAATGACAGCCCCGCAGCGACCACACGTGATTTCCTTACCGGCTTTGCTTTTCTTTGCTGTGTTTGTCTGTGCCATATGTTTTCCTCCCGCGTAGAGAATGCCCGAAACACTCTTCAGATGCAATAGTACGGAGGTACTACGTAATGGCGAACTTCGACGGCTGTATAAATTGGGTTTTGCGCTTCGAGGACTCGACTCTATCCGGGCGCGTGGTTGTCTTGGCTGACGGCGCGGGCCGTACGCGGTTTGGTATCGCGGAAAAGGATCATCCAACGCTACCGGGCGACTTTTACACGACTGATGCGGCCTCGGCGCTGTTGATAGCCAAGGCGATATACCGGGCCGAATATTGGAATCCACTTTGCGGGGACTCACTCACGTGTGAGGAATTGGCGGCCTCGTTGCTGTCTTTTGCTGTCAACGACGGCGAGAGATTCGACGCCAAAATGTTCCAAGGCATTCTTGGGGTTACTCAGGACGGCATTATCGGGCGCGAGACAATAGCGGCGGCCAACGCGGGTAACGGCCCGGCCCTCGCGGCGGCGCTGAGGACAGCACAGGCTACACATTACCGTAATGTGGCGGCGGCCAACCCCTCAGAGGCCCAATACCTCGGGAGCGTCAATCCGCCCCGTGGTTGGCTTGGCCGGGCGGCGGCGATATACACGGGGGCTTGACGCGGGCATCTGTTTTTGTGCTTGACATGGCTATCGGCCTTGTGCTAGTCTGTTTTCGGACTCAATGCTTTACTAAACGGAGATTGCCATGCCAAAGAAACTAAGCAAGCGCTCAAGGATTCACAAGGAGCGCATCAAGGCCGGATTGTGCGGCGCATGCGGCAAGCGAAAGCTCGCCAAGGGCCGCAAGGCGTGCCGACGTTGTTTGAAATATTACGCCAAGAAAGCTGCTCAATACGCACGTAAGGCGAATAAGTTCGCCAAGAAAGCTGCCAAAGCCGCAAAGCATGGCCGATAAGCTGTGCGAATGTGGTTGCGAACAGCCTACTTCTGTTGCCAAAAAGACAGATCGTCTTTATGGCCACGTGAAGGGATTGCCTATTCGTTTTATCAACGGCCACAGCCGTCGAAAGAAGCCGGGGCAAAGCACGAAAGGCACGCCCGAATACTTGGCGTTTTATAATGCTAAAGCGCGCTGCACTAATCCCAAAGCCTCAGAGTGGAAACATTATGGCGGTCGTGGGATTGAATTTCGGTTTACAAGTTTCGAACAATTCCTTGCGGAAATAGGACCACGTCCTCCGGGTTTAAGTCTTGATCGTAAAGAAAACAACGGACATTACGAACCGGGAAATGTGCGCTGGGCTACAAGAAGCGAACAAATTAAAAACTCAAGGGTATGTTTGGCGTTGGAGAGTTTTTCCGACGAAGCTTTATTGAAAGAGTGTCAACGACGTGGCCTCTCTATTCACTGATTCCTACACTCAGCCGGATAGGGACGTCCCGCTGACGCCCGTGGAGCTGCGTGCGGGCGTTTATATTAAGCGTGACGACCTGTTCACCTATGCCGGGGTTAACGGAGGCAAAGCCCGCACGTGCGCTGTCTTGGCGCGCGGTGCACGGGGCCTCGTGACGTGTGGGTCAAGGTCTTCACCACAGGCCAATATCGTTGCGCATATTGGCCAACACCTCGGAATTCCGGTACATATCCACACTCCCACAGGCGAATTGTCCCCTGAACTTCTTGACGCACAGTCAACTGGTGCGGTAGTCATTCAGCACAAAGCAGGATATAATTCCGTTATCCAAGAGCGCGCCCGCGTGGATGCACTTGCCGAGGGCTGGACAGAGATTCCCTTCGGCATGTCGTGCTTGGAGCATGTGCGCCAAACGCGCGCCCAAGTCCGCAACGTACCACACGACGCGGCCCGGCTTGTAATGGGGGTCGGCAGCGGTATGTCAATGGCGGGCGTGCTGTGGGGGTTAGATGACGCGGGACTCGGAGGTATGCCGGTACTCGGCGTTACGGTTGGCGCGAGTCCTGTCAAGCATCTTGATTATTTTGCCCCAACCAGATGGCGCAACCGTGTTCAGCTTATAACCTCGGGCACGGATTACGGCAAAGCTTCGGCAAATCGTCTTGATGGTATTCGACTCGATCCACACTATGAGGCGAAAGCAGTTCCATTTCTGCTGCCCGGCGACCTATTTTGGATTGTTGGAATACGGCGCATGGCATAGTACCTTGGTACCAGAAAGTTCGGTACCTTCTAGCTATTGTGTCCGGGCGCATCCTGTGATAATGTAGGCGAGTGCGTAACAGTTGCTTGACAATACTCAAGGGAGACCGCTGAACTCCCACTCGGGGCAATCCCGATACCACAGCACAAACGAGGGCCGGTTGTCTCCGTCCAAGGACATCCCCGGCCCCGTTTCATTTTACGGAGGATTCATGGCCGAAGCAAAATGCAAGATTACTATTTTCCTCAGCAACCCAGACGGGCTTATTGAGAGGGAAATTATGACCGTGTGGGAAAACGAAGCGACAAAGAAAAACGCCCACAAACAAATTCTCATGACCCTCTTTCGTGAGGGCGGCCTATGGCGTGAAATTTCTGATGATGAACACGAGTTTATTCCTCTGACCCGCATCAGGAGCGCTGTGATTAAGTTTGAAATGTCGCAAATTGCGGACCCGAGCCTACTCGGGGAAACCATTGCTACGGCGAAAGCGGCGGCGGGAATGAAAACCGGGCCGCGCTTAGTTACTGAAACCTAGAGCCTCGGCCTTGCGTTTGATTCGTTGGATGCGGCGCTTTATCCCATCGACCGATATGCCCATGTCGGAGGCGATTTCGCTGGCCGGTTCGCACAATCTGTAATAGCGGTATATCAGGGAGCACGTTTGACCGGCGCGGTACCGTTGCCGGTTCTCGAGCGCAAGGCGCGGGAAAATGGACAGCAGGATGTGGCTGAGGGCATGATCATTTACAGCCCATGCGGGGACCTCGCGTGGAAAGAGTCTGACGGGTATTTCGTGAAATCGGAATAGTTCATCGTCGTCAACATGCTGGGCCGTGGAGTTTTTCCATGCGTGGCTATCAAGCGAACGATCAAATTGATGATTCTGTATGCCTGTGGATTCCCCGGAGACAGTAAGGCACAGGATGCCCTTCTTATCAAATTGCCGACAAGCCAACCCGTGCTTGGCAAGCCTACATTCCCATACAGTCCTAAGAAGATTGGTCACAACTAACAAAGCCTCCACTTTGCCAATTGTCTGTTACGGCCTCGGTGCACCTTGACGCGTAACACGCGCATGTGGGTTAGGAGGGAACTTAAATGGAATTATTAAAGACTGTTGAAACCAAGGCGCAAGACGTTCTGTCAAAGGCCAAGGCTGACCTACAGCTTGGAATTGTCGGCGCACTGTTTAACTTTTTCCAAGGTCGGGCAACCACGTTTGCGATCGTGTTTACAATCGTCGGCATCATTCTTGCTTTCAAAGGAAAACTTGATGCGAACTTTGTGGCACTCATTGCCGCGATTCAGGCCCTCATTGTCGTGCATTCATGGAAAGAAGATGTACACGATCAACGTATGGCCCGGCTTGAGTCTGAGGGGAAAGCATCTGAGGACAACGGCGACGGCAAGTAAGGGCTTGCAATCCGAGAGTGCCCGTGCTAAGGTAAGGCTATGAGTGAGGACGCCCACTTTTCCGGTCCAACCGGGCAAAAGTATTTTCAATGCACTTGCTGCGGCGTGGTAGACTACACCCCGACACCCGAGGATTGCGGTTGCTCTCCCGAGTTTTGCCGCGTGTGCCACCGTTGCTGTGCGTGTTGCAAATCGCCCGGCGAGCATTTCAGAATTTCATACTTGGCACGTACCGAGGCGGATGACGAGGCTGATGTGCTGGCTTTTATGGACGATACCATTCGTGGTAATTCCTCTTGTGCCTCATGTTTTGGCCCGCGTTGTATGACTTGCGGAATGTGTTTGGATCATTGCTGGCATGTCCCGGAACAGTGTAAGAGGTTCAGCGCGGTTGCCCGCGTGCTAACCGTTAAGGACATGGCGTTATTGTGGGCGATTGGAATTCGTGCGGATGAGGATATCACCGATGCCATTGTATGAATACATTTGCTCCCGTGGGCACCGCACAGAGCGCATTGCAAGCATAGCTGCGACCGATGAACCTTTGCTGTCGATTGCTTGCCCCAAGTGCCCCTCACCTACTGTGCGGCGAGGCCGCCGTGCCGGAACTGTACAGCTAGTGCGCGCCGTGCTTGTCCCGAGTCTTACGGGGAAGCCGAAATTCAAGAAAGGTTGCGGCGGCTTTTACGCCCCAACGGAAGCATGATCCATTTGGTACAGGTACAGCTTGACTATATCCGCGATCACGCGGTGTACGAGTGCCCTATGGAAGCCTGTGGGATTCTCTTGGCCGATGCAACCGCCATGCGATGCGAGAATGTCGCGCGGGACAGGTGGGCACACGCTGCGATTGGCAGAATCGAACTTGAGCGCGTGGCCAGGCACAACCAAGTGATTGGCTTCTATCATTCGCACGTTGACAGGCCGCCTATACCATCGCCCGCTGACTTTGCCGGGGCGCATCATTTCGGATTTTGGTATGTTATCGCTTCCGTGAGTACTTACAACGGGGGCCACGTGGATGCAATCACAACGTACATATTGCGCGGCACGGAAGAAAAAAAGATTTTTGAACATACGATTTTGCGGGACGGGAAGACGCTCGTGGCCCAAACAATTACGCAGTCCGCATAGCGGACGCCTACATAGCCCAAACGAGTCTAGCTCCGTCCCACAAACCTACAGGGGAAATACCATGCCAATGTCCAACCCGAAGGCTTGTCTTAAATGCGGCCTTGCAATACAAGAGGCGGGCAATACGGGTTTCTATCACGTGTCGTGCGACCCGCGCCCGCAACAACGCAGCGATCACGATCGCTGGCGCGCGCAACAGCCTTACCGGCAACTATATGCATCACCTGCCTGGAAACGCCTACACGATTTTATTCTTGCGCGCGATCCGATTTGCAAAGTTTGCGACCGTGCGCCGAGTAAGGTTGCCGACCACATACGAGACCACAAGGGAAACAACAACCTATTCTTTGACAGAAACAATTTGCGTGGAGTTTGCAAGCCCTGTCACGACTCCAAGACTGGTAAAGAACATGGATTCGGAACAGCAAGCACACCCGCAGCGGGCGGCATTGCTCCGGGCGTTGTGGGACTCGTACCGCAAATGTTGCCCCCGAAAACATTACCCGTGCTTCCAGAACATATGCACTTACCGGACGGACGAGAAGCGGTCAAGCGAGAGTACGGGCGCGTCTATTCCAAGCAAGGCAATACGTGGGTGCTTGTGCCCGTGGCTGTGTCCCCGGTTATCGCATGATTGAGGGCGAATCCATCGAGCATGAGATAACGGTCCGGCTGACCAAAGATGGGAAACTGCCGCGAGAGATTGCCTGTCCACTTTGCGGCGGGGCAATGCGCCGACTGTGGACGCGTAACATTCCAACGTATAAATGTAGGTGGGAAGAATGTCAAGCAATGACACAGCTCAACACGCTGTTGAGATAGTCTGTTCGAGATGTCGTAAGACTGTGCAAGGCATGCGAGCCCCCGGAATGACAGGGGGATTCTACGATCTCAGCGGGAACGGCGGTTGGGCGATGTTTGCGCGCCCCGGCGAAAAGAGATTGTGTGATGCATGCATGCACGGAAGCCCCGAATATCAGTTGGTTTATGGATTAGTGACGGGCGCGGAAGACACGCGCGATACGCCCCGAGGACGAATGGTAGCAGCCCGCATGAAATCACTTGCCAAGGGCGGCGCTGTGGAGCCAAGCAAGAAGCCTTATCTTGTTGGTAGCCACACTGAACCGTGTGCGATATTCGGGCCAAAAGTAAAAAGCCTTGTGACCATACTCCCTAACACGGACACGCTAAAATGAGAATGATTTACTATGGGCTGATCCAACATTCAGGAAGGCCCGCAGTATGGCCACTACAGCTTAAGTGGGCTGATCCAAAGTTTAGAGAAAAGTGCAAACTAAAGGGTTTTAAATCATGACCATGCATGTGACTTTTCACGGTTGGCTGCAAACCAAGAAGCCAACTTTTCGGGCTGACTTGCTGAATCTGATCGGCGCGGGCACGCCCGGCGAGGTATCAGAGCTTGCACTCGCACATGCGCAAGCAATGGCGCGGACATTCACCGCGATGACTTTGTGTAAGCACAGGAATCGGCCCGTGACGTTCACTACACCACAAGTAGAGGCCTTCTTGCGCGCCGGAAACAATCTTACTTTGGTGGATAAGATTTGGAACAAGGCGCTTGGCGGATCATAACATGAGTAAATTCTTTTCTGGACCAATCAACAAATTCGACGCCTCTCAGGCATCATTCGGAGATGTGTGGTTTGACGAAGGGGAATAAACAATGAGCCAAGCATTCAGACAAATCGCGTCCGCCATAGAAACAGGCGCTACTGTCACTACCATCGCCGTGGCCTATGGCTCCAACAACCTGCTGAACAGCCTTTTGTTCTGCACGGTATGGCAATACGCCTTCACGACATTGGGTACCATCTCCGTCGCGGACAGCAACGGGGCTTGGACCGCCCTGCCAGCCATCACCTTCAACACGGGCGTGAACTCCAACGCGCAAATTCAATCTTTCTATAAGCTGAAATGTGCGGCTGGGGCGAACACGGTCACCGCTACTGTATCCGGGTCCGTTGGAATAGCGGCTCTTAACTTGACCATAGGTGAGTGGACTGGCGCAGACACCCTCGACCAACACAAGGAAGCGGCTGTCGCTTCGACTCAGACACCCGCTACCGGCACCGTGATAAACACGCAGACGGACATCGCCATAGGTTATGCCGGGGGCTTCTTCGGCGCGGCGGCTTGGGATAACGGTTCCGATGCGACCTATACCGTGCGCACGGCGAACCCTTACCGTTGCAGCATCTCCAGCAAGGAAAATGTGGCGGCTACTACCTATGGCTTCACCGACCATTGCGGCTCGGCGGCTACGATGGGGGTCGGGATCGCCACATTCTATGCTGCGCTGCCGCCAGCGCCAGCGTCTCTTAGTCAAGCTTCCGCTGAACAAGGAGCCACGGTCGCAACATTTACTGTGACCGGCACAAACTTCGATACGGGTGGAACGTCTACGCTGAGTTTCAGTGGTACGGGTATCACCGTGAATTCGTATGGTACTCGAAATGGCACAACCCTTGTCGCCAACATTACGATTGATCCCGCTGCCGCCTTGACAGCACGCGACGTGATTGTGACAAATGCGGATACACAAACCGGAACTCTTGCGGCGGCGTTTACGATAACAAGCGGCGTGCCCGGACCGCCTGCTGAACATCAATTGTTTCAGGGAAGCATTATAGAGGACGCTGATGCTCCGCTACCCGGCGAAGTTTTCTTGGGCACCGTACAGATCGTATCGGCGGGGCCGGGCGGTAACAGTGGTCCGTTTTTGGGTAGAGTAAAGATTCGCAACACAGGGACTGGCTATGCCAAAGACAGTTCCCACGATTCCGTCGGCTACCCGTGGCTTGGCGCTGTCGTTGTTGTTGTCAGCGGGCCGGGCGGTGACAACGGACCAGTTTTGGGATTGGTTGACACGCAGTAAAATCTGAACAGGAGGAACTATGAGTAGCGACGTTTTATTTTTCATTGCGGTTGCATTGGCAATAGGTGGGCAAGGCATGGATGTGATCACCACGAATGCTGCGCTGGCCACAGGCGGGAAGGAAATGAATTCATTCGTTGCGGCCATCATAAAGAAGATCGGCTTTGTGCCGGTTGCCTTTATCAAGGTTGCGGGCCTCGCAATCGGCGCTCCGGTTGTATTTTATCAGTTGGGGCACCCTGTCGTTGGCGCATTCGTTGCATTCGCGGCGGCAGGGGTTGGCTTTTACGCGGGGATTGTGAACTACCTCGCAGAGAAAAAAGCGGGCATCAAGGTATTCTAACATGGCCAATTTAATTATTATGGCCGTGGTACACCTGTCTGTCGGCTTTGTCGGCGGCTATCTGTTACGTTGTTGGCAAGGGCGCAACAGGCGGCCCGCGTGCGATGGCGAGATTACCGCTGAAGAACTCAACGCTACGCCAACCCCTGAGCGGTTGGCGTGGCTTGCCTCGTGTGCTGAAGCAAGCAAGCGTGCCGAACAACCCCGTGACCCCAACCGTCCTTTGTGTTCTCATTGCCACAATGACTATGCCCGGCTACCTTTTGGTCTGTGTCGAGAATGCACCGAAGCTATTTTTCCACGTGAATAATTCTTGAAAAGTAACCCGGACTGTGGTACAGTCACTAAATGGGTATGGACGAAAAACCGTATCAATTCCCAAACCGACCGGTGGCGAAGTCCAGCACAAGTATTCTTGTGTGTAAGCCCGGCATCATTGCGTGTCCAACGTGCGGTTGTCGTCCCCCGATCGATCCAAACAATCCCACGCGGGCCGAGGTTAAGCCCGGCTGCAAGTGCATATGCCACATCTAAAGAATCCATTTCCACGACAAACCGGAATGATCACGCTAACCCCACAACAGATCATTGAGATGTTTAATCCGTGTATACCCAAGGGGTTGTTGGCCGGATTTGGGAGGAAAAGATGATTGCTCGATTCATGGGCTTTATTGTGGCGCTGATTCTGACAGTACACGGCTATCTGTGGGGCGATATGCTTGTTTTTGTTTGTGGCTTGCTGTCTTTCGGAATTGTGGGCTTTGCGCCGTGGCGCTCCCGGCACACTGTAACGTATCCCACGATTTACACAAGGCGTGAAAGGACAAAGCCCGCTGGCCCGCTATATGGGTCGTGGAGAAACGACGATAATGACGAAGATAATTCTTGATTGGGCGGCGACATTTTTATTTTTACTCGGTGCGGTAGGGCTACTCTACGCCCGCCTTCAGTACAAACCGCGCGTGCGATGCAAGTCCGTGTTTGATGCCGGACACCTTTACGGCGTGCTGTCCTGTCAGCTTAAAGCCCGGCATGCCGGACTTCATCTAGCGGCGAATGGTGCGCAATGGATGACTGTGACACATGCCGCCTACACAGGCAAAGTTCCGTTTGATAACAGCAGCATGGCAAGCATTGCGCGATTGCGTAAAGGCTAGTGATTTCAACAAATGTTGAAAGCGGGAGGAATGATGAAAATATGGATTGACGGCGCGGCGCTGTTTTGCCTTTTACTCGGCGTGGGAATCATCATCTACTCGCGGCTATGCGTTGGCTTCGGACACAAGCCGCAATGTTTCGCCATGTATTACGAGGGCCACGGGTGCTCCTCGTACTGTCAGCTTGACTACGGCCACGCGCAACCGCACATTTCCAACAGTGGCAGAAAATGGATTGACCTGTCTTGGGATGACGAGAAGCAGCATAACTCGGAAATGGAAAAAGTGTTAACCCGATGAACCGACTGGCGAGCGCAATCCCTCCGCATGCGGTGGGAAGCATCAAAACGGATACTCACCGTGCGTGAAATCACAGGTAACCTTTGGTCCTACTATGGCAAGCCCGGCTATGCGGTTTGCATCACAACCAACGGCTTCCTAAAGAAGAATGGTGAGGCCGTTATGGGCCGAGGTTGTGCGTACGAGGCGACCCAACGAATCCCCGGCATCGCCCTGAAATTAGGTGAATGGATTTCCACGCAAGGAAACGTCCCCGGACGGCTTCAGGCGAGTCCGCCTTTGATTGTCTTTCCTGTTAAGCACGCATGGTATGAAAAAGCTGATCTACATCTGATTATCGAGTCCGTAGCTTGGCTGGAAAAGGCGGCTTCTTTGACTTCAGGTTATAAATTCATCCTACCACGCCCCGGCTGTGGAAACGGTCAGCTTGCGTGGGCGGACGTTAAGCCTTTGCTTGTCTGTTTGCCGGATAACGTGCTAGTTATAGACTTTGGAAACCGGCGCTAACGTGGGCATGGCACAACCTGAAATGGTTTGGGAAACCACGGCGAAGGCCAGTCCCATCAAGCCATTCCGAGGCATAACGGGCAAATGGTAGCGGCACAGGACAAAACCAAATAGCTTGAAATTGGCGCGGCGGTTTGTTACAATGGTAAGATGGCTGTTTGCTGCACGTGTCTAAACGACTTTGAACCCCGGCGCAAGAATCAGCTATGGTGCTCTACAGCATGTTGGAAAGTTATGCGCCGGGAGACTCACAAGCGCGGCGCTCACAGAAATATTTGCCGCAATCCTGGCTGTCCACTTCCCGGACGAATCTACCACACAGAAAAAGGCGAGACAGCTTATTGCTCATGGGAATGCCACGAGGCCGGATTCGCCCTATTGAAAGCGGCCCGAGAACACGAGAAATCAGAGGGATTTACAGGCCGGATTTTTGTTAGGATTCAGCACAGGCGATGCAATGGATGCGGAAAGCACCACACAGGAAAAGGTAAGCATGTCGGCTGTCTTGGCAAAGAGACACGCGGCCATAAAGCGGATACGCAAACGCATACCTGTTTATCACATTGATGCGGTGAGAAATATATCGGATTGCGTTGGGGTCACTACTGTAGCCGACGCTGCCAGACTCGGCACAAGCGATACCTTGGGACAAGCCCGGCATGGTCGCACAGAAAACGTGCCCGGCTTGCGGGCGTTGAATATCAGCCGGTTAACTGGCGCAAGATAATGGAACGTGATGGTTGGACATGTCAACTGTGCGGCAAGCCTACTCCGGCAAAGCTGAGAGGCACGACTGACCCACGCGCGCCCGAGTTAGGGCATCGTGTGCCGTGTAGCGTGACGCACAAAGGGCCACACACTTGGGCCAACGTACGGTGTGAGTGCCGAGAATGTAACGGCCTCAAGGGCGACAGGTTAGACGCTGAGCTTGAGTGGCCGGTATGGGAAAGCCACAGGACGGCCGATCCACAGGGCCACGGCACACAACCCTAAGTATGGTCGGATATCACAGCAGACAGGCGTGCCCGCCTCAGCAAGTGCCCTAACACGTGCGTGGTAGGTTGTGGTCGCTGAGCCTGTAGAGGCGAATGGAAAGCATAGAAATTGGCGCGGCGGTTATAGTCGCGTGTTATCAACGACTTGCTAGGATTGAAAGTACCTTGGTACTATGGCTATGGTACTAGGCGGCTAAGTGCCTTGGTTTGAATGGCTAAGAG
>VFSW01007090.1_pt1 | contig 16339 bp, 13 predicted proteins | sample 5358111 | NCBI WGS metagenome assembly VFSW01 (sample SAMN11554181, study PRJNA540505) | mine drainage metagenome | isolation source: sediment from site ElyBrook_90M | place: USA: Ely Copper Mine, Vershire, VT | collected 2017 | reverse complement strand
TAGTTCGATGCCATCAGTTACGGCCGCCGCACGCATCGCCGAGAGTGTCGATTGATGGCGGATTTCCGACACCATCAAAACTGCGATGCGGCGAGCCGTCGGTACCGCCTCATGCAGAAGCTCCAAACGTTTGGCGTCAAGCACGGTCGCCAGCATGGCTATGCCGGTAATGTTGCCGCCTGGGCGGGCGAAGCTCGTAGCGAATCCGGCGGCCACCGGATCGTAGTCTGAAAATGCCATCACGATCGGCACAGTGCCCGAAGCCGCCTTCACCGCCTTGATCGCAGCGCCAGACACCGCCATGACCACGTCCGGATTGGCGGCGATGATATCGGCTGCCAATTGGGGCAGCCTCTCCGTGCTGCCGGAGCGCGCGTCGAGAATGAGGTTGCTGCCCTCGACAATCCCTTTCTTGGCGAGTTCGGGCAGCGCTATTTTGCGGATCGAATCAAGCTGCGCGGTCGCGGGCGATAGTGCGCCGACACGAAAGACCTTCTGCTTATTCTGCGCGCCCGCGGCGAGTGGCCATGCGATGGCCGAAGCAGTAACGGCTTCGATGAAGTCGCGGCGCCGCATTACAGCCTCCAAAGGCCCAAGGAGCACGCCAATGCTTCGTGATTACATCAGGGATTCGCGAGCAGCGAAATGGGGTTCAACGCTCATTTCTGTGCAGCAGCAAACCCCTAGAGGCTGACGTGCATCCTACTGTCCGGGCTATAGGCCATGTAGCCAACCGGCTTGGGACCAAGCGTGTCAACAGTTCCGCCCGTAGCGGAGTCGCGTTCAGGCTCCGCGCAACGCGCTTTTGACCTTGTCGGGCGTGAACGGCACTGAGCGCAGGCGCGCCCCTGTCGCGTCGAATACCGCGTTCGACAGTGCCGACGGCACCACCGCCGCCGACGGTTCGCCGGCCCCCCAGGGCTTCTCCGCTGGACGGTCAATCAGATCCATGACGATATCCGGAACTTCGGGGAAGGTCAGAATCGGATAGCTCGCCCAATCGAGGCTCGTCACCATCGAGCGGTTGAACTTCAGCTCCTCCTTGAGCGTGCGGCTCACCGTCTGGATCACATTGCCCTCGATCTGATTCTTGAGGCCGTCTGGATTGATGATTTGCCCACAATCATGCGCGACGTAGAAGCGCGTGGCGCGGATTTCCCCGGTCGAGCGCTTGACCTCTACCTCGGCGACGGTGGCGATGTAGGTGCGCACGAGCTCATACTTGCAATATGAGACGCCGCGGCCGGTGATCACATCGCCGCTCTGCCCGTTCTTGGGCGACGGACGCTTGTCCCATTTCGCCAAGGCCGCCGCGCGATTGAGCACTTCGATGCCGCGCTTGTCGTTGGGATCGAGGTATTTGAGGCGGAATTCGATTGGATCGACGCCGGCAGCCGCCGCCAGCTCATCGATGAAGCACTCGTTAGCGAAAGTGTTTTGCAAACGGCCTGGCGTCCTGATCCAGGACGGGCGCAACGGCGTGGTCTCCAGCCGGTGACAGACCGCTTTGATGTTGGCGAATTTGTAGGGAATGTTCGAGTTCTGGACCACATTGCCAGGCGCGATGGTCTCATCGGCCGGCATGCCGCTCAGCGTCGCTGCGACAAGCGGCACCACGAACGCATTCGGCGTCTGCTGCGGCATGAAGAATTCTGACTCCCACGCGACGACAGCCCCGGATGCGTCCATGCCGGCCCGTAGGTCGATGAGCGTCGGGGGGCCTTTCGGGTCCCAACCGTGTTCGTCCTCGCGCATCCATTGCACGCGTATGGCACGGCCAGCCGCTTTCGCCAGCAGCGCCGCGTCGGCGGCCGCGTCTTCGTGCCCGTTGCGGCCGTAGCAGCCGGCGCCTTCCAAATAGATACAACGCACACTTTTGGTCGGCAGACCGAGCATCTTGGCGAGCTGCTTTTGCAGATTGTGGGTGGCTTGCGACGCTGACCACGAGGTGACCTGGCCGTCCTTGAATTCGGCCACCGCGCAGGAAGGACCGATCGAGCCGTGAGTGTGGATGGCGAAGTCGTACGTGGCGCTGAGCTTTTTCACGCTGTCTTTGCCCATCGCCTCGGCCACATTGCCGACGTTACCGGTGACGTCGTCCTTGGCGACCTTCGTTGTGCGGACGTAGTCAAACAGTTTTGCCTGCTCGGGCAGCCCTTCCCATTGTGACCCGGTCGCTTTGAGTTGCCGCGCCGCCTTGATGGCGGCCCATTCATTCTCGGCGACAACGCCGAGGAAGTTGCCCTCGCGCACGATCTTCACGATTCCCGTAATGCCGCCGATCGAGGTCTCGTCGACACTCTCGAGCGTGGCGCCGATAGCCGGCGGCCGCACCACGCGGCCGTGCAGCATGCCGGGCAGGCGGAAGTCGTGCATGTAGGTGAACTTGGCCGTGACCTTGTCCGGAATGTCGAGGCGCGGCACCGGCGTGCCGACGATTCTGTACGCTTTGGCGTCCTTGGTCGCTGGCGGCTTTGTGTGATCGATCGTCAATGAAAAAGCCTTGTCTCCGATCAGATCGCCGTATCCGACGCTTTTGCCGTCTGCACTGACGACCCCGGCAGCGACTTTGAGCTCCTCCGGCTTGGCCGCCAAATGCGTTGCCGCGAGTTCGAGCAGCGCCTTTCTCGCCACCGCTGCCGCATTGCGAATCTGCATGCCTCCGTTCTGGATCGACAGGCTTCCGAAAGTCGGTCCCTGATCCGGAGTAAGCGCGGTGTCGCCTTGGACGATCTTGATGCTCGCGAATGGCACGTCCAGCTCGTCAGCAACAATCTGCGTCAGCGCGGTCTCGACACCGGTGCCAAGATCGACCTTGCCGGAATAAACCGTGACCATGCCCTTGGCATCGATGGCGAGAAAGGTATCGACCGCAGTCAACGCTAACGGCTTTGTTCCGGCGGCCGCTTGTGCGATTGCGTCGCCTGGCCGGATGGCAAGCGAGAAGCCGACGATGAGGGCGCCGCCGCTCTTGAGAATATCGCGGCGCGAGGGAATGAAATTCTTGCTCATAGCTACCTCCCTTGCCCGAGCTCGGCGGCGCGTTTGACCGCTCTGACAATCCGGGTATGCGTCCCGCACCGGCACAAATTCGCGGCCAGCGCCTTCTTGATGTCGGCTTCACTCGGCGTTTTGTTGGTGGCGAGGAAGGCCGCCGACTCCATGATCATGCCGTTAATGCAGTAACCGCACTGCACTGCTTGTTCCTCGATGAACGCACGCTGCACCGGGTGCGGCTTATCGGGTGTGCCCAACCCTTCCAGCGTCACGATCCTGTTGCTGTCGTTCAGCGAGGATATCGGGGTCACGCATGAGCGCACGGCTTTGCCGTCGATATGTACTGTGCAGGCACCGCATTGCGCGAGACCGCAGCCGAAGCGCGGACCATGTAGTCCGAGATTGTCGCGCAAGAGATAAAGCAGCGGCATTTCCAGATCGTCGACCGCGCTCGTGAACCGCTCGCCGTTCACATTCAATGTCTTGGAAATTGCCATGGGCCTTCCCTCCAGAAGTCTAAGTTTGCGGGTGCGGATTTTGGCGCGATCCCGCCCTTGCTTCGGCACCCAACGCGCTCGCGTCAGCGGTCATTTATGGGAGCCGGCAGGACTAAGCATACGCCTAAACTCACTTTTGAGCGAGAACTGGGTTGTGCGCCGCTGCAGGCTTAAAATCGGCAACGGCAGTGACAGGTCAGGACTGTCGGTTTCGGCCTCAACGAGGCTGGTCCGCTTGGCCTCCGACAGCGACAGTCAAAGCGGACAAGCACCACTTCGCTTTGTGCCATTAGCGTCATCAAGGGGCATATGACGCGCACCCTGTTGACCGGGGCTGCTGTCCAAAAAATATTTCAATGAAATTTCTCGCCACGGGAAAGCATAGTAATAATTGTCTTTATCCGTCGATTCCTGGTTTCGGGCTTCTTTGCAGTTTGGAGACGGTAAGCGATTGAGTACAAATTGGTTCTGTTAAGCGTTTCGAAGAACGCTTTCGCCTTCTTGGCTTTAGCGAGTGCCTGTACGAAATCGTCCGGAATAGTAGCCTTGCTGAAGGAATCGTATGCCGCTTTCCAACGGCCGTCCCCTTTGGCGGCTTTTACCTCCTTCAGCCCGGCCGGCGTCATTTCTCCAGACTCAATGAGCCGCTGGGCACGCTGGGTATTGTTTTTTGACCATCCGCTGTTGGGTCGTCTCGGCGTGAATCTCTGGAGCCATGATCCCCCGTCGCCCGGGGTCTTTTGTCCATCGATCCAGCCATAGCAAAGGGCCTGATCAAGAGCTTCCGCGTAGGTCAGGCTGGTCGCCCCGGAGCCTTTCTTGTAAATACGCAGCATTACGCCGCTCGACTGGCCGTGGTTTTTAGCGAGCCAAGCGCGGAACTCACGGGGCGATTTGAAACTCAGTATCTCTGTCATTCCGTCGCCGGCTAGCGGGTCTCATCCTACCACACCGTTCGGTGAATGGTGCCCGTGCTGCTCACATCGAATGGCGGTGAGGGTCGTTCAGGTCGATATTGCGACGTCAGCAATCACCTGCGCTTTTCCCAACAACTGACATCACTGAATCGTCTATTGGCCCGATTTTGCCAGCCTGATGGGTAGTCACCTGCCGACCACCCCTTGCACCACCTCGCATCTGCGTGAATATATGGAGAACGAAAAGCGGTACCCAAAACGTGCCCACCGGGAAAATTCTTCAATCGGTCCCGTAGCTCAGCCGGATAGAGCAGCGGTTTCCTAAACCGAAGGTCGCAAGTTCGAGTCTTGCCGGGACCGCCATAAAAATCCTTACGGGCAGGCGTTTTCCCAACACTAAGTGCGTCAAAAAATCCGGCGCTGCTTGCTGTGCCCTCGCCACTTGCGGGCCCACTTGGGGGAGAGGGCAGGCATACGAGCACTCCAGATTTTCTGACGCGGTGAGACTTAAGCGCCGGCGTGCTTAGCCCGCCGTTGCAGCAACTAAATCGGCCCCTGGGTTTTTCGCCGACGACCGACGCCTAAAAATCGATCGTCGGGATCAGATTGCAGTAACGACGATGGATCGCGGCGAAATGGTTGTCGCTGCACGGACCCGCCGACCAGTAGTGCCTCACATTCAGACGGCACGCGGCGTAATCGCGGGTGTGCGGCACATAACCGTAGCGCCGGCAGGTGTCGGCCGTGGCGATCGGCGCAGCGTGTGCGCATTCGACCGCGATCATCGCGATTGCGGCCAACGAAAAAACAACAGCCGTTGGTCGCGAAATAGCCAGGATCATTTTCATCGAAGCTTGGTCCGCCACCCTGCGCATGCCGAACGGTTCCGCCGCGTATTTGCGCCTTGCTGAACGTTATCGCACTTTTGTACTACAGGTCGAGAACAAGGCAGCAAATTCGGGGCAGAAATCATGGCGCTGACGCTCTATCACAACGACATGTCGGTTTGTGCGCAGAAGGTCCGGCTGTGTCTTGCCGAGAAGGGCATCGCCTACGAGGCCAAGCATCTCAACCTGCGCGAAGGCGACCAGAAGCGCCCCGAATACCTCTTGCTCAACCCGAACGGTTACGTGCCGACGCTCGTACACGATGATTTTGTGGTCTGCGAGTCGACCGTCATCTGCGAATATCTTGACGACGCGTTTCCCGATCCGCCGCTCAAGCCGGCCGACGCCAAAGGCCGCGCGCGGATGCGCGGCTTCACCAAGTTTATCGATGCGGCAATCTTCCCGGCCACCGGAACGGTGTCGATGTCGATCGCGTTCCATCACCAGTATCGCCCGGAGATTTACGACACCATGGAAAAAGCCCGGCCGGGATGGCTCGCCAATCTGCGCCAGTTGCAGAAGGGCACCGAGAACCCGGCGTTCCCTGCGGCGATCAAGCGTCTCGACAAGATGGTCGCGGATATGGACCGGGCACTTGCGGAACGCCCGTGGCTGGCGGGCGAGACCTACTCGCTCGCCGACATCGGCTACGCGCCTTACGTCACGCGGCTCGATCATCTCAAATTCCTCGGCGGAATGATCGCGCAGCGCCCGCGGGTTGCCGCGTGGTACGATCGGATGCGCGCGCGCGAGCCGTACCAGAGCGCGCTCGCCGAATGGTTCAATCCTAGATATCTGCCGCTGATGGACGAGAAGGGCAGCGAGGCTTGGCCTCGCGTGAAGGAGCTGCTAGCCGCCTAGACTTCCGGCGGTCGGCAAATCCATCGCCGTCACTCCGCCGCCTTGCGGGTTTCGAAGTAGCGGTTCTCCGGCCGCGGCAGGCCGAGATTTTCGCGCAGGGTCTTGCCTTCATACTCGCGGCGGAAAATGCCGCGGCGCTGCAATTCCGGCACCACCTGCTCGACGAAGTCGTCGAGGCCGCCCGGCAGGTACGGGAACATGACGGTGAAGCCGTCGCTCGCCCCGGTGACGAGCCATTCCTCCATTTCGTCGGCGATGGTCTTTGCCGTGCCGACCATGGCGAGGCCGGAATAACCGCCGAGCCGCTGCGCCAGCTGGCGCACGGTCAGATTTTCCCGCGCCGCCATGGCGACCACGCGGTCGCGGGCGCTCTTGCTGGCGTTGCTTTCGGGGATTTCCGGCAGCGGCTTGTCCGGATCGAAGCGCGAGGCGTCGTGGCCGAGCGCGATCGACAGCGAGGCGATGGCGCTGTCGTAATGGACCAGGCTGTCGAGCTTGGCGCGCTTCGCCCGCGCTGCTTCGACGCTGTCGCCGACGACGACGAAGCAGGCCGGCATGATCTTCATGTGCTCGCGCGCCCGGCCGGCCTTTTCCATGCGGCCCTTCACGTCGGCGTAAAATTCGCGGCCGGCGGCGATGGTGCTCGGCGGAGTGAACACCGCCTCTGCGGTCTCGGCTGCGAGTTGCCGGCCGGAATCGGACGCGCCGGCTTGCACGATCACCGGCCAGCCCTGGATCGGCCGCGCGATATTGAGCGGGCCGCGGACCGACAGGTATTTGCCCTTGTGATTGAGGACGTGCAGCTTGTCGGGATCGAAGAACAGGCCGTGCTCGACGTCGCGGATCAAGGCGTCGTCGGCCCAGGAATCCCACAAGCCGGTAACGACGTCGTAGAACTCCCGCGCGCGGCGATAACGCTCGCCGTGCTCCATGTGATCGGACATGCCGAAGTTCAGCGCCGCGTCCGGATTGGACGTGGTGACGATATTCCAGCCGGCACGGCCGCCGCTCAGATGATCGAGCGAAGCAAAGCGCCGCGCGACGTGATAGGGCGCGTCGAACGTGGTCGAGCCGGTGGCAACAAGCCCCAAATGCTCGGTGACCATCGCCAGCGCGGAGAGGAGTGTGAACGGCTCGAACGACGTCACCGTGTGGCTGTGCTTGAGCGCATCAAGCGGCATATTGAGCACGGCCAGGTGATCGGCCATGAAAAAGGCGTCGAACTTGGCTCGCTCCAGTGTCTGCGCGAACCGCTTGATGTGTGCGAAATTGAAATTGGCGTCCGGAAAGGCGCCGGGATAACGCCAGGCGCCGGTATGGATAGTCGTCGGCCGCATGAACGCGCCGAGACGGAGTTGCCGTGAACCGCTCATGTCGACCGCCAATGTCTGTCTTCGCTTTAGGCCGGGTATGAAATTAATGTTGATGGCAACAGACGAAACTTCAAGGGCGGCGATCCCCGGGGACGCACCGATGAGCGATTTGCGCTATCGCAATGCCTGCTGTTCAAGATTGACGCAGTGGCAGTAGCTCGGGAGAAGTGATAGGGCTTTTGTTCCGGGGAAGCTCCTTGTGACAAATCGGCCGTAGCGTAATCGGGAGGTGGGCGTGAAGAAAATTCTTGCCGGCGCGTGTGTAGTGGCGGGCGTGTGGGTAGGCATGGCCGGTATCGCGGCTCAGGCCGCCGACCTCAAGATCGCGCTTATCTACAGCAAAACCGGTCCGCTCGAGGCCTATGCCAAGCAGACCGAGGCCGGGCTCATGCTCGGTCTTGAGTACCTCACCGGCGGTACCATGATGCTTGACGGCCGCAAGATCGTGATCCTTCCCAAGGACGATCAGGGCAAGCCGGACGTGGCGAAATCGCTCCTTGAGCAGGCCTACACCGATGACGGCGTCGATCTCGCCATCGGCACCTCATCGTCGGGCGCGACCATTGCAATGCTGCCGGTCGCCGAGGATGCCAAGAAGATCCTGCTGGTCGAGCCCGCGGTCGCCGACTCCATCACCGGCGACAAGTGGAACCGCTACATTTTCCGCAGCGCCCGCAACTCGTCCCAGGATGCGCTGTCCGGCGCGATCGCGCTCGGCAAGGGCGATGTCGCCATCGCCACTCTGGCGCAGGACTACGCCTTCGGCCACGATGGTGTCGCCGCGTTCAAGGCGGCGCTGGCGGAGTCGCACAGCGAAGGCAAGGTGGTGTTTGAGGAATACGCGCCTTTTATGACCACGGACTTCACCGCCTCGGCGCAACGGTTGTTTGACGCGCTGAAGGACCGGCCGGGACGCAAGATCATCGCAGTGATCTGGGCCGGCCCCAATCCCGCCCTCAAGCTCGCGGACATGAAGCCGGAACGCTACGGTATCGCACTCGCCCCGGGCGGCAATATTCTTCCGGTGATGCAGCAGTGGCAGCAATTGGCCGGTGCCGAGGGCACAATCTACTATTACTACGGCTTCCCCAAGAACCCGATGAACGACTGGCTCGTGACCGAGCACGAGAAGCGCTACCACATGCCGCCTGATTTCTTCACCTGCGGCGGGATGGCGGCGGCAAGCGCGGTTGTCGCCGCGATCAGGAAAGCCGGCGGCACCGATACCGAGAAGCTGATTGCCGCCATGGAAGGCATGGAGTTCGACACGCCCAAGGGCAAGATGACGTTCCGCAAGGAAGATCACCAGGCGCTGCAGTCGATGTACGTGTTCAAGATCAAGGCCGAGCGCAAGAACGACTGGGATTTGCTGGACCTGGTCAGCGAAATCCCGGCTTCGGACATTCCGGTGCCGATCCGCAACAAACGGTGAGATGCAGACCGAACCGGCGAACGTCCTCGAGACGCGGGAACTGAGCATCCGCTTCGGGGGCCATCTCGCCGTCGATGCGGTGAGCTGCGCCTTCCATCCCGGAAGCCTGACCGCGATCGTCGGCCCGAACGGCGCCGGGAAGACGACCTATTTCAATCTGATTTCCGGACAACTCAGGGCCACTGCCGGCCAGGTGCTGTTTCAGGGCGCGGATATTACAGCGGTGCCGCCGTCGGAGCGAGCGCGACGCGGTCTTGGCCGCGCCTTTCAGCTCACCAACCTGTTTCCTTATATCAGCGTGCACGAAAACGTCCGGCTTGCCGTGCAAAGCCGCTGCGGCGCCGGCCTTGATCTCGTTCACACCTGGCGACAGCACACCGAGCTGATCGAGGAAGCCGACGACATTCTCCGCCAGGTCGGGCTGGCCGCGCGCCGCGATCTGCGCGCCGGCCTCCTGCCGCACGGCGATCAGCGCAAGCTCGAAGTCGCGATCCTGCTCGCGCTCAAGCCGCAAGTCTTTTTGTTCGACGAACCGACCGCCGGCATGAGCGTCGATGAGGTGCCGGTCGTGCTTGATCTCATTCATGCGATCAAGGCGGGCGGCGACCGCACCATTCTTCTGGTCGAACATAAGATGGACGTGGTGCGCTCGCTCGCCGACCGCATCGTCGTGCTGCACAACGGCCAGCTGGTCGCCGACGGCGACCCGGCGACGGTGATCGCGCTGCCGGTGGTGCAAGAGGCCTATCTCGGGGCGGCGAATGTCTGATCGGCCGCCGCTGCTCACGCTCTCCGGCGTCAACACACATATCGGGCCGTATCACATTTTGCAGGGCGTCGACCTCGCGGTGCCGCGCGGCGCGCTCACCATGCTGCTGGGCCGGAACGGCGCCGGCAAGACCACGACGCTGCGCACCATCATGGGGCTGTGGCACGCCTCCGCCGGCGCGGTGCGCTTCGACGGCGCCGACATCACCGCCTGGGCTACGCCCGACATCGCCCAGGCCGGCATCGCCTACGTGCCGGAAAACATGGGCATCTTTGCCGACCTGACGGTGCGGGAAAATCTCCTGCTTGCGGCGCGCTCCGGCCCAATCGACGAAGCGCGGTTGCGCTGGATCTTCGGCCTGTTCCCGGCGCTGGAGAAGTTCTGGTCGCTGGCGGCGGGCGTACTGTCGGGCGGGCAAAAGCAGATGCTGTCGATCGCCCGCGCCATCATCGAGCCGCGCAAATTGTTTTTGATCGATGAGCCGACCAAGGGGCTCGCACCGGCCATCATCGCCAACATGATCGCGGCGTTCCAGGAGCTCAAGAAGTCCTCGGACGCCACCATCCTCGTCGTCGAGCAGAATTTTCTGTTCGCGAAATCGCTCGGCGATGCCGTGGCGGTCATGGACAACGGCCGGGTGGTGCACTCCGGCGCCATGGCGGAGCTGGCTGAGGATCGCGATTTGCAGCACCGGCTGCTGGGCCTTCATCTGGATCAGCACCAATGACGCCGCGTGGCGAATTATCTCTGCCGGCGCGGCGGCGCGATTTTGCCCCGGTTCTGCTCGTGCCGCTGGTCGCGCTGGTGGCGCTGCCGCTGGTCGGGTCGCCTTCGACCTGGGTCACGCTGACGCTCGCCGGCCTCGCGATGGGCATGATCATTTTCATCATTGCCTCGGGGCTCACGCTGGTGTTCGGCCTGATGGACGTGCTCAATTTCGGCCACGGCGCGTTTATTACCGTCGGCGCCTATGCGGCCGCATCGCTGGTGCCGCTGTTGGCGACTTCGCTGCACGCCGACTCGATGATGCTCAATCTGCTCGCGCTCTTGGCGCTGATTGCGCTCGCCATGGCGGTGACCGCCATCCTCGGTTACGCGTTCGAGCGCGTTATCATCATGCCTGTCTACGGCCAACATCTGAAACAAATCCTGGTCACCGTCGGCGGTTTGATCGTCGCCGAGCAGCTCATCATCGCGGTGTATGGTCCGGTGCAGATTGCGCTGCCGTTGCCGACCGCGTTCCGCGGCTCAGTCATCTTCGGCGACGTCGCGGTCGAACGCTACCGGCTGATCGCCGTCGTGGTCGGCCTCGTGATCTTCGCCGCCATGCTGCTCATTCTCAACCGCACCAGGATCGGTCTCCTGATCCGCGCCGGCGTCGAGAACGGCGAAATGGTCGAGGCGCTCGGCTATCACATCCGCCGGCTGTTTGTCGGCGTGTTCATGGCCGGTTCGGCGCTCGCTGGCTTGGGCGGAGTGATGTGGGGCTTTTATCGCGAGTCGCTGACGCCCGGCATGGGCATGGACGTCATGGTGCTGGTGTTCATCGTCGTCGTCATCGGCGGGCTTGGCTCGGTGGGCGGCTGCTTTATCGGGGCGCTGCTGGTGGCGGTGACGGCCAACTACACCGGCTTTCTGGCGCCGAAGCTCGCGCTCGGGTCCAACATCCTGCTGATGGCGCTGATCCTGCTCTGGCGCTCGCGCGGCCTCTATCCGGTGGCGAAACGATGAAGACTTTCGGGACGATATTGTCGGGCGATCCGCCGCGCGGCCGGGTGCTGACGTTTCTCCTCCTCGTCATCCTGATCAGTCTCGCATTCGCCCCGCTGCTGTTCCCAGGCACGGCCGCGCTCAATGTCGCAGCGAAGATCTGCTATTTCGTGGTGCTGGCCGCGAGCTACGACCTGCTGCTCGGCTATACCGGAATCGTGTCGTTCGCCCACACCATGTTCTTTGGTATCGGCGGTTACGGCGCCGGGCTCGCGCTTTACAATTTCGGACCGTCCTGGACGTCGATCCTGCTCGGCACCGCCGCCGCGCTGCTGCTGGCGGTCGCGCTTGCGCTGATCATCGGCCTGTTCTCGCTGCGGGTGCGGGCGATTTTCTTCGCCATGATCACGCTTGCCGTCGCCAGCGCGTTTTCGATCCTGGCGTCGCAATTGAGCGCGGTGACCGGCGGCGAGGATGGCCGCAACTTTCGCCTGCCCGAAGCCTTGCGGCCGGGATTTCAGCTCGCGATTGGGCCGTTTACGATCAACGGGCGCATCATCGCCTACTATCTGATCTTTTTCGCCGCGCTGATTTTGTTTCTGCTGCTGTTGCGCGTCGTCAATTCGCCGTTCGGCCGGGTGCTGCAGGCGATCCGCGACAACGAATTCCGCGCCGAGGCGCTCGGCTATCGGACCGTGGTCTACCGCTCGATCGGCAATTGTCTCGCCGCCGGCGCCGCGGCGCTCGCCGGCGTGCTGTGCGCTCTTTGGCTCCGCTACACCGGACCCGCGGTGACACTGTCGTTCGATATCATGCTCGACATTCTCTTGATGGTGGTGATCGGCGGCATGGGCACGCTCTACGGCGCCGTGCTTGGCGCCGCGATCTTCGTTCTCGCCGAAACCTACCTGCAGAACGTCATGGCGATGATCAGCCAGGCGACCGCCGGCCTGCCGGTTTTGCCGCTGGTCTTCCATCCCGATCGCTGGCTGCTTTGGCTCGGCGTTCTGTTTGTGCTCAGCGTTTATTTTTTTCCGTTCGGCATCGTCGGCCGGCTCCGGCCGCATCGCTAAGCGCCCGCCGGGGAATGCTCGAACTGCAATGTTGCGTTACGCCGGCGCCTTCGGGGCCGCGGGTTTAACGGCTGGCGTTTCCGGCGGCGGCGGTCTACCTGCAATGATCAGATCGGCGCGAAGCTGGCGCAGCGCCTCGACGCTCAGATCCCGCCCTCTTTTGAAGGCACGTATGCGTCCGGAAAGGTCATTGCCAAGAATCAACCGCATAAGGCCCGGATCGGATGCAAAGCGCTCGACGACCGGCAACAGGCGAATTTCAGCGCGAAGCAAGTCTGCTTCGTCGACCCAATCTATTAGATCGACACCTCCCAACATGAACGACTTCCTCGAGTGGCACGCTATAGCATAGGGTATTCGCCGGATACGTGAAACCAGCTTGACCGTTATTTGAAGCGGTTGTGGACGTCCCAGATGGGGTGGGACTCGTCTTCTTGCTCCAGACGCCTGACGAGTACCGCAATAGTCACTTTGCGTCTGGCCTGCGTGCTCCTTACTGGACCGTCTACGCGGGCTCGGCAGGCCGCGACGCGGTTTGGGACCGTGCACCGAGAAAGGCAGTCTGCAATGCCGGCACGATCACGAGCAGCATAATGGGCCCGATCAACATGCCACCGACAATGACCGTGGCGAGTGGTCGTTGCACTTGGCTGCCGATGCCGGTGGAAATCGCGGCCGGCAACAGACCGATGCAGGCCGACAGCGTCATCATCAGGATCGGGCGCATTTGCTCACCGACGGCATGAAACATCGCGTCCGCCGGCGCCATCCCACTTGCCGAAACTCGATAATAGCCGTTGATGATGAGAATACCGCTCATCACAGATACGCCCATCAACGAGATAAATCCGATCGCTGCCGAGATGCTAAAGTTCAAACCGGACAGGTAGAGAGTCACGAGGCCGCCCGAAATCGCAAATGGCAGTCCAAGCAGCGCCAAGAAGCTGTCGCGCCAAGAGTTGAACAGTCCGTAAAGCAGCACCATGATCAGGAGAAACGTAATCGGAAGAATGATGGCAAGCCGCTTCTTGGCCTGCTGCAACCACTCAAACTCGCCCGCCCAATCAATCCGGTAGCCCGCAGGTAACTCAACGTTGCGCGCAATGCGCTCTTGCGCCTCCGCTACCGCGCCGGCAAGGTCGCGACCCCGTACGCTGAATTTGATCGGCACGAAACGCTGACCGCGTTCGCGAAATATGTACGAAGCCCCGGTATCAAGCGAAATAGAGGCGAGATCGCCTAATGGAATGTAGGCGTTGACGCCGCTTGGCGTTTGATAGCCGACCTTAATATTACGCACCGAGTCGACGTTGCTGCGGTATTGTGGAGCAAGCCGCACGACCACGCCGAATTGGCGGTCAGCCTCCAGCAGCGTCGTTGCGGCGGTTCCACCCAACGCCGCTTGTATGACGCTGTTGATGTCGTTCACGCTCAGCCCGTACCGCGCCGCTTTCGCACGATCGATTTTGATGTTCAAATTTGGTTGTCCAAGCACCCAGAATGCACCGAGATCGGTAATTCCCGGCACTTTCTGCATTTCGCCCATGATTGCACGTGCGGTTGTCTCCAGCCGCGCGAGATCGGGACCGATGATCTTGACCGAGTTCGCGCCCTTCACACCTGACAATCCTTCCTCGACGTTATCCTGAATGTATTGGGAGAAATTGAAATCGATCCCGACGAACTCGCGGGTAAATTCGTCCTGCAAGTCTTTAATCAGGTTGGCCTTGGTGTAACCCTGAGGCCACTCATCAAATGGTTTTAGCGGTACAAAAAACTCCGCATTGAAAAAGCCCGCGGCGTCGCTGCCATTGTCGGGGCGGCCGTGTTGGGACGTGACCGTGATGACCTCGGGATGCTGCAGAAGAATTTCGCGAATTTTGGTCACGATTGGCATGCCGGCTTCGAGTGATATGGTCGGGGGCATTGTCGCCCGTATCCACAGATTTCCCTCCTCCAGCGTCGGCAAGAATTCGCTGCCGAGCCGCGAGCCGAGGAAAAGGCTGAAAGCGAGGAAGACCATCCCGATCCCGATCGTGATCTTCCTGTTATGCAGCGACCAGCGCAGCACCGGTGTGTAGATCACTCGCAAACCTCGCACCAGGATCGTTTCCGCCTCGCGGACATGCTGAGGCAGCAAGAAGGACGTTAGACACGGCGTCACGGTAAACGTCGCCAGCAGCGCTCCCAGCAGAGCGTAGGCGTAGGTTCGCGCCATCGGGCTGAAAATCTGGCCTTCGACCCCTTGCATCGTGAACAGTGGAATAAAGGCCGCGACGATGATGGCGGTGGAGAACAACACCGCTCGATCGATTTGCAACGCGCTGATGAGAATCAGCCGGAGCCGGTCCGTCCAAAGAGAGGCTTGCGATAAATCCGGATTGCGCGTCGGATCGGGACCCCAGCGTTGTTCGGCAAGATCATGGAACAGTTGCCGTCTGGCCTCGGGCCTTGCCTGGAAATTCCTGTAGACGTTTTCGACGAGAATAACAGCGGCGTCGACGATGATCCCGAAGTCGACTGCGCCCACGGACAAAAGGTTTGCGTCCTCGCCGCGCAGAACCAGGATGATGATGCTGAAGAATAATGCGAACGGGATATTTGCGCCGACGATAATGGCGCTGCGCAAGTCGCCGAGGAATATCCACTGGATGAAGAAAATCAGCACACAGCCGAACACGAGGTTGTGCAGGACGGTGCTGGTCGTGACGCCGACCAGCTGGCTGCGATCGTAGTACGGGACCAATTTCACGCCGGGCGGCAGCGTTCCGTCAACATTGATTTTCTGAATCTCCGCGCGAACGCGGGTAATCACGTCACTGGTGTGCAGTGTGCGATTCATGACGACGATCGCCGCGACTACATCGTCCTCGTGATCGCGACCGGCCTTGCCAAGTCGGGGAACGTAGCCGACGGAAACTTTGGCAACATCCTTGACCAAGACGGGCACGCCATTCGTCTGGCTCAGCGGAATGTTCTCGATATCCTCGACCTTGTAGCCCTGCGTCAAATCCGCTGAGCCGCCGCTGTCCAACAAGCCGACGCCGCGAATATTTACCGACTGCTGACCCATATTAATGGTACGGCCACCGACGTTGATGTTGGCGTTGCCGAGTGCGCTGATGATCTGGGGCAGCGTAACATTGTAGGCGTCGAGCTTATGCAAATCGACCTCGACTTCGTATTCCTTGGTCGTTCCGCCCCACGTGTTGATCTGTACCACCCCGGGCACGGTGAGGAGGCGGCGTTGCAAAACCCAGTCCTGGACCGTCCGCAGATTCGTCAAGCCGAAGTGGGGTGGACCGATTACTTGATAGCGGTAGATTTCGCCGACCAGGCTGGTGGCTTGAATAGTAGGCGAGATACCGTTTGGCAGACTGACGTTCTGCTGCAGGTTGATGGCGGTCTGGGTAAGCGCGAAGTAGTAGTCGATGCCGTAGTAGAAGGTTACACGGACGAACGTGAGGCCGTAAAAAGAGGTCGAGCGAATGACGTCGACGCCAGGCGTTGCCGCGAGCCCGACCTCGATCGGGATCGTGAAGTAGCGCTCCATTTCCTCGGCCGACAGCCCGGGCGCCTGCGCCGTGATTTCCAAAATGACCGGGGCCGGATTGGGATAGGCCTCGATGTTGAGCCTTGAAAACGCAAACAGGCCCGCGCCTATGAAAACCAGTAGACCCAATAGAACGAGCGGGCGGCGCGTCAACCCGAATATCAGCAGGCTCCTCAGCACGATCCCTCCCCCGGTCCCTACTGAGATTTATCACAGTGATTTATCAGCGCGAATCCCAGCTATTGGCTATTTTCGACGCCGGGAGGACGC
>VFSW01007089.1_pt1 | contig 16341 bp, 19 predicted proteins | sample 5358111 | NCBI WGS metagenome assembly VFSW01 (sample SAMN11554181, study PRJNA540505) | mine drainage metagenome | isolation source: sediment from site ElyBrook_90M | place: USA: Ely Copper Mine, Vershire, VT | collected 2017 | reverse complement strand
AGCTCGGCGAGCCAGGGCGGGACGTTGGTGATGCCCGGCGGGCCGCGCTCGCTCTTGGAGACCTTCATGCGCGAGGGGATGAGAGAGCGTATCCATGAAAATGATATTGATGAGAAGCGGCTCTTCTGTGTTTCTTTGTCGAGCTTCTCCACTCCTTTCCCCAACTGTTTATACGTCATGTGCGAGGCGATGCCGAACTGCGCGTTCCGGTGCATTTCTTCGGTGCGTATCTGCACCTCCACGATGCCCGCATCGGGCGTCACCACGGTCGTGTGGAGACTCTGGTACCCATTGGGCTTCGGGAAGGCGATGTAATCTTTAAATTCGCCCGGCAGAGGCTTGTAGAGCGCGTGCACGATGCCGAGCGCCGTGTAGCAGTCCTCCACCGTCGGGACGACGATGCGAAGCGCCGCGATATCGTGAATGAGGCTGATGTCGTCATGCTTCCGTTCCAGCTTCTTGTGCAGGCTCCAGAGCCCTTTCATGCGGATGTCGGTGCGGAGCACCTTCAGTTCCTTCTTCTCAATCTCTTTCTTGAGCTCCTTCTGCATCTTCGCGAGACCGTCTTCGGTTTCTTCCGTTTTCAGTTTGCGCACTTCGGCGGTGTGCCGCGCGGCGTCGGGGTCGACGAACGGGAAGGCCATATCCTCCAGGTCGCGCTTCATTTTGCCCATCCCGAGCCGGTCGGCAATCGGCGCGTAGATCTCCAGCGTCTCAAGCGCGATGCGGACGCGCTTGTGCTCCGGCACGTGCTCGAGCGTCTGCATGTTGTGGTACCGGTCGGCGAGCTTCACGATGAGCACGCGGATGTCGCTTGCAGTGGCGACCAAGAGGCGGCGGAGCGACTCGGCGTGCCGCTCCGCTCCGTGGTACTTGTGCGCACCGAGCTTCGTCACGCCGTCCACGATAAAGAGCAATTCTTTGCCGAACTCTTTCTCCATATCGGCGCGCGAGACGCGACCGTCCTCCACCGCGTCGTGCAGGAGCCCCGCGGCGATAGTGGTCGCGTCCATACCGTACTCGGCGAGTATCTTGGCGGTGGCGGCCGCGTGGACGAAATACGGCTCGCCCGAGTAGCGTGCCTGGCCTTCGTGCGCCGACTTGGAGTACTCGTACGCCTTCTCCACGAAGGTCGTGTCTTCGCTCGTCGCGCCCCCCATCTCGGCGATAATCTCCTTGACGGTGGTCATAGGAGATTACTATACACCCGACGGTTTGTTTTTGCCTCAAAAGTGGTACAGTAGCCTCGTTCGTCAACCAAAGGAAAGGAGAAAGTCATGTTGTTCTTTGTGCGCTTTGTGGTGGGACTGGGCGACATGCTACCACCAGGGAAATTACGCGGACGTTTTTTCCAACGATTCGATTACATCGGCTGTAAACAAGAAGTCGTAGCGTGGCATCTCGCCGAGCTCAAGAGGCTTGACCCGTTGTTTGCTATTTCTCAATTTGCTCTCAAAGTCTCAGCGGCATATGATCGGGCGGAAGCGGTCGGAATTGGCCCCGACGGCCCGAGATATCCGGGTTTCTTTGATCCAAAAGAGGAAGCGAGAATACACTCGGAAGTACTCCAGATGTATCGCGGGACCGGCGATGAACGTATGCGGAGGTTGGCCGAAGCCGTGCGGGAATATCCGCAAGAGCGTGTGGACGCCGTGGCACAAGCGTGCACAAGCGCGCTCAAGCCCCAGAAAAAGTAGAAGCCAAGCAGGACAGTCTAAACTTCACGACCCATTTTGGGTCGTGTTTATTTCAAATACTCGGCGGCTTCGGCGGGGGAGAGACCCTGCTTTGATTTGTAGAGCACGAGCGACTTGCCGGTGCGCGGGGGCTTGCCGATTTCTTTTACAATTTCCACGCCCTTGGGCGGCTTCTTCGGCTCGGCGAGAAGCGTCAACGCTGTGTCGAGGGTGATGGTGTATGGGTCGCCGACCGCGACCTTGAGCGAGCGGAACTCGCCGTCACTGCCGACGTATGGCCCGAAGCGCCCGGTAGACGCGAAGACCGACTTGCCGGTGGAGGGATGGTTCCCAAGCTCGCGCGGGAGCGAGAGGTACTTGAGCGCGTCGGCGAGTGTCACTTGCGTGAGGTCGGTACCGGCGGGGATGCTCGCGCGCTTCGCAGCGATCTTGGGCCGCCCGCGCTTGGCAGCTTTCTTCTTCTTCGTTTTCTTTGTATCTTCTTTTCCTTCTCCGACGCTTTCGGTCGGAGCCCCGACTTCCAACGTCGGGGCTGGTAAAGCCATCTCTACGTACGGCCCGAAGCGCCCGGTCTTGATGAAAATCGGCGCGCCCGTCTTCGGGTCATGCCCGATGGGCACGTCGTTCTTTAATTCGGTACCCTCTTCGGTGCGCGCGCCGAGGCAGTCCGGGTATTTCTTACAGCTCATGAAGACGCCGCCGCGGCCGAGCTTGAATTCCATCGGCCCGCCGCACAGCGGGCAGGGGAACTCCTTCGGCGCATCGCCGAGCGACGTCGCCTTCGGGAGCTTGTCTTTGGCGCGCACCGCCTTCTCAAACGGGCCATAGAATGCGGAGAGCGTCTCGGTGTAGCCGCGCTCGCCACGTGCGATTTCATCGAGCTCGTCTTCCATCTCGGCGGTGAACGTGTAGCTCACATAGGTGGGGAAGTTTTCTTCCAGCCAGCCCGAGACGACCATGCCGGTCGCGGTCGGCTTGAGCGCGCGACCGAGCTTCTCCACATAGCCGCGGTCCTGGATGGTCTTCATAATAGACGCATAGGTAGACGGGCGGCCGATGCCGCGCTTCTCGAGTTCTTTGATGAGCCCCGCTTCAGTATAACGGTTCGGCGGTTCGGTCTGCTTCTCGAGAGCGGCAAGTGAGAGGAGGGCGAGCACATCGCCCGCAGTAAGGTGCGGGAGCTCCACGTCCTCGCCGCGCGCCGCAGTATCAAGCGCGAGCCAGCCGGGGAAGAGCATGCGGGAGCCGTTTGCGGTGAAGAGCGGCACCTCCGCGTCGGCCTTGACCGAGACGTTCGTGCGCATAATCTTCGCGGCGGCCATCTGCGAGGCGAGCGCGCGCGTGCGGATGAGCTCGTAGAGCTCGGTCTCGTCGGGCGGCGCACCGGCGCGCGCGCGGGTGGCGTCGGTCGGCCGGACGGCCTCGTGCGCCTCCTGTGCGTTCTTGCTCGTAGTCTTGTAGGCGCGCACCTGCAGATGGTCTTTCCCAAGTTCTTTCTCAATGACGCCTGCCATCGTCGCCACCGCTTCGGCGCCGAGGTTTACCGAGTCGGTGCGCATATAGGTGATGTGACCGGCCTCGTAGAGCTTCTGCGCGGCGCGCATCGTGCGCGAGGGCGTGAAGCCGAGGCGAGTAGAGGCGGTCTGCTGGAGTGTAGAGGTGGTAAACGGCGGGCGTGGATTGCGCTCCTCGGCCTTCTCGGTCACATCGGCGACGCTCCAGGTCGCGCCGCGGCCGGCGTGGACGATGCGCTCGGCCTCTTCTCTGGTGGCGGGCTGTTCCACGCAGGTGGTGAGCAATTCCGTCGTTTTTGATTTTCCGCCGGAGGCGGATCCGCCTTTGGCGGAAAAGAGCGCCGAGAGGACGAAATACGTGACGGGAATAAACGCCTTAATCTCGCGCTCGCGCTCCGCGAGGATGCGGAGCGCCGGCGACTGCACCCGGCCTGCAGACAATCCATATCTCACTTTTTTCCAAATCAAGCCTGACAGGTCATACCCAACTATCCGATCGAGAACTCGACGGGCCTCTTGCGCTTGGCGCAAGTTCTCATCAATGGTGCGCGGGTGCGCGAGGGCCTCTTCAATGGCGGCCTTGGTAATCTCGTGGAAGACGACCCGCTTGGGCTTCTTCAACCCGGCGACCTCCTTGATATGCCAGGCGATCGCCTCGCCCTCGCGGTCGGGGTCGGTCGCGAGATAAATCTCGTCGGCCTTCTCCGCGGCGCGCTCTATCTTCTCTATCACCTCGCGCTTCTCGGCGGGAATGACGTAGCGCGGGATGAAGCCGCCCTCGATGTCGACGGCGTCCTTGTTGGACTTCGGCAAGTCGCGCACGTGCCCGACCGAGGCCAGGACGGTGTAGTCCTTGCCAAGATAGTTCCCGATAGTCCTCGCCTTGGTCGGCGATTCCACAATGAGTAATCGTTTGGTCACACGTTAACTCATAGCGCGCATACCTATATATGGTCAAGCCCAGCTATCCGATTTCTACGCGGATTGGGTGGTGGTCGGAGCCGATGCGGTCAGGGAGCACATCGGCACTTTTGATGCTGAACGAGTGTGACACGAGGATATGGTCGAGCTGGGATTGCGACAAAGGATGCGTGATGCCGCCCGCGAGTGCGTTCACCAACTGATGTTCTACAAAACGTTTTTGTATGCGCGTGCGCTCGCGATTGTAGAGCAGGGCGTCGCTCATGCGCCCGCCCAGTATCCAGTTGAGCGGCGTGATGTGCGGCTTCTGCAGGGTATTGAAATCGCCGCAGACTATCGTCGGCCGAGACGGGTCGCGCTCCGCCATTGCCGTTTCAAATTCCTTCAGGCGCCACGCGGGCTGGGCGAGGACGAGATGCAGGTTGAATACACGGACGGATGTACCGCCGATCGTTACATCGGCATATACCCCTCCGCGATTGCGGATTCTCGAGAAGAGTTGTCGCGGCATGAAGCGGACGAAAAATCTCGTGCGCAGCGGGAGCAGGTGCCAGTAGTCGGGAAAAGGGATTTCACCCTGCGTATTGATGGGATGCCGAGAAAGAATGACGTTAAACATTGGCACCGTGTCTTGGCCATACAGTTTCTCTACGTCGGTGCGAGAAGCTATAGAAAGAGGGAGTGTCTTCAGTCGCGCAAGCATCGCCTCGGGCACTTCTTGCAGGCAGAAGATGTCAAAATCGCTCCGCGCGATGAAGTCAAACGCGCGGTTGTGTTCCGAGTTACGGAACAGCATATTCCAAGAGTAGATAATCATAGTCGGTGCCACGCGCCGAACTCCTCTTTGACGAGACCGCGCAGTTCAAGCGCGACGAGCGCAGTGAGGAGCTCGCCCGCGGCGGCTCCGCCGCCGCTGAGTATCTCGTCGCGCGTCTTCGGCTCCTCCAGCATACTCCATACAACGAGCTCCGCGTCCTCCAGGTCGCTCGGGGCGACGCCGCGCTCGGCAACCTCGCGCGGCGGTATCCCGAGCGCCTCAAGTATATGGAGCGGCTCACTGACGAGCGCGGCGCCGAGGCGGATGAATAGGTGCGGGCCGAAGGCGTGCGGGTCGCCAATGCGGTGGGGGATGCACAGGAGGTCGCGGTTATATTCGCTCGCGAGGCGCGCGGTGATGAGCGTGCCGGACTTATTCCCCGCTTCGACGACGAGTACTGCATGAGCGAGCCCGACCATCAGCCGATTGCGCTCGGGGAAGAAATGCACACGCGAAGCGGTCTCGGGTGGATATTCAGAAAGGAACCCGCCTCCCGCTCCGAGCACTTCATTCGCGAAGCCGCGATTGCTCCTCGGGTAGAGCACCTGCTCGCCGAGCCCCGAGCCCGGTATGACGAGTGTGTGGAGTCCGGCGGCAAGCGCCGCCTTGTGCGCGCAGGTGTCCACACCGAGCGCGAAGCCGCTCACGATGGAGACGGGGTAGCCCGCGAGGCCGCCGATGAGCATCTCACACGCCTCCTGCCCGTAGCGCGTCATCGCGCGGCTGCCAACGACGGTGAGGAACTTCGTCCCCGCGGGCGGGAGCGCGCCGCGCAGCCACAGCCGCTTGGGCTGGTGCGGTATCTCCAGCAGTTGTGCAGGCCACTCCTCGCGCGCGAGCTCGCGTATCTCCATATCTGCAGTATAATACGAAGCACATGTTGGACATACATTTTATTCGGGAAAACGCGGAGATAATAAAAGCCGGTGCGGTGAAGAAGCATATTGAGGTAGACATTGACAAGCTGATTGCGGTAGACGACCAGCGCAAACAGCTCCGGCTCGAGCTCGACACCAAGCGCGCGGAGCAGAACCGGCGCAGTAACGAGATTCAGGTTATGAAGGGCGCGGAGCGCGAGAAGGTCATCGAGCAGATGCAGCACCTCAAGGCCGGCATGGTCGAGGCCGAAGAGCGGCTGAAGGAGGTGATGGTCGAGTGGCAGAAGCTGATGCTCATGGTGCCGAATATTCCCGATATGTCGGTGCCCGACGGCGCGAGCGACGCCGACAATAAGGAGGTGAAGAAGTGGGGCGTGCCGGCGAGCTTCACCTTCGCCGCGCGGAGTCACGTAGAGCTGATGACGAAGCTCGACATGGCCGACTTCGAGCGCGGCGCGAAGGTGGCGGGCTTCCGCGGCTACTTCCTCAAGGGCGACGGAGTGCTCCTCGCAAATGCCGTGTGGCAACTCGCACTCAAACATTTCAGTGCAAAGGGAATGATGCTCATGAGCGTGCCGAGTCTAGTGCGCCGCGAGCCATTCATGGGCACCGGCTATCTGCCGCAAGGTGAAGAAGATTTGTACAAAACGCAGGACGGCGAATACCTCGCGGGCACCGCCGAGGTCGCGACGATGGGGTACTACATGGACGAGACACTCGACGCGAGTGCATTCCCGGTGAAGTTTCTCGCGTTCTCGCCCTGTTTTCGTCGCGAAGCAGGCGCACATGGGAAGGATGTGCGTGGTCTCATCCGCGTGCATGAATTCTTTAAATGGGAACAGGTCATTCTGTGTAAAGCAGAGCACGACGAGTCAGTCCGCATGCATGAATGGCTAAACCGCAATACCGAAGAGTTCATCGAGCTTTTACGCATTCCGTACCACACGGTCGCGAATTGCGGCGGCGACCTTGGGCTCGGGCAGGTGAAGAAATATGATATCGAACTCTGGGTACCGGGGGAGAAGACCTATCGCGAAATCAGTTCGGCGTCCTACTTCCATGATTTCCAAACCCGTCGACTGAATATTCGTTACCGCGATGCGGAAGGGAACATGCGATTTCCCCACTCCCTGAATTCAACTGCAATCCCGACGCCGCGCATTCTTGTCTCAATCATCGAGAACTATCAGCAGGCCGACGGCACCATCAAGGTGCCCGAGGCGCTGGTGCCGTATGTCGGAAAGTCGGTCATCGGCGCTGCACGGTAGCAAGCGCCTCGCGGCGCGGCGGCGGCTGCGCCGCCGCCGCGCGCTCATCGCGCTCGGCATCCTCGTTCTCATGGCGAGCACAGGCGCCATCTACGAGCTCCGGCAGGGGAGCACGCGCATTTCACACGTTGAGATATACGGCGCAGACCAGTCCTACGCCGCCATCGCGACTGCGGCGATGCAGGGGACCTATCTCGGCATCATTCCGCGCGACTCCACCTTCTTCTATCCCGCTTCAAGCATCCGCTCCGGCATCATCGCGGCGCATCCGGACGTCGCCGCCGTGGCGCTCTTCCGGAACGGGCGCACCGGCCTCTCCATACGGGTAGACGAGCGCGCGCCTATCGCGCGCTGGTGCGGTGCTTCGCCAAGCGGCCTCGCGACGAGCACGCCGCCGGTTCCCGGCGACTGCTACCTCTTTGATGCGAGCGGGTTTGTCTATGGGACGAGCAGTGCGAGCTCGCCGGACTCGCCGCAAGCCGCACAGCCGATAAACGCATTCGTTGTGTACGAGCCGCCCGCGAGCGCGGGCGACCCCATCGGCTCCACGCTCCCCAACGCCGCGGCATTCCCCGCCGCATTCGACTTCGCACGGGAGCTCACGACGTTCGGTTCGCCGGTGACCCAGGTCGTCATCCGCGGCGACGAGGTAGACGATTATCTCGCAAGCGGCACGCGCATCACCTATGTGCTCGGCAGTGAGCAGAGTGCCTATGCCGCGCTCTCTTCTGCGCAGAGTGATTTCAATCTTGCGAACGGCTCGGTGGACTATATTGACCTGCGCTTCGGCGGGAAGGTGTATCTCAAGAAGAAGGCAGTAAACAGCAAGCAGTAAGCAGAAATTTCTGTTACGGTACTCGAATGTCATCATTCTGGGATACGTTAAAGAAGCCGTTTTTTGCGATGGCGCCGATGGCAGATGTCACCGACGTGGCATTTCGCGCACTCGTGGCCAAGCGCGGCGCGCCGGACGTGTTCTGGACCGAGTTCGTCTCGGCCGACGGCCTCTATCACACGATTGAGAGAGAATATTCAGAAAGAGCAAAAGGTATGATATATCATACCAGTAACAATCCATTAGTGCGCGATTTGCAGTTTGCACCGGACCAGCGGGCGAGTGTTGCACAAAGCTTTTCCAGCAAAGCGGAGATGATTGCCTACGCGGCGAAGCTCGTTGAGGAGCTCGGCTTCGACGGGGTAGATATCAATATGGGCTGCCCTGACCGCGCGATTGAACGGCAGGGCTGCGGTGCGGCGATGATTAAGAACCCTAAACTTGCGCAGGAGATTATCCGTGCGGCGCAGGAGGCGAGCGACTTACCGGTCTCGGTGAAGACGCGCGTCGGGTACAACAAAGAGTCGCTGGATGAGTGGCTCACCGCACTGCTTGAAGCGGGTCCCGCCGCCATCACGCTCCACTTGCGAACGAGGAAGGAGATGTCGCTCGTGCCCGCCGATTGGGAACTGATGAAGAAGGCGGTTATGCTTCGCGACCGCGTGAACCCGCGCGTGCTCCTCATCGGCAACGGCGACGTGCAGAGTCTTGCGGACGGTCGCGCGAGGGTGGCCGAGAGCGGTTGCGACGGCGCGATGTTGGGGCGCGCGATGTTCGGCAACCCGTGGGTGTTTGCAGGGCGCACGCCTGCTGACACGCCGCTCGCTGAGAAGCTCGCGGCGCTCGTGGAGCTCGCGCATGGGTTTGAGAAGATAACGCCGCCCAAGAACTTCGCGATATTAAAAAAACACATCAAAGCATTCGTCACGGGCTTTGACGGCGCGGCCGAGCTCCGCGCGCACCTGATGCAGGCCGAGTCCGCGACCGAGCTTGAGAGCATCATTCGTAAGAATCCGTTATAATCTGTTCATGGCGCACCAGTCTCTCTATAGGATTCACCGGCCGGCGACGTTTGCCGAGGTCGTTGGGCAGGAGCAGGTCACGAAGCCTCTTGAAGAAGCGGCCAAGGCGGGGAAGATCGGTCACGCCTACCTCTTCGCCGGGAGTCGCGGGCTGGGCAAGACCTCTGTCGCGCGCATATTCGCGAGCGCCATCGGCTGTACCGAAAACGATTTATATGAAATAGACGCCGCGAGCAATAACACCGTAGAAGATATTCGTGCGCTCACCGAGGGCGTGTACACGCTCCCGTTCGCTTCGCCGTACAAAGTCTACATTCTGGACGAGGTGCATATGCTCTCCAAGAGCGCGTGGAACGCATTCCTCAAGACGCTCGAAGAACCGCCGGCGCACGCGGTGTTCATTCTCGCGACGACCGAGCTGGAGAAGGTGCCGGAGACGGTGCAGTCGCGCTGCCAGGTGTTTGAGTTCAAGAAGCCCACGGCGCCGATATGAAGCTCTTCTTGGAGCTCGTGCTGGAGGCGCTTCGCGCAACACTGCTCATCCGCTACGCACCCGAGCTGCGCGCCTCGCTCGCCGCTGAGCTCGGTGCCGATGAATTCTCTGCGCTTGAGAAGCTTTCTCATACAGATGTAGGACGTGGTACGTCCTACAATGGAGGCATCACGCACGCCACGATGCTCGCGTTTCTCAATGCCGCCGACCGCATCCGCTACGCGCCCATCCCCGCGCTCCCCTTGGAGCTCGCCGTGCTGGAGCTCTTCACCGGAGAATGAGCCGAGATTCGCTGTACTGGTCTATACTCATCGTCGCCACCGCGGTGGCGGGCGGCGTCGTCTACAACACGTACCTCGCCACGCGCCCCTGCGTGCACCCGATACCGTACGCCATCGGCGCGGTAGACGCGCGCTTCGGCACGACGGATGCGAAGCTGGTAAGCGATGCCGAGGCCGCCGCCGCGATTTGGAACAAGGCGGCGGGGAAGGTGCTCCTCGCCTATGACCCGAGCGCCGCGATGAAAATCAATCTGGTCTACGACGAGCGCGAGGCGACCGCGGTGCTCGGCGGCCAGATCGCGCAGGAGCAGGCCGACGAGAACAGCATCCGCGCGGCGCTCGACGCCTCGCAAGCGCAGTTCGCCTCGGAGCAGGCCGCCTACAATCAGGCGGTGAGCGCGGTAAACGCCCGCGGGGGCGCCACGCGCAGCGAGGCAGCGTCGCTCGCCGCACAGCGCGCATCGCTAAACGCGCTTGCCGATTCTATCAACGTCCGGGTCGCGGCCTACACCGCGAGCGTCGCCGCTCTGACCGCCGACATACAGCAGTTCAATCAGAGCGCGGGGCGCACGTTTGAAGAGGGTCAGTATGTGCAGGACGCGACCGGCCGGCGCATCAACGTCTTTGAATTTATTGGCGACTCCCAGCTCGAGCGCGTGCTGGCGCACGAGTTCGGGCATGCCATCGGGCTCGACCACAATACCGACCCGAGCTCCATTATGTATGCACAGAACGAGAGCGGTAACCTGGTGCCCACCAAGGCCGACCTCGCCGCGCTCCGCGCCGTCTGCGGAACGTAGCAATTTCCCCCGCTTCTCTATTCTCTAATTCGCGCGAATGGTAGAATAGTAGAGCAGTAGAATAATAGAGTAAGGAATATGGCTAGCAGTAAAGCATCACTATCTGAAAAGGAACTTGAACGGATTATGAAGGCGCTCGCGAATCGGCGCCGGCTTGCAATCCTGCGATTCCTGAAGACAGAGAAGGAAGCAAATGTCGGCGACGTTGCCGAAGAGATCAAGCTCTCGTTTAAGGCGACCTCAAAGCATCTCGGCGTGCTTTCTGCGGCGGGTATTGTTGATCGCGAGCAGAGGAGTCTCCAGATGTTCTACCGCCTTTCTTCAGACTGCCCCGTACCTGCCCGTTCCATCATCGCCATTCTCTAATTCGCGCGAATGGGCGAATAGCGGGTATGAGAGCGGACGGATAACAAAAGTGATGGTACAGTGCAGACATTGGGGGATCGTCTAATGGTAGGACAGGGGCCTTTGAAGCCCTCAATCTAGGTCCGACTCCTAGTCCCCCAGCAAATATTGGTATCATAAAACTATGGAAACAAAGTTTGTCCTGCACGGAGGGTTTAATAAAGAGATTGGATACATTAAGGACCAGTTTTTCCGCGAGGCGCTTAAAGACACGGGGCCGGACGTAAAAATATTCCTGGTTTTCTTCGCAGAGATGCAGGAGCATTTGGAGCTTAGAATCACACAGTGCAAAGAACAGTTTAATAACAACAAGGACGCGAAGAATCTGGAATTCAAAATGGCCACCAAGGAGAATTTCTCAGAGGGCTGCGTTTGGGCTGACGTCATCTTTCTTAGCGGAGGCCGCACCGTAGCGCTATATGAGGCCTTGAAAGAATTCCCGGACCTAAAGCAGTTATTTGGCAATAAAACAGTAGCCGGTGATTCAGCGGGGGTTAACGTACTGGGACGACTATCGTATAGCAGGAAAACAAAAGAAATTAATCAAGGGCTCGGCATCTTGCCTTACAAAATCCTCGTCCATTATTCGGAGGAAATGGGCAACCCACTTGCCGACAGCGAGCCCGATACGGAGACGCTGTTTCTGCGCGAATACGAGACTATCGTTAAGTATTACTAGATAAGCAGATCCCCGCATCGTTCCAGACGGCCGGCGGATACACGGTGCTATAGTTCTCACATGAGAGAAATCACCCTTCATGCCAATTGGTTCGTTAAAGCGCCTGTCGGGGAGGTATGCAGGATGATGACCGACTTCGAGAAGTTTCCTGAATATTTTCCCAAGGTCGCCGAATCAATACGGGTCACCAAGCGCGAGGGAGAGTATCTGGAGATGGATGCGACCGTGAAGTCGTTCGGCCAGACGTTCCCGGTGAAGATGAAGACGCAAATCCTTCCAGGGAAGGGTTTCATTTCAGACAACGACAGTCCGAAATTCGGCACTTCCGGCCATGAAGAATTACTGCTCTCCGAACACGCGGGTGGAACCATGGTCGATTACACCTACCAAGTTTCTATACATAAGCCGTGGCTCCGGATAGTCGCACGGCCGCTCATACGCTGGTATTCGATGAAGTATTGGGAGCGAGCCGTCATAGACGAACTTAAAAAGAAGCTCGAGAAATAATAGTACTAACATCGTTCCAGACGGCCAGCTCGTGGGGTAGAATGAGACCATGAAAGAGAGAAACAAAGCCATTCCCGCCTCGTATCTTTTCATGGAACAGAAGGGGCGATTCCTTATTGCTCGACGATGCAATACGGGTTATCAAGACGGGAATTACCAGGTGCCCGCCGGGCACGTGGATGAAGGAGAGTTACCGAGCGAAGCGTTGATCCGGGAAGCGAAAGAAGAAATCGGTATAAACCTTTCTCCAGACGATATTGAGTTGGTCCATGTCTCGTATAGACCAAAACATGACCCCACCGACAATCGTGTAGACTTCTTCTTTCGAGTAAGTAAGTGGGATGGTGAGGTAAAGAATATGGAGCCGAATAAATGCGATTAATTAAAGTGGGTCTCTCTTGATGAGCTCCCCGAGAACATAACGCCTCATGTCCGCGATGCGATGGAGTGTATGCAAAAGGGAATTTTCTACAGAGAACTCGACATCAACTGGATCAAAGAAAGAGGACTCTATATGCTCTGATGAGGTAGGGCCGTTCGCGTGTTGTCCCGGTCAGCTCCTGAGGTATACTTCGTGCGATGAAAGACACAACATCATTTGAGCATTTCGATGCACTCGACATACGAGTGGGGAGGGTTGTGATTGTGGAGGAGGCGCAGACCAAGAAGCCGACGTATCGCATCACGGTAGACTTCGGCCCCGAGATTGGGACGAAGGTGTCGTGCGGGGCGTACCGTAACTATGCAAAAGGGGAATTGATGGGGAAGCAAGTCATCGCGGTCGTGAACTTCGGCATCAAGCAGATGGGTCCGGAGAAGTCAGAGGTGCTCGTCCTCGGCGTCTCCAATGAGCGGGGCGAGACTATCTACCTCACGCCCCAGTCCGACGTGCCTCTCGGTGCGAAGGTGTTCTAGCAGAGCCCCGTGCCGTATCAGATAGCCAATTACATTTATGAAAAAGCCAAAAGCAATAATCTACGACAACGACGGAATGGTCACCCACGGCGGCCGCTTCAGCGAGAAGTATGCGCAGGACTTCGGCGTAGACCCTGCCGTTATGGCACCCTTCTTTGGTGAGCCGTTGAAGAAGTGCCAGACGGGCGCGGCTGATTTGCGCGACGAGCTACAGAAGGTCATGGGCGCGTGGAGATGGAAGGGCACCGTTGATGAGCTGATGCAGTACTGGTTCGCCATTGGCGATGTACCATACGAGGACATCCTTGCCTCGGTCGTCGCGCTTCGGGGGCAGGGTCTCATCGCGTGCCTTGCGACCAATAACGAGAAATACCGTACAGAATATTTGGTCAGTAAACTTTCGTATGACACGGTCTTTGATTGCATATTCTCTTCTGCCGAGCTGGGTGCCTACAAGCAGAGCGCCGAGGGCGCGGAGAAGATATTCCAGATATTGAAAGAGCGGTATGGGATTACCGACAAAGGGGAGGTGCTGTATTGGGACGACCGAGAGGGGAATGTCGCGAGCCTGGGCGCGATGGGCTTCAATGCCGAGCTGTACCGCGACTACGATTCCTTCAAGTCCGTGCTGGAGGGGTACGGGTTTCGATTGTAGCTTCGGTGACCAGTTCATAGATTTGCTATAGTTTAGCTGTGGAAATTGGTATCTGGGGAGACAGCATCACATACGGCGCCGGCGATAGCGAGGCGCTCGGGTGGGTGGGACGACTGCGGAAGTTGCTGGAAAAGAATGACGATATAAGCGTCTATAATTTCGGTGTTTGCGGAGATACGACTGATGACTTACTAAAACGCTTTTCTGTAGAGGCAGAGGCAATCAAACCAAACGTTGTCGTGTTCGCCATCGGTATCAACGATTCCAAATATCCCGTTGACGAGACCACAAACAAAGTTCCACTGGAGAGGTACAAGCAGAACATGCACGAACTTCTTCGCCTCGCCAGAGAGCACACTAATAAGATTTATGTTGTAGGGGCTACAAAGGTGGAAGAAGCGTATATACGAAAGAGCGGCACGCGTTTCGAGAATAAAGTAATTCAGACCTACAACGACTTCCTCAAGGACGTTTGTAAATCAGAGAATCTGACTTATGTAGACGTGTTTGATGTGCTTGATGCACACGCCGACTTGGATGACGGACTGCACCCTAACGCGCAGGGATACGACAAATTGTTTGAGACCATAAAAGAATTCATAAGATGAGTATGGACGGGAAGATTCTGAACGTCGTGGACGAAGAAGGTAATCCAATCGGGCAGGCGACGCGCGAGGAGATACACCAGAAAGGACTTCTTCATTCTGAAGTTCACGTGTGGTTTTACACGCCAAGAGGTGAAATAATTTTTCAGCACAGAGCAAAAGATAAGGAGACCTTTCCCGATCTGCTTGATGCAACAGTTGGCGGCCACGTAGAAATCGGTAGCGCGTACGAACAGACGGCACTCAAGGAGGCTGAAGAAGAAACTGGCGTGGCAATAGACCCCAGGGAACTCATCTTTCTCTGTACCACTATTACAAAATCGTTTGATCAAGTGACTAGCAGAATCAATCACTCCCGTCGAAATGTATATGCGTACCGTTATACGGGAGACGTTGCCGACTTAAAGATCGAAGGAGGGAAGGCGGTCGGATTTGAGGCATGGCCTATCGATACTCTCCTTAATCTGCCCGCTGTCGGCATGTCGCACTTCATCCCGGGCATCCTTAACAAAGAGGTTATTCAGGAGATACGAGCCCTTATAATGAAATAGCATATGAAAAAGAAGATACAGATACTCATCGTTCACGGTGGCGAAACCTTCAAGAACAGACCGGACTACGTGAAGTATTTGAAGACCAGGCCAGTTGTGGCCGTGGCGAAGAAGCGCTGGGCGGCCGAGTATCTCGATAAGAAACTGGGGAAAGGATTTGAGATCATCCGGCCGCGAATGCCGCTCCAAGAGAATGCCCGATATGAGGATTGGAAGATCTACTTCGAACGGCATCTGCCCCTTCTCAAAGGCAAGTTTATCCTTATCGGGAATTCGCTTGGCGGGATATTTCTCGCGAAGTACCTCTCTGAACACAAGTTGCCTAGGAAGGCACTCTCGACGTACCTCACCTGCGCGCCGTTCGACGACACGTTACCAGGAGAAGACTTGGTTGGCGGCTTCACCTTGAAAGCGGATTTATCACTCATCGAGAAGAATACCAAGAACCTGCATCTACTTTTCTCTAAAGACGATCCTGTGGTGCCTGCTTCTCATGCCGAGAAATACCGAAGGAAGCTGAAGAATGCGAATATCGTTATCTATAAGAGCAAGAACGGGCACTTCCAGGTGCCCACGTTCCCCGAAATCATCAAGATGATTCAGGCCGACTCCAGAAGCTCGTCCCGAGTATGAAAACCGTCGTCATCACCGGGGCGCACAAGGGGATAGGGCGGGCGACAGCAGAGAAATTCCTGGCCGAGGGGTGGTTCGTCGCAGGCACGGCGTCGGCCGGGAAGATTGATATTAATAACGAAAACTTTATCGCATTAGAGCTCGACTTCTTCCGTCCCGGTACCATCGAGGCCGCCGCGCATCAGGTGAAGAAGCTGGACAGGCCGATTGACGTGCTCGTGAATAACGCCGGGGTCGCGTATGAAGAAAAAGGCGACGGCATCGAGATAGACACCCTGCGCCGTACGCTCGAGGTGAACCTCATCGGCCTCGCTGACTTCACTAATCGGGTCCTGCCGTTTATGCACGAAGGGAGTCACATCATAAACGTCTCCTCGCAGGCGGCCTCGCTTACGACTCCCGAAGGGATGCATTGGGTCGTGCCGTCTTACAAGATTTCAAAGGCGGCTCTCAATATGCTGACGCAGGCGCTCGGCGAACTGCTCGTGCACAAACACATCACCGTCTCTTCGTTTGACCCCGGCTGGGTGCGGACGGAGATGGGCGGCGACGAAGCGCCGCGCAGCCCCGAGGAGCCCGCGAAGGAGATCTACGAGCTGGCGAACCGGCAGATAGAAACGGGCAATTTCTGGCGTAACGGCTCAAAACGGAGCTGGTAGCATTGCTGGAATAGCTTCGGTATCGTTTCGAACAGGCTCATTTGGTAAAATCAACACAATGAATGAGGGACCAACAAAAGAGTCAAAATTCTCTGCTGCAGCAGAAGAGATAGGGCGCATGGTCGCGGTGGACCAAGCGATGCGCGAGAATAACAATCTTGATGACTCGGTATGGGATGAAGAAGTCGACAATAAAAATACCGAGC
>VFSW01007088.1_pt1 | contig 16342 bp, 11 predicted proteins | sample 5358111 | NCBI WGS metagenome assembly VFSW01 (sample SAMN11554181, study PRJNA540505) | mine drainage metagenome | isolation source: sediment from site ElyBrook_90M | place: USA: Ely Copper Mine, Vershire, VT | collected 2017 | reverse complement strand
GACTCCACGGGATTCGGGGTCGGGGACACGGGTCCGACCCGCGGGTCTTGCGCGACTGCGATGACCATCACTCCGTCCGCCCAGGTCGTCACCGTCACGATCGACGCCTCGGGCGTTCACACGATGCCCGTGACGTTCACCGCCCAGTGCGGGGGGGCGACCATCCCCGTCGTGTGGAGCCTGGATCGAGGGGACCTCGGCGGCATCGGCACGCAGACGGGAGTCTTCACCGCGTCGGGCCAGGGCTCCGGCGTGGGGAACGTGACCGCCAGCGCCGGCAGCGCCACGGGGTCCACGACGGTCACGGTGCAGATCCACGCGATCGAGAACGGCGCCTCGGCGTCCGACGGCGGACTGCCGGAGGCGGGGGCCGGCGGCAACGGCGGAGTCGGCGGCGCACCGCTCGGCGGGCCGGTCTCGACGGACGTCGTCACGCTGCTTCGAGGCGCCGCTCAGGCCGACGCAGGACTGTCGTCGGGGAGCCTCACGTGGCTCTATCCTTACGACGGGACCGTCTGGCCCCAGGGGCTTTTGCCTCCGCTCCTTCAGTGGTCTGCTCCGCCCACGGCGGCCGACGCGGTCTACATCCATCTGAAGGAGGCGAATTACGAGTTCGAGGGCTTCTACTCGGGGACGAACCTCGTCAATCAGCCCGTCGACCCTACCGCGTGGGCGCTCGCGACCAACGACAACGGCGGCGATCCCCTCCGCGTCGAGGTCACCTTGACGGACGGGACGAACGTCTACGGGCCCATCGCGGAGAACTGGATCGTCGCGCCGGGGCAGCTCAAGGGCGTCGTCTATTACAGCTCGTACAACACGCAGCTCGCCAATCCCGTTTATTCGGCGACGGCGGCCGCAATCCTCTCGATCCGATCGGGATCCACGAGCCCCGAGCTTGCCATCCCAGGGTCCCAGAACAAGTGCCTCGTGTGCCACGAGGTCTCCGGCGACGGGGCGACGCTTTTCACGTCGAGCGGCCAAGTATATCCCAACTACGACGAGACCGACGTCTTCGATCTGCGCAGCGGCTCCGGGACCCCGACGCAGACGTACACGGGCAATGCACCCGACGGCACGATCAACGATCGCAAGTTCCTCTGGTCGGGATTGTGGCAAGACGGGTCCTTCGCGCTTCAAAGCTCCAAGCTCACGGACGAGTCGTACGGCGACTGGCCGCCGATGGGGACGAACCCGAACACCGACTCTCGGCTGTTCGAGCGGTCCGATGGCAACGCGATCCCGGGGCCCGGTTTCGACGAGCAGATCATGGACGCGGTGACGCCGGCCTTCTCCCCGGACGTGACCAAGGTCGTCTTCAACTACCTGTCCGCGCAGCCGGGCGCCGACGCCGGCGCCGCAGGGGCCGGGCACACGCTCGACCTCATGGACTTCACGTGCGGAGCGCCGAACGACGCCGGAACCGGTCCGGCCTGCGGGTCGCCCCAGTTTGCGGGGTTGCGGCGTCTCTATACGAACCCGTCGCCCCAGAACGGCTTCCCCGCGTGGCCTGCTTGGTTGCCGGACAGCAGCGCGATTGTCTTTCACAACACGGTCTTCGTTCCGCCCGGGACGGCGGCGGTCGCCACGTGGAACGGGTCGCAAGCGGAGCTCTGGATGGTGCCGTCCACGGCATCGCCCAGCTCGCCCGCACCGACGGCCGTTCCGCTTCGCGCGCTCAACGGAATCGCACCGAACGGCGCGTCGTACCTGCCGACCAACGCAAACCACCCCAACGACGCCGTCTTGAACTACGAACCGACCGTCAGCCCGATCGCGTCCGGCGGGTACTTCTGGGTCGTCTTCACCAGCCGCAGGATGTACGGAAACGTCGCGACGGGCCAGCCCACCGACATCGGCAACGGCACGTACCCGGTGACCAAGAAGCTGTGGGTCGCGGCCATCGACCTCCACCCGACGCCGGGCCGCGACCCGAGCCACCCCGCGTTCTATCTGCCCGCGCAGGAGCTCAACGCACCGAACATGCGCGGCTTCTGGGTCCCGGCGCCATGCGCCGCCGACGGGATGTCGTGCAGCACGGGAGACGAGTGCTGCGGAGGCTTCTGTGAGCAGGGCTCGGGCGGGGCGCTGGTGTGCACGAGCACCAAGCCGAAGTGCGCCGCGCAGTACGACAAGTGCACGCAGACCTCCGACTGCTGCGGCGCCTCCCAGGGCTACACGTGCATCAACTCGATCTGCTCGCGGCCGTCCGTCCAATAGATGCGTCCGAAAACGCTGATTCTGCTCTTTGTGGCCGGGCTGGTCGTGTCGCGCACGGCGTCGGCAGACCCGAAGGTGGAGGGGCGGGCGAGGGCGCTCCAGCGGAAGGCGATCGAGGAAGACAGCCTCAACGTCGCCTATCCGGCGGCCATCCGGAGGCTCACTGCCGCGCTGAAGCTATGCAAGCCCAAGGCGTGCCCCCCGAAGCTCCGCGGCGAGCTCCTGCGGGACCTCGGTGCCATGCGCGTCCTCGGAGGGTCGACCCAAGAGGGGCGGAAGGATTTCGAGCGCGCTCGGGCCCTGGACGCCGGCCTCTCACTCGACCCCAACAACAGCACGCCGGCGGTCGAGAAAGTGTGGTCGGACGTCAAGGGAGAGAACGCGGCCGCGACCGGGAGTGGTCCTCCCGTGGAGGCGGGCCCTCCCGTGCCGGCGAACCCCCCCGAGCGAGCCGAGCCCCAGCCCGAAGAGCCGCCCGCGACTGCCCCGCCGCGTGAACGGCGCTTCTGGGTGGGGGTGTGGGGTTCACTCGACTTCGCGATCATGCCCTCGGCCGATCAAGCGTGCCGTCTCGCGCCTTCGGCCGCACCCGTCAACACGGTGGGCTACTACTGCACCGACACACGAGGAAACGACTTTCCTGCGCGGAACGACGGCGGCGCTCAGAACGCGCTGATCGACCCGAATCCGCAGAACGGAGACGCCGTCAATGGCGGCGCGGTGGTGGGAGACGTGCGGCTCGGGCTGAGCTTCGACTACGCGCTCGGGGAAAACTTCCTCCTCGGGGTGCGCGCAGGCATCGTGCTTCGATCGTACCCGGGGAAGGTCGCCCCGGAGTACGGCAATGGCGTCGTCGTGCCGATCCACGTCGAGGCGCGCGTGACGTATCTCATCGGCGCGCAGGCGCTCCACGCGCGCCTTGCGCCCCTCGTCTTCCTCGACGGCGGCGTGGCGGAGACCGACGGCGCGCTGCCTCTTCAGGTTCTACTCGATAACAACCCGAACGGTGCCGGCCAACACGTGAGCGCGAATGCGTGGGCCGTCGGCGGGCCCGCTTTCGCAGGCGCGGGCGTCGGCCTGCGGGCACTTCTGAACCCGAGGCTCGCGCTCACGGTCGCAGGCAAGTTTGCGCTCACGTTGGGGGCGCCAACCCCGCCTCTGCCGACCTTCGGACCTGAATTGTCGCTGGCGTACGCGCTCTGAGACGAGTCATGTTCGAGAGGAGCGGGGCCACTCCCCTCGAGCTCCCCAGCGGGACCAAAAGCGCCGCCCGGTCCGCCTTGACGGGGGCCTCGCCGCCGCTACCCATACTTCGCAAACTCCACACTCCGCTCGAGGTCGCCCTTACCTCGTCCGGTCCGCCGTAGCGAAGGTCCGCCTCATGTCCGAATTGCGCTTCGATCGCCGCGTCGCCATCGTCACCGGCGCCGGCAACGGTCTTGGCCGGTCGCATGCGCTCCTTCTCGCGTCGCGCGGCGCCAAGGTCGTCGTCAACGACCTCGGGGGGACCGCCGCTGGCAGCGGCACATCGTCGTCCGCGGCCGACGGCGTCGTCGCCGAGATCCGCGCGGCGGGGGGAGAGGCCGTCGCGAACTACGACTCGGTCGAGGACGGCGCGAAGATCGTCCAGCAGGCGCTGGATACGTACAAGCGCGTCGACGTCGTGGTGAACAACGCGGGGATTCTGCGCGATGCGAGCTTTGGAAAAATGACGGACGAGGATTGGGACCTCGTCTATCGCGTCCACGTCCTCGGAAGCTTCCGCGTCACGCGCGCGGCCTGGAACCACCTGCGCGACGCCGGCTACGGCCGGGTGGTGATGACGGCTTCGGCTGCGGGCATCTACGGCAACTTCGGGCAAGCGAACTACGCGATGGCCAAGCTGGGCCTCTACGGCTTCGCGCAGACCCTCGCCCTGGAGGGCCTGAAGAAGGGAATCCGTGTCAACACGATCGCCCCCATCGCGGGGTCGCGCATGACGGAGACCGTGATGCCGGCCGACCTCGTGGCCGCGCTCAAGCCCGAGCACGTCTCGCCCCTCGTCGCGTGGCTCTGCCACGAATCGTGCGACGAGAACGGGAGCCTCTTCGAGGTAGGCGGCGGCTTCGTCGCCAAGTTGCGTTGGGAGCGCGCGGAGGGGGGACTCTTCCGGTTGTCGCGGCCCCTCACGCCCGAGGCGGTGAGCGGCAAATGGAGCGCGATCGTCGACTTCGGCAAGGCGACCCACCCGTCGAACGTGACCGAGTCGATGCAGCCCATCCTCGGGAATCTGTCCACGGCGAAGGGCAGAGGGGGAAACGAATACATCGATATCGACGAGGCGCTCGGCCACGAGATGCCCCCCGTCGAGGGGCACTTCGACGAGCGAGACCTCGCCATCTACGCCCTCGGCGTCGGCGCCGGGACGGACCCGCTCGATCCGAAGGAGCTTCCGTATGTCTACGAGCTCGCGGGCGAAGGCTTTCGCATGGTCCCGACGTTCGCCGCTGCGCCGGCGCTGAGAGCGATCTTCGATCTTGCCAAACAAGGCAAGCAGCCCCCCGGCCTCCATTACGGGCTCGACCGGATCCTCCACGGCGAGCAGTACACGGAGATCCGCGCCCCCTGGCCGACGCACGGCAAAATCGCTCACAAGATTCGAATCAAGGACGTCTTCGACAAAGGCAAGCACGCGCTGGTCGTCACGGCCGTCACGACGACCGACGAGCAGGGCAGGGAGCTCGCCTACAACGAGATCACGACGCTCGTCCGCGGCGCGGGGGGATGGGGAGGCGAACGCGGGCCGGCGGCGGACGCGAACGTAGCTCCGAGCCGCGCACCCGACGCGGTCGTCGAAGAGGCGACGAGCCCGAGCCAGGCCCTTCTCTACCGCCTTTCCGGCGACTGGAACCCGCTCCATGCCGACCCGCGCTTCGCCCAGGGCTTCGGCTTCGACCGCCCGATTCTGCACGGCCTCTGCACGTTCGGATTCGCCGCGCGCCACGTCGTCGGCAAATTCTGCCCGCGCGGGGACCCTCGCTTCTTCAAGAGCATCAAGGCGCGATTCGCCGATTCCGTATTTCCAGGCGAGACGCTCCGCAGCGAGATGTGGAAGGAGGGCGACCGGATCCTTTTCGTGACGAAGGTGAAGGAGCGCGACAAGGTCGTCCTCTCGAACGCCGCCGTCGAGCTCTTCGCCGAGCTACCGAAGGCCGCCCTCCAATCCCTGCCGCCGCCCGCTTCTCCTTCGGCCGCGCTGACGCTCACCAGCGCCGACGTCTTCACCGGGATCGAGGACCACATCGCGCGCCACCCCGACCTCGCCGGCAAGATCGGCAAGTCGTTCGTCTTCAAGCTCACCTCACCCGATAGCGTCTGGACGGTCGACCTGAAGAACCGGCCGGGCAGCGTGAAGCCCGGCTCGAACGAAGCCGACTGCACCCTCGAGCTCGCAGAGGCCGATTTCATGGCAATGACGAGCGGCAAGGCCGACCCGATGAAGCTCTACACGGGCGGCAAGCTCAAAGTGAGCGGCGACGTGATGGCTTCGCAGAAGCTCACCTTCCTCCAGAAGGTCGACCCGAAAGCCGCCATCGAGGCCATCCGTCGGAAGCGCGGCGGGAGCGCGCCGGCCGAGAAGGTGCAGTCCGCTCCGCCGCCGGCGGGCGGCCCGAAGGCGCCCGCACTCTTCAAGGCTCTCGCCGACCGGCTGAAAAGGACTCCGTCGCTCGCCCGGGAGGTGGGCGCCGTCCTTCAGTTCGACGTGACTTCTCCCGAGGCGGCCGGCCTTACGCCCGAGGGGTCCGTCCGCAACGAGACGAGCTGGGTCATCGATCTCACGGGCGGTGGCGCGGTCCGGGAAGGCAAGGATGCGAAGGCGAATGCCGTCTTTCGTCTCGCGGATGCCGACCTCGCGCTTCTCGCTCGCGACCCGTCTCTGTCCCGCGAATTTTTCCAGCGCGGCAGGCTCCGCGTCGACGGCGACGTACGCCTCGCCCACAAGTTGGCCTTTCTTCTGAAGGACCTCACGCCGTAACGAGAGAGAGCAAGATGAGCAGACGAGTACACGTGATCGGCGTGGGGATGACGAAGTTCGCCAAGCCCGGCCAGAGCGATGACTACCACGTGATGGCGTCGAAGGCGGCGAGGGCCGCGCTGAAGGACGCCCGGCTGCCGTACGACGCGATCCAGCAGGCGTACGCGGGTTACGTCTACGGCGACAGCACCTCGGGCCAGCGCGCGCTCTACGAAGTGGGCGTGACGGGCATCCCGGTCTTCAACGTGAACAACAACTGTTCGACGGGATCCACCGCGCTCATGCTCGGCAGACAAGCCGTCGAGGGCGGCGCGGCCGAGTGCGTGCTCGTCGTAGGCTTCGAGAAAATGGAGAAGGGGGCGATCGCCTCGCATTTCCCCGACCGGGAGACCCCGCTTGCCAAGCACGTCCAGGTGATGATGGAGGTGCAGGGCTTCGCGCAGGCCCCTGCGACGGCGCAGATGTTCGGCGGCGCCGGGCGCGAGTACCAGTGGCGCTACGGCGTGAAGAGGGAGACCTTCGCGAAGGTGAGCGAGAAGGCGCGCCGGCATGCCGCGAACAACCCCCACGCCGTCTTCAACCAGCCGCTCACGGTCGACGAGGTCCTCGCGAGCGAGGAGGTCTTCGACCCGCTGACACGCTTCCAGTGCTGCCCGCCCACCTGCGGCGCCGCGGCGGCGGTCCTGTGCAGCGACGAGTTCGCGCGGAAATGCGGGCACGAGGGCTCGGTGTGGATCGCCGCGCAGGCGATGACGACGGATTTCGCCTCGAGCTTCGAGAAGAGCATGATCAAGATGGTGGGGTACGACCTCAGCGAGAAGGCCGCGAGGAGGGTCTACGAGCAAGCGGGGCTCGGCCCCGAAGACGTGCAGGTGTGCGAGCTCCACGACTGCTTCACGACGAACGAGGTCCTCTCGTACGAGGCGCTCGGCTTGTGCAAGGAGGGGGAGGCGGAGAAGTTCATCTGGGAAGGGAAGAACACCTACGGCGGGTCGGTCGTGACGAATCCGTCGGGGGGGCTTCTCTCCAAGGGCCACCCCCTCGGGGCGACGGGCGTCGCCCAGTGCGCGGAGCTCGTCTGGCAGCTCCGCGGGCAGGCGGAGAAGCGCCAGGTGCCGAACACGAAGGTCGCGCTGCAGCACAACCTCGGGCTGGGGGGCGCGTGCGTCGTGACGATGTACCGGAAGAATTAGGGACGGAAGCTTCGGTCAAGTCGCAAGCCGGACCCTCGCCGTCGTCAGGATGATGCCTTCCGTCCGGCGCCACGTCACCTCGACGTCGAACGGGCCCTCGCCCAGGTGGAGCGCCGTGCGGACGTGCGCGGTCCCGTCCTCGGTCGGCTTCACGCTCACTTCGCGAAACCCGACGTATCGGCGCACGTACGGGTCGAGCGCCTTGTAGACGGCCTCTTTGGCGGAGAAGCGGAGGAGCACCTCGCGGGCGCGCTCTTCGCCGCCGAGGCTCTCGACCTCCGCCAGCTCTTCCACGGTCAGCACGCTCGGCGCGATGTCCACGCGCTGGGAGCGCTCGATCTCGAGGTCCACGCCGACGCGCGCGTGCGGCTGCGCCGCGACGAGCGCCACGGCGAGCGTCTCCTTGTGGCTGATCGAACCTGCGATTCCATCGGGGAGGCGAGGGGCGCCGCGATCATTTGCCAAGATGTGGTCTTGCGCCTCGAGCCCTGCCGCCTCGAGCGCTCTCCGCAAGGCGGCGCGCCCCCCGACCCACGTCCGCCGTCGCAGGTACGTGAGGCTCTCGGCGTACGCGCGTTCCTCGGGGGCGACGGCGTCGCGGGCGAGGGCGAGGACCTCGTCGTCCGCGGCGTGGAGCCGGACGGCGACGCCCCGTCCGTGGGCGAGCGCAAGGTCGAAGACGACGTCGAGCACGCCTGCATCGTGCCACGGGGCGCTCGGTCGTGGTAACGAGCAGGCCAATGCCGCGCGTCCACGCCATCGTCCTCGCCGGCGGCTCGGGTACACGCTTCTGGCCGCTCTCCCGGCAAGGCCATCCGAAGCAGCTCCTTCCGCTCGCCGGGAGCAGCCTCGAGCCGCTCATCGCCGCGACCGTGCGAAGGCTCGATCCGCTCGTACCGCAGGAACACGTGTGGATCGCGACGGGGGGGCGCATCGTTCATGCCACCATGCGCGCGCTCCCGGGGGTCCAGGAGAGCCAGTTTCTCGTCGAGCCCGTCGCCCGCAACACGGCGGCTCCCATCGGCTGGGCGGCAGCGACGATCGCCCGGAGCGACCCCGACGCGCTCGTGATGGTCCTCCCGGCCGACCACTTCGTGAGGGACGAGCCGGCCTTTCGCGATGTGCTCGAGCGCGCACTGTCCGTCGCGGCCGACGGGTTCTTGACGACGATCGGCATCCTGCCGACGCGCCCCGAGACGGGATACGGCTACATCGAGCTCGGCGAGGTTTTGCGAGAAGGGGTGCACTCCGTTGCGCGCTTCGTCGAGAAACCGACGCGCGATCGGGCGCAGGCGTTCGTGGATGGGGGGCGGCATTTGTGGAACGCCGGAATGTTCCTCTTCCGGGCGAGCGCCATGCGGCAGGCGATCGCCGAGCACCTGCCAGCGCTCTCCGCGGGGCTCGACGTACTCGACGCGGCGGCTTCGAAGGGGGAGGAGCACGCGGCGCTGGCGGAGGTGTTCGAGTCGCGGCCGTCCGTGTCGATTGACCACGGCGTCATGGAGAAGGCAGAGCGGCTCGCGGTGGTGCCGGCGAGCTTCGGCTGGAACGACGTCGGAAGCTGGGAGGTCGCGTGGGAGCTCACCGAGCGCGACGCGCGAGGCAACGCGTTGCCCCCGGGGAGCGTCGCGGTGGACGCGACCAACAACCTCGTGAGAGACGAGACGAGCGCTCGCGGTGGCGCGGTGCCGGCCGCTGCGAAGGGGAAGAAGACGTGGGCGCTCGTCGGCGTGCACGACCTCGTGATCGTCGAGACGGACGACGCGGTGCTCGTCATTCCGCGCAAGCGCGCGCAGGACGTCCGTGCGGTGGTGGAGGCTCTCCGTGAGAGGGGCGAGGGCGAGAAGCTGTGAGGTCGGGTCGGAGCAGCGGGCGGCGCTCGGTCAGGCTCGCTTTGTCCGGTCAGTCCCCCCTGCGGCTCGCCGACTATGCTCCTCTCTTCCCGTGAGGCTCACGCTCTTCCTTCCCCTCGCCGGCGTCGAGTCGCTCCTCGCGTCCTTCCTCCCGCTCCACGTCCGCCTTGCGGGGGAGGGAGAGCGGCACCTCGAGCTCGGGCCGGCGAGATCCGTCGAGCTCGTTCCCGGAGAGGGGTTACGCGTCCACACGAGCGCGCGCGTGGAGTGGGAGGCCCTGGGCATCGGCATCCCGCTGGCGCTGCGGTCGGCGACCGTGCTTTTACGACCGCGGATCGACCCGAGCGGTGGAGCCCTCGTCTTCGGCGTCACGATCGAGGAGGCCGACTTCGTGGGCGTGCCGGGCTTCGTGGACCAGACGATCGCCGACAAGGCGAACGACGCTCTCTCTCGAGCCCGGCTCGCGTGGGATTTCCGGAAAAGTCTGGGCCGTCCGCTGCCGCTGCCGACCACCCTTTCCCCGGCCTCGCGCGTGGAGTTTCAGGTCTCCGGCGGGGAGGTCGTCGTGACGGGCGAGGGCTTGACGCTGGCCATCGACCTCGTCGCCTGCATCGCCCGAGATCGCCCGTGACTCACGGCTGCGCCTGCGTTGAGCTCGAGCCCTGATCGGGCCGGGCGAGCAAGTCGCGGAGAGCCGCGTCGAGCGACTCGAAGCGGAAGGCGTACCCCGTCGCTTTGGCCTTCTCGGGGAGAACGCGCTGAGAGCCGAGCACCACGTCGGCGGCCTCGCCGAGGGCTACGCGAAGGGCGGCTTCGGGCGCGCGGAGCCACGCGGGCCGGCGCATGGCTCGTCCGAGCGCTTGCGCAAAGGTCGCGTTCCGCTCGGGCGACGGGCCGACGACGTTGAGCGGCCCCTCGACCTCTGGTCGCGAGGCGGCCTCCCTCAGCAGGCCCACGACGTCGTCGATGTGGATCCACGACATCCACTGCTTGCCCGAGCCGAGAGGCCCGCCCAGACAGACGCCGAACGCTGGCCGCATCGCGGCGAGCGCCCCGCCCTCGCGCGACAGCACCATCCCGATGCGTGCGAGCACGACCCGGACGCCGAGCGCCTTCGCCGCGAGGGCTTCCTCTTCCCATTCGACACAGACTCGCGCCAGGAAGTCCGCCCCGCGGCCACTTCGTTCGGTGAGGACCTCGTCGCCGCGCGAGCCGTAAAAGCCGATGGCCGACGCGGACACGAGGACGCGCGGCCCCCCTCCGACCTCGCGCAGTGCAGCCACCATCCGTCGCGTACCTGCCACGCGGCTCTCACGGAATGTCTGCTTTCGCGCCGTGGTCAATCGCTTGCCGAGGAGCGGCTCACCCGCCAGGTGAAACACGACGTCGACGTCGCGAAGCGCCTGCGACGGGACCGGCCGATCCGAGTCCCACGCGATGGCGTCGGCGACGCCGGGGAGTGCTCGGGCGCGATCGGGGTCGCGCGCGAGCACGCGTGCATACTCGAGCGACGGGACAAGATGCCTTCCGATGAGGCCCGTAGCCCCGGTGACCAACGCCTTCATGCAAATCGTGTCCTCGGTGACGGGTTGAGCACGGCCGGCCTCACGACGGCGGATCGCGAAGGTATCGGCCGAAAGACACAGCCCCCTACCGCGCCTTCGCCCGCCGTCCCCGCGAGGCCGCCCGCGGCTTCGGCGCGGTCTTTCGCGTACCACTCGGCTGGCCCTTGCGGGTCGCCGCATACGGATCGAACCCGCCGTTGCCGTTTTCCTTCTGCTCGACCCCGGCCGCGGCCTCGAGCCTCTTCAGGTCGTCGCGAAGGCGCGCGGCTTTTTCAAACTCGAGGTTCTCGGCCGCCTCGAACATCTCGAGCCGCACCGCCGCGATTCGCTCCTCTACGTCCTGCGCGCTCGCGTCGGTCGCGGCCGCCGCGCCCCTCGTCAGCTTCGGGACATTGAAATAATCGATGGTGCCGCTCGCCGGGTTCATGCTCATCACGGCGCGCACGACCGTCTGCGGCACGATCCCGTGCTGCTCGTTATACGCGCGCTGGATCGCGCGCCGGCGGCTCGTCTCGCCCATCGCGTTCTTCATCGCGGCCGTCAGGTTGTCGGCGTACATGATGACGCGGCCGTTCACGTTGCGCGCCGCGCGCCCGATCGTCTGGATCAAGGACCTCGGGCTTCGCAAGAACCCCTCCTTGTCGGCGTCGAAGATGGCCACGAGCGACACCTCCGGCAAGTCGAGTCCCTCGCGCAAGAGGTTGATCCCGACGAGCACGTCGAACTCGCCGAGGCGAAGATCGCGGAGGATCTCGATGCGCTCGAGGGTATCGATGTCCGAGTGCAGGTAGCGCACGCGCACGCCGAGCTCGCGATAATAGTCCGTCAGGTCCTCCGACATGCGCTTCGTGAGCGTCGTCACGAGGACGCGCTCGTTCTTCTTCACTCGGTCCTTGATCTCGACCATGAGGTCGTCCACCTGCCCGGAGACCGGGCGGACCTCCACCTCGGGGTCCTGCAGTCCCGTAGGCCGGATGACCTGCTCGACGACCACCCCCTGCGCCTTCGTGAGCTCGTACTCCCCGGGAGTCGCCGACACGTAGATCGCCTGGCGGACATGCGCCTCGAACTCCTCGAACTTGAGGGGCCGGTTGTCGAGCGCGCTCGGCAAGCGGAACCCGTATTCGACGAGCGTCTCCTTGCGCGCCCGGTCCCCCCGGTACATCGCCTGGAGCTGCGGAACCGTCTGGTGCGACTCGTCGATGACGATGAGCCGGTCCGGCGGGAAATAGTCGATGAGCGTCGGCGGAGGCTCGCCGGCCTTACGCCCCGACAAGTGCCGCGAGTAGTTCTCGATGCCCTGGCAGAAGCCCATCTGCTCCATCATCTCGAGGTCGTACTGCGTCCGCTGCTCGAGCCGCTGCTTCTCGAGGAAGCGCCCTTCCTTGTCGTAGTGATCGAGCCTTTCCCTCAGCTCTTCGCGGATGCTCTCGATCGCGCGCCGCATCTGCGCCTGCGGCGTCACGTAGTGCGACCCCGGGTAAATCGCGTAGCGCTCGAGCGTCTGTTTCACGCGACCGCGGAGCGGGTCGACCTCCTTGATTGCCTCCACTTCGTCACCGAAAAACTCGATGCGGATGGCCGTCTCGTGCTCGTACGTCGGGAAGATCTCGACGACGTCGCCGCGGACGCGGAAGGTGCCGCGATGGAAGTCCACGTCGTTCCGTTCGTACTGGATGTCGACGAGCTGCCGGAGCAGTGCGTCCCGGCGAAACTCTTCGCCCCGTACGAGCTGGACGACGAGCCCGTGGTAGCTCTCGGCGCTGCCGATGCCGTAGATGCAGCTGACGCTCGCGACGATGATGACGTCGCGGCGCGAAAGGAGCGCGACCGTCGCCGAGTGACGCATCCGATCGATCTGGTCGTTGATGATCGCGTCCTTGTCGATGAACGTGTCGGTCGACGGGATGTACGCCTCGGGCTGGTAGTAGTCGTAATAGCTGACGAAGTACTCGACGGCGTTCTCGGGGAAGAGCTCACGCATCTCGCCGTAGAGCTGGGCGGCGAGCGTCTTGTTGGGGGCGAGGATGAGCGTCGGCCTGCCCGAGCGTTCGATCACGTTGGCGATCGTGAACGTCTTGCCCGACCCCGTGATGCCGAGAAGAACCTGGTGCCCGGCCTTCCCCTCCGCCGATTCTCGACCCGCTTCCGGCGGGAGCGGAGATCCGCAGTCGAGCCCGCGTACCAGCTGCTCGATTGCCTGAGGCTGGTCGCCCTTGGGCTCGAAGCTCGTGCGGAGGCGAAATGGAGACGGCATCCGATCGGCGAACTATCGCCGCACTGCGAGAAGGGCGCAAGGGACGCGAACGATCCGCCGCTCGGGCGCGCACGTTCTCACGTGCGCCTCCCCTCGATACGTTGGACGACGCTGGACGACGCTCCGAAGACGATCGCGTCGAGGAGGAACTCTTCGTCCACGAGGGCGATCGCCGGATCATCCGACCGCACGACCACCTCGCCGCCCGCTCCCTCGAAGCCGCACGCCGCCGCACCCTGGAGCGACCCCTCGCGCCAGAGCTGCTCGGCAGGCGTGCCCTGGACGGGACGGAACGTGACCCGCATCCGAGTCCGCAGTCGTTCGTGGGTCTCGAGGGCGCGGAGGTCGTCGATCGGGTCGATGACGACGTGGCTGTCACCGCCGACGCAGAGGCGGACGCCGGCGTTGCGAAGGGCGGTAAGGTCAGGCAGGCCGTCGCCCAGGTCGCGCTCGGCGGCCCCGCAGATGCACACGAAGGCGCGGGCCTCCCCGAGGAGGCGGGCCTCGTGCGGCGCTAGGTGCGTCGCGTGTACGGCGACGAAGCGACCCGAGAGGACGCCTCGTTCGGCGAGGAGCTCGACGGGGCGACGCCTCGTCTCGGCGAGGCACTCGGCGACCTCGCGCGGCTGCTCGGCCACGTGCATGTGAAACGGCAGGCCGTGCTCGGCGGCATAGCCGTGGAGCGGAGCGAGCCAGTCGGGCGGGACGGCGCGGACGGAGTGGGGAGCGACGCCGATGACGACGTCCGGGTCTCCGCGCCACTTCGCTCGAAGCGCATCGACGTCGCGAAGGACGTCGTCGACGCAAGGATCGCAGAATCGTCGCTGCGACGGCTCGGCGTCCTTCCCGTACCAAGCGCGGTGATACGCGGCCCGGAGCAGTGCGACGCGGAGGCCCGCCTTCTTGGCGGCGGCGATGAGGGCGTCGGCGAGAACCGTGCGGTCGTCGTAGGGCGTGCCATCGGGCTGGTGGTGGACGTAGTGGAACTCGCCGACGGTCCGGACGCCGGCGCGCGCGAGCTCTCGGAAGGCGACGAGGCTCGTCCGGTGGATCGACTCGGGCGTGAGCGAGTTCGCGAGCGCGTACATCTGTCCGCGCCAGGTCCAGAAGTCGTCGCGGCCGTCGCGGTGGTCGGTGGGGCGCTCCGCACGGCCCCGCAGGGCGCGCTGGAAGGCGTGGGAGTGCGCGGACGCCAGTGCCGGAAGGCGCAACGTGCCGTCAGGGCCTCTGGTGAGCATGGTTTACTGACGCATGTCGCGCGCGCTCGCGTTGGTCACGTACGCGAGCGGCGGCCAGTGACGATAGTAGCTCGCATGCACCACGGGCGCCCCATCGGCGGGCGAGACGTCCTCCCCGATCGTGCCGACGACGCGGAGAAGCGAGCGTTGCCTGACGGCGTTCGGACCGACGTCGTCGTCTCCCCGCAACGACGCGAGCGCCCAGACGACCCCGAAGTCCCTGTCGCTGACCGTGACGCGGCAGGAGTCTTCGTCCAGCTCGCTGTCGCAGAGGTTACGCGATGCCAGGTGGCGCACGCTGATGCGAAGGAGCGCTTGCCCCGCCGGGCCGGCCTGGCGGCTGTCGACGACGCCGAAGAGCGAGACGGTGCCCTTGCGCCACTCTTCGGGCTGACGCTGCACCATGATCGGGTCGTAGTCCCTGGCTTCCGATGCAGCGCGCGTCTCGTCGTCGAGTGGGGTGTAGTGGGGGGCATGCCCGTACGGACCAGCCCCGTGGCAGCCGAAGAAACAGACCGAGACGAAGAGTGCGCGCGCTACCGGAAGGTTTCTCATGACCGTTGCACTCAAGCCTCACGCGTCTGCGATCTGGCAACGCTGCCGCCCAAAGGCCTTCGCGAGCGTCGACCCGACGCGACTCGAAGGGCGAGCTCGAGGGCGGTGAGGCCGAGAAGGACGAGGGCGACCTGCCCACTCACGTCGACCGCCGCTCGCTGCTCGCCGAAGGTCCCTCCCATGGCATGGGGGGCCACCCGGCGCGGTCTCAGGTCGAGCTCCCGCTCGCTCGGTGCGGCAACCCGCATCTCGTCCTTCCCGTCGACCGTGATGCGGTAGGCGCCGACGAGCGCGGGGACGACACGAAAGACGCCCTCATCGCGCGTGGCGGCGACGGCGCTGGAGGCTCCCGTGGGCCCCTCCACCACGACGCTGTGCGCGCGGGGGAACTTCCACGTGGTCCCCGCGTCGCTGCGCTTCGGCGCTGCGCGGTCCCTCGCGGCTCGCACCCACCCGTTGAGGATCGTCAGGAAGGCGGGCCGCAGAGGCAGGTCGCTGGCGTCCACGGAGAAGGGGAGGGTAGCGACCCAGACCTCGCCACGTCCTTGCGCCCGCCGCGCCAGGAGCGGCGCGCCGTCGGTCCACTTCACGAGAGCGTCGAACGCGGCGCTGTCGTCGGGAGCGAGCGAGGCGCGCCGAGTGGCCCCGAGATCCTCCAGGCTTCGGCTCGCTTCCGCGAGCTCGCCCGTCGCGCTCGACGCGTCCGCCCCCGGAGAGGTCGTCTCGGCCCATGTGACCGGGTGAGCCAGGACCGGCTCGAACGACGCGCCGAGCGGGGCGGCCGCCGCCTTCGGCCCTAGTGCGACCAGCACGTCGCCGCCCCCGTCGAGGAATCCGCCCCTGACGTGTCGCTGCTCGGGCGTGAGGCCCGGCGGATCGTCGCTGAGGACGCCGACGTCGCCCGCCAGGTCCTCGGCGCGATCGGGGAACGCCGGCAAGGGGCGGAGATCGACGTAGAGCTTGAGCGCCGCGATCGCCTGCTCGACGACGGGCGCGCCCCCCGTGGCGACGGGGCCTTCCGCGGAATCGGAGACGACCGCCACCGCGCTCGTCGGCGCTTCGGGCATTATGGGTGCCGCGTCGTCGCTCGCGATCGCGTCTGCACCGGTCAGGACTGCTCGCACGGGCGTCGTCGCGTCCGCATCGAGGGGCAGCGTCACTTCCCCGCGTGACGGATCGAGCGACGACCGGGCGAGCGCTTTGCCCCTTGCGTCTTCGACCACGACAGCGCGGCTTGCCGGGGAGTCGCCGGGACCACACGCGACGGAGACGCGCACGCGCTGCCCGACGTGATCCGCTCGGAGAATCGCGCAGTCCGCCAAGGGTGCCGCGAGCTCCGGGAGCGCGACCCAGACGGGGACACCCTCGTCCCCCCCGAGAGGGGCAGCGGCGTGTCGGCCGTCTGCGAGATCGCTGAGTAGGACGACGCGGCGGTCCACTTGTGGG
>VFSW01007087.1_pt1 | contig 16344 bp, 17 predicted proteins | sample 5358111 | NCBI WGS metagenome assembly VFSW01 (sample SAMN11554181, study PRJNA540505) | mine drainage metagenome | isolation source: sediment from site ElyBrook_90M | place: USA: Ely Copper Mine, Vershire, VT | collected 2017 | reverse complement strand
ATGCGAAGGGCATCGTTCAATACGGCGACACCCCGCCGGACGGTGCGCATGCGACGATCGTGCGCCTGCTCGGCACCGATCACCCGGACTCGCCGCCACCGGCTGCCGCGGCGCCTGCCCCGGCCACGCCGTCACTCGGCGACCAGGTGCTCGCCGCGCGTAAACGCCGCGAGCTACAACAATCGGTCAACGCCGACGTCGCGGCGGCACGCAAGCAACAGTGCGCCGCCGCGCAGGCGCACTACCAGCAACTGATCAATGGCCGGCATATGTACACGCTGGGGCCGAACGGCCAGCGCGACTATTTGAGTTCCTCGCAAATCGACGCCGCACGCCTGAACGCGAAGCGCCAGATCGACAAGCTCTGTAGCGGCGGCGGTTCGAGCTGACTTCTACCCCCAGGGCGGGCGCCACTTTGCCGCGCATACGGCAAAGCATTAATCTAGCGGCTCTCGACAGCGATCAACGAGGATCCCCACGCGATGCGTACAGGCTTTGTCGGACTGGGCGCCATGGGCGCGCCGATGGCGCGCAATCTACACCGCGCCGGCCAGTTAGCCGGCGTCTGGAACCGCACGGGACATAAGTCTGCCGCGCTCGCCGCCGAGCTCGGCTGCAAGGACCACCGGCAACTTTCCGAGCTCGCCGCGGATTGCGAGGCGATCGTGATCTGCGTTTCGGCCGACGAGGATCTTCGCGCCGTGGTCGAAGGCCTGCGCCCGGGGCTCGCCGCCGGCAAGATCGTGATCGACTGTTCGACGGTCGGCGCCGGAACCGCGCGCGAACTGCACGCACGGCTGGCACCAAGCGCCGTCGGCTTCCTCGACTGCCCGGTCAGCGGTGGCGTCGAGGGCGCACGGCTCGGCACACTCGCGATCATGGTCGGTGGCGATGAGGCCGTTTTCTCGCGCGCGCTGCCGGTGCTCGAAAAACTTGGCCGCAAAATCGCGTATCTCGGCCCGAGCGGCTCGGGTCAGTCGACCAAGGCAACCAACCAGATCATGTGCGCCGGCATCATCCAAGCCGTTGCCGAGGCAATGGCCTTCGCGCGGGCCGAAGGACTGCCGCTCGAGCGGGTGATCGACACGCTCGGCCAGGGCGCGGGCTCCAGCTGGTACTTCGTGAACCGCGCGCCGTTCATGGCGAAAGGCGAATTCCCGGCCGGATTTCGCGTGCGCCTGCACGAGAAGGACCTGCGGATCTGCCGGGAAATGGCGGCCGCACACCAGGTGAGCCTGCCGGTGGTCGAGTCGACGCTCGGCGAGTACGCCACGCTCATCCGCGACGGTCATGGCGACGAGGACATCTCGACGATCTACCGGCTGAAGTCTGCGCTGTTCCGCGACGGCGACGCGAAGGGCAAGAGCTCAAGCCGGTCGTGAAGCCGGCGCCGCTGCGCATCGCGACCCGCAAGAGCCAGCTCGCCCTGTGGCAGGCCGAGCACGTCGCCGCGCGTTTGCGCGCGGCCCACCCGGGCCTGGAAACCGAATTGGTGGCGATGTCGACGAAAGGCGATCAGATCCTCGATCGCAGCCTTGCCGCGATCGGCGGCAAGGGGCTGTTCATCAAGGAGCTGGAGATCGCCCTGCAGGAGCGACGGGCGGATATCGCGGTGCATTCGATGAAGGACGTGCCGGCCGATCTGCCGGCCGGCTGCGGGATCGCCGCGGTGCTGGCGCGCGCCGATCCGCGCGATGCGCTGATCACCGCCCACGCGCACGGCCTGGCGGATCTGTCGCCGGGGGCGCGCGTCGGCACGTCGAGCCTGCGGCGGCGGGCGCAGCTGCTCGCCGCGCGACCGGCCCTGCGCATCGAACCCTTGCGCGGCAACGTCAACTCACGTCTGCGCCGTCTCGACGACGGCGAACTCGACGCGATCGTGCTCGCCTGCGCCGGGCTCACGCGACTCGGCTTCGACTCGCGAATCGCCGCCTACCTGGCGCCCGAGATCTCACTGCCGGCGGTCGGCCAGGGCGTGATCGGCGTTGAATGCCGCACCGACGACGCCGCCACGCTGACGCGCCTGGCGGCGCTCGAGGATGCACCGACGCGGGTCGTGCTCGACGCCGAGCGCGCCTTCTCACGGCATCTGGGTGGCAGCTGCCAGTCGCCCGTCGCCGCGCACGCCACGCTCGACGGCAACCGGCTCAGGATCGACGGCCTCGTCGCCGCCGTCGATGGCACCCGCGTGTTGCGCGCCTCGCAAACCGGGGCTGCCGGCGATGCCGCGTATCTCGGCCGAGGACTCGCTCAACAACTGCTCGACGCCGGCGCCGGCGCCCTGCTCGACGCCTTGCGGGCGGATTGACGCCATGCGCCGCCTGGGTGGGGTCGGCGTGCTCGTCACTCGCCCGCAGCCGCAATCGCTGCCGCTGTGCCGGCTTCTCGAGGAGCACGGTGCCACGACCTTCCGGCTGCCGGCGATCGAAATCGAGCCGGCCGCTTCGCTGCCGGAACTGGCGGCGCGACTCGAACCGCTCGAGCCATCCGATCTGCTGGTGTTCACGAGCGCGAATGCGGTCCGCTTCGGTGCGGCGCTGCTCGAACGGCGGCAGGATCTGAGCCTGGCGGCGATCGGTCCGGCGACGATGCGGGCCCTGGGCGAGGCCGGCTTTCGCGTCAGCTACACGCCCTCCGGCGGTTTCGATTCGGAGCACCTGCTCGGCGAACCCGGTCTGCAACAGCTTGCCGGCCGCCGCGTCGTGCTCATCAAGGGCGAGGGAGGTCGCGCCTTGCTCGCGACGGAACTCGCCAAGCGCGGTGCGCGCATCCTCGCCATCGACGTCTACCGGCGGCGGCCCGCAAGACCCGATGCCGCGCTGCTGCGCCAGGCCGAGGAGCGGGCCGCGGCCGGCTTGCTGCAGGTGGTCACCGCAACCAGCCTCGAGATCGCCGCCGCGCTGCTCGAATTGGCGACACCGGCGCTGCGCGGTGCCTTCGAGCGTACTCATTGGCTCGTGCCTGGTGCACGGGTCGCGGCGGGGCTCGCACCGCTCGGCCTCGATGTGCCGTTGATCGAGGCCGCATCGGCCGCGGATCAAGACTTGGTCGACGCATTGTTGCGCTGGCGCGCGAGCACTTCCGGCGCATAGTCGAACGAGTCGAGGTACAGGCGCTCGGGCGACGCCCCGTGCGCGAGGAAATCGCGGCGCAGCGCGCCGATCATCGCCGGCGGCCCGCACGCATACACGTCAAAGCCCTCGAGCCGAGGGTGGTCGGCGAGCACCGCGGCATGCACCAGACCCCGTCGTCCGCTCCATGCCGGCGACGCCTCCGACAGCACCGGCTGGTAGCTGAGCCGCGGCGCGGCGCCGAGGATTTCTCGAATGTGGGCGTGGGCGTACAGATCACACTCGGCGCGCGCACCGAAATAGAGGCTGATCGCGCGCTCGCTGCGCTGCTCGATCAGGTGTCGCAGAATGCTGTTGATGGGCGCATAACCGGTGCCGCCGGCGACGAACAGCGCAGGTCCGATCGCTGCATCGCCACGCTCCGATGGGGCGTGGTAGCGAAAATCGCCCAACGGCCCTTCGATCGTCAGCAAGCCTTTCTCAGGATTGGCAACGAACAAGCGGTCCGTGAACTCACCGCCGGCGACCCGGCGCACGTGCAACTCGAGGAGCCGGGCATCGTGTGGCGGCGAGGCGATCGAGAAGCTGCGGCGGCGGCCTGCCGGCAGGATCACGTCGAGATATTGGCCGGGCTGAAACGCGAACGACTCGGCCGACGGCAGGCGCAGATACAAGGCGAGGACATCGTGCGCAAGTCGCGTCGCATGCTCGATGCGGCACGGCAGGCGCTTGACGAGGACATCCTGCGGCCGACGGATCTCGTCGACATCGATCTGCAGGTCGCAAAGCGCACGTGCCTGGCACAGCAGCACCAACCCTTCGTCTTGTTCGACCGGCGACAAACCGAGCGGCGGCCCGTACGGGTAGCTGATCTGCCCTCGCAACAAGCGCGCCCGGCAGGCCCCACAGCGGCCGCTGCGGCAGCTGTGGGCGAGCGCGAGGCCGGCGCTGATCGCGGCCTCGAGCAGCGATTGGCCGGGGGCGGCGCTGAAACTGCGCTCCGACTTGGCTAGACTCACCCGCATGCGTTTTCCTCGAGGCTGCCCACGATAACATGCCGTCATTCTCGATCATCGGCTGCGGTTACACCGGTCGTGCCTTGGTGCGACGACTGATCGCGCAGGGTGCCTCGGTGCGCGGTTTCGCCACGCGCGTCGAGAGCATGGCTGGCATCGAGGCGGCCGGCGCGACGGCCGGCGTGCTCGATCTGGACCGGCCGGTGGCCCCCATTGAGGTCGACGGACAGCTGCTCTGGTACATGGCGCCACCGCCACCGACCGGCACCGACGATCCGCGTCTCAAACGCTGCCTGCAAGCTCTCTGCGGGCGGCCGCGACGATTCGTCTACCTAAGCACGACCGGTGTGTACGGTGACCAAGCGGGCGCGCGCGTCGACGAACTCTCGCCGCCGCAGCCACGCACGATGCGCGCGCACAGACGCCTCGCCGCCGAAAGCCTGCTGCGCGAGTGGGCCGGCACCCACGACATCGACTGGTGCATTCTGCGTGTGGCCGGAATCTACGGGCCCGGCCGGCTGCCGATCGAGCGGCTGCGCCAAGGACAGCCGGCGATCATACCGTCGGAGGCGACGCCGACGAACCGCATCCACGTCGACGATCTCGTCGAAGCCTGTCTCGCGGCGGCCACCTCGGCGCGGGCGCACAAGCGCATTTTCAACGTCGCCGATGGCAATGACGACAGTCTCACCGATTATCTGCAGCGCGTCGCGCGCATCGCCGCGCTGCCACCGCCGCCGCTCGTCGATCGTGAAACCGCCCGACGAACCTCCACCGCGAGCAGCTGGTCGTTTCTCGCCGAATCGCGTCGCGTCGACAACCACCGTCTGATCGACGAGCTCGGCGTGCGCCTGCGCTTCGCCGATCTCGACGAGGGCATCCGCGCGAGCCTCGGGGCTCAAGGCTGACTGCGCTTGCTGCCCAGCCATTCGTGGATCGGCTTCCACTGTTTCCAGTCCGGCCAGGCCAGGTACTCCGGCAGTTCCAGCACGCCCAGGCCACGGGCGTAGGCACGCACATAGTTCTGCGCCTCGCGAAGACTGCCGATATACGGCACCTTCAAATCCTTCAAATAGCCCTCGAGCTCCTCGTAGATCAGCGTGTTCTCACGGACGCGGTTCGCGACCACCGCGAGGCGCGCCTGCTTGCGCGACACCTTGCCGATCTCGAGCAGCTCGGACATGAAATGCCCGCAGGCCTTGATGTCGATCGAGGACGGCAGCACCGGCACGAGTATCGTCTCGGCGCGGCGCACGAGCTCGTTCAGTTCGGTGCCGCGCACCCTCGCCGGCGCATCGATGACGAGCACCTCCGTATTGCGCGGCACGTTGCGGATTCCCTCGTCGAAGCCCGGCACACCATCTATCGCCGGCAGATCGGCCGGCCGCACCGCGAGCCAGTCGAGACTCGAGCGCTGCGGATCATAGTCCGCAATGCATGTGCGCCTGCCCTCCCGGGCAAAGTACACGGCGAGGTTGGTCGCAAGCGTGCTTTTGCCACAACCACCCTTCGCGTTCAGCACCATGATGTGGCGCATATCCTTCTGCCCCTTTGAATCGTCGTCTATTTTTTCCTCGGCTAAGGTAAATCCGGGACCGCGATTGTGCAACCCTGTGCCTCGCGGCCGCGGCGCGCATCGGCTATGCTGCGCCGATGCGCATCGAGTTCTGCAAGATGCACGGTCTCGGCAACGACTTCCTGGTGTTCGACGCCCCCTCGCCGTTCGTGGACCGGGCAGTCGATGCCGCGCTGCTGCGGCGGCTCGCCGACCGGCACGAGGGGGTCGGGTTCGACCAGGCGCTGATGCTCGAGCCGCCACGCGACGGCCGATCGAGCGTCTACTACCGGATCTTCAATGCCGACGGTGGCGAGGTCGAACAGTGCGGCAACGGCGCGCGCTGTATCGCCGCCTTGGTGCATGCCCGCCATCCGCATCTCGGCAGCGAGCTTCGCCTGCAGAGCGCCGGCGGGCCGGTGCGCGCGCGCATCCTCGAAGGCGGCCTCGTATCGGTCGACATGGGTGTGCCGAACTTCGAGCCGCGGGCGCTGCCGATGGACGCCGCAAACCGGATGAGCCTCTATCCTCTCGAGGTGGATGGGCGTGACATCCGGGTCGGCGCCGTGTCGATGGGCAATCCGCACGCGGTCCTGCAGGTCGAGGACATCGAGACGGCGCCGGTCGAGCAACTCGGACCCCGGTTGGAACGCCACACGGCATTCCCGCGTCGGGTCAATGTCGGCTTCATGCAGGTGCACGATCGCGGCCGGATTTCCCTGCGGGTCTTCGAGCGCGGCGTCGGCGAAACACTCGCCTGCGGCACCGGCGCCTGCGCCGCCGCGGCGGTCGGCCGCCCGCGCGGCCTGCTGGGTGGCGCAGTGGACGTCGCCCGGCGCGGCGGCCGGGGCCACGGGCCCTGGCCGGGTTGAACCGAAGCCGTGTGGTTGGCCGGACCGGCGGCGGTCGTGTTCACCGGTTCGATCGAGATATGATGCCGATTTACCATCAGAGGGATCGCCCATGACGACGAATTCCGCGCGCGGTCTCCCGGAAGACGCGCTGAGCGAGGCCAAGGTCGCCGACTACCTGCAGGCCAATCCGGACTTCTTCGAGCGCAATGCGGGCTTGCTCGCGAAACTGCGGCTGCCGCACCTGCGAGACAAGGCGGCGACGGTGAGTCTGGTCGAACGCCAGGTCGACGTGCTGCGCGAGCGCAACCAGGCGCTCGAGCGGCGTTTGAAGGAACTGGTCGACGTCGCGCGTGCCAACGACACGCTCGCCGACCGGATCCACCGCCTGAGTCAGCGACTGCTGCGCGCGCCCGACCTGCAACATGCCGTGGATGCGATCGAGACCTCGATGCGCGAGGATTTCGAGGCGATGCACGCGGTGCTGATCCTGTTCATCGCCGAGGCGCAGACGCTCGAATCGACCTCACGGCGCTTCCTGCGCGCGGGCGACCCGGCGAGCGCCGAAGCCCGGATGTTCGAATCCCTGCTGCAGTCGGGCAAGCCCCGCTGCGGCCAGGTGCGCGACTCGCAGCGCGATTACCTGTTCGGCAAGGACACCATCGAGATCGGTTCCGTGGCGCTCACCCCGCTCGGACCGAAGGGCAGTCTCGGGCTGCTCGCGATCGGTGCGAGCGATGCCGAGCGGTTCCATCCGGCGATGAGCACCGAGTTCCTGTCGAGGATCGGCGACTTGATCTCCCATGCGCTGACGCGCTGAGCGTGGCGCGGCGCCGGTAGTGAACGCCTCGCTGCGCGACTGGATCGAGCGATTCTGCCGACATCTCGGCAGCGAGCGACGATTGAGCACACACACCACGGCTGCCTACCGGGCCGATCTCGATGCACTCGCCCGCCATCTCGAGCGTCAGCGGCTCGGCAGCTGGGGCGACGTCGACACGGTCCAGATCCGCGCCTTTGCGGCCGCCGAACACGCCGGCGGCCTCGGCGGACGCAGCATTCAGCGGCGCCTTTCGGCGGTGCGCAGCTTCTTCTCCTACCTGCAGCGCGAGGGTGGCGCGCGGCATAATCCGGCCGGGGACGTGCGCGCGCCACGCGCCAGCAAGCGCCTGCCGGCGACGCTCGACGTCGATCAGATGGCGAGCCTGCTCGCGTTGCGCACGGATGACCCCTTGGCGACGCGCGACAAGGCCATCATGGAGCTCTTCTATTCGTCCGGCCTGCGCCTTGGCGAGTTGGTCGGCTTGAACCGCGGCGACATCGATCTGCGCGATGCCACGGTGCGGGTGCTCGGCAAGGGAGGCAAAACACGCATCGTCCCGGTCGGACGTGAGGCACGGGCCGCGCTCGAGGCATGGCTCGGCGTCCGCGCCGCGTTCGCGCCCGCCGGCGCAGGCGCGTCCGGCGGCGGTAAGCCCGGACAGACGGCCCTGTTCCTCGGCCGTACGGGCAGACGGCTGACGCCGCGCGCCGTGCAGCGACGCGTGGAGCTGTGGGCGAGGCGCGCCGGGCTGCCCATCCACGTTCATCCGCACTTGTTCCGGCACTCCTTCGCAACGCACCTGCTGGAGTCGAGCGCGGACTTGCGCGGGGTGCAGGAACTGCTCGGGCATGCCGACATCGGCACCACGCAGATCTACACGCACCTGGACTTCCAACGCCTGGCGAGCGTCTACGATGCCGCGCACCCGCGGGCGCGTCGGCGCAGCAGCCCTTGAAAATGGCCGATCGGCCCACATCACCGCGAATTACTCCAAGCGCAAGCCGCCGATGAACCTGCACGACCCGTTTCGACACGACAGCGATCGCATGCTCGGCACGACGATACTCGCGGTACGCCGCGAGGGCCGTGTCGCGCTCGGCGGCGACGGCCAGGTCACCCTCGGCCAGACCGTCATCAAGAACAACGCCCGCAAGGTGCGCCGCCTTTACGACGGCAAGGTGCTCGCCGGCTTCGCGGGCGGCACGGCGGACGCCTTTACGCTGTTCGAACGCTTCGAGGGCAAACTCGAGAAATTCGGCAATCTGACGCGCGCTGCCATCGAACTGGCGAAGGATTGGCGCACCGATCGCAGCCTGCGCCGGCTCGAGGCGCTGCTCTGCGTCGCCGACGCGGATCGATCCTTCGTGATCTCCGGCACCGGCGATGTGATCGAGCCGGAACACGATCTGATCGCCATCGGCTCGGGCGGTCCGTACGCCCAGGCCGCGGCGCTCGCGCTGCTGCGCGCGACTGAGTTGACGGCGCGCGAAATCGTCGAGAGCGCCCTCGGCATCGCCGCCGACATCTGCATCTACACCAACAGCCGTTTGACGATCGAGGAACTGTAGCCGTCCATGTCGCAAATGACCCCGCGCGAAATCGTCGAGGAGCTCGACAAGCACATCATCGGCCAGACGGCGGCGAAGCGCGCGGTCGCAATCGCGTTACGCAATCGGTGGCGGCGAGGCCGCGTCGACCCGCCGCTGCGCGCCGAAATCACCCCCAAGAACATCTTGATGATCGGGCCAACCGGGGTCGGCAAGACCGAAATCGCCCGCCGTCTCGCGCGACTCGCGCGCGCCCCTTTTCTCAAGGTCGAGGCCACCAAGTTCACCGAGGTCGGCTATGTCGGCCGTGAAGTGGACACGATCGTCCGCGATTTGGTGGAGATCTCCGTGAAAATGACTCGCGAAGAGGAAATCACGAAAGTCCGCCATCGGGCCACCGATGCCGCCGAGGAGCGCGTGCTCGACGCCTTGCTGCCCGGCGCCCACGCGGACGACGGGCCGGATCGGGGGCCACGCGATGCGGACACGCGGCAGCGCCTGCGCAAGCTGCTGCGCGAGCATGCGCTCGATGATCGGGAGATCGACGTCGATGTGCGCGCCATGCCGGTGGGCGTCGAGATCATGAGCCCGCCCGGCATGGAAGAGATGACGCAGCAACTGCAGAGCATGTTCCAGAATTTGGGCGCCGGCCGTTCGCACCAGCGCAAGTTGAAGATCCCGGAGGCGCTGCGCCTGCTCACCGAGGAAGAGGCCGCGAAGCTCATCAACGAGGACGAACTGAAACTGCGCGCGGTGGAAAACGCGGAGCAGAACGGCATCGTCTTCATCGACGAGATCGACAAGATCGCACGCCGCCAGGAAACGAGCGGCGCGGACGTTTCGCGTGAAGGCGTGCAGCGTGATCTGCTGCCGCTGGTCGAGGGTTGCACGGTGAACACGAAGTACGGCACGGTGAAGACCGATCATGTGCTGTTCATCGCGTCCGGCGCGTTCCACATGTCGAAGCCCTCGGACCTGATCCCCGAACTGCAGGGGCGCCTGCCGATCCGCGTCGAACTCGACTCGCTGTTGGTGGACGACTTCGTGCGGATTCTGACCGAACCGGACGCCTCCCTGTGCCGCCAATATGCCGCCTTGCTCGCGACCGAAGGCGTGACTCTGCAATTCGAGGCCTCCGGCGTCAGACGCCTGGCGGAAGTCGCGTTCGAGGTCAACGAAAGGACCGAGAACATCGGCGCGCGCCGCCTGCACACGGTCATGGAACGGCTCCTCGAATCGGTCTCGTTCGACGCCGCCGACCGTGAAGGCTCGCGCATCCTCATCGACCATGCCTACGTCGAGAGCCACCTCGGCGAACTCGCACGCGACGAGGATCTGTCGCGCTACATCCTGTGAACGTTCCGCCGGTTCAGCCGCCGACCGAGATCAAGCTGCGGACCGAATCGCGGCTGCTCGAGGTGCACTTCGCCGACGGATCGCATGTCGAGTTGCCCTTCGAGTACCTGCGCGTCTTCTCGCCCTCAGCCGAGGTCAAGGGGCACGGTGGCGGCGAGGGCGCACTGGTCACGGGCAAGCAGAACGTTGGTATCCGGGGGGTCGAGCCCGTCGGGCACTATGCGCTGCGCCTGATGTTCGACGACGGCCACGACACCGGCCTTTATACCTGGAAGCTGCTCTACGAACTCGGGCGCGACCAGCAGGCAAACTGGAAGCGCTACCAGGAACGCTGCCTGGCGGCCGGCCACCGGCGCTGACCCCAAGTTTCACCGCGGAAACGGCTACAATGCCCCCGGACGCAGAGGCTTCAGAACGATGAACGAACCCAACCGCACCGTGGATTTCGGCTTCGAAACCGTCGACTGGGCCGAAAAGGCCCGTCGTGTGCGCTCCGTTTTCGAGAGCGTGGCGGGCAAGTACGATCTAATGAACGACCTGATGTCCTTCGGCGTACATCGGCTCTGGAAGCAGTTCACGCTCGCGGTCGCCGGCCTGCGTGCCGGTCAGAGCGTGCTCGACGTCGCGGGCGGCACCGGCGACCTGGCGAAGGGTCTGGCCCGTCAAGTGGGCCCGGGCGGCCGGGTCGTGCTCTCCGACATCAACCCGGCCATGCTCGAGCGCGGTCGCGACCGGCTCCTCGATGCGGGTATCGCCGGCAATATCGAATGTGTCGTCGCCGATGCCGAAGCGCTGCCGTTCGAGGACGATTCATTCGACTGCGTGACGATCGGCTTCGGGCTGCGCAACGTGACCGACAAGGCCGCGGCGCTCGCCTCCATGCACCGCGTCCTCAAGCCCGGCGGCCAGATTCTGGTGCTCGAGTTCTCCAAGCCGACCGTGCCCGGACTCGGCGCCATCTACGACATGTACTCGTTCAACGTGCTTCCCAGGCTAGGCGCGTTGGTCGCCCACGATGCCGCGAGCTACCGATACCTCGCCGAATCGATCCGCATGCATCCTGATCAAGAAACACTGCTCGAGATGCTGCGCACCGCCGGCTTCGCACATGCTCGCTACCACAACTTGAGTGGCGGCATCGTCGCGCTGCACCGCGGCTTCAAGATATAGCCGTGCCGTCGACTTCCGCATGGCTGGCTGCCGTCGAGGGTGCGCTGAACCGCAACATTGGCGACCAGGCCCGCGCCGGGGTGCTCGCGCGCCGGCTCGATGGCAAAAGCCTGAGGGTCGACCTCAACGGGGTGATCCAATTGCGGGCCCTATGCCTCGCCGGGCGGCTGACGCTCTCGACCGGCGGCGACGAGGCAGCCGACGCGGCAATCAGCGGGCCGCCCGGCGCACTGCTGCGGCTGCTGACCGCCGGGCGGGACCGCCCGCTCGGCGCAGGCTCGCTGCAAGTACGCGGCGACGCCGAAGTTGCGGCGGCGTACCGTGAATTGCTCGGCCTCGCGCGTCCCGATCCGGAGGAAGAGGCGGCACGCCTGATCGGCGACGTTGCGGCGCGGCGCCTCGGAAATTTTGCGCGCCAGACCGCGTCGTGGCTGCGCCGAGGCGGCAGCACGTTCGCGGAAAATCTCGTCGAGTATCTGCAGGAAGAGAGCCGCGACCTCGTCGCCAAGCCTCAGGTCGAGGATTTCGTGCGCGAGGTCGATGAACTGCGTGAGGCTGCCGACCGTGCCCAGGCTCGCCTGGAAAGGCTCGAGCGGCGCCTCGCCACGATGCGCCGCCCGGGCGGCACTTGATGCGTGCGCGCGTCGTCGGTCGGCTGCTCGAGATTCAACGTGCGCTCGTGCGCCATGGGCTCGACGATTTCGTCCGGGCGACCCACCTGTACCGGCCATTCCGGTTCCTCGTTTACCTGTCGCCATGGACCTGGTTTCAGCGCAGTGCCGGCACGACACGCGGCATGCGCCTGCGGCTTGCGCTCGAGGAACTCGGGCCGATCTTCGTAAAATTCGGGCAGGCGCTGTCGACCCGCCGCGACCTGCTGCCCGTCGACATCGCCGATGAACTTGCGCTGCTTCAGGACCGGGTGCCGCCGTTCGACAGCGCCGTCGCCGTCGCGACCATCGAGGCCGCCTTCGGCGCCCGGCTCGGCGAGGTCTTCGCGCAATTCGAGCACACGCCGCTCGCCGCGGCATCGATTGCGCAGGTGCATGCCGCGAAACTCAAGGACGGCGCCGAAGTGGTCGTCAAGATCCTGCGCCCCGGCATGCGGGCGGTGATCGAACGCGACCTCGAGGTGCTCGAAGCGCTCGCCGCGCTCGCCGACCAGTACTGGGAACAGTCGCGGCGCCTGCGCCCTCGCGAGGTCGTCGCCGAGTATCGCCGGACGATCCTCGATGAACTCGACCTGATGCGCGAAGCCGCCAATGCCGCGCAGTTGAAGCGCAATTTCGAGGGTTCAAAGCTGCTCTACGTGCCCTCGGTGCACTGGGATTACTGCCGGCCGAACGTGATGGTGATGGAAAGGATCCACGGCATCATCGTCAACCGCATCGACGAGCTGCGAGCCCGGGGCACGAACATCGCGAAGCTGGCCGAAAACGGCGTCGAGATTTTCTTCACGCAGGTCTTCCGCCACAATTTCTTCCACGCCGACATGCATCCGGGAAACATCTTCGTACAGGTCGATGATCCGCAGAATCCTCGCTACGCCGCCGTCGACTTCGGGATCGTCGGCACGCTCGAGGCGCGCGACCAGCACTATCTGGCCGAGAATTTCATGGCGTTTTTCGAGCGGGACTACGGGCGCGTGGCAGCCCTGCACGTCGAGTCCGGCTGGGTGCCGAGCGGTACGCGGGTGAGCGAGCTCGAGTCGGCCGTGCGCACCGTCTGCGAGCCGATCTTCAACAAGCCGCTCAAGGACATCTCCTTCGCGCAGGTGCTGCTGCGCCTTTTCGAGACCGCGCGCCGATTCGACATGCAGATTCAGCCGCAGCTCATCCTGCTGCAGAAGACGCTCCTGAACATCGAGGGCCTCGGCCGCCAGCTCTACCCGGAACTCGATTTGTGGAAGACCGCCCAGCCGATCCTGCGCGGCTGGATGCGCGACCGCGCGAATCCGCGGGCATTGCTGCGCGGCGCGCGCGCGCAGCTGCCCGATGCGATCGAGACGTTCAAACAGCTGCCGAAGATCCTCAAGGCGGGCGTACGCGCCGCCGCCGACGGTCAATTGCGCTGGGGAGTGCAGAGCACGGAGCTCGCCGAACTGCGCGTCGAGATCCGGCGGCTGCAAGCGCGTCGCGACACCACGATGCTCGCCGGCGTGCTGTGGCTCTCCGGTTTGCTCTGGCTCGCGCTCGGTGCGGCGCATCCGTGGGCCGGTTGGCTGCAACTCGGCGCGGCGGCGGCGATCTTCATGCGCCTGCGCTGGACCCGGACGCGCTAAGGCGCCCCTTGCGTCATCCCCTGAGGCGCAGCGAGGCGAGGAATTCGCCCGGATTTTCACCGCGCTCCAGGGCTTCGACGAGCGCAGAGCCGACGACGACACCGTCGACATGGCCGCTGAAACGCGCCACCTGTGCCGCAGAGCGAATGCCGAAGCCGGCGCAGACGGGCACCGTGGAGACCTTGCGGACGCGGTCCATGTAGTCGAGTACATCGGCGGGGATCTCGGCCGCCTTGCCGGTCGTGCCGGTCATCGTCACCGCATAGACGAATCCTTGGGCCGCGGCACACAGTTCGGCAAGCCGTGCCGGCGGTGTCACCGGCGTGACCATTTGAACGAGCGCGAGGCCCTCCCGATCGAGCGCCGCGGCAAGATCCCCGCTCTCCTCGAACGGCAGGTCCGGCACGATGAAACCGGCGACCCCGGCCGCCGCCGCATCGCGCGGCAGACGATCGAGGCCGTAGGCGAGCAGCGGATTCAGATAGCTCATCAACAGGACCGGCGCGCCGAGGTGCGGCGCGACCGCACTCAGTTCGGCCAGAATCCACGGCAAGTTGACCCCTTCGGCCAGCGCCGCGAAGCTCGCCCGTTGAATGGTCGTGCCGTCGGCCATCGGATCGGTGAACGGCACGCCGATCTCGACCACGTCGCAGGCGGCGGCGACCGCGGCGAGGTCCTCGCGAAAGCGGCTGCGCCGTGGAAAGCCGGCCGTCAGAAAGCCGATCAGGGCCGGACGATGCTCGCGCCGCGCGGCCCGAATCGCCGTGGAAATCGTCTCGCGAGGTGCGCTCGTCAACACAGATCCCTCAGTAAGGTGCGTTGTAATATCGGCATGTCTTTGTCGCCGCGCCCGGAACAGCCAATCAAGATACGTGCGCCCGGGTGCGCCGAGGCGTAACGGCGGGCGCCGGCAAACGCGTGTGCGGTTTCGATCGCGGGCAGTATCCCCTCGTAACGCGCACATTCGCTCAACGCATCGAGCGACTCCTCATCCGTTGCCGCCTCGTAGGCGACGCGGCCGCTCCGCATCAGGTGCGCGTGCTCGGGGCCGACCCCCGAATAGTCGAGCCCGGCGGAAACCGAATGCGTTTCGCGCACCTGACCGTGCTCGTCCTGCAGGATCAGCGTATAGCTGCCCTGCAGAACGCCGGGCGTGCCGAAGGTGAGCGAAGCGGCATTATCGCCGAGCCCGGGACCGCGACCGCCGGCCTCGATGCCGAGCAGATGCACGCCGGCATCGCCGAGGAAAGGATGAAACAAGCCGATCGCATTCGAGCCGCCGCCGACGCAGGCGACCGCAACGTCCGGCAGCGCGCCGGCGAGCGCGAGCATCTGCGAGCGCGCCTCGCGCCCGATGACCGACTGCAGTTCGCGCACGAGATAAGGATACGGATGCGGGCCCACCGCGGAACCGATCGAATAGTAGGTATTCTGCGGATCCGAGACCCATTCGCGCAGCGCCTCGTCGATCGCCGCGCGCAGGGTCGCATCGCCGCTCGTGACCGGAACGACGGTCGCGCCGAGAAGTTTCATGCGGCCGACGTTCGGCGCCTGCCGCTCGACGTCGACCGCGCCCATGTAGACCACGCACGGCATGCCCAGACGGGCCGCGGCGGCCGCGCTCGCGACACCGTGCTGGCCGGCACCGGTTTCGGCGATGATCCGCTTCGCGCCGAGACGCTTGGCGAGCAGCGTCTGCCCGACCGCGTTGTTGATCTTGTGCGCGCCGGTATGCGCGAGGTCTTCGCGCTTCAACCACACTTCGGCGCCCCAGCGCCCGCTCAAGGTGGGCGCGTGCGACAGCGCCGTCGGCCGCCCGACCCAGGTGGCGAGTTCCCGGGCGTACTCTGCCTGGAAATCCGCGCTACCGAGGTGCCGATCGACCCCTGCCTGCAGTCGATCGAGCGCCGCGACCAGCGTCTCCGGCACGTAACGGCCCCCGAACTCTCCATACCGGCCGCGAGCATCCGGTTGACTGTCGGCCAGGCTGGCGCCGGCCTGCGCTCTTGAACTCATGAATCCCTCTCCAGATGCACGGCGGCCTCACGAACCGCCCGGACGAATTGCTCGATCTTCTGCGGGTCCTTGACGCCGGGCACTTCCTCAACGCCACTGCTGACGTCGACGCCGAATGGCCTGACCACACGAATCGCCTCGCCGACACTCTGCGCTGTCAGGCCACCGGCGAGAATCAGCTCGGATTGGCGCGCGAGTTCGGCGGCGCGTCCCCAGTCCGCGGTCTCGCCAATGCCGCTCGTCGGGCCCTCGAAGAGGATCCGGGGGGGCAGCGGATGGGGCGTCTTGCGTCCAAAACGCACCACCGGCAGCACCTTCATGCCGGCAGGGATGCGCAGTTCGCGCAAATCCTCGACATCGGTCTGGAAATAATCCGGCCGCAACGTACGGCAGATCTCCTCGACCTTCATCTGCAAGGGGTGCTGCGCCACCGCGATGCGCAGCATGCCGGGCGGTGCGAGCGCGGCGAGCTGTGCCGCCTGCCCCGGCGTGACTTGACGAGGGCTCGGTGCAAACACGAAGCCGATGGCATCGACGCCCGCGGCCGCGGCCGCGGCGCCGGCCTCTGCCCTGGGGGTTACGCAAATCTTGATCCACAAGGCAGCAAGTCTACCCCGGTTGCGTCCCGCCGGGTCGCGCGGGACGCCACGCCGCGCCG
>VFSW01007086.1_pt1 | contig 16345 bp, 13 predicted proteins | sample 5358111 | NCBI WGS metagenome assembly VFSW01 (sample SAMN11554181, study PRJNA540505) | mine drainage metagenome | isolation source: sediment from site ElyBrook_90M | place: USA: Ely Copper Mine, Vershire, VT | collected 2017 | reverse complement strand
CTTCAGGGCTGACCGCGGTCTGCTCGAACTTGAAAATATCTGTCATGACGACTGTATCTCCTTCGATCCCCGAGATTTCGGTGATCGAGGTGATCTTGCGGTCGCCACCTTTGAGACGAGATAATTGTATGACCAAATCGATTGCAGCGGCAATTTGAGTGCGGATCATTTTTGCCGGTAGTTCCATACCGGCCATCATCACCAGGGTTTCAAGGCGTGAAATGGCATCCCGTGGGGAATTGGCGTGCAGTGTGGTCAGCGAGCCATCGTGGCCGGTGTTCATCGCCTGCAGCATGTCCAACGCCTCGCCGCCGCGCACCTCGCCCACCACAATACGGTCAGGCCGCATACGCAGCGAATTGCGCACCATATCACGAACGGAAACCCCATACTTGCCTTCGGAATTTGCCGGCTTGGTCTCCATCCGCAGGACGTGATCCTGCTGTAAGCGAAGCTCGGCCGCATCTTCGATCGTAATGATGCGCTCGTTTTCAGGGATGTAGCTGGACAGCACATTCAGCAGGGTGGTCTTACCGGAGCCGGTACCGCCAGAGATGAGGATGTTCAGGCGGGAAATGACACAGGCGCGGATGAAATCGGCCATATTGCGGTTCAACGTACCGTAGGCAATCATCTGATCTACGGATAATTTCTCTTTTTTAAACTTGCGGATGGTGATCGATGGCCCGTCAATGGTTACCGGCGGAATGGCTGCATTGACACGACTGCCATCGGGCAGACGGGCATCGACCATCGGGCTGTCGATGTCGATCCGGCGTCCCAGGGGAGAAATGATGCGGTCGATCAATCGTAAAATCTGTTCATCGTTCTCGAACACTATATTGGTTTTGATCAATTGGCCTTTGCGTTCGATATAGACCTTTTGCCGGCCGTTCACCATTACTTCGCTGATATCATCGTCATCCAGCAGGGGCTGCAGGGGGCCAAACCCCAGCAGATCGTCCAGAATATCATGCGTCACCTGCTCGAGCATTGCCTGGGAGAGGGCAACCTTGCGCGCCTCCATTATTTGATGGATCAATTGGATAACTGCGTTTCGCCGGTCAGACATTGGCGGCGGATTCAACTCAAAGGCGCGCCCAATTTCACCGATAAGGTAAATCTTTAACCGGTTGAGATCTGTAACTGTAAACTGCGTACCACTTTGTAAGGTCATTCTTTTAATGATTCCGCAAGGTCATTGATTGGGATAATCCAGACAATCTGGCTGCGGTTCAGCGCGAGGAATTTGCTCTCATACAGGATTTCCCATTCACTTTTATATACAGTTGCGTTTGTCACCGCCAGCGACAACTCCTGTTGGTCGAATTCGTCCTTCAGTCTCGATTCTCGCCGGACGTGGATATAACCGCGGATTAACTGGTTGGTGGTCTGAATCAAGACTTCTACCGGCTCTTTATGGATAACCGGCGTGAAGATCTTGCCACTTTCGCTGTATTCAATTCCCATCAGGCATGTTCCTTTTCGATGGGTGGCATGAGATAACCCAGACCGGCGCGGGTGACGATATGCAATGGCGAGTGGGGATTATCTTCGAGCTTCTGGCGCAGGCGGGCAATGCTTACCCACAGAATTTCTTTATCCTCTCGGTACTGTGGTCCCCAAATTGCCATTAACAGCTCTTCAGCCGTCATTACCTGGCCAATATGGTGAGCAAACTGAATCAACAGGCGGTATTCCGTTGCCGAAAGAAAGACTGCTTTGTTTTCCTTCCAGACTTCTGCCCGCGCAAAGTCAATTTTGAGGTTGCCGTGCGTGAAATACCGGTTCTGGGTGATCTGCTCGGAAGAACTTGTGCGCCGCAAGACCGCCCTCACCCGTGCTACCAGCTCAGTGGCCGAAAAGGGCTTGACGACGTAGTCATCCGCACCCACATTCAGGCCGCGCACCCGGTCTTGTTCGTCCCCGCGGGCGGTCAGGATGATAATCGGCACATTGGAGAACTGACGGATACGTTCACAGGTGGTGATTCCGTCCATCTTGGGCATCATAATATCCATGATCACCAGATCAGGATGGCGGCTGGAGACCATTTCGAGTGCATCCAGGCCATTCCCGGCAGTGAACACTTCAAACCCTTCTTTTTGCAGATTTACTTCGAGCAAGTGTTGGTACAACCGCTCGTCATCAACTGCCAGTATACGTGTCATGCGTCACTCCTTACAGGTATAGCGGGTTATGGCTGGTGTGGCAAAACAATCTGGAACGTGGTGCCTTCTCCCACGGTCGATCGCGCAGTTATTTCACCGTTGTGTGCCTGGATAATATGCTTGCAGATGAATAGACCCAGGCCTGATCCATGGATAGTAGGCGTCTCGGGACTGCGGAAAAAACGATCAAAAATATATGGCAGGTACTTTTCCGGGATGCCGGGTCCATGATCTGTGAATAAAATAATCGATTTTGAATCCTCTTGCTTAATTGTAATCAAAATATCTGAACCGGGTGCATATTTGATGGCATTACTGGTCAAATTCTCCAGCACCTGTGCCAGACGCACCGGGTCGGCTGTGGTAGGGTAAAGTGGCGGTTCGTATTCAAGATGAAAGGCAAGCTCAGGGTGGTGCAGGCCGGTGCGTAAAATTACGTCGTTAACCACCGAATCGAGGCGTACTGGTTGAAACTGGAAACTCAACTGGCCGGCTTGCAGGCGGGCTGAATCGAGTAAGTTTTCGATCAGGCCTTGCATGTGGTCCGTTTCTTCGTCGATTATTTTCAAAAATTCCATCTGGGTGCTATGGTCCCATTCCGTATCTGAGCGCAGCAGAGTAGTGGTGTAGCCTTTAATGAATCCCAAAGGGCTGCGCAGCTCATGAGAAATTGTAGAGACAAAATCTTGCTGTAAGCGGGCCTGCTGGTGCTGGAGCTGCAGCTCCAGGTACTCATCCTGAATACGTTGGCGCTCGACCAGGTACGTGATCTGGCGGGCGATAAACTCAGCCAGTTCGACACTTTCAGTGGTGAAAAATGGGCCACCGAAACGTACAAAGACAATGATTCCGAGGGTTTGATCTCCCACGATCAAAGGAATACCCAGGACCAATGGGTGGTCCAATCGGTCGGTTAAGTCTGGGGTCGACAACTCGGATAACACCGTTTCGTGGGTTTGGAGAGCCTGGTAAGCTGTCGATTCTCCCCAGCTTGCGTCAGCTTCTTTCGACCGGCCGCGCCCGGCTGCTCGGGCGTAGGCAACTTCCAATCCTTGCTGAGAACTGTCTATCCGGTAAACGACCAGATTGTCGAAAATGAAAATTTTCCGAACCAGGATTGAAATTTCGTCGAGAGCTTTTTTCCATTCCAGGTTGCGCGTGGTGGTCTTGCTGATGGCATACAACAGGTCAAGCTGGATTGGATGGGTTGGCGATTGGGTTGTGATCTCATTCATAGCACACCTTTCGAAAGGCGATCTGTCCATGGATCAATTCACAGATTATTCGTTTTTTCTCAATTAACACGGGGTAGGAGGTGTCTTTTGCGCGGGCGAAGCCCGCGCAAATGACGCCTCACCCCACTTTATTGGGAAGATACGAATTTTCTGCCATTTTTAGCAGGAAATCAAATTTACTGCCTTTATCGATGACCGATGAAATATGAATGAGGGATCCATGGGCTTCAATGATTTTCCGGGCGAGGGTCAGCCCAAGCCCGGTCCCACCATAGCGGCGGGTGGATGAGCCATCCAATTGGTGGAAGGGCTCGAAAATTTCATCGATCCGATCTTCTGGAATGCCGATGCCGGTATCACTCACGCTGAGGCGGGCCATCCCAGTTTCAGGGGTGATTTCAAGTAGAACCTTGCCGTCGGGAGGGGTAAATTTTATGGCGTTATCCAGCAGTTGCAGGATGACCCAGCCAAGCTTTTCCTCATCGCCTTCCACAAGGATCAGATCGGCCGGGCAAATCCAATCCAGGCTGATCTTCTTATCATTGGCTTTGGGCATCATGCGGTTGATTGAAGCTGAACAAAGCGTTGCCAGGTTGAATGTCTTGATTCGAATCGAAACATCACCACGTTCGGCCATCGAAAACATGATCAGGTCTTCGATCAGGCGAGTGAGGCGTTCGGATGCCTTGAACATGATCTGCAAGGCGCGCAACTGGTCATCAGAGACGCTGCCGAGATCCCCGTTTAGCAGCAGTTCCAGGTAGCCTTTGAGGTGGGTCAGCGGAGTGCGCAGCTCATGCGAAATATTGGCTACAAAATTTGATTTTTGCTGGTTCAGCTCGGATAGCTTTTTCAGGGCTTCTTGAAGCTGGGTTGTGCGTTCGATGACCCGGTTTTCGAGCTGCGCATTGGCGTCTTCCAGCGCAGCGCGCAGTTTCAGGATTTGCTCGGCAATGACCGAGTCGAGCGTGCGCTGGTCGATCAGAGCCATATCAATCAGCACCTGCCCGAGGCGCAGAAATTTTCCCTCTGCCCGCAGTTCTTCCTGGTACTGAAGGGCATCATTCAAATTGGTAATGGAAATGAGGCCTTTTTCAACCAGGGCGTCACCCAAACGGGCGACCAACATTTCAGGAGAAAGCGAATACTGGTCCGACATCTTCATCCCTTCCATTCCCAAACCCATTCGCCCGCGATCATGGAAGCGAGAGGCTTGGCATTGAGGATATCACCCGGTGGGAGATGAAAAGGGTCCTGATCCAATACGATTAAATCTGCATAATGTCCGGGAGCCAGACGTCCCAGGGTCCGTTCCTGGCAGGCGGCATAGGCTGGGCCAACTGTGAAACGTGACAGTGCTTCATCCAATGAAAGCCGCTGCTCGGGATACCAGCCGTTCAGTCCCGGCTGACCGTCAGCCCGCCGGCGGGTGACTGCCGCGTGCAGCCCAAGGAATGGGTTGGGTGATTCAACCGGCGCGTCGGACCCGAAGGCCATGGGGGCACCGCTGGATGCGAGCGTGCGGTAAGCGTAGGCCCCGGCGCAGCGCTTTCCCCAAAAGTGATCGGCCATCTGCATGTCAGAAGTGGCGTGCAGAGGTTGGACGGAGGCGATGATGCCGAGCGCTGCCAGACGGTTGTAGTCCGATGGATGAAGGATTTGCACATGTTCGATGCGATGGCGGAGGGCCGGCAGGCCGCGGCTCTTTTCGTAACTCCGCAGGCGGGCGTAGGCGTTGAGCACGGTCCGGTTTGCACAATCGCCGATGGCGTGGATTGCCAGGCTCAAGCCGTGATCGACCGCGTTCTGACCGGTTTCGAAGATTTCATCCTCAGTCATTAGAAGCTCGCCAGTGTTGCCGGCTTCGCCTTCATATGGCTCCAACATGGCCGCTGTATGGGGGCCAAGGGCGCCATCAGAGAAACATTTGATCGATCCGGTTCGTAAAAAATCGTTGCCAAAGCCGGAACGCAGACCCACCCCGATGGCACTTTGCATATCCTCACGCTGAATGGCTTTAACCACCCGCAGTTTAAGCTGGCCGCGCTCCTGCAGCTGCTGCAACGCGGCGAAGCAGCGGCTGCCATCGAAATCGTGAACACCTGTCAGGCCGAATTCCCACAGCCTGGACTGTGCTTTGAGAATTTTCTGGCACACTTCGTCTATGGAAGGCTGGGGAATAATCTGGACAACCAGGTTCATGGCCGATTCCAGCAGGATGCCTGTTGGCTGGCCGTTGAGGTCACGCTGGATGATGCCGCCTACCGGGTCGGCGGTTTCGGCGTTGATGCCCGCCATTTGCAGGGCCACCGAATTGGCCCAGGCTGCGTGCCACGATTTGGCGGTCAGGTATACCGGAATTTGAGGCGCCACCGAATCTAAAAGCTGCGCCGTGCCGAAACCTTCAGTCCATTCGTTGTGGTTCCAGCCATGCCCAAGCAGCCATTTTCCGGGCGAGGTGGTGCGAGCGCGCTCGCCAACCCGCTTCAGGCATTCTTCCCGGGTGGAGGTCTCGCAGTTTACCCGATCGAGAGAGACTGCGTAATATTCAAGGTGGATGTGGGCGTCGGTCAGGCCGGGCCATACCACCGAGCCTTGCAGGTTCTCCAGGGTACTGCTGGATTTGGCAATGGCCATGATTTCCCCATCATTGCCGGCAGCGATGATTTTACCGTCTTGAATTGCCAGGGCGCTGGCAAAAGGAGTACTGGAGTTCAGGGTGCGTATGCGGCCGTTATATAGGATACGCACAGGCTACTCCTTGATTATGAGCGCAACCAGGGCGTTCAATTCCTCGTCCGAATAATAATGGATGGTCAGGGAGCCGCCTTTCCGACCGTGGCGCAGGGTGACCCGCGTTCCCAGGCTGGCGCGCAGGCGTTCTTCAAGCGCATCGATCTCGGGCTCAACTGTTTTATGCGGCGCAGGCGCCGGGCGGTTGCCGGCCATTTTCCGTACCAGCTCCTCTGTCTGCCGAACGGTCAGGTCTTTTTCGAGGATCATGCGCAGGACCGAAATTTGTGCCACTGCCGAGCTTAGGGCGAGCAGGGCCCGGGCGTGACCTTCACTGATCTTTTGTTCGGCCAGCGCCTGGCGGATCGTTTCCGGCAGGTTCAGAAGGCGCAGGGTATTGGTGACTGCTACCCGGCTTTTGCCAACACGCGTGGCGATTTCTTCATGCGTCAGGCCGAAATCTTCACTCAGGTTGCGGTAGGCCTCGGCGGTTTCCAACGGCAGCAGGTCTGAGCGCTGCAGGTTTTCGATCAGGGCCAGTTCCAAAAGCTGCTGCTCGGTTACCTGGCGCACGATGACCGGCACCGACTCCAGTCCGGCCAATTTCGATGCCCGCCAGCGCCTTTCCCCGGCGATCAGGGTGTATTGGCTGGAAGGCTGATCATAGGTAACGATCAGGGGCTGCAGAACGCCGTGCTCGCGGATAGAATCAGCCAGCTCACGCAGGCTGGTGTCATCCAAAAAATGCCGGGGCTGGCGCGGGTTGGGAACGATCTGTTCAATAGGTACAAACATTGAACCGCCCTCAACCTGCGAGGAGGCGCCAGCTGGAATGAGTGCATCGAGACCCTTCCCTAATCCTCCCTTACGCATATTGTCCCTTCTCAATCCGATTGTAATGCAGGAATGTGAATGCCATCCTGCTCGAGGACTTCGCGTGCTAACGACGCGAAAGCTTTGGCGCCGCCTGATTCAGGCGCATAGATCGATATCGGCGCACCGTAGGATGGCGCTTCGGCCAGGCGAATGCTGCGCGGAATAATCGTCTGGAAGACCTGGTCCGGGAAAAACTTGCGCACTTCACTGACCACATCCACCGCCAGGCGTGTGCGACCATCGTACATGGTCAGGATTACGCCGCGTACTTCCAATTCAGGGAAAAGCGAGCCGCGAACCCGGCTGATCGTCTGGGTGAGCTGCCCGAGGCCTTCCAGGGCCAGGTACTCGCATTGGACCGGGATAATTGCACCGTTCAGGCCGGCTACCAGCCCGTTGACCGTCAACAGGCTCAAAGAGGGCGGGCAGTCGATCAGGATATAATCGTAGCGCTCCTGGGCCGGAATAAGCGCTTCGCGCAGGCGGAATTCGCGCCGCGGCAGGTCGATCAGCTCAACCTCAGCGCCTGCCAGTGCCGGCGATGCCGGAAGCAACGAAAGTTTGAGGCGCGGGTTGTGTAAAACGTGGTTGACCACCTGCACGCCGCCAATAATCACCTCATAGGTTCCGTTTTTCACGGTACGCTTGTCGATACCCAGGGATGAGGTGGCGTTAGCCTGTGGATCCAGGTCAACCAACAGCACGCGCTGCCCGAAATAAGCCAGGTAGGCTCCGAGGTTAATGGCCGAAGTTGTTTTTCCGACCCCGCCTTTTTGATTAACGAGAGTGTATATTCGCCCCATAGCTCAGTATTTTGGGAGTACCTCCACCAGGCAGGATTGAATCTCGTCGAATGTTGGAATACCGGCCAACCCACGGCGGGTCACCGAATAGGATGCAAGAGTGGTTGCAAAACGGCCGGCTTCCCACGGATCCCGCGTCGTCCACAATCGGAAGAAAAAGGCCGCGGCATAGATATCGCCCGAACCGGTGGCGTCGATCTCCTGCACAATAGGAGCACGATAGCGCCGCAGGTCACCGTTCCAATACACCCTTGAGCCCTGGGACGCCTCGGTTAAGGCCAGAATCCTGATCGAGGACAGCATTTCATCAACCCGGGTTTCTTTTCCCTGCACATCCTCAATACTGATGATGGCAGCCGTCGATTTTTCCAGGACGTAAGCAGCTTCGGGCCATTCGGATGGCGAAACCCGCCCGCTTTTATCCCAGCTGCGCAGCCAGCCCTGCGGCGTCAGCCCCACCAGACTGTCAGGGAATGACTTGGCCAGGTTGGGATCGATTTCCTGGGCAATCGGCCCAAGGTGTACGATGGGAGCATGCCGCCAGGTTTCAGGGATGTGCAAAATATTGATCGGTGTGGCCTGGTGGTGTAAATATTGAATCCTGCCACCCGGGGTGTAGATATTCTCAAAAGTGGTGTTGTACTCCGAATCTACAGCAGATATCGCAATTCCGTCCATTTCGGATAGGTCCAGATCCGGCGTGCAGGCGGTTACCACCCCAACCCGCAGACCTAACGCCCGCGCGGTCAGGGCAGAATACGCCGCCGTGCCGCCGATGCGCAAGCCGTCGGGTGTGATATCCTGTGCAATATGGCCAATCACCAGATAATCAACCGGTTCCAGGCGCTGTGATGTGCGATTCATAGCTATATTACCCTTAATTAATGAATAAACTAACTGGCTGCGCTGTCATCAGCAGGTTCGGTCGGCAGGGTGCGCAGGGCTTCGTCCATGGTAAGGTTTTCGATCCGCATTCCCGGTTCAGGTGTGCCGCAGAACGGGCACAGATTCCACGCCAGCTCCATCAACTTGCCGCATTCGTGGCAGCTTTTTTTCAGGCGGGTGTGGCAGGTGGGGCATACGGCCCACTCTTTCTCAATTTTTCGTCCACAGCCCGGGCATAATGGGGTATCTTCGATGGTCTGGAGCAGGGCTTCTTCTTCCAGAGTCTGCTGGTATTCCTGTTCCAACGTGTTCTGTGGACGCAGGATCAGGTAGATGAGGACACCCGGTAAAAACAGAACGGTCACCACCAGCGCGGCCAGGATGCGCAGTAAAACGTCGCGCGAGCGCCGGCTGATATCGCGGTATGTCCAGAAGATCAGGCTGAGCCACAGGGCAGCGATGAAGGCTGCCGCGAAGGCCGCCGCCACCTGGGCCAGGCTGTTCAAGATGATTGGATCGAGAACCATAATTGCTCCGTCGAAGGAATTATAGCATGTTAATAAAAAGCGCATGGGTTTGGCTTGCCTGTTTACTGAATTCGATATATAGTGGCTGGAAATGAGGGACAACCATGCGCATTGAAGAGGCTGTGAAATGGTAAAAGAGATGCCGGGATCCTACCGCATTGCCGACCTGCCGGCCACCGACCGGCCGCGTGAACGTTTAGCCGAGCTGGGTGCCGGGTCGCTCAGCGACGCGGAACTGCTGGCGATCCTGCTCCGGGTGGGGATGCGCGGGGTAAATGCGGTCCAGTTGGGCCAGCAGCTGGTCCAGGAATTCAAAGGGCTGAGCGGCCTGTACCGCGCCTCCTTCGAAGAAATCTGCCAGGTGAAGGGCATCGGTAAGGCCAAAGCGGCTCAGCTTCAGGCGGCGCTGGAATTGGGCCGGCGTTACCTCAAGGAGCAGCGCGGCGAACGGCCTGCCATCCACAGCCCGAAAGATGCTGCCGACCAGGTTATGTTTGAAATGTCGGGGCTGGTGCAGGAAAACCTGTGGGTGCTGCTGCTCGATACGCGCAACCGGTTAATCGATGTGGAGCACCTGTACCAGGGTTCGCTAAATTCGTCCACAGTGCGCGTAGCCGAGGTGTTCAGGAAGGCCATGCTGGTGGGGGCTGCCGGGATCATCGTCACGCACAACCATCCCAGCGGCGATCCGGCCCCCAGCCCGGAGGACATCGCCCTGACCCGAACCCTGGTCGAGACCGGCAAGATGCTCGACATTCAGGTGCTCGATCACGTGGTGATCGGCGGGAACACTTTCGTTTCATTAAAGGAAAAGCGCCTGGGCTTTTCCTAGCCGCTTCGTTGACAAAAACTGAAGATAATAGTATCATTGCCGTCGCTGTGGCGAGGTAGCTCAACGGTGGAGCAGGGGACTCATAAGCCCTTGGATGTGGGTTCAAATCCCACCCTCGCCACCATTTATTTAAGTAGAGGTGGGGGTTAGATTAACCGATACGCGTATATGCGGTGATTCATAAAGTCGATTATGCCATTTTAAAATAAACCACAAAAATAAACTACAGGCTCAGAGATACAGAGAAACCCTCCTGGCTTTTCTTGGTGTCTCTGAGCCTCTGTGGTTAATTTAACAGCGTTGACCATTACAGAGTGCGACTATTCGGTCAGAAATCTCTCTTCGAAAAATAGTAGTGGGAGATTGCATTTTTGTTGAGTCGATCAATTGACCGGTATGGTAAACTTTTTTTAAGTTAAGAAGGTAAACATAGTTAAATTAAGGCCGTAATATATCAAGATTCAATGCTGCGGCCCATTACAACCGAATTGCCTCATTGGATGTTGATTGCATCCTGTAGCTTCGATAGGTAGTTCATAAGGATAATTGAGGTGGTTGTGCACTTTGTGTGAAAATTCCACGCAAATGGCAAGCGACCCTTTATTTCCGATCCTATCGAATAAGCCTGAATAAAGGCGAAATCAAATAAACGCAAACAAAAAAGCCCTTATAAAGATGGGCTTGTATTAATGTTTGCCTGGATCGACCAGATATTGGAGCCGATAAAATGAAATCAATTCAAAAATGGGCACATGGCCAAAGCAGAGCTACATTTTTTGTAAGATTTTTCCTTATTTTGTGTACCCTGGTATCGAATTTGGCCGCAGTCAGCTTACCGGGAAATATTCTCTTTTCCGCCAGGTCATCTCAAAGTTTAATTTCTTTTCAGAGCCAAAATGCTACAGCCATGGGAAGCGGCCCTCTTATTCATAACATCACGACAAATCTTGACAGTTATATTAATGGGACTGTCCCTAAGTATGAGAAGTTTGAAATTTCATTCCAGGTTGATACGACAGCTGCTAATCTTCAATTTCCATATGATTCGAATCCACCACCCGGCATTACGACAGGGGCCGGCATCAGTGTGGATGCATTTTTCTCCAAGGATAACTGGCTGTCTTCCTATCAACAACCAGCTTTCTATTATCAAGATTTCCAAAACAGTGTAAAGAACGGCAATGCCTGGTTTTATCCAACGGGGGTTTATGTATGGAAGGTGAGATTTGCTCCTCCAACTGAAGGAAATTGGGAATATAAGATAAGAGCGCATGATGCCTCTGGAATTTCGGAAACCCAAGAGATGAATTTCTCGGTTGGAAATTCCAGCAGTAATGGTTTTATTCGAGTGAGCCAATCCGATTCACGCTATTTTCAATATGACGACGGCAAATTCTTCCAGGGCCTGGGTTATAACATGAATTATGACCAGGTGCGGTGGGACAACCCAATCGGAAGTATCACCGATAAAAATAGTAATGCCTATAATTTCGACCAGATGAGTAAAAATGGCATCCAGTTAATCAGAATCTGGCTTTCTGAATGGTCGATTTACGGGTCGATGTGGGGACAGTGGAAATCAATGACGGATGGCAATAACGATGGCTTAACCACGCAAGCCAGTTTCCCGGGCCACGAGGTCAGCATGTTATTGAGCTATCCATCAAATCCATCCATGTTTCTGGGATGGCTGAAGGCTGCTCCCCCGGTCAAACCGGCGACAAAATACCATTTATCCGTCCGGTACATGATTCCTCAGGATCTGATCGGTCCGAGGAATGCGGCCAGCCCAAATTACGGCCTGGTTGCAAAATTTGGAGGATGGATTAATAACCCATGGGATTCTAATACCGGCGAGGTAATTACCACTTACAAGACAAAATCTCCTAAGAATGCTTCAGGCGATCCGCAATGGTCCCTTTTGGAGGCGGATTTTACAACAAAACCCGACCAATACTTTTTAGATTATTTCTACCTGGCTTTGGAAAATATAAATGCGGGTACAGCGCCTGCTGGGGGAGGATTATATAATGCCGCGGTTATTGACCAGGTTGTGATCAGCGAAGATCTTGGAAACGGGCAATATGGGCCTAATATTATTTCGAAACCATTAATGGATGAGCACACTTATTTCGATCAAAAATATTCGTTCTCTTTTGATAATTTACTCGATTTGGCTCATCAAAAAGATATTTACTTCCGATTAGTGGTGCTCGAGAAAAGTGATTGGATTTTTGATCGCATCCAATACGATGGGACCATCAACCAGAGCCTGGCAAGCAATGATAATTTTTATGGTGACTGGCGAACGATGACACGGATGCGCTGGTATCAGCAGGCCTGGTGGAGATATTTGCAGGCCAGATGGGGTTATTCAACGAATATCATGGCCTGGGAATTGCTCAATGAAGGAGATCCATATAGCGGATTGCATTATACGCTTGCGGATGAATTTGGAAAATATATGCACTGCCAGGTTTTTGGAATAACGGTGGGGAGCGGGAATGGAGATAAATGTTCCTTTGAACATCCGAATTCCCACCTGGTCAGCACCTCGTTCTGGCACAGCTTTCCCAGTAATTTCTGGGGAAATCCTGATTATCCCAATATTGATTTTGCTGATGTGCACCAGTATATTTTCAAAAACCAGGCGTTTGATTTACGAGTCGATAACCCTATGGATGGGTCGGCGATCCATATTTCGGATGGACAGGATTTTTATGATTCCGCCGCGGTAACCCAAAAACTAAGCCTGCAAATTGGGGCAAAAGAGGCGTATGGGGTGAACAAGCCCACCATCCGCGGTGAAACTGGCTTTGTTGATGGTTCTTCAGATGGCTGGGTTTGTGACCTGCTGGCAGATAATAACGGGATCTGGCTGCACAATTTTGTATGGGGTGGAACCAATTCTGGTGGATTATATGACAGCGGAAATTGGTACCCGGGAAATCACATTTATGCCAATAATATGGTTGCGCCGAATTGTGCCAATCCGGGGCCATACAACTTTGACCATCGATCGGTTTATGGTACTTATTTCCGGTTCATGAGTGATATTCCCCTCAGTAATGGCCATTACGTAGATGCAGCTGCCACATTTTCGAACACGAATTTGCGGGTGTGGGGACAAAAAGATGTATCCGGTGGACAGGCTTTCCTTTGGATCGCAAATCGAAATCACACCTGGAAAAATGTGGTTGATAACGTCACGATTTCACCTATTTCAGATACGATCACTATTCCCGGTTTTCAACCCGGCAAAAAATATACCGTTCAATGGTGGGACACGTACCAGACAGATCCGGCGAAGCAAATCCTTAAAACTGAAACAATCGTTAGCAAGGCCAACGGAGATATTACGCTTTCTATATCAAACCTTTCCTCTGATACTGCAGTAAAGGTATTTACTCAATCAATGATTTTTATCCCTTTCGTGAGGAATAGATAATTTGATTAACGGAACTGTACCGGTACGGGCGGAGTCTACCGTACGGACCGCCAGGATGGCCTGGATTTTGTCCTGCCGTTCCTGACGAGGAAGTGATAGCAGGGAAGGTGCCCTTGAGGCAATTCCAAAAAATGTAGCCGGCAATCATGCCGCCGCCGGTATGTACTTCCCGGCGGCGGCATATGTTTTAAGCTATTCCACTTTCTTTTCTGGTAGAATGACCTGATTCCTGAAAGTTCCAGCTTTTTTGAAGGACAATGGATGTACAACCGTTTCCGACTGAATTCGTTTGGGGTACACAACTGCTGCTCTCGATGGGCGAAGACCTGGTGCATTTCAATATAGAGTAAAGGATAAACATGGCTGCGATCACTTTCATCGGTGCTGGGAGCACCGTATTTGCGAAAAACCTGCTGGGCGACATTCTCAGCTATTCGGAGCTGGCCGAATCGGAAATTCGCCTGATGGATATCGATGCCGGACGCCTGCGCACATCCGAGCTGATGGCTCACAAGGTGGCTGAAGCCCTGGGCGCTCACCCAAAGATCGTCTCTACCCTCGACCGGCGCCAATCACTGGATGGGGCTGATTATGCGATTAATATGATCCAGGTAGCCGGCTACCGGCCGGGAACGGTGGTCGATTTTGAAGTGCCCAAGAAATACGGGCTGCGCCAGACCATCGCTGATACCCTCGGGATTGGCGGGATCATGCGCGGCCTGCGCACGATCCCGGTCATGCTCGATATCTGCAAGGACATGGAAGAATTGTGCCCGGGGGTCCAGTTTCTAAATTACACTAACCCCATGGCAATCCTATGTTGGGCAGTGGCGCGTGCCAGTAAAGTTCGAATGGTGGGCCTGTGCCACAGTGTGCAGGGTACGGCCGAGCAATTGGCGACCGATATCGAGGTGCCGATTGCTGAGATCAATTACCTGTGCGCGGGCATCAACCACATGGCCTTTTACCTGAAATTTGAACGCAACGGGCAGGATCTGTACCCATTGATCCGCAAGGTTTTCGATGAAGGCCGGGTTCCGGAGTGGAACCGGGTGCGCTATGAGATGTTCTCTCGCCTGGGATATTTTGTCACCGAATCGAGCGAGCATTTTGCTGAATACACCCCGTATTTTATCCGCCGCGACCGGCCCGACCTGGTTGACCGGTACAACGTGCCCCTGGATGAATATATCCGGCGCTGCGAGAACCAGATCTCCGGTTGGGAAAAGATGCGCAGGCAGTTTGAGGATAACCAGCCGCTGGCCATCGAGCGCAGCAAGGAGTACGGATCGCGCATCATCTACAGCATGGAAACGGGTGATCCGTGCGTTATCTACGGCAATATGCGCAACCAGGGCTACATCGAGAATTTACCCCAGGACTGTGTCGTTGAGGTGCCCTGCCTGGTAGATAAAAACGGCGTGCAGCCCACCCGCATCGGCCGTATTCCGCCCCACCTCGCCGCGCTGATGCAAACCAACATCAATGTCCAATCGCTGACCGTGGAGGCCGCCCTGACCGGCAAGCGCCAGCACATTTACCATGCCGCCATGCTCGATCCCCACACCGCGGCTGAACTGCCCCTGGATGAAATCTGGTCACTTGTAGACGACCTGATTGAGGCTCCCGGGAACTGGTTACCGAAATATAATTAACGTGAATTCGGGATAAGGGATTTACCGGGATTTTTTTTATTGTTTCGGGCAGCGAAGCAGCCCAAAACAACAAAAAAAATCCCGTATCCCGAACTGACGTTAATTAGAGGCTTGCAGGGCGCGGCACTTAACCATGCACCTGCCGAATATTTTGGAGGAATGTGAAATGAAACTGGCAACGATCGAATATAAAGGCAACCCATGCCTGGCACAAGTCGAAGGCGAAACAGCCTATTTGATCAAAGGTACCAACGTACCGCAAACCATGATTGAACTGATCCGCGGTGGAAGCGCCGCCCTGCAAGATATCCGTGGCCGGCGCAGCCGCCGGGAATTAGAAGCGATCCCCCTGGCTGACGTGCGAATTCTGGCCCCAATTGATAACCCGCAAAAGGTCATGGCCATCGGGCACAATTACATGGACCACATCCGCGAGCAAAATGCCCCTGTGCCAACCAATCCCATGGTGTTTACAAAATTTCCGTCCTCTATCATTGGCACAGGTCAGACGATTACCTGGGATGAAGCTCTGACCAAACAGGTTGATATCGAAGCCGAGCTTGGCGTGGTGATCGGGCGCAGTGCACGCAAGGTAAGTGTCGAACATGCCCTGGAGTACGTCTTTGGATACACCGTCCTGAACGATGTTTCGGCCCGCGACCTGCAGTATGGGGATAAGCAGTGGGTGCGTGGAAAGAGTCTGGATACATTTTGCCCGATCGGCCCGGTAATTGTGACTACCGATGAAATCCCCGATCCCCAGGTTCTGAACCTGAGCTCGAAGATTAACGATTTTGTCCTGCAGGATTCGAACACCCGCGAAATGATCTTTTCGGTAGCCTTTCTGGTCTCTTTCCTATCGCAGGCCTTCACCCTCGAACCAGGCGATCTAATCGCCTCCGGTACGCCGCAAGGTGTGGGTATGTACCGTAAGCCGCAGATCTTCCTCAAGGATGGCGATATCATCACGGTCGAGGTGGAAAAGATTGGCAAGATTGTCAACCCGACTAAAGTCTCTGCCTGAAGTATGCAAGCATTAAGCATCGGCATCATGGCCCAGGAAGCCGTAATAGGCGCCTGGGCCGCTAAAGTGATTGGGGTGACCTCGGGTGGGGTGTTTGTTATAGCCAGGGGCCAGCGGGTGCTTTTCCTGACCTACAGCCCGTTTCACAGCCCCAGC
>VFSW01007085.1_pt1 | contig 16346 bp, 14 predicted proteins | sample 5358111 | NCBI WGS metagenome assembly VFSW01 (sample SAMN11554181, study PRJNA540505) | mine drainage metagenome | isolation source: sediment from site ElyBrook_90M | place: USA: Ely Copper Mine, Vershire, VT | collected 2017 | reverse complement strand
GCCTCGCCACCGTGCTCAACGTGTTCAATCAATTCCTGTTTCGGCGCATTCGCCCCAGCGCGCGCGTGCTGATCGGTGCCATACTTGGCGCTGGCGGCGTGGCGCTTTTGTTCGCCGACCAACTCATCGGCCCGCATGTTGATGCGCTCGGCATTCTGCTCGCCCTCGGCGGCACCTACTCGTTTTCGCTGGGCAATTTGCTCTCCACCCGCATCACCGCTGATGGCACCACCCTCGCGAATGCCATGGTCCGCGCTATGAGCTGGGGTGCGGCATGTCTCGGCCTGTTGGTCATCGCCAGCGGCGATCATTTCGCTGTAAGCACCAACAAATTCTATCTGGGCGGCCTTGCTTATTTATCCATCTTCGGCACCATCATCGGCTTCTTCACCTATCTCACGCTGGTCGCGCGCATCGGCCCCTCGCGCGCCGCCTATGTCACGGTGATCACCCCCGTCGTCGCGCTCACCATGTCGACCTTCTTTGAACATTACCACTGGACTGGCCTCGCGATTCCGGCGACCATTCTCATCCTCCTCGGCAATCTGATCATTTTTCTGCCCAGCCACCGACGCGCGGTAACGCACGTCAGCCTTGTCAAATAAGCGCTGTTTCATCCAGGAATATCGGTTATACCGGTTTTTATGTCGATATCCATGTTTGAAACATGATTTCTGCGGGTCAACTCAAGGCGGCGCGTGCGCTCCTCGGGATCGACCAGCGGGAACTCGCCGAGCTTTCCGGCCTGTCGCTGCCAACAATCCAGCGGATGGAGAGCAGTGACGGCGTCGTTCGCGGCAATGTCGATTCGCTGGTGAAACTGCTCGCAGCACTTGACCGTGCCGGAATCATCGTGATCCGGCCAGGCGATGTGTCCGATGGCACGGCCGGACGCGGCGTGCGCCTGAAGGGTGACGTGATGTGACGTGACGCCGGTCATCCTGATCTGCGCCCTGGCTTCGCTGATGCTCGCTGGAGTGGCGGTAACAGTCGCGCGTGCGCGGATCGGACGCTTGATCGTCTATGGCGGCTCGCTCGGTGTTGCCGTGATCGCCTTGCTCGCAGCGCTGGCGCAACTCGCCCTCGGCCTCGCCCCCGAACCCACCGTGATTTTGCCAATCGGCTTGCCCCAGCTCGGCATGCATTTCAGCATGGACGCGCTGGCCGCGAGCTTTCTGGTCATGACCAATCTCGGCGCGGCGGCGGCCAGCCTGTTCGCCCTCGGCTATGGTCGGCACGAACCCGCGCCTGAGCGCGTCTTGCCTTTCTATCCGGTGTTTCTCGCGGCCATGAACCTCGTGGTGCTCGCCGCAGATGCGTATAGTTTTCTGCTGTCGTGGGAGTTGATGTCGCTGGCCTCCTGGGCCTTGGTGATGGCGCATCATGGCGCGGCCGAAACCCGCCGCGCCGGGATCATTTATCTGTTGATGGCGAGTGCGGGCACCTTGGCGCTGCTGCTGTGTTTTGGCCTGCTCGCGGGCGCGCACGGCCTATATGCTTTCGCTGCGATGCAAAGCCTGCATCGCCCGGCCCTCACTGGCGCCGCGGTGATGATCCTCGCTTTGTTGGGCGCGGGATCGAAAGCCGGGCTGGTGCCGCTGCATGTTTGGCTCCCGCGCGCGCATCCCGCCGCCCCCAGCCATGTCTCGGCACTGATGAGCGGGGTGATGACCAAAGTCGCCATCTATGCCTTCATTCGCATCGTGTTCGCACTGGTCGGCCCCGCCGCTTGGTGGTGGGGCCTCGTGGTTCTGGTGCTCGGCGGCATAACCGCCGTGCTCGGCGTACTGTATGCGCTGATGGAAGATGATATCAAAACCATTCTGGCCTATAGCACGATTGAGAATATCGGGCTGATTTTCGTCGGGTTGGGCCTCGCTTTGGCCTTCAAAGCCGACGGCATGATGCTCGCCGCAGCTTTGGCACTCACCGCCGCGCTGTTTCACGCATTCAATCACATGCTGTTCAAATCCACCCTGTTCTTCGGCGCCGGTGCCATCCAACACGCGACCGGCACGCGCGATCTGGCGCAGCTTGGCGGGCTCATCCATCGCATGAAGATCAGCGCGGTGCCCATGCTGATCGCCGCGATGGCCATTGCCGCCCTGCCGCCGCTCAACGGCTTCGCCTCCGAATGGCTGTTGCTGCAAGCCATCCTGCTCAGCCCGGCGCTGCCGCAATTCGGCCTCAAGCTGGCGGTTCCGGCCATCGGCGCGCTGGTCGCCCTGGCGGCGGCCTTCGCGGCGGCCTGTTTCGTGCGGCTATTTGGCATCGCCTATCTCGGCAAACCGCGCAGCCAAGCCGCCGAAGCCGCGCATGAAACCGATGCGGCCTCGCGCAGCGCGATGATCGGGCTTGCAGCACTCTGCGTGATCGCAGGATTGCTCCCCGGCTTGGTGATCGACCTGTTCGCCCCGGTCTCGGACAATTTGCTCGGTGTGCGGGTGCCAACCCAATCGGGCCTGCCTTGGTTAACCATCATGCCGGTCACCGCCAGTCGCAGCTCGTATGATCCGCTGCTGATCGCCCTTTTCGTGACCATCAGCGCGGGCCTCGCTTTTCTCAGCTTACGTCGGTTTGGCTCGCGCATCGTCCGCAGCACACCCGCCTGGGGCTGTGGCTATCAGGAATTCGGCCCTCAAGCGCAAACGCGGCTCAGCCAATATACCCCCTCCGGCTTCGCCCAGCCAATCCGGCGGGTATTCGCGGCCAGCGTGTTTCGCGCGCATGATTTGGTCACCATCCAACCCCCCGGCGATGCCGCGCCAGCCCGCTTCACCTCAAGCTGGACCGATCCAGCATGGGCAACACTCTACACCCCACTGATCAGCGCCCTTGACTGGACGGCGGACCGGATGAACCGGCTGCAATTTCTAACCATCCGGCGCTATCTGGCCTTCGTGTTTGCGGCCCTGGTTGTATTGTTAGTTTGGGTCGCGCTATGGCGTTGATCACCCCACTATTGCTGCAATTAGTCCAAATGGCCCTGGTCTTGGCCATAGCACCGCTGCTCGCGGGCTTGGTGCGGGTGCTGAAAGCGCGGCTGCAACGCCGGGCAGGCCCACCGCTGCTGCAATTTTATCGTGATTTAGCAAAGCTGATCATTAAGGATGCGATCGTTGCGACCGGCACGTCCTGGATTTATCGCGCGGCTCCCTACGTGATTTTTGCCGCAAGCTGGGTTTCCGCGTCGCTGGTGCCGAGTTTTGGCACCAATTTGTTATTTTCCTGGTCGGGCGATCTCATCGTGATCGTGGCGTTGCTCGGCACGGCCCGATTTTGCCAAATGTTAGCTGCCCTTGATCTTGGCACCGCCTTCGGCGGCCTTGGGGCCAGCCGCGAGGCCATGTTCGCCTCGCTCGCCGAACCGGCGCTGCGGATGATTGTGTTTACCGTGGCCCTCATTGCCGGTTCCAGCCAGCTTTCGGTGATCGCAACCTTCATGCATTCCGGTGCCGCTGGGCTGCGCCTGTCGCTGGGCCTTGGTTTGGTCGCGCTGGTGATCGTTGCCCTCGCCGAAACCGGGCGCTTCCCGGTCGATAATCCCGCAACCCATCTCGAACTCACCATGGTCCATGAGGCGATGGTGCTGGATTATAGCGGGCGCCATCTCGCACTGCTCGACCTCGCCCACGCGCTCAAACTAACCCTGTATATGTCGCTGATCGCCTGCATCTTCGTGCCATTCGGCATGGCCGGGCCGGGAGCGGCACCCGCGTCATTGGCGCTCGGTTTGCTCGCTTATCTGGGCAAACTCGTCCTCGGTGCCGTGTTGCTGGCCATATTCGAAACCGCCATCGCCAAAATGCGCGTGTTCCGCGTGCCCAATTTCATCGGTGCTGCGCTGATGCTCGGGCTGCTCGGCACACTCCTGCTCTTTGTCTCGGCAACCTTATAATGCTCAGCCCCACCGAACTGTTTTCCTCGGCCACCACGCTCAGCATCGCCCATGTGCTGGCCGGCGCGCTGGTCTTGGCGAGTTTCATGATGCTGTATCAAAACCGGCTGTCATCGGTGATCAACGTGCTGGCGCTGCATTCTGCCGTGCTCGGCATCGCGGTTGGCTGGCAGGCGGCCATCCAGCATGCCCCTGAATTATACATAACGGCGGGGCTCGCGCTCGGCTTTAAAGCGATCATCATCCCCATCGCGTTGCAACGCATCGTGATCCGCCTTGGCATTCACCGTCAGATCGAGGCGGTCGGTGGCATCAGCCTGACCATGCTGGCCGGAATCGGGCTCGTCGCCCTGTCGTTAGTGGTCATGCTGCGCACGGCCGCCCATGCCGACGCGCTGGCGCGCGAGGATGTTGCCCTGGCCCTCGCGGTGATTTTGCTGGGTATGCTGATGATGGTCACGAGGCGCAACGCGGTGAGCCAGATTGTCGGCTTCATGTCGCTCGAAAACGGGCTGATCCTCGCCGCCGCCGGCGCGCAGGGAATGCCGCTGGTGGTGGAAATCAGCGTCGCCTTCTCGGTTCTGATCGCCTTCATCGTGATCGGCGTGTTCTTGTTTCGGATCCGCGAGCGGTTCGATACGGTGGACAGCGCCGCCCTCGATGCGTTTCGCGGCGAAGCCCAATGACGGGCATTGCCTATGATGCGGTAATCGGCACCATCGCCATCCCCGCCGCTTCGTCTTTGATCCTCGCAATCGTGCCATCCTGGCGTCTTGCCGCCGCGCTCAATGTGCTGGCCAGCTTCCTCACCATCGCCGTGTCCGCCGTGCTGCTATGGCACCGGCCTGCACCCACCAAGCTGATCCTGATCGATGATCTGAATATCGTGTTTTTGCTGCTCAACGGCTTCGTCGGCTTCACCACCAGTGTCTTTAGTGCCAGCTATATCGCCCATGAGTTGCAAACTGGTCATTTAACGTCGCGTTATTTGCGCTTCTATCATGCCATGTATCAAGTAATGATGGTGGGCATGAATCTCGCGTTAATCACCAATAATCTCGGCCTGATGTGGTTCGGCGTCGAACTTGCCACCCTCTCTACCGTGATGATGGTGGGCATCTATCGCACCCCGGCCTCCATCGAAGCCTCGTGGAAATATCTCATTTTGGGCAGTGTCGGCATTGCCCTCGCTTTGTTCGGCACCATCCTGATTTATCTCGCCGCCAAACCAATCCTCGGCACTGGCATGAGTGCTATGCAATGGACCCGCCTGCTGCATCATGCCCCCGCCCTTGATCCGGCGCTGCTGAATGTCGGGTTCATCTTCCTGCTCATCGGCTACGGCACCAAGGCCGGGCTGGTGCCCATGCATGCCTGGCTACCCGATGCCCATGCCGAAGGCCCCACCCCCATTTCCGCCGTGCTCTCTGGCCTGCTGCTCAACGTAGCCCTTTACGCCATCCTGCGATTCAAAGTTCTCCTCGCGATGAGCCATGCCACGATTGAACCAGGGATTTTGATGATCGGCATCGGCCTATTGTCGCTGTTTTTTTCAGCGTTCATGCTTTACCGGCGCCGCGATATCAAACGGCTCTTCGCCTATTCCTCGATCGAGCATATGGGGATCATCGCCTTTGCATTCGGCATCGGCGGTCCGCTCGGCAATATCGCGGGCTTGTTGCAAATGATGCTGCACAGCCTGACCAAATCAGCGATCTTTTTCTCGGTCGGTCATATCGCCCAAGCCAAAGGCACGCAAAAAATCTCCGCCATCACGGGTCTCACCACCAGCCACCCGCTGCTGGGCTGGACACTGGTAGCGGGCGTTGCCGCCATCGCTGGCCTGCCGCCCTTTGGCATTTTCACCTCGGAATTCCTACTCATCACCTCAACCTTTAATCGCGCGCCGCTGCTCGCCATCCTGCTCGGCCTTGGTATTCTGCTCGCCTTCGGGGCCTTGTTGCTGCGCATGACCTCGATTTGCTTTGGCGAACCCAGCGCAGGCGCGCACCCGATCACCGCCTCATCAATGCCGATTTTCCTGCATCTTGGCGTGGTGTTGTTCATCGGCCTCGCGCTGCCCGGCTTTCTGTATGCCTGGTTCGCCCATGTCGCGACATTACTCGGATGATCCGCCGATGATGGTTAATTCTCGCACATGGCAAGCCGCCGCATCAGATTTGGCCACAGGCCGATCAATATTCGTCGCCCTCTGGGCCGAAGCGCAGGACGATGGCTGCATCATTCACCTCGCCGGACGCCCGCAAGGATCGGGTGAGGTGCGCCTACTCAGCCTTGCCGCCCCGGACCGGCTCTTCCCCTCAATCGCCCAGCATCACCCCGCCGCAAGCCTAATGGAGCGGGCTTTGTGCGATGTGCACGGGCTGACCGCCGAAGCCTCGCCCGACCCGCGCCCCTGGCTCGATCATAGCACGCCCTATTTGTTCAAACCGGTCACCGGGGATGGTGTGCACCAAATTCCCGTGGGTCCGGTTCATGCCGGCATCATCGAGCCAGGGCATTTCCGCTTTTCCGTCAATGGCGAAACCATCATTCGGCTCGAAGTCCGGCTCGGCTACACCCATAAAGCCACGCTCGGCCTGATGCGCGGCCACATGATCGACCACGCCGCCCAACTCGCCGGGCGGATCTCTGGGGACTCCACCGTTGCCTATGCCTTTGCCTTCGCGCGCGCGGTTGAGCAGGCCCTCGGCATCAAAGCGCCGCCGCGCGCGGCCGCCCTGCGCGGGATCATGGCAGAGCTCGAACGGCTCGCCAATCATTTTGGTGATATCGGCGCAATCTGTAACGATGGCGGATTCCCGCTGATGAATGTTCTCACCGCCGCCCTGCGCGAGCGGGTGCTGCGCCTTGCCGCCAGCTGCTTTGGTCACCGGCTGATGATGGACCGGATCATCCCCGGCGGTGTCACCACCGACCTGACGGCTGCCCATGCCAAGCTGGTGCTCACCACCCTGACCGATCTGCGCGGCCAATGGGCGCGCCTGTTCGAGCTGTATGAAAAAACCGCCTCGCTGCAAGATCGTGTGGTGACCAGCGGTTGGCTGGACCCGATGATCGCCCAACGCCTGGGCTGCGGCGGTTATGTCGGGCGTGCCTCCGGACAGGATTTCGACGCACGGCGCGATGCCTGCTACCCACCCTATGACACGCTCGCGATCACCGTGCCGCTCCTCACCGCCGGTGATGTGGATGCACGCCTTCGCATTCGCATGGCCGAACTTGAGCAGAGCGCCACGGTGATCCGCACTCTCCTCGCCACAATGCAGCCCGGCGCGCTATGCACCCCGTTGCCGGACCCCGCGAATTTAACGACCATCGAGCGAAATGACGCGCGCGTCGGTCATGCCCTGATCGAAGGATTTCGCGGCGATATTTTTGCCCATGTCCGCGTGCATCGGGGCCGGATCGAGGATGTCATGCTGCGCGATCCGTCATGGTTTTTCTGGCCAGCCCTAGAGGCGGCGATTGAGGGCAATATCGTCGCTGATTTCCCGCTCTGCAACAAATCATTCAACCCCAGCTATTCTGGCTGTGATCTGTAGGCCGTATGCGCAAAACCCTGATCGAGAATCTGTTTCGCGGCAAACTAACTGAACCACCGCCGCCGGTGGCGGATGGCGAAATCGCTGATCTGGTCACCACGCTCGCCCGCACCACCAAGCAGCGCCTCGGCCGCTCGCTCGCCATCCGCGCGCTCGATGCCGGGTCTTGTAATGGCTGCGAACTCGAAATGATCGCGCTCGGCAACGCCTATTACGATCTCGAACGCTTTGGTCTGAAATTCGTCGCCTCACCGCGTCACGCCGATGTGCTGATGATCACCGGCCCGATCACCATCGCCATGCGTGAGGCCCTGCGCCTGACCGATGAGGCCATGTCCGCACCCAAATTTGTCATCGCCTTGGGCGATTGCGCCTGCACCGGCGGCCTGTTTGCTAACAGCCCCGCTTGCATTGGCGCGGCGGAGCAGGTGATCAAGGTCGATCTGCACATACCCGGCTGCCCGCCCGATCCGATCACCATCCTCAAAGCCCTGATCGGCTTCACGGACAGCCTGAAACATCCCGCCGCCGGCCGGGCCTAATCACCGAAACGCACAGCCGGGCTTTAACCCTAGCCGCTTGAAAATCATCGCCGCTGGACAAAAGCCGGTAATACCGGCCTGCAACAAATTAAGTCCTGCAAAAGCGCTCAGCAAATAAAAATACGGGCTCACGAGCCAGCCCAGCAGCAAACCGAGCAGCACAATGGCTCCGGCAAAGGACAATACGGCGTTATCGATCGTCATTGGTTTTACCTTTCACAGTTTTATCAAGCCGGTGCGCCACAATGGCTTTGCACCCAGTGCACCATCTGTTCGAGCGGCATGGCACCGGCGGTTTGGCCGATGGGTGTACCGTTACGAAACAGCAATAAGTTTGGAATCGAACGAACCCCGAACCGCGCCAAAATTGCGGGCGCCGTATCGGCATTCAGCTTGATCAAGCGCATCTGCGGCTCCAGCCGCGCCGCCGCTTGCACAAAAATTGGTGCCATCGCCCGGCACGGCCCGCACCACGGCGCCCAAAGATCGGCCAGCACTGGAATCTGGTCATGCTGAAGATGGCGATCAAACCCCGCCACATCAACCTCAGCCGGATGCCCATCAAATAACCGAGCATGGCACGAACCGCAGCGCGGCCCAGCGGCAAGCCGTGCAATTGGCAGTCGATTGATCGACTGACAGGAGGGGCAAACCAATGTGAGGGTTGTTTCGGTCATCCTAATCCCGGCTAAGCCGGCCTTCTGTGCGGGTGCGTAGCATCATGCTTGACTATATATTCTTAAATTCGTATATACGCAAGTATGAAAACACGAGCGGATGCCATGATGTCAAAATCAGCCGCTGCCAGCGACTTACTGAAGTCTCTGGCCAATCCGCATCGCTTGATGATCCTCTGCCAGCTATCCCAAGGCGAGCGGTCAGTGGGTGACCTCGCCGCAGCACTCGATTTGCGGGTATCCACCATGTCGCAGCATCTCGCCTTGCTCCGGCGTAGCGGGCTCGTCGCCACCCGCCGCGATGGCCAAACCATGCATTACCGTATCGATGATCCCGATGGGCAACGGATCCTGGAAACCTTGTTTGCAATCTATTGCGAGCCGTATCTTGCTCTGCCAGCGCGCCCTCATCACGATGAGGATCATGAGAGGATGTGCGCAATGACGCGAACCATCCCCGATCAGGAATTGCCATGATGCCCGCGCCGATCATTCATACGCACCCAGCACGCTCATGGATCCTGCCCGCGGCACTGGTCTGCGCGCTGACCATCGCCACCCAATCGGCCCGCGCGCAGTCGGCGCCAACGCGAGCAGCGCCAACCAGCTTCACCGTCACGCGCCAAACCATGACCGAACTCGCACCCGTTTTCGGCACGATCGAGGGTGTGCGCACCTTGCCCGCGCGCGCGCGCATCGCGGGCACCGTCGCCCAGATCGATGTGCGTGACGGCGATCAAGTCACCGCCGGCCAAACCATCGCCACCATCGCCAACTCCACCTTGCTCACCCAGCGCGCCACGCTCGATGCCCAGGTCAAAGGCGCGCGCGCCCAACTGGCCCAAGCCCAGCTCAATTTTGCCCGCGCCCAGCAGCTCGTCGGGCAAGGGGCAGTCTCGCGTGCCAGTTTCGATCAAGCCCGTTCAGCCCTTCGCGTTGCCCAAAGCGCGCTGGCGGCGGTGCTGTCCCAGCGCAACACCATCTCCAAACAAATCGACCAAGGGGCGGTGCGCGCCCCGCATGGCGGCCTGGTGCTCCATACCCCGATCGCCGCCGGCAGCGTGCTGATGCCCGGCGATGTCGTGGCTGAATTGGCCCAAGCGCCGTTTCGCGTGCGCCTCGCTGTGCCCGAACGCTATAGCCGCTTTCTCCATCCCGGCGCACTGATCCGGGTGAATGGCGCCGAGCTGGGTGTCGCGCGCACCCTGTTTGGCACCATCGATGAAATCAAACCCGCGATCACCGATGGCCGGTTGATCGCCTACGCCACCGTGCCGGGCCTGCCAAACCGTTTCGTCGGCGTGCGGGTCGAGGTCAGCCTGCCCGCGCAGACCCACCAAGCCATCGTCATCCCGAAAAATTTCGTGCTCACTTTGTCCGGGTCCGATTATGCCGCGCTGCGCCAAGCCAACGGCACCGTGATCGATGTGCCGATCCAGCGCGGCGCCGCACGGCCAACCCCCGCCATGCCCAACGGAATCGAAATCCTCTCTGGCTTGCATAATCACGATATAGTGGTCGCCCCACAGGCCGCGCCATGAAGCTCGGTATTTCAGGGGCGATCACACGCAGCTTCATCCGCTCGAAACTAACGCCGCTGCTCATTATCGCGGCACTGCTATCCGGCCTCTTGGCACTCAGCTCGATCCCGCGTGAGGATGATCCGCAAATCAAAGCCCCGATCGTCGATGTCTCGATCACCGCAAACGGGCTGAAGGCGGCAAACGCCGCCGAACTCGTCACCAAGCCGCTGGAAACCATTCTAAAATCGATCCCCGGGGTCAAGCATATCTATAGCCAAACCCAGGACGATCAAATCATGGTCGGCGCTGAATTTCATATCGGCACCCCAGAACAAGACGCCGTCATCCGTGTGCGCAACCATATCCAGGCCAATATCCAAAAACTACCCATCGGAATCCCAGCCCCGCTCATCGTGGGCCATGGCATTAACGATGTCGCCATCGTGGTGATGACACTAACCCCCAAGCCCGATGCCGCGAAATACTATACCGAGGCGGATCTGTCGCGCATCGCCCGCAAAGTGCAAACCGCCTTGATCCGTATCCCCGATATCGGTCTCTCGTACATCGTGGGCAATGTCCCCGATGAAATCAGGGTCGAACCAGACCCGGCCAAACTCTCGCTCTATGGCGTGACGTTTCAACAATTAGTGGCCAGGATCACCGAAGCCAATAAAAGTTTCAATGTCGGCAATCTGTTCGCCCACGGCAAGCTCGATGCCGTTATCGTCGGCCACAGCCTGCAGCCTGGCGCCAATATCGGTCTCTTGCAACTCACCACCCGTGCTGGCCGCCCGGTCTATGTCGATGACGTCGCAACAATCGTGACCGGCCCCGCACCCACCACGCATAAAGTGTTCATGCTCCAGCGCACCGGCAAAAATGGCTGGCGCACCACCCCCGCCGTGAGCATCGCCTTCGCCAAGCGCTCAGGCTCGAACGCGGTGGTCATCGCCCATTCAATCCGCAGTCGCCTGGCCTCCCTGCAAGGGCGCTTAATCCCGCAGGATGTCGCCGTCACCATCACCCGCGATGATGGCCGCAGTGCGAACGCCAAAGTCAATGATCTGCTGCTGCATCTCGCCCTCGCAACCTTGTCGATCGTGGTGCTGATCAGCGTCGCGATCGGCTGGCGCGCCGCCGCCGTGACCGCCGTGATCATCCCCACCACGGTGCTGCTGACCATTTTCGCCTCCTGGGTGTTCGGCTTCTCAATCAACCGTGTTAGTTTGTTCGCCTTGATTTTTTCCATCGGCATCCTGGTCGATGACGCCATCGTGGTGATCGAGAATATCTCGCGCCACTGGGACATGAACGACACCCGCACCCGCATGCAGGCGGCGATCGAAGCCGTCGCCGAGGTCGGCAACCCAACCATCATCGCCACCCTCACCGTGATCACCGCCTTGTTGCCCATGCTGTTCGTCTCGGGCTTGATGGGGCCTTATATGGCGCCGATCCCGATCAACGCCTCAACCGCCATGGTGATGTCATTTTTTATGGCCACCATCGCCGCACCATGGATGCTGCTGAAACTCGCCCCGCGCGCGGTTAATCCCCACACAACCCATCACAATCCGCGCAACCGCTTAGGCGAACTCTATTGGCGGGTGGCCGAGCCCGTCATTCGCACCCGTCGGCGCGCACTCGCCTTCCTATTATTGGTCGGCATCGCCACCCTGGCCGCTATCTCGATGTTCTATTTCGAGTCCGTCACGGTAAAATTATTGCCCTACGGCAATAAATCCCACCTCACCGTGGTGCTTGATCTGCCAGCCGGCGCCTCGCGTGAAGCAACTGAGCGCAATCTGCTCGCCCTCGCGCAACGCGCCGCAACCCTGCGCGATGTCAAATCCGTCACGCTCTATGCCGGCACCGCTGGCCCGTTTGACTTCAACGGCCTGGTGCGCGGCTATTACGCACGGCAAAGCCCGAACCAGGGCGAATTGCACATCCTGCTCACCCCGCGCGATCAGCGTAGCGCCCTCACTAACAGTATCGCCGAGCAGTTGCGCGCGGCCCTGCGCCCGGTGGCGCTCCCGTCCGGCGCCACCGTGCAGATTGTGCAAGCACCGCCCGGCCCGCCCGTGCTCGCCCCGCTGGTCGCTGAAATCTATGGCCCCACCGCCGCCCTGCGCCGGGCTGAAGCAAAAGAGATCAAAACCCTGTTCAGCCAAATCCCTTACATCACCGACATTCATGATTCCTGGGGTTATCGCCGTCCGCAACTCGAAATCGATGTCGATCAAAGCAAGCTCAATTTCTACGCGGTCAATCAGTCCGACGTAAACCAAACCATCGCCGACCTGCTTGGTGGCGTCAGCGTCGGCTATGCCTATCGCGGCGCGCAACATCTGCCAATGAACATCACGGTCGGTTTGCCGAACCGCGCCCGTAGCTGGAATGACCGCCTCGCCGCCACGCCAATCCAAGCCGCCTCGGTGCCCGGCGCGAAAGCAATCGTTGAACTCGGTCAGGTCGTCACCGCACGGCAAACCAACGGCTCCACAACGCTATACCGGCGCGATGGCCAATATAGCGACATGGTGGAAGCCGACATGGCGGGCAAGTTCCAAGCGCCGATCTATGCCATTCTCGCGGTCGATCACCTGATCGCTGACCATCACTGGACCAAAAACCTGCCACGCCCGACGATCAGCCTGTCCGACCCACCGCTTAACGCCACAACACCGACCATCCGCTGGTCCGGTGAATGGCGCATCACCTACGTCACCTTCCGCGATATGGGCGGCGCGTTCATCGTCGCGCTGCTGGGCATCTATGTCCTTGTGGTCGGCCAATTCCGCAGCTTCAAAATCCCGCTCATGATCCTAACCCCAGTGCCGCTCACCTTGATCGGCATCATGCTCGGCCACTGGCTACTGAACGCTTATTTCACCGCCACCTCGATGATCGGCTTCATCGCGCTCGCCGGCATCATTGTGCGCAACTCGATTTTGCTGGTCGATTTCATTCGCCACGGCCAAGACGGCTCCACGCCGCTCCGCCGCGTTCTGCTCGAGGCGGGTGCGATCCGCGCTAAACCGATTTTGCTCACCGCCGTCGCCGCGATGATCGGTGCCGCCGCAATCCTTCCAGACCCGATTTTCCAAGGGCTCGGCATCTCGCTGCTGTTCGGCCTCGCCTCCTCAACCTTGCTAACCCTGCTGGTCATCCCCGCGATCTATGTCGTCCTGCGTGATGACGGCAAGCTGATCACGGAACGCTGACCGGGTCCGCGAACCCCCGATCCATTTCGGCTACCGCGCCGCCCATCGCCTGGTTGAAAGCGTCACGGTCAATAATCCGAAACCGGTGCCGCCCATCAACATGGATCACCCGATCACGGTGCAATTTTTGCAGCACCCGACTAACGCTTTCGATTCTCAACCCCACATAATCGGCAATATCGGCCCGGTCCATCGGAATCGTGACCTGCTCGTTCTCGCGCTCATGTAGCTCAGGATGCCGATCGAGAAAATCCAAAAACAACGAAACCCGCTGAACCGCGTTGAATTTCCCCAGCATAATCGCCTGCCGCTGGGCAACCCGCAGCTCATGGGACAGTTTGCAGAGAAAATGTAATTGCAAATTCGGGTCGCGCCGGAGCAATTGTTCTAACGCATCGGCGGGCAAACGATACGCCGTGAGCGGCGTAACGGCCTGGGTTGATTGCGCATAGCGGCTGCCCTCGAACATGCCGACCAAATCATGATGAAAAAAAAATGCCAGCACCGCATGCCGCCCATCCTCGAGCAGGGTCACCGATTTCGCCACGCCCGAAATGATATTATACACCGCCGTAGCCGGATCGTCCTGATGAAACAAATACGCCCCGGCTTCATAGCGCTGGATCGAGGCCAGCGATGCCAATCGTCGGCGCTCATCGGCTGACAAAAGCTGGCGCGGCGCCCGCGTCGTCCCATGGAGCGTCGTTGCAAAAATCGACGGTCCAACCCCGCCATCCGGCGCGCTGCTCGGGCTGCTCTCCATTACCGATGGCCCCTCATCATCGACCTGTTCAAGCATGGTTCGCCCGCATTGATCTTTGATCGAGATCAATAAGATCAATCGTCGCGCCGTATGACATCCGTGATGCGCGACCGTCAGACGATCAGCGGCTCAACCTTGGGCAGGGCAGGGCGGTTCAAAGCCGGATCAATGCCGACGGCCCGTGCGTTTGAACTCATTTGCAAAAATCTGGAAACCCTGGTGGGTGCGACAGGGATTGAACCTGTGACCCTCGCCGTGTGAAGGCGATGCTCTCCCGCTGAGCTACGCACCCTAAGGTCCGCACGATCTACCGCCCCTCGCGCCGCGACGCAAGCACCCCTAGCGCATCGCCGTTGGCCGCGCGCTGGCAAAGCAATATCCCAAAAACGCGCATAGGCACGCAACGCTCACCCCGTTCAGCGTCACCAAATCCAAACTCTCCGTAGCACCCATCCGCACCATTGGCCCGATCGGGGCATAGCGCAACACCGCGTAAGCCAAAAATGGCAAGGCGGTCAGCCCAAACATCAGCCGCCGCTCCGCGCGATGAAACCCTAATGTCGCCAACAAAATGCACGGGATCAAAAACAGCGCGATGCCGGTATCGAACCCCAGCACCGCGGCGCACCATACCGTATTGAGCACGCCAACCACGGTCAAAAACACCCGCGCCGCCACGCCGCTGCGCCGGGCAATCACCGGCACCGCGCACCAAAAGGGCAGGGAGCAGAGGGTCAACAACAGGGCAGGAGTCGCATCCCGCCCCAGAACCACATACAAATAAATCGGATAAAACGGCGTATTACCCGCCAACACCGCTGCCACTGTATTCATCGCCGCCGTCAACGGGTCCGGAGCATCCAGCGCCCGCCCGAGGGCCGTCAACGCCCGACCAATCATGCGCTAATCCTAAGCTGCCGTCAGCCGATAATGGCTAACCCCCCACGCTTGCCCATCACGGTAGCCGAACAACCCCTCAGTCGCCAAGAAAAATAACCGCCAGCGCCGACGCCAAACCCCGGCCTGCGGACCATAAACGCGCTCCAATACCTCACTGATCGCACCCGCATGCCGGTCATAATTCGCCAGCCAATCGCGCGCTGTTCGCGCATAATGCGTGCCATCCCAATGCCATTCAGCCTCGCAATTGAACAAATCCGGAAATTGCTTGATCAACCCATGGCTGGGCATGAGCCCACCGGTGAAAAAATGCTGAGCAATCCAATCGGCCCGATCATGATGATCAAACCGATACGCCCCCTTGCGATGGGTAAACACATGCACAAACAGCTTGCCACCCGGCGCCAGCCAGTCCTTCACCCGGCTCAACAAGCCACGCCAGTTGGCCATGTGCTCAAACATTTCCACTGAAACGACCCGATCAAATTTTTCTCCGAGGGCAAAACCATTCATATCTGCCGTGATCACCGTCAAATTCTCAAAACCACGCGCCAACGCGACCGACTCGATATAAGTGCGCTGCGAGGCGGAGTTCGATACTGCGGTAATCCGTGCGGCAGGATAATGCTCCGCCATCCACAGGCTGAGCGAGCCCCATCCGCAGCCCAACTCCAAAATACGCTGCCCATCAGCAAGTTCGGCATGAGCACAGGTCTCATTCAACGCCCGTTCCTCGGCCTGATCCAGCGTGCTGACGGGCCCATCATACAGGCAGCAGGAATATTTCCGCCGCGCCCCGAGCGCCAGTCCAAAAAAAGCGGCTGGCACCTCATAATGCTGCGCGTTGGCGGCATCCGTATGCAGCGCAATCGGCAACGCCGCCATTTCCGCCGCAAATTGCCGCTCGGCCTCCGCGCCAATCCGGGTCAAAGCCCGGTCAGTTCGCCCCACCAGCTGCGCCACGCCAAAGCGCAGCAGACGATCGGGAAGCACCACGCGCTCCGCTAAACCTGTCATCGCCGTTACCGAAAAGCTCATCACCCATTCCAATCAACCTATTCTTGATTGAAATACGCCCCCAATCCAGCAATGGATGCGCTAGCTCCTGCGGCGTGGCGGACGCGGAAAAAATGCGCTCACCCGGCCTTGATACGCGGCATAAGATGCAGGCCGTGATTCCAACATCTCCCGCTCCAACGGCGGAATCCCCGAAATCTTGGTCAATAGCCAAACCATCCCCAACGGCC
>VFSW01007084.1_pt1 | contig 16347 bp, 10 predicted proteins | sample 5358111 | NCBI WGS metagenome assembly VFSW01 (sample SAMN11554181, study PRJNA540505) | mine drainage metagenome | isolation source: sediment from site ElyBrook_90M | place: USA: Ely Copper Mine, Vershire, VT | collected 2017 | reverse complement strand
ACCCCCGTGGGGAACCCCCAGAACATTCTGCGCTGGCAACTTTCCCATATCGGGTTTGCAGGCTTCATACTGCAGATGGCACCTCTGGCTCTCGTACTCATGGGTCTGCTGCTGCTTCTGGCCCTCGCCTGTTTCCCCAATGTTTCCGTACAGCCCCATCTGCAAACCGGTACCCGAAACCGGGAAAGCGCCTTGCTCCTGATCTGCTGCGCGCTCTATGCTGTGTTAGTGACTTGCGTCGAACTTGGACACCCCTGGATCGGGCTGGCCCTGGTGCTTGGCGTACTCGCATGGCATCGTCCTGCCCTGCTGAGAACAGCAGACTGGGGGCTGGTGCTGATTTTCGCCCTGATGTTTTACGATCTGAACCTTTTAATGCTGGCGCCCTGGTTTCAATCCATACTGCCTGACATGAGGGGGGCTTCGCCTGCACGGATTTTTGTGGCGGGGATCCTGGAGTCTCAAGTCATCAGCAACGTGCCAGCCACCATCATCCTGTCCCGGCAATGCCCGCCTGACAAGGTGTTGGCATGGGCAGTCACCGTGGGTGGGTTTGGCATCATCACAGGTTCCCTGGCCAACTTCATCGCCCTCAGGCTGTCCAGGGAACCCGGGCTTGTCTGGCAATTTCACGCCTACTCCCTGCCTTTCCTGGTTCTGGCCTCACTGACGGCGTGGTGGCTCGTATGACCGTTTCCCCGTTCGTTAAAATCCACCCGCCACCCCTGAACAGGCGTTAAGGGTTGACATCACCCTGATACGCTCCGGACACCGAAAAATGCGTATTGACCAGTTGATGCATGGTGGCCATCAGCGACTCGTCTGAAGCTTCCACCAGTGACGCATGCAAAGGCTTTGCAATACCAATGAATGTTTCCAGCAAAAAGGGGTCGAACCGCTTTCCGCTATCCTGCCGCAAGATCCTCACGGATTCTTCATAGCCAAAAGGTTCCTTGTAGGGTCGTCTGGATGTCAACGCATCAAACACATCCACAATGGTGAAAATACGCGCATTCAGCGGGATGCCTTCCCCCTGGAGTCCTTTCAGGTATCCGGTTCCATCGTACTTTTCATGATGAAACTCCACCACTTCCCGCGCGCCTTTCAACCAGGCGGACTTGTCGATTATTTCCACACCAAACCGAACATGGTTTTTCATGACGGCAAACTCGTCTTCCGTCAATTGCCCCGGTTTCAGCAGGATGTGATCGCGTATGCCGATTTTTCCCACGTCATGAAGAAATGCCCCTGCAATCAGCTGACAAACGCCCTCTCTGGCCATGCCAATGGCTTCCGCCAGACGAATGGCATAAATGGTCACGCGGTAGTTGTGTGAATTGGTGTCCGAGTCCCTTTTCGCAATGGCGCTTCCCAGCACATCCATCAACTCCACATTACCCTTCAGAAGTTCTGCCGTAGTACGCAAAAGGCCACGATTGAGCAGAAGAATGACCGGATAAAGCATCATGGTGGTCATCAGGATGACCAGAATCACGAGCACCAGCGTGCTGGTCACGTCGAATTCCAGATTGCGTGTGGTCCGGTCGCTGACCCGGTACACCCCCTCGAAATATCCCAGGGTTCCCCCTGTTTCATCCCGAACCGGGGTGATCACCTGCAAATACAAACGCCCATTCACGACCATTTTCTTGTGGTCCTGAAACATGGTGGGAATATGTGAAGGAAAGTAGTTCTGGAAGTTTTTCGCCAAGAGCGCGGCCTGCGAATTGCTTGCATGAAACACCAGATGGTGGTCTGCGTCATACAGCGCAATGGCAACAAAATGCCTTTTCAGAAACCGGTCGGCTTTTTCCTGCAATGATTCTGCTGACTGCCCCACATTGGCTTTCGTAAGACCACGTGTAAAAAACACGGACTCTTCCATGGCCAGATCCAGCACCGTGTGATCCACCTTGCGCAGCTCATAGTAGTACACCCCCGTTCCCAAGATTGCCGAAACAAGGATCCAGCCAACAAACAACCGCTTGATGATTTCCCAGTGTATATTTTTCATCGCGACAGCATTCGGCATCAACTCGAGATCAGTTACGCTTTGCATTGTACGACAGCAGGAACCTGAATAACCTCGTGTCAGGCTTTTAAGGAAACAGCAATGGATTCAAACATGTTTCTGAGTGAGAACCGGTTTCGCGTCTATTTTGAACAATCGATGGTGGGCATGGCGGCCACCAGCGCCGACATGCGATGGCTGGAAGTGAACGATGCCATGTGCGCCATGCTGGGGTATTCGCGTGAAGAATTGTCAAGGTTGACCTGGGCTGACTTGACCCATCCGGATGACCTGCAGGACAACCTTCGAAAATTTTCCCGTATCCAGTCGGGAGCCTCGGACGGGCATGTCATTGAAAACCGCTTCATAAGAAAAGATGGCGCGATCATCTACGCCCACCGGATTGCCAAGGCCGTGAGAGCCCCCTCAGGCAAACTGGAATACGTCATTGCCGTCGTGGAAGACATCACGGAACGCAAACTGGCAGAAGAGGCCTTACGATTGAGCGAGGACAAGTTTTCCAAGACCTTTCACAACTCGCCAAACTCCATGTCCATCACCCGATTGAATGACGGCACGATCATCGATGTCAATCAGGAATGGTGCCGGACCACAGGATACACAAGGGAATTTGTCATTGGGAAGCCCACCCTTGAACTGGGCATATGGTCCAGCAAGGAAGACAGGGACGCCTTGCTGGATGCCCTCCATGCAGAAGAAAAAATCAGCGGACTGGAATTCGTTTTTCGTTCAAGATCAGGACGCAACATGCACTGCCTGGTGTCGGCCGAACTGATGGAAATTGGAGGTGAATCCTGTCTGCTGCTGGTGGCGCAGGACATTTCAGATCTCAAACAGGCCATGAATACCATCAGTCAGCAAAACAGCTTTATGAACGCCATTTTTGAAAGTGAGCCCCATTGCGTGATTGTCCTGTCCACCACCGGGACGCTTATCCAGATCAACCGCGGCGGACTTGATCTGTGGGGTTTCAGCTCGCTGGAAGAGGCCCAGGCCAGCCCACTCAGGCAACTTGTGGTTCGTGAATATCGCACGACTTATGATGCCTTTTACGAAAAAATCGTCCATGGAGAAAATGGCGTTCTCGAGTTCCCGATCATCAACAAAAAAGGCCATTTGCGCTGGCTAGAATGTCATTCTGCTCCTGTTCGCGACCTGGGTTACCAGGTGACCGCCATTCTGAAAGTCATCCGTGATGTCACGGAAAAAAAACAGTCCGACGAACTGATCTGGAAACAGGCCAACTTTGATTTGCTGACAGGGCTGCCCAATCGCTACATGTTCAATGACCGACTGACCCAGGAAATCAGGAATGCCCAGCGCGAAAACCGTTCCATCGCCATATTTTTCATCGACCTCGACCAGTTCAAGGAGGTCAATGACACCCTGGGCCATCATCTGGGTGACCTGTTGCTGGTGGAAGTGGCCAAAAGAATCAGTGCCCAGTTAAGGGGCAGTGACACGGTGGCCAGGCTTGGCGGAGATGAATTCACTGTGGTCATTCCTCACCTGCAACACACGGATCAGGTGGGCATCATCGCCCAGACACTTCTGGACCGACTGTCTGAACCTTTCTCCATTGAGGGCATTGAACACCAGATTTACGTCTCCGCCAGCCTGGGAATCACTCTTTACCCCACGGATGCCACTGAAGTGGAACAGTTGCTTAAAAATGCCGACCAGGCGCTCTACGAAGCCAAAAACATGGGGCGGAACAGGTTCTGTTATTTCACCTCATCCATGCAGGAATCCGTCAAGACCAAACATCTCCTGCTCAATGATCTTCGTCATGCCCTTCATGAAAACCAGTTCCAGATCCATTTCCAGCCCATCGTCGACCTCTCGTCTGGCAAAATCATCAAGGCCGAGGCCCTGCTGCGTTGGACGCACCCTTCCGGTACCGCCATCAGCCCCACCACCTTCATTCCGTTGGCAGAAGAAAGCGGGATGATCCTGTCCATAGGTGACTGGGTCTTCAGGGAAGCCACCCGCCTCGCAGCCCCATGGATCCGCAAGCATCCCCACCTGCAAATCAGTATCAACATGTCGCCCATGCAGTTCAGGAACGACCAGGCCCTGGTGGAAAGCTGGCCCGAGCACCTGAGCACTCTGGGAATTCCAGGGAGCAGTGTGGTGGTAGAAATCACGGAAAGCCTGCTGCTTGATGCCGGAAAAAATGTTCAGGAGCGACTGGCCCGCTTCAGGGATTCCATGATCCAGGTGGCCATCGACGATTTTGGAACCGGCTATTCTGCCCTGTCTTACCTGAAAAAGTTTGACATCGACTTCCTGAAGATCGATCGGGTTTTCGTACAAAACCTGGTCAACGACCCCAACGACATGGCACTTTCAGAAGCCATTATCGTGATGGCCCACAAACTGGGCCTCCGGGTGATCGCCGAAGGGGTCGAAACCGACCAGCAAAAAGAACTTCTGGCCAGGGCCGGATGTGACTACGCGCAAGGCTATCTGTTCGAGCACCCCATTCCCGCCCTCGAGTTTGAAAAACTGATCGGCTGTTGAAAAGTTTTTCCTATTCCGGGTGAAACTGATACAGCCAGGTCTCGGTCAGCGTTTGTCCAGCAGAACGCAAGAAAAGGCGGATATCTACCGGTTCGGAGTCTGCCGCCAGGGCACCCAGATCGAAAATGGCCCGCCAGTGCCCCGAAGCCCCTCCGGGTACGGGTTCCGCGAACACCTGGGTCACCTGCCCGCGTGAAGCCGTGACCACAGCTTCCACTGTGGCCGAAGGAGGTAATGCCTCAAGAGGTCGCCCCTGAAATTCCACCACGAACTTGTGGGCCCCGGGAATGCGTTTGGCTGGCTCTCCGCCACGGCCAATGCCGGTTCGTACGCAGCGGGCCAACGGCATCTGGTAGGGAACGTCCGCCTGCCAGTACAGCCGGTAGCGAAAGTGAAAATGGTCGCCTGCCCGTGCAGGTGCATGAGGCACCCACATGGCCACCACGTTATCGTAAAGCTCTTCTTCCGTATGCAATTCCACCAACTGGACGGTGCCCTCGCCCCAGTCATCCATCGGTTCTATCCACAGGCTGGGACGTCGCTCGTAGTGCACGGCATCCAGATATTCTGAAAAATGTCGCTCCCGCTGCACCAGACCAAACCCTTTAGGCCCCTTGTCGGAAAATTGCGACAGGTTGATGCCTTTCGGGTTGATCAATGGCCGCCAAAGATACTCGTTGCGCCCCGTCCACAGGGCGAGCCCGTCCGAATCATGGACTTCCGGACGCCAATCTTCCTGAAACCGCTTGTCCTTGCCGGAAAACCAGTACATGGACGTGGCCGGAGCAATCCCCAACCGGCTGACTTCCTGCCGGAGAAACAGGCGCGCTTCCACCTCCATGACCACACCGGCCTCGCGGGCCATGGAAAACCGATAAGCCCCGGTAATGCTGGGGCCATCCAGCAAGGCGTATAACACCACCGTGTGGGACCATTCGTCCTGGGGAGCAAAATAAAATCGTGTAAAGGCCGGAAATTCTTCCGCAGGGTGAGTACCCAGCACATTGATGGCCACTCCCCGCGCCGAAAGGCCATACTGGTATTCATCTCCGATGGCCCTGAAATAGGAAGCGCCCAGAAAAGCCGCCCAGTCATTGTAACGCCAATCCGGTTGCCCTGAATTTCTCAAGCGGCTTTCCTGCAAGCGAAATCCTGCATACCGCGTGTTCTTTCCAAGCTTTTTGGCCGGGCTGCCCGGCGGGATGTCAAACTGTGACTGGTCATAGAGAATCTCACGGGCTTCCAGCCCATCCTTGCCGTGACGATCCAGACGGTACATATGCACGGCAAACTGGAAAAATTTTCCGGGATGAAAAAACTCCACCGGATACTGACCAGGGCCTTCCGCAAACAGGGCATCTTCTGGTTTGAAATGGATTTGACCGTGAGCTTCCCAATCGATTTGTTCCAGTTCTGACCGGTCAGTCTGGAGTGAAGGCTCATAGGCCTGTGTGGACAAAAGTCGCGCCTTTTCCACCAAGCCATCCCAGGAAAAAGGCTGAGGATCACCGAACGTCAATCCGGAAAAACCATGCTCGGTTTGCGATGCTTTTCCAGAAGCAGAAGCGGCCAGTAAAGTCATCAGGGTCAAAAATTGTCGTCTGTCCAATGCCATGGGGCGTCATTCCTTTTTAAAAGTGACATGATACGATGCGTTCCCTCCCATGAGGAATTCATACTTGTCACAACAGGCGTACTCCCCACTGTATTCTGCGGGCATGCTGTCCCTGCTTCTGGCCCAGTTTCTTTCTGCCATGGCAGATAACGCCATCCTGATTCTGGCGATAGCCCTTCTGAAAGCAGAAAGACAGGCGGAGTCGATCCCCTTTCTACAAGCCTGTTTCATCGCGCCGTTCATCTTGCTGGCCCCGTTGGCAGGACCCTTGGCTGATAGCATGCCCAAGGCGAAAATGCTGTTTCGTGCCAATGCGTTCAAACTGTTCGGGGCCACTCTCATGGCGGTCGGGTTGCATCCGATAGCCGCCTACGGTCTGATCGGCATTGGAGCCACCCTTTATTCACCCGCCAAGTACGGCATCCTGTCCCAAATGTTTTCGCCCGTTCATCTGGTAAAAGCCAATGGCTTGCTCGAAGGATCCACCATCGTGGCCATCCTCCTCGGGGCGTTACTGGGAGGCTGGCTCGCTGATTACTCACTGGCCATGGCGTTCTGGTGCATCACGGGGGCATATGCGCTTGCGTCAGTCATTGCCTTAAAAATACCGGCACTGCCCCCTGAACGCATTGACTCGACACTGGCACCTGCACGGGTCATCCGGCATTTTTCTGCGGACTTGAAGATCATGATGCACAACCCGGACATCCGGTTCAGTCTTTTGGGCACCAGCCTGTTCTGGGCAAGTGGCACCACCCTGCGTCTGCTGCTGTTCGCATGGGTGCCCATTTCCCTCGGCACCACGGACAACAGCACGCCAGCCGGTCTCATGGGACTGGTCTCCGTAGGCATCGTTGTGGGCGCCTTTGCAGCGGGAGGGCTGATTTCTCTGGCATCCGTGAATCGTGCCCTGCCCGGAAGCCTGCTGCTGGGACCGGTTCTCCTTCTGCTGTCACAAGCCCATCACCTCTGGCAGGCTGCCCTGCTGATGGGGCTCACCGGCATTTGTGGTGGTTATTTCGTAGTCCCCCTGAATGCGCTTCTTCAGGAACGGGGCCATGAAACACGAGGAGCCGGTCATGCCCTCGCCGCCCAGAATTTCTTTGAGAATCTCGTCATGCTGCTGTTTGTTGGCCTCTATTCCATTTCCAGCATGAAGCACCTTTCACCGGAATCCGCACTGAAGATTTTTGCAACCCTGCTCATGATCTCAACACTCGGCCTGACAATACATCGCCTGAAAAACAGCACAAGGAAACCATGACATGATGGACAGCCATGAAAAGACCGCCAAGGTTCCCGAAGTCACGCTGCTGTTCTGGATCATCAAGATAGCTGTCACCACCCTGGGGGAAACAGGAGGTGACACGGTCTCCATGTCCATGCAATTGGGGTATCTGACCAGCACATTCCTGTTTGCCTTTGTTTTCATGGTGGCGGTAGCCCTGCAGATCAGAGCCCATCAGTTTCACCCCCTTCTGTATTGGATGACACTCATGGCCACGACCACCGTGGGGACCACTTTGGCGGACTTTTCCGATCGTTCACTGGGTATCGGTTACACAGGGGGAACCCTGCTGCTTGCCGGACTCCTGTTGACTTCGCTCATGGTCTGGTACCGGACACTGGGCTCAGTGGCCGTGAGCTCCGTCAATTCCACCCGTTCGGAAGCTTTCTACTGGCTGACACTGATGTTTTCCCAGACGCTTGGCACGGCGTTGGGCGACTGGACTGCTGACACGGCAGGACTGGGCTACGCCGGGGGAGCCCTGCTGTTTGGGGGAATGCTGGTCCTGGTCGCGGCTGCCCGCTACTGGACAGGCATTTCCAGAACGACGCTCTTCTGGGCCGCATTCATCCTGACACGCCCTCTGGGCGCCGTGGTGGGTGACTTTCTCGACAAGCCGCCGGGCGCCGGCGGGCTGGGCATGAGTCGCTTTACGGCCTCGGGCATACTGTTTGTTTTCATCCTGGGCTGCATTGTCCTGTTTCCGCAATCACCAGCACGCCAAACATCTTCACCCACGTGACGAACCCGATGATGAGACCAATTCGATGTCTTTATTGCGTGCACGCCACCATCCCAAGCCCGCCAGAAAAAGCAGCCCCGCACCGATCAGGAGAATCCCTCCCACTTCGGGAGCGTGAAAACGTTCTCCGGTAGCCCAGCGTGAAGACATGATGGCCACCACGGGCGTTCCAAGAACGGACAGGCTGGCTTCCCAGGCAGGCACGCGATCCAGGACGTAAATCCACAACCACCAGCAGAGCGCTGTGGTAATCACTGACATGAAGGCCAGAATGGCCAGGTAATTCAGGGTCCAGTGTGTGGCCGGCTCGTGGGACATAAGGGCCGCAATGCCAAGCGGAATCGCCCCGGCCACCATCTGCCAGGCAGTGAGGTTGAGCAGGTCCACGGTTTGCCGAAAGCGTAATCGTTTCACCATGATTGTCCCGGCCGCCCAGCACAGGGCGGCCATGATGCCCAGGATCTTGCTCAGCGTGCTGGAATGCATGTCCCAGGGCTCGATGATCAGCATGAGACCGGCCAGAGTGATGGCTGCAGCCATCCATTGCCCGCCGCGTATGGGCTCACGCAAAAAAAGGGCCGACAGGATCAGTGTCCATACAGGCATGGTGAATATGAGCACGGCCGTTTTTCCCGGCCCCCCCTCCACAAGCGCCCAGGATTGAAAAAGCATGAATCCTGCCACCTGGACCCAACCGATGAGAAGTGTCTCACGGGGCGCCTGCCACCTGAACGAACGTCCTGTCAGTGGCAACAAAACCAGCAATGCCACTCCGCCCAGGCTGGCACGCTGGGCAGCAAAATTCAGTGGTCCGGCATAGGCCAGTCCTTCCTTGGCCGTGACCCAGCTGTATCCCCACAATAACGACAACGCCACCAGGGCCAATAGCGGACCATGGCGTCCCAATACATCTTTCATTGCAAACCTTCCCTATGAAAAACCCTGTCAGGACAAGGGGACCATCTGCCCAAAGCGCCCTTCCCTGAAATCGTCGACGGCCTGCTGAATTTCTTCATGTGAAGTCATCACGAAAGGACCATGGCCAACGATGGGGTCATTCATGGGTTCACCCCCCAGAAACAGGAGCCGCGTGTCCTCTGACACCTCAAATGCCATGGCTGCCCCTGCCCTTTCCATCACCACCAGTTCAGATGGCCGCACTGACTGATTGCCCGATCGCAGGCCGCCCCGCAGCACAAAAATTGCTGCGGTGTGTGCTTCGGGCACCTCCATGAAAACACTTTGGGCCGTCCTGAAATGCAAATCCCAGACATTCATGGGTGAAAATGTACGGGCGGGTCCGGCAGTTTCTCCATAACGCCCTGCAATCACACGCAAGCGTCCTGCGTTTCCGGCCAATGCCACCTCCGGTATGGACCTCGCGGAGATGGCCTGGTAGCGGGGATGGGTCATCTTATCCTTTCCCGGCAGATTCACCCAAAGCTGCACCACCTCAAACCTGCCTCCCGTTCGGGAAAAATCCGGGCTGTGGTATTCCTCATGAATCACACCTGAACCTGCCGTCATCCACTGTACATCGCCCGGACCGATGGTGCCTCCCCCACCTGAAGAATCCCGGTGAGAAACCCCACCTTCATAAACGATGGTCACGGTTTCGAAACCTCGATGTGGGTGTTGCCCCACCCCAAGCCTGCGTGTGGTCGGCGGGAAATCGACAGGACCAGCATAGTCCAGCAAAAGAAAGGGAGACAGGTCACGCGCAATGTCCGTGTATGAAAATATGTTGCGCACGGGAAAGCCGTCGCCTACCCAATGGTGGCCGTTGATCCCCTTGATGAAGGCAATGCGCTTGACGCCCTGTGTCATGTCAGTGTCGATCCGGAACCGTACTGCGGTCATCATACCCCGTGCCGTGCCCATCGTGTCTGTCAAAATACTTCAGCTGCGCGTTATGGCATGCCTGAAAAAAAAGCCCGGCGCAGGGCCGGGCAAGAAGGGTATTGCCGGGAGAAACTCGTTCTTAGAACGTCACAGAGAAATTGACCTGATAGTAACGTTCTGGCAAGGAAAACAGCAGGGGATTCCCGTTGATGTCTGTAAAGCCAGAGGTGTAGGCGTAGATGTCCGTACGGTTGAACAGATTGTTCACCTGGAATCCAAGCATGGCCTGTTTGGCCCAAGCCCAGCCCGTGTCGAACTTGTAGCTGGTATTGAGATCCACAAGGGTGTAGGAACCGAAGGCGATACCGTTGTTATTGGGACCTCCGTTCCCTGTTCCGCTACTGCGATCACCCACTTCCTTGGCGATCAGGGAGCCGTACCATCTGCCGTCATCATAGATCGTTCCGGCAGCGGCCGTGGTATGTGGCGTGTAAGGCAGGATACTTCCATCACTGGTGGAATAGTTGTTGATGCCCAGGTTGCCATAAAGGCTCCAGTTCTTGATGAACGTCCAGGTGCCCTGCAGTTCACCCCCATCGTAGCGAACACCGCCCACGTTAGTGAAACAGGTTCCGATGACGCCTGCACCGCAGCTGATCGCGCTGATCTTGTTGGTGAAATCTATCCTGTACAGGTCTGCGGACAGATTCAGGTTACGGCCGGTCCAGACCGTGCCCATCTGGTAGTTCGTGGTGGACTGGGGCTGCAACTGGCTTGTCTGTGCACCAGGCTTGTAGAAGTTGTTCATGTTGGGTGCCATGAAGCCTTCTGCGACTTCCGCGTAGAAAGACCAGTTCTTGGACATCATGTAGTTGGTGGTCAAAGCCGGAAGCGCCTTGGTCCAGCTTTGCGAACCGTTGTAGGGCTGGCCCGTTCCCTGCTGCACAAGAGAATCGAATGAACGATCGAAGTAGGAATACTTGAGACCGGGGGTCAGCGTCCAGTTGTCCCTGATTTTCCATTCATACTGAATATAGGGCTGGATGGTGGTCAGGGTATCCGTCATCAGGCGGTCGATGTAGGCCAGACTGCCAGACGGGGCGTAAGACTGATTTCCTGAATTGGGCGCGCCATTCAGGCTCATGTCAGCTTCAATTTGCGAACGATTGTTGTTCTGCACATCAATCCAGGTACCGTAATCCAGCTTTCCCGGACCCAGTATCTGGGACATGCGGAGCAGGTCACCCACGGAACGATAATTCATGGACATGATCTGTCCGGGAACATCATTCGGGTAAGCCGTTCCACCCACCACCGTCCCGGTGACGGCAAGCCCAGGGGTTCCCGGAGCATTGCCAGTGGACAGGTTGTTGCCATAACCAGGCTGCAGGCCATTGACCCCGGGGTCATGGTAGTAGGCGTAGGTGTACAGCTTGTTGTCTACTTCGATGTTGTCGAGATGGGTCTTGAGCCCGATATACTCGAAATCACTGGTGATGTTGTCGTAGTTGTAGCCGTAATAATTCTGGCTCTGTGGGTTCGATGACAGCGAATAGTTCTTGCCGTACTGGGACATTTGTTGCAGCGAAGCACCGTAGGGAACATTCTGCTCCAGCTTGTTGCCCATGGCCACAAACGTCAGCGTGGTGTCATCACCCACTGTCTTTTCAAATTTCATGAATAGATTCTGACGCTTCTGGGCACTGTCGGTCAGGTAGCCATCGCTGGAAAAATCCTTGTAGCTCAGATAAAGGCGGGCATCCCCATAATTCGGCATGTTGCCCGTGTTGAACTGGGTCCCCAACAGCCTGGAATTCCAGCTCCCGAAACTGCTGAACACATCGGTCTGAGTGGTGGACAGGGGATCCTTGGACTTGACGGCAATGGTTCCGCCAAAAGTGGCATAACCAATGTTGCTGGCGTCTCCCGGCCCCATGTCAACCGCAATGCCACCAAGATCCTGAGCCATGAAATAGGAAGTGGAGTGGTGCGTGAAGTCATTGGAATCCCCCCAGGGAATGCCATCAAACGTCACGTTGTACTGGCCATCCTGAAAACCCCGCATCGTCAGGCTCTGCGTTTCCATCATGCCGGGACCGTTGGGGTCCACACTGACAACGCTGGGAAGAATGGAAATGATGTCGGTATAGTTGGATCCTGCACTGGCATTCTGTTGAATGTACTGCTGACCCACATTAAACACCGGCTCTGTTGAATCCACTGAAGTACCGGAAGGAGATTCGTAGGTTGCTGACCCCTTGCCCGTGACCGATGCGGATGCATTTCCCGAACCCCCGCTTGTGCTGGCTGTCCCAAGGTCGTATGACGACTGGTCGGCCGCATGAACCGAGGAAGCACTTACCCATGCAAGAAAAGCAATGACCGCACGGTAAGACGGCCGTACCGCAAACCTGTTTTGTGCCACTTTGAACCCCCTATGAGTAATTGCTAATTTATGTAGGGGATTGTTACAAGCCTCTCTTACAATCTTGTTAAACAAAAAATTAAATTTATGTGACGGTCGGACATTCAGGTGAGCGTGGCGACTGGCCTTTAAAATCAAGCGGGAGCAGATTCCAGGATGCGGTCTGCAACAGCCAGTGCCTGATGGAGGGTAGGGAATATGCGGTCGGCTCCGATGCATTCCGCAACACCCTGGCGGGACAGGTCGTCATTCAGGTAAGGGTTGACGCGGGCAAAAATCAGTTCCACATGCGTTTCTTTCAGTTGTTCACATAAATCACGGACCGCGCACGAGGCTGAATAGTCCATATCCGTAATGGCTGCCGCATCCACCACAAAGACGCGAACACGGTCAGGGGCTTGTCTTATCAGACTCTGGACTTCCGATACAAAAAATTGATCGTTGGCATAGTAAAGATCAGCCCCATACCGGTAGACAATCAACCCCGGCTTCATTTCCACATGGGAGGCTCCCATGACTGGTTGCCAAAGACCATCCAGCCCGGGAGACAACACCATGGTACGAGGCTGGTAGCTGTGCCTGACGTGTTGTAAAAGGGAAAGGGTAATCGCCAGGAGAATGCCCTGTTCAACGCCGAGTAAAACCACGGATGCCGCAGTGACAAGCGCCAGGATGTACTCATCACGACTGGACTGCCGAATGGCTTTCAGGCGTTTCCAGTCGATCAGGCCCATCGCGATGGAAAAAACGATTGCGCCAAGAATGCATCTGGGCAAATCAGCCAGCCACCCCACGAAAAAGTACAGAATGACCCCCGTCACGACGGCGAAAGCCACCTGGGCCCACTGGCTTTGGGCACCTGCCAGTTCCGCCATGGCAGTCTGGGTCGGGCTGCCGTTCACCACAAAACCGCCCGAAATACCCGTGGTCACATTGGCCATGCACAACCCCAGAATATCCGAATCATTATTGACCGGTTCATGATGCCGTTCGGCAAACACCCGGCCTGTTGCCAGACTTTGCGTAATGATCATCACCAGACAGGAGACGGACAAGGGAATCAGGTCCATGGTTTCCCTCCAGGTCACCTGTGGCCAGGCAAGATGGGGAAAGCCTCCGGCAATGGGGCCCAATGTGGCAATCCCGTAAGATGACAGCCCCCCATATCGACTGGCCAGAATGCCTGCCGCCACCACAAGCATGGCCATTGGAACGCGCGGGGCATGTTTCTTGAATCCCTGTATGGACAGTACAACCAGCGAAGAAAGCAGGACGGTCGCCCACTGAATCCGGGACAGGTTCTGAACAATTTCCAGGATCTGGCCCGGTGATTTTGGAGAGTGCAACGCAAATCCCAGCATGTCTCCCAGCATGGCGATCCCGACCTGAACCCCTACCCCGGCAAGAAATCCCACCAGCACGGTCCGCGAGAGAAAATTCGCCAGGAAGCCCAGTCTGAATATGCGGGCAAGGAGCAAAAAGAACGCTGTCAGAATCGCCGTCATGCCGGCCAATGAGGCGTAGTGGACGCTGCCTGCCGCCGCCATCTTCGACAGCTGGCTGGCCATGATGGTGGCGGTGGCCGAATCGGCGGCCACCACCATGTGACGGGATGAACCGAACAGTGCAAAAGCCAGCAAAGGCAGGAAAACGGTGTACAAGCCCGTCACGGGCGGCATGCCGGCAATTCGTGCGTAACCCAGTACCTGGGGAATGTCCATGGCCGCCAGACTGACCCCAGACACCAGATCTTTCCACACAGCAGATTTGTCAACAGAAGCTTTCACGCCGCATGACCCTCAAGTGTCGCGCCCCAGGGCTTTCATCAACTGGCCCAGATAGGGCTCATAGGATTTCCAGACGACAGAACTGCCCTGATACATTTTCTGGCGGATTTGGGCAGCACTGGCCGTGTGGACCGGACGATCCGTCTTTTCAAACGCCAGACATCGTTCATCCCATGGCAGGCCACAGTAGCTCAGAAGACGTCGTGTTTCTTCTTCCTGGTGCTCGGTGAGGCGTTCATAGTTCAACTCATAAATACGCCCGGGAAATAGCGAATGCCAGTGGGCCATGAGGTTTTCGTAAAGCCGATAATAGGCACCCAAATCTGCAAGGTCATAAGGAAACCCCATCGAAGTGGCTGGAAAATACTGTTTGAAAATTGACCAGCAGGTGGCCATGGGATCACGCCTGGTATGAATCACCCTGATTTCCGGGTTGATCCACAACAAAAAGCCCAGCCAGCGAAAATTGAGAGGCATCTTGTCCGTTATACGCTTTTTTCCCTCACGTAATCCATCCAGTTCCCGGAAATAATCGTCGACCACCTGACGACAGGCTTCCGCCATCTTGTCCGACTCGATATTCAATACCCTCGGCAGCCTCTTGTTCAGAAACTCCAGTTCACCCCCCCCGGTCACATCGGGGTGGGAAGTCAGGATTTGCTCCACCAGGCTTGTGCCTGACCTTGGCATGCCCACGATGAGGATTCCTTCAGAAAATTCGGGCATCCCGCCTGCCTGCCGGGTTTGGGCAAGCGCATCAAAAGCAGGGTATATGCGGTCAAACAGTTGAACATCCTGTTCAAGGTCATAACCCAGAAACGCCTTGCGCAGGCGATTACCTTCCGACAGCAGCGCAAACGCTTCCCGGTAGAGCTTCAAATCGGCACAAGCCTTTCCCAAGGCAAAGCACACATGCATGCGCGCATGGGGTTGCTGCGTTCCCTGCCATATCCGTGTCATGAGTGGGACATGGGGATCATCCGGGGTATAGGTCTTGATCTGGCTCAAATTGTTATGCCCCTCAACAAACCCGGGATTTATCCGGAGCGCCTGTTCAAAACTGGATCTGGCTTCCTCCAGGCGGCCAAGGTCAAGCAAAACCGAACCCAAATTGTTGTAGGCTCTTGCGTCATCAGGCATCAATGCAATGGCCTTCCGGAAAACATCCTCGGCTTCACGGTAACGTCCTGAGGCATGAAACGCCGCGCCCAGATTAAGACTGGCATTTCCGTAATCAGGCTGGAGTTCAATGGCCCTCCTGCAGGCCACTTCCGCCTCGCTGAAACGTTGCTGCTGCATCAGGGCATTGCCCAGATTGCTGTAAAACATGGCGTTACCGGGCGAGAGGGTTATAGCCTGCCTGTAGTACCGCTCGGCTTCTTCCGGTCTCCCCCAGTCACCATTCAGGTTTCCCAGGCAGTTGAGAGTTTCCGAATTTCCCGGACGAATGGCCAACGCTTTCCGGAACTGTTCCTCCGAGAGCTGAAATTGCCCCAGTCCTTGAAACACTTGCCCCAGGTTGAGGTGGGCTTCCTCATCAAGCGGGTTCAACCTGACAGACTCGAGCATGGGGGCCACAGCCTCAGCCGGCTTTCCCTGCTGCGCCAGGACTGCCCCCAGGACTTTCCAGCCCCACACGTCTTTCGGGTGCCTGCGGGTGAATTCGAAAGCCAGCCGCTCCGCTTCGTCCAGTTGCCTCCGGGCAAACGCTTCGGTCAGTGAATTGCGCAACGCCTTGTCTGACATGTTCATGCTCATAAAGCTTCGTCCTGCCCTGCATCCGACGCCATCATGCCCTCATTGTAATGGCCGATTGAGAATCGGTTAGAATCCGCGTACAAAATTCGTTTTTCTGCTGATTTTGATGATCCCGGAACCGCTCAAAAATTGCTTGTAAATTTTGAACCTAAATCCGCCCACTCTTTCTAACGAGGGACGGGTTGCGACTCATTAGGGAGGATGTCCTGATGGAATTCAGTGGGAAAAAACGGGGCGTGCTGGTCTGTGTAATGGTAGCCGGACTCGGCCTGACGTGTAATGCGGATGCAGACCGTGGCGGGGCTCGACAATCCGATCCAGTCGCGCTTCGAGGT
>VFSW01007083.1_pt1 | contig 16347 bp, 16 predicted proteins | sample 5358111 | NCBI WGS metagenome assembly VFSW01 (sample SAMN11554181, study PRJNA540505) | mine drainage metagenome | isolation source: sediment from site ElyBrook_90M | place: USA: Ely Copper Mine, Vershire, VT | collected 2017 | reverse complement strand
ACTCGCCGCCTGTTCGGTGAGCGACGTCCCGCTCATCGGCTCAGCCCTCCGGCGATCACGGTGAGCAGGGCGTCGTAACCGCCGAGCACGGGGACCGGCCGTGCCCAGCCCGGACGCTGGCCCCGGTCGGGGGTCACCGCGGTCGGCCCGCGGCCGTCGGCGATCCGGCGGGCCTCGATGGCCACGAGGGCCGAATCGGCCGAGCGCATCCGCTCGACCGTGTCAAGCGCGGCGTGGATCGCGATGAACGGCAGGCCGCGATGGAGCAGCAGGACCTCGATGAGGGCCCGCGTCCCGGCGGCGTCGCCGTGCTTGCGTCGCGCCCGGGCCCAGAACCGCTCGTGGGCCTGCGTGAAGGCGCCGCTCGCCCGCGCCTGGGCGAGGGTGAGCGAGGAGGGCAGGGCGCCGGGCTTGCGCGCGAGCACCTCGAGATAGTGGTCGAGGAGCAGGGTCTGGGTGCCCTTCTTCGGGCTCCGCTCGTGGCGGGCGACCAGGCTGCCGTCATGGAACGCCTCGACGTGGCGGGCTCCGAGGCGGACCGCGACCTCTCGCCCGGAGAGGCGCGCGGGCACCGAGTACCAGCGCTGGCGCACGCAGATCCGGGCCTTCGCGTCGACCCGTCCGGTGAGGACCACGGCCGAGGGGAACGGCGCGGCCGGCAGCGGCCGCAGCGATCCCCGCTCGGCGGCGAACGCCTGGCCGACCGTCTGCGATCGGCCCTCGATGTGGCGGCCGTCGTCGCGCCGGTCGGCCGCGAGCAGGAGCGCGTCGAAGGCCGCCAGGTCCGCGACCCTCGGCACCGGCACCAGGTGGCGTCGCCGGAAGCGGCCCACCTCGCCCTCGACGCCGCCCTTCTCGTGGGCACCCGCCTCGCCCGGGATGCAGAAGAAGGGGTCGAAGCCATAGTGGCTGTGGAGCGCCGTGAAGCGGTCGGTCTCGGTCCGGTCGCGCCCGACCAGCACCCGCTTGACCGCACTCGTGAGGTTGTCGTAGCGGATCCGGCCGGGAACGCCACCGAGCCGGGCGAAGGCGATCGCGTGGCCTTCGAGGAACGCCGTCTGGTCGGGTGAGAGGAACGCGAGGGTGACCGCCTTGCCCGAGGCCGAGAGGCGCAGGTGGAAGAGCTGCACCTTCGTCGACTCGCCGGCGAGGGTGATCGTCGCCTCGCCGAAGTCGACCTCGGCCTCCTCGCCTGCGGCGTGGCAGGCCACGATCGTGACCGATGCCAGGCCGCCACCCGTCCCGAGTTCGGCCCGCAGCTCGCGCACGTACTCGCGGACGGTGCTCTCGGCGACCTGTGCGCCGTGCTCGTCGACGAGGCGCTCCCAGATCCGGCGCGCCGTGTGGCGCTGCTTGCGGGGAGCCGCCCGGTCTTCGATCAGCCAGCTCCGGATGAGCGGCTTCCAGGCCCCCAGCACCGGCGCCGCCCGGGGCCTGGTGACTCGCGCCGGCGGCAGCGCGGACGTGAGCGCCTGACGCACCGTGCGTCGGTGGACGTTGTGGCGACGGGCCAGGGCGCGCACGGACAGCCCTTCCTCCCGCTTGTCATGCCGAATACGCTCGAACAGCTCCACCCTCGACAACTCCTCCACCCTCGCTCAGCGGCCTTCGACAGCAGCCGAGCGTACGGGCGCTGGGGGTCGGGGGTGGGGCCATGTCAGAGCATCACTGCACGCTCAGGGGTGGAGCCAGATCTGAACGTCATTCCCAGTTGGTCGGGGCGAGAGGGCTTGACCCGACAAACCGGACACACGGGGTTCCCCGCGTTGGCTCGCCTGGGGCTCTTGTATCGCCTGACGTTGTTGATTCGCGGCCTTGGTCTCGCGCCCAGTGATGTCAGACGACGTCAGGCAGGAAGTTGATCAAAGCAAGCTCATCCGGCCGTATCCCGGAATCATCCACGCGCTGTGCGAAGGGCACGTAATCGTCCGGAAACGCGGTCCCGGGGAAGAAGGCCTGGGCGACCATCAGCTTCCACGTCTGCGGCAGACGGATTGTGCCTGGCCCGATCCTCTCGCTGATCGCGACCGTGAGCATGGCCGGCTCGCCGACCTCGCGACAGATGCGGACGTGAACTCGCTCGGCCAGTTCGCCCTCGACGATCTCGCCCGGATGTGCACGGGCGTCAGCGATCAGTTCCCGCACTTGCCGACCGATGCGCTCGAGCTCGAAAACGTCGGGAACGCTCGGCTCAAGCTCGGCGTAGTCCTCGTCTGTTGGCAGCAGCTTCCCGCGGCGACCGAGGCCGACGAGGTGCTCGTAGTCGTGCGCCCACCCAACACCAATGAGCCACACGATCTCCTCATCCGGGTCGTACCACGTGCCGCCTCGCGCCTGGCCGGAGTGGAGCGTGAAGATAGGGGCCTGCAAGATGGGGATCAGTTCGCGAACGCGCTCCGACCCTTCGGGTACCTGCCCCCTGCGATCTGCAAAGGCTTGCAGGATGGGGAAGCGGCTGATCTGGTCGCGCCAGTGATCGGATGCTGAGAGACCGAGATCCTCTTCGCGGCAGCGTCGCGTGACCGCGAGCTGCCATGACCGCTCGGGTTCCTCAGACATCACCTGCGAGTCTACTGACCCTCGGCGGGCCTCGACAGCCGATCCAGCCGCTCACGACGTCGGGCGCTCCGCGTCTCGGCAGCAGCGCTGAGTGCGCGGGCGAGCGCCTCGAAGTCACCCGCCTCGAAGGCGCCTTGGGCACTACGGGCGACCTCTGCGATCCTCGGCTGTTCCTGTCGTAGGTACTCGATGATCGCCCGGTGCACCAGTTCCGCCGGCGCGATTCCGAGCAGCTCGGCAAGGAGCCGAATCGGTTGCTGATCGGCTGCGTAGACGCGAAGGGGGCTCGTTGCCCGAGTGTGCGCGTCGTACGGCGAGGCCGTCCGACGAGGAGGTTCTGCGATAGCCATAGCGTGTTCCACCGTGCGTGCCACCCGTTCTGCAGGAAGCAGGGACCACTGTAACATAGTGACAACGTAACGGCGCCCAGCACGTTCGGCGCTGCCTACCAGGCGGCCGCCGCCGCGCCGAGAACGCGCAGGATGGCAAGCGTCGTAGGCTTGCCGGTGGCAGACGGACGGCATGCCGACCTCGAGCAAGAGGTGGCCTCGCCGCCCTTCGCCTTACCCGTCACGGGGCCGCCAGTGGCACCCAGGAACCGCTCTTGGCCGAAGCGATAACCGCCTCGACGAACCGCATGGCCCTGGCCCCGTCCGACAGTGTCGGATACAGAGCGGTTGTCGGATCCGGCGGCTCCCCCGCCGCGACGGCCGCGTAGAAGGGGCGAAAGAGATCACGCAGGGCTTCCCCCCACCCCTCCGGATGGCCCGCGGGAAGTGACGGAATCCCCGGCTCGGACCCCGAGCCTGGGACGCGCGCCAGCAGGCGCGATTCATCCCGGGCACCCAGCCAGAGCTGCTCGGGATTCTCCTGCCGCCACGCGAGCGAGCGTAGGGAGCCTGCGAACTCGAGCGAGAAGTCGTTCTTGTGCCCGGGGCTCACCTGGCTTACGACGCATGCGCCGCGTGCACCGCCGGCGAACCGGACCAGCAGCGTCGCGGCGTCCTCTGAATGGATCGCCACGCGCTCCGTCGGGCCCGCTGAGGTCCCAAATGCGGCTGCCTCGCCAGCGGGACGCTCACGGAACGGGATGAACGTCGCCAGGTCCGCGAAGACCGCCTCTACCCGCAGACCGGAGAGGTGCTCGACAGTATCGAACCAGTGCGAGCCGATGTCCGCGACGGCACGGGAAGCGCCACCGGCTGCAGTGTCGACACGCCAGTTGTAGTCCGATGCGAATGCAAGCCAGTCCTGCAGGTAGCGGCCGTGCACGAGTCGGAGATCGCCGAGTTCACCTTGCCGCACCAGTTCACGGGCACGGCGGATCATGGGATACCCGCGGTGAGTGAACGACACCATCGCATGGCGCCCGTGTCGTGCGGCGAGCTCGGCGAGCTCCAGCGCAGCTGCTGAGTCGAGCGCGACTGGCTTCTCCACGACCACGTGCTTGCCGTGCTCGAGGGCTGCCGCGGCAAGCGGCACGTGCGTCGCGTTGGGGGTGCAGACGTGCACGACGTCGATGTCGGGATCGGACACGATCGACTCGACGTCGAGCGAGGCACGCCCGATGTCCAGTTCTCGCGATCGCTTGGCGAGCTGGTCCGGGTCGGCGCCTCCCAACGCCACGACGTCGCCGTACCCGCCGCGCCGGACGGCGTCGACGTGGTGGGGCCCGACGAATCCAGTGCCGATGACCGCGACCCTAATCCGGGGCCGCCGCTCCAGCCACGACGCATCTCCGGTCATGTCCACCACGCGTTGGTGATCGCAGGCTCGAAGGGCGTCACGGCGCGCATGAATGCCACGGCCTTCGAGAAGCCCTCCTCCGCGGACAGGAGGAGGTCCTCGTGTTCGATCGACAGCACGTCGTCGTATCCGGCGAGCCGAAGCGCGATCAGGATCCGGCGCCAGTCGATCTCGGAGTGCCCGTACCCCATCGTGCGGAAGATCCAGCTGCGGCGAGTCACGTCGCCTAGCGGCGTCGTGTCAAGCACGCCATTCACTCTTGCGGGCGGCAGCAGCGACGTGTCCTTAGCATGAACGTGGAAGATCGCGCCGGCCCGCCCGAGCGCGTCGATGGCAGCCTCGAGGTCAATACCCTGCCAGAAGAGGTGGCTGGGATCGAGGTTCGCTCCGATTGCCTCACCGTCCGAGCCACAGGACTCGCGAAGCCGCAGCAGGGTTCCCGGGTTGTACACCACGAACCCCGGGTGCATCTCAAATCCGAGCCGAACGCGGTGGGCACGCGCGAACGACGCCTGCTGTTGCCAGTACGGGATTACCTTCTCGCGCCACTGCCACTCGAGTAGCTCGCCGTAGTCCGGGGGCCATGCGCAGGTGACCCAGTTCGGGTAGAGGGCGGCGTCCGAGTCCCCTGGGCAGCCACTGAACACGTTGACGGTGCGCACACCCAGGCGCTCGGCGAGCTCCACGGTGTGGACGAACGTGTCGTGGCTGGATGCCGCGACCTCGGATCGTGGATGCAGGGGGTTCCCTTGGCAGGAGAGGGCGCTGATGGTCAGCCCTCGGGTCTCCACCGCCCGCACGAACGCCGCCGTACGCGCAGGATCCGCCAGAATCTCCACTGGATCGCAGTGCGCGTTGCCCGGGAAGTTTCCGGTCCCAATCTCGACGCAGTCGAGCCCCGCTTGGACGGCGCGATCGAGCGCCTCCTCGAAAGGGAGCGTGGCGAACAGGACCATGAACACACCGAGTTTCATCGCTCCTCCTCAGCCTCCGCCACGACGGTGCCCCCGAGAAGGCGCCGCAGGAATCTCAGACCGTCGGTCGCGATCGCATCCTGGCTGCGCTCGAGGGACCGCCAGATGGACGCGGCGGTGGCGATCGTCTGGTTCTCCGCGGTGAACGACTCGATGCAGACCGGGCCACGGTACCCGACGTCGGAGAGGGCGGCCACGACCGCCCGCCAGTCGATGTGGTCGTTGCCCGGCGCCCCCCTGGCGTTGCCGCATACTTGAACGTGCGCCAACCACCGGCCGGCCGATCGTATCGCCGCGCCGATGTCCTTCTCCTCGATATTCATGTGAAACGTGTCGACCTGGATCCCGCAGCCCGGCGAATCGACCGCCTCGACGACCTCGAGGGCCTGCTCGACGGTGTTGATGAGACTGGTCTCGTATCGGTTGAGCGGCTCGATCGCGAGTGTGACGCCCGCTTTGGCGGCCGCGTCGGCAGGATCACGGAGTGCCTCGGCCAAGCGCGCGACGGTCGCACGGCGCTCGCCGGGCCCGAGGTGCCACGTGCGTCCGACCGGTGCGTAGATCGGACCCCCGACGATGCCGGCACCGACACGCGCGGCCAGGCGCACACAATCACGCAGGTACGCCTGCGTGGCGGCAACAGTTCCGCGGTCCTCGCAGACCAGATCCCTGGTCGCGGGCATAACCGCGCAGGTCGTCGCTCCGAGCCCGAGGCCGCCGAGGATCTCGGCGGCTAGACCTGGGTCCCAGTCGCCCGGATCCTCGATGGGAAGCTCGACGACGTCGAAGCCCCAGGCGCGGATTCGCGGAGCGAGGACGGCAAGGCGCTCGTCGGTCAACGGAGACGTCCAAATCCAGGTGTTGGCTCCGATGGCGTTCAATTTGCGGCGTCCGAGTATCTCGAGACAAGGCGCAGCCAAGGAGCCCGACCCCCGGTTGGCCGCTCTCGGCGCCCCCTCTCGTCGATGATCGACACCGGTGGCATGTCCGGGTTCCACAAGCAGTCACCGGCGATGCCCGCTGCCGGGCCTGCCTCCACGCGGCCGCGACCACACGCGGAGAACCCGTCGCTACGGCGATACACGTCGCCATCGACACGGGGGGGATCTGCCGCCTCGACAGCCGCCGAAACCGACTCGAGCGGCCCCGGCCGCAGGATCCCCGATCCGTCGGCGAGCACCTCGCGCACCCGCTTGCTCTGATGCACCACCTCAGGGCCGTTATCCGAGCGGAAGTGCAGCTGAACGAGACGAGCCTTCATGCGTGGCTACTTCTTCTTCCTGCCGCGCCGCTCGATCAAGGGGGCAAGGAAGGACCTGCTCCGCTCGGCCTGGTCGATCGTCCCGCACTCGACACTGAGCGTGATCTCGCGGTCGAGTGGGTCAAGCAGATCTAGTACCCGCTCCCAGTCGACGACCCCGTCGCCACACGCGCAGCCGACCGGCGTGCCGGTCACTTTCCCACGCTCGCGTTCGCTGTGCTCGATCGAGATGTCTTTCGCGTGCACGTGATAGACACGTTCAGCCACGCGCCCCAGCGCTTCGTATGGGTCCTCGGCCGCGGCGAGATATGCATTACCGGTGTCCCAGTTCACCTGAATCCACGGAGACGCAACAAGATCGACAATCCGCAGCAGCCCGTCCGACGTCTTCGTGTAGATCCCGTGCGGCTCGATGCAAATGTAGACTCCATGACGGGCCGCGACGAGCTGAGCCTTCTCCAGCGTGTAACGCATCACCTCATGCGCATGCGCGTCGTTCATCCAGTCGGGCTTGATCATTTCGTCTGTGTTCACGAAGCGTGCGCCTACCTGGTCAGCAAGCACGATCGCGTGCGTCAGTCTAGGTACCGCGGCTTCCGGTTTCATGAGAGGACTATGCCCACTGATGCTGGAAACACCCACGCCGTATCGGCTGCAGATGTCACGCATCAGGAGGGGGTCCTCCTCCATCGAGAAAGAGTGAAAGTAATGAACTTCGCTCAGAAGTTCCCAACCGGTGTGCACCATCGGCTCGACCCAGCGATATCCGAGCTCGGACGCGATCTGAACGCCATCCTCGAAGCTCTTGTCGGCGCTGCGGACGAACTCCATGTTCACGGCGAGTCGGTAGGTCGCCATCTGCCGTCCTCCAATAACGGCAGGAGAGGCCTGGACCAGAAGGCCTCTCCTGCGGTCGCCCTTTGGCCGGTGTTCCGGTGCTAGGCCGGCGGATTCTGGACTGGCTGTGGCAAGGGAGCCGCCATGAACTTGGCGACCTGGGTCGGATCTGTATAGAATTCCCAGCCGACCGCGTCGCTCATGTTCGCTTTGGTCACGAAGGTTGTGTACGAATAGTAGAGCTTGCCTCCGCTGATTTGATGGTTCAAGTAGGCGTCGATGAGGCGAACCGAATAGAGACCCTCTAGGGACGGTGAGCAGGTGTCGTCTGCCTTCAACCAGCCGGCCTGCACCCCGGCGAGACCATACGGAGCGCCATTCATCGATACCAAGGTGACCTGCTGATCCTTGTGCGCCGCGACCAGCGCCGTGTGCACACCGACCGCCATGTCGTCATTCTCGGCGTAGATCACGCTCAGATCCGGGTATTTCGCGAGAATGTTCTGCGCGGCCGTATATGCCTGTGGCCGGAGCCAATTGCCGGTCTGTGTTGCGACGTAGTCGAGCTTCCCGCCCGCGCAAGACATCGGCGGCTGGCCGTTGACAAGGTTTCCGCTGCAGCCCAGACCTTGCAGGAACCCGGTCCGGTAGCCTTCGGCGTCACCGCGCCCCAGTTGACCCGTGATGATCGCGACCTTGCCGGTGGCGTTCTGCTTCACCCAAGTGCCGTCGGCGGCGCCGTACGGCTGGAGGTTGACCTGCTCGAACCCGATAACGTTCGGATCGTTGATGTACTGGGACGAGTACCCGTACATGAGGAAGATCGGGATGCCCGCCTTGCCAGCGGCTGAGATGGACGCGGTCTCTGTCGCGAGGCCGACCGAGTACCCATCGATCGCCTTCACGCCCGCCGCGACCGCATTCTGGACGTTGGCGAGCTCAACCGACGGACTGATGTTCGGGTTCGGGTAGGCCTTGACGGTGTAGCCGAGGGCCTGCGCGGCCGCCATTGCCCCCTTCAAGCCGTACTGATAGTAGAGATCTGGACCGGAGAGCAAGAACGCGATCGTGCCCTTACTACCCGCTGCCGCTGCCCTGGCGGCCGGTGCCGCTGCGCTGGCGGCCGGTGCCGCTGCGCTGGCGGCCGGTGCCGGCGTGCTGGCGGAGCCAGAACAACCGGCCAGCATTGCTACCGTCACAAGCGCAATGCTGATCTTGACGTACCTTGACATTCCTCCTCCTTAGCCGAGGACCGCATTCAGATGGCCCCCCCAGATCACGCTCTCGCATTCACTATCGCGCCGCACCTCCTCATCTGCCGGCTCACATCCGGCCGCCCCCCAGATCACTGCGCAGTCACGCCACTCGGTCCGACCTTGTCACCATCACCGCGATGATGATGATGATGCCAAGTGCGATCTGTTGGATATTGCTACCCAAACCGGCGAACACAATTGCGTTCTGTACGATGCCCCACAGGGCAACACCTTGCAGTGACCGTAGAGCGCCGCCCCGCCCGCCAAACAGTGCCGTGCCGCCGATCACTGCGCATGCAATCGACTCCAGCTCAAAGTTCTGCGCCAGGTTGAACGACGCCTCGTTGATTTGTCCCGCAAGTACCATGCCGGTAACGCCCACCAGAGCGCCCATCATCGTGTAGAGATAGATCTTTGTCCGCTTGACTGGGATGCCTGACAAATAGGCGGCCTGTTCGTTTCCGCCAATCGCATACGTGTTCCGACCAAGCGGTGTCCAGCGCAGAAAGGCATACGCCATGATCACAACAATGGCCATCGGCAGTGCCACCGCGGGCAATCCGAAGAACGGGGGATATGACGGCAGGTTGCCGCCGAACGCCGTGTAGAGCCCCTTCATGTCGTTCACCGGGGCGCCTCCCGTCAGCTGAGTGTCTACGCCGAACAGGAGGATCGACATGCCGAGCGTGATGATGAAGGGATGTGCGCGGTTCTGAGCGGCCAGCACACCATTGACAAAGCCAACAGCAGTCGCCCCTCCAACGCCAGCCAAGATGCAGAGCCAGAGCGGATACCCGTTCGTAAGGAGCAGACCGGTGACGATGCTTGAGAACGCGATGTTGTAGCCGACCGAGAGATCGAGGCCCGCAGAGATCAGCAGGATCGCTTGCCCCATCGTGACTATCCCAAGTGGCGCGATCTGGCTGAGGATATTCTCGAAATTGCCGACGCTCAGGTAGCGGCTCGAGGTCGAGGCGGTGACCACGACGAGCAGGACCATGACTGCGATCGGCCAAGCCGCCAAGATGTCCGAGTTGCGCAACCAGGCTCCCACACGCCGGCCCCTCCATGAGCCGCGGGAGGAGTCTGGTTGCAGCGTGGAGCTAGCGGTGCCCGGAAGGTCAGTCGGTGCCGGTGCGCTCACGATGCACGTCCCTTGGCCGAGCCGACCGTCAGGTCGAGGATCGCCGCATAGCTCGTGTTCTTCGGAGCGATATCGGCAATCACGCGGCCCCCGCGCAATGCGACGACGCGATCCACGAACTCCAGCAGGTCCCGAATGTCGGTCGAGATGACCAGGATTGCCTGTCCCGCGGCGGCCAAACCGCGGATGATCCGGTGAATCTCGGCTTTAGAGTGCACATCCACAGCCTGGGTTGGCTCCTCAAGTACGAGCACGTGTGAATGGGCCGCCAGCGCCTTCGCGATGAGCACCTTCTGCTGGTTGCCACCGCTCAGGGACTTTACAGGCGTGTCGGTCGACGGGACGACGATGTTGAGGGTATGCACGAAGCCGCGCGCGATGTCCCCCTCTCGCTTCAGAGAGAGAACGCCGAGACGGGTGATCGACGGCAGGTCGACGAGCGTGATGTTGCTCGCAACCGAAAGGACCGGGACCAAGCCTGCTCTGCTGGGGTCCTCCGGGACCATGAAGAGCCCACGGCGGATCGCTTGCTGTGGTCCGGTGGGCTCATACGGCTCGCCCGTTAGCAGCAACCGGCCCGAGCGCGGCCTGTCCAGCCCGAACAGAACTCGCGCGATCTCGTGACCGCCAGCTCCGATCACGCCGGTGACGCCCACGACCTCGCCTTCGCGCACCGAGACGTTCACATCGTGCAGGAGCCCAGTGCTGACATGCTCGATCTCCAGCGCGACCGCCTGACCGTTTCCGCCCAGCTGGGGCCCTCCCGTCTCGGACCGCCCCTCGAGCCGCCGCCCGGCCATCAGCGTCACGACCTCGCCCTGGCTGAGCTCCGCCGCCGGCCGCGTCATGACGAGCTTGCCGTCACGCAGGACGGTGACCCGGTCCGCGAGCTGGAAGACCTCTTCGAGGTTGTGGGACACGTACAGAACGCCGGTGCCCTCGTGCTTGAGGTCGTCGATGAGAGCGAACAGCTGCTCGATCCGGCCGGCATCCAACGCCGCCGTCGGCTCGTCCAGGACGAGCAGCTTCGCCCTCCGGAATAGGGCTTTCGCGATGGCCACCAAGTGCTGCTCCGGCGTTGCGAGTCGCGCCACGGCAACCTCGGGGTCAATGTCAAGCCTGAAGCGAGCGAGCAGTGCGCGGGTGAGCTCATTCGCCTGGCGTCGATCGATGGCGATTCCCCGGGCCGTCGGCAGCTGCCCTAAGAGGACGTTCTCAGCGACGGACAGCCACGGGACCAGCTGAGAGCGTTGATGGACGACGGCAATGCCGCGGCTGTAGGCGTCGTGCGGGGAGTAGGTGCCGACGATCTGGCCGTCAAACACCATGCGCCCCCGGTCCGGGGGGTGAACACCCGAAATGCATTTGACGAGGGTCGACTTCCCCGCACCGTTCTGTCCGATAAGGGCATGGACCTCGCCGGCAGCCACTGACAGGCTGACATCGTCCAGGGCCTGAACGCCCGAGAAGTGCTTGCTCAGCCCCTCGATCTCTAGCAGGTGCGTGCTGGACAGGGTCTGTCCGATCCCGTCAGTCACGGACCTCAACCTCGTGGACGGCTCGCTCAGTCGCACGCCCGACGGCGCTCGGAGACGGCACCGAATAGGTGGAGCGGCAACGTGCCCGGTCCGCCATGGGGTCCGAATGCAGCATTGTCGTCAGTGGGGGCCGGAGGCGGGCGGGCTCTGCTTTCATCCCTTCGACGCTCCAGGGTTGGCTGCCTCTGGGTTTCCTGCGAGTCGCCGCCCTGCCCTGATGCGTGAGAGCAGGGACCCGCCAAGCCGGCAGACATCCCGCGCGGCGGAGCCGACGGGGACGCGCTTGGGGCTCATGCGCCCGTGCCAAGGCACAGGCGACGCGTGCCAAGCTGCTGGTGCACCTGAGCCTCCTCAGTCGAACAGCATGGTCGAACAGTCAGCGCACGCAGAGAAAACCTTTACCGTGCGATCCTAGCGTAGCAGGTCAAGTGTCGGTGCGCCTCCATGCGGGTGTCCGTGCGCGAGGCGAGCTGCCTTTGTCGATCCCTCGCCGGCCCCACCTGGTCCAGTGGCTGATGGCCGGTGCCAAGGGATCGTGGCTGGCGATTCCAGCGCTCACAGGGTGATCGGATCAGGCCTGCCATTGCGATGACGCTGGCGAACGGGTGGAGAGCTCCCCACCGAACCGGGCGGGAGTCTGCTTGACCTGCCTTGTCCACGTGGGCGTTGGGCGGCCGCGGACGCATACCGGGTTGACAACCCAGCCCGCTCCGGCGCAGTGTGTAGCAAACGGTTGCAGGGGGGCGGAGCAGCACTGAAAGGGAAGACCGATGGCCATCAGGACCGCTCGGCGGTCGGACGGGAAGCTCTTCATTGACGGTGCCCACGCTGACGCCTCCTCGGGCAAGGTCGCTCCGGTCACCGAGAAGGCCACGGGGCGACAGATCGGCAGCTTCGCCGTTGCTGGACGGGCGGATCTCGACCGGGCTGCGCACGCCGCGCGATCATCGCAGACAGCTTGGGCGAGCGCGAGCTACGAGGAGAGGGCGGGGCTCCTGCGCCGGGTCGCGGCACTTATCGAGGAACGAGCGGACGAGATCGCTGACGTCATCGTGCGTGAGACGGGCGCGATCCGCGGTAAGGCAGGGTACGAGGTTCACGCGAGCCTCAACGAGCTGTATGAGGCGGCCGCCCTTGCATCACGCGCGACGGGCGAGATCGTCCCATCGGCGAACACGGGCAAGCTCAACATCGTCCAGCGGATCCCCGTAGGCGTCGTGGCAGTGATCACGCCGTGGAACTTTCCGTTCATCCTGGGGTTCCGTGCCGTTGCGCCTGCGCTTGCCCTCGGCAACACGGTCGTTCTGAAGCCGGCCTCGCTGACGCCCATCTGCGGTGGTCAGCTCTTTGGCGAGTTGTTCGAGGCAGCCGGTGCACCGGCCGGCATCATCAATGTCATAACCGGCTCGGGCCCCGAGGTCGGGGAGCCGCTGGCGTCTCACCCGGATGTCAACATGATCCACCTGACGGGCTCAACCGAGGTCGGGGTTCGGATGGCCGAGATCGCGGCACACAGCCTCAAGAAGGTCAGCCTCGAGCTGGGGGGAAACAACGCGTTGGTCGTTCTTGACGATGCCGACGTGGAGACCGCGAGCATGATCGGCGCCTGGTCGAGCTGGCACTACCAGGGGCAGACCTGCATTACGGCTAGTCGCCAGATTGTGATGCGCTCCATCGCCGACCGATACGTGGACGCGCTAGCGAGGCGCGCGCACGCGATCGTCGTCGGCGATCCGTCGACCGACACCGTGGGCCTTGGGCCCATGATCAGCGAGACACAGCGCGACCATGCGCACGGTCTCGTGCAGGCGTCCATAGCAGCAGGCGCTACCCTCGTCGAGGGCGGCACCTACGATGGATTGTTCTACCGACCCACGGTCCTGCATCATGTCACCCCTGACATGCCGGCTTACACAGAGGAGATCTTTGGGCCCGTCGCGCCAGTCACTGTCGTGGACACCGAGGAGGAGGCGCTGGAGCTTACGAATGCGACTCCCTACGGCTTGGTGAACGCGGTCTACACGGGAGACATCGCCCGCGGTTTCGCGTTCGCCGAGAAGGTTCGCTCTGGGATGGTGCACGTCAACGACGCGACACCCCTCGATGAGGCGCATGTGCCATTCGGGGGCGTCGGCATGTCTGGAATGGGAGGTCGCTCGGGCGGCGACGCGAATCTCGAAGAGTTTACGGAGCGGCGCTGGATCAGCATCCAGCGGACGCCGGTCCAATACCCGTACTAGCGCGAACACTTGCGCCACCTGCTGGCAGAGCGTTCGCGGCCGAAGTCGCGGCGGCAATGCATCGACGCACTCGAGGATGGTCAGGGCGTCGGAAGAGGAATAACGATACGGACGAGGAGACAGGATGGCCGAAGCACAGCATGCCGCAGTGGCAACGCCGCCGCGGCATGCAGACGTCCTGATCATCGGCGCCGGCGCATCCGGATCAGTCGCGGCCAAGAGCTTGGGCGAGGCGGGGTTCCGGGTTGTCTGTCTCGAGCAGGGCGACTGGCCCGACTACGAGCTGGCCCGAGCCGACAAGCCGGACTATGAACTCACGCAGGGGCGCGACTGGAACTGGAATCCCATCACACGTAAGTGGCCGGGTGACTACCCCATCGACGAATCCCAGTCGGACATCACGGCGCTCATGTTCAACGGCGTTGGTGGTGGCACGGTTATGTACGCGGCGCATTGGCAGCGCAGCATGCCCTCCGACTTCCGCGTGCGGACTCTCGACGGCGTGGGGGACGACTGGCCGCTCACGTATGAGGACCTACGCCCGTACTACGAGCGGGTGGAGGTTGACATGGGCATCTCCGGTCTGGACGGCGACACGGCGTTCCCCCCCGGACCGGGGTGGCCCAATCCCCCCTCACCACTCGGCGTCGCCGGCAGACTCGTGGCGCGGGCGCACAACCAGCTCGGCTGGCACTGGTGGCCCGGCCCGAATGCGATCGCGACGCGCGCCACGGCTCATCTCAAGGCATGCGCGCGTCGCGGAACTTGCCTTTGGGGCTGCAGCGAGAAGGCCAAGGCATCGTTCGACCTGACCCACTGGCCGGATGCGCTGAAGCACGGGGTTGAGCTGCGCACGCGCTCACGTGTGCGTCGTCTCCTCGCGGAGAGCGACGGCCGGATTCGCGGGGCCGAGTTCGTGGACGCCGACGGCCACGAGTTCATCCAAACGGCAGATGTCACCATAATGGCCGCGAACGGCATCGGCACGCCGCGCCTGCTACTGGCTTCAGCGACCGATCGGTACCCCGAAGGATTGGCGAACTCGTCCGGCCTGGTCGGCAAGCGGCTAATGATGCACCCGTTCAGCACCGTCGTCGGGCTATTCGACCAGGACCTCCGGAGTTGGGAGGGACCCTGGGGACAGTCAATCCACTCGCTGGAGTTCTACGAAACAGACACGCGGCGCGGGTTTGTCCGGGGTGCGAAGTGGGGCCTGCAACCGAGCGGCGGCCCGGTCTCGATGACGCGGACGTATCCGTTTGGCGACAACCCGATCTGGGGCGAGAACTTTCACGAAAACATCCGCAAGCGGCTTGGCCGTTCTGCGATGTGGGGGATTATCGCCGAGGATCTGCCGGACGAGCGGAATCGGGTCGAACTGCACCCAGAATTGAAGGATGCCGCCGGGGTGCCAGCCGCGAAGATACTCTACCGAGCGGACGAGAACTCGGAGCGGCTCGTCGCCTTCCACCAAGCTCGTGCCGCGGAATCGCTGCGGACTGCCGGGGCGTACGAAGTCATCGTCGCCCCGTTTATTCGAGAGACCGGCTGGCACACGCTGGGCACTGCAAAGATGGGGGATGACCCCCGCACCGCCGTCGTGGACAGCTTTGGACAATCTTACGATCACCCGAACCTTTACATTATCGACGGCAGTGTCTTCCCCACATCAACCGGCATGAATCCGACAGCAACCATCGCGGCGGTGGCGCTGCGGGCATCGGAGCACTTGATCGCCGGGCGTCGGAACCAGGCGGTGGCACGATGAGCGGACAGAAGATGGCCATCGACGATCGAGCAAGGGCAACGTTCGCTGGATTGGCCGATGCGCTGATCCCGGCCGCCGCCGGCATGCCGTCGGCGAGCCAAGCCGGGGCGGCGGGCAGGTGGCTCGACGCGGTGCTCTAGTCTCTGCCAGACCTGGCCGAACCCTTGTTCGCTCTCATGCGGCGGCTTTAGTGAAGCGATCCCCGTGAAGCTGTTGCAGACCTTCAGACGCATGACCCAGCGGCGTTCGGAGTGCTGGCTGAGATCATCCCGAACGCGTACTTCATGAACCCTGACGTGCGTGCGCGCGTGGGATATCCAGGTCAGGTTGGTCTCGAAGTTGACACCACGTGGCCACCCGACTGGCTGGACCTTCTCGAACCGGTCATCGAGCGCGGGCCTATCTACCGTGACCCGGCTGCACATGCAGGGCGCGACATAGCTCGCGGCTGACGCTCGCGGCGAGTTGGCGAGAGGCTGCTGCGGATCACCACGGGTCATCCGCAGCATCTGTGCCTAGGTCACTGACGCCCCAGCTACGCGCTTGGCTGAGGCGCAGGCCGCGCTATCCGGTGCTGGCGACGATCGGTCCAACTGGGATGCCAAGTCTTTCCGTCATCTGGGCCATGCTCCTCGATGACGATCGGGTGCTCATGAACACGCGGCAGGACCGGCAGAAGGCCGCGAACTTGCGGCGCGATCCTCGAGCGAGCCTGTGCTTCGAGGACGGGTACGTCTACGTGACCCTTGAGGGTCGCGTCGCGATGTGCCCGGACCCCGATCTTGCCGACATCAAACAGCTGTGCGCGTACTACCGAGATGACAAGGACTTCTCCGGCCAGCAGGGAGAGCGGGTCAGCCTGCTGCTGTCGATCGAGCGGGTGCTGGTGCACCTTGATCGACTCTGAGATGAGAGGCTGCGGAGGGGCGGGACGCAGGCGACGGAGCAGCCTGCTCCGTCGGCCCCGCTTGGCTGGACGAACACGGCCGTCGAGCCGCGCACTACGACGTCGGCAGTGAGGTGG
>VFSW01007082.1_pt1 | contig 16349 bp, 17 predicted proteins | sample 5358111 | NCBI WGS metagenome assembly VFSW01 (sample SAMN11554181, study PRJNA540505) | mine drainage metagenome | isolation source: sediment from site ElyBrook_90M | place: USA: Ely Copper Mine, Vershire, VT | collected 2017 | reverse complement strand
AGCCTGATTTGCAGTTCTCCCATCTCGCGCACCGGCACGACGAGGAGCGGGTCGGGGCCGTGGCCGAACGGGTCGCCGCCTGGCATCGGCTGGCGACCTCGCCGGCCCGCGAGCGGCGGCTTGCCGTCGTCCTGTCGAGCTATCCCGGCCGTCCGCACCAGATCGCGCATGCGGTGGGGCTCGACGCGCTGGCATCGGTCGAGACGTTGCTGGGCGACCTCGGCGCGGCCGGTTTCGATGTCGAGACCGGACATTCGCTGGGACATGCGCTGGGCGAGGAGGCGTTGACCTTTAGCGTCGCCGAATATCGTGCTGCGCTGGAAAAGCTTCCAATCGTGCTGCAGGAGAATCTCGAAGCTGCCTGGGGCGCGGTCGAGGATGATCCACAGGTCGATGACGGGGTTTTCCGTTTCGCCGCGGTTCGGCGCGGCAAGGCGATCGTTGCGGTGCAGCCCGAGCGTGGCGATGTCGGCAATCGGGACGCGGAGTATCACGATCTTTCGCGCACCCCCCGGCACGCCTATGTCGCGTTCTATCTGTGGCTCGGAGGCCAGGACATTCACGCGCTGATTCACATGGGCGCGCACGGCACGCTTGAATGGCTGCCCGGCAAATCCGTAGGGCTCTCGCAGTCATGCTGGCCCGAGGCGCTGATCGGCGGTTTGCCGGTCATCTATCCCTTCATCGTCAATGATCCCGGCGAAGCGGCGCAAGCCAAGCGGCGCATCGGCGCCGTCACCATCGGCCATTTGCCGCCGCCGCCCAAAGCCGGCGCGCTGCCGCAAAATCTAGCGCGGCTCGAGCAATTGCTCGACGAATATTCGATCGCCGATGGTCTCGATCCGGCGCGGCGTCAGCGTCTGATTGGCGCGATCCGCGACGAAGCGCGGGCCGCGGGCGTGGAAGATGATCTCGGCCTCGCCGCGTCGGCAACTCCAGCCGACGCGATATCGCGGATTGACCGCTTCGTCTGCGACCTGAAGGAGAGCCAGTTCGGCGATGGCCTGCACATCTTCGGGCGCGGCGCGTGCGGAGAAGAGGAGCGGCTGGCGCTGATGGAGGCACTGGCCGGCCGCCGCGTGGCTCCGGGGCCTGCGGGCTCGCCGCATCGCGGACGAAGCGACGTGCTGCCGACCGGACGCAATTTGTTCGCGGTCGATCCCCGCGCGGTGCCAACGCGCGCCGCACACGCACAAGGGATCAAGCTCGCCGAGGAATTGTTGCGGCGGCATCTTCAGGATCACGGCGACTGGCCGAAAGGGCTCGTCGTCGATCTCTGGGGCTCGGCAACGATGCGAACGGCCGGCGAGGAATTCGCGATGGCCTTGCATCTTGCCGGAATCGGACCGCGCTGGGACCAGGCCTCCGGCCGCGTCACCGGATTTGAAATTATTCCGCTAGCGCTCCTCGACCGGCCCCGCATCGACGTGACGCTTCGGGTGTCGGGCCTGTTTCGCGACGTGTTTCCCGGCCTCGCGCAATTGTTCGAGGCCGCCTCCGAGGCGCTGTCGAAGCATGATTGGGAGGGCGAAGAGAACCCTTATCGCCATCGCGCCGCGCGCGTGTACGGCCCGCGGCCCGGCCAATATGGAGTCGGCATGACGCCCATGCTCGATAGCTTCACGCAGGCGGCGCGCGATGCCGCAGGCAAGGCCTGGCTCGCATCTTCTTCATGGTCCTTTGCCACCGATGGCGAGATGAAGCCCGACCGCGACGGGATCGAGATCCGGCTCGCCGGCGCCGATGCCTTCGTGCATGTCCAGGATCTGCCCGAGACCGATCTGTTGCTCGCCGCCGACTATGCGGCCCATGAGGCCGGCGCTGCGGCGGCGGCGGCGAGCCTCGGCTCGGCGATACCTTCGCTCTATCACCTCGACTCGACGCGGCCGGACGCGCCGCGCGCCAGATCATTGACCGAGGAGATTTCCCGCATCGTGCGTTCCCGCGCCGCCAACCCGCAATGGATCGCGGGCATGATGCGACATGGGTTCCGCGGCGCGGCCGAAATCGCAGCGACGCTAGAACACATGGCGGCCTTTGCCCATCTCGCCGACGCCGTGCCGTCACACCTGTTCGATCTCTATTACGATGCGACCTTGGGCGACGGCGATGTCCGCGCGTTCCTGGCGCGCGAGAACCCGGCGGCGTTTTCCGCGATCGAAAACTGCTTTGTGCGCCTGCACGAGGCGTTACTCTGGGTGACGAGGCGCAATTCCATCGCGGTCTCCTTGCGGGAGGCGTCATGAACCGCTTCGATATCAAAGGCTGGTGCCCCGGCGCGCTGCGCCCGATGGCGTCGGGCGACGGCCTTGTGGTTCGCCTTCGACCACGTGACGGCAGGCTCTCTTCGGCGCAAGCCTCCGGTATTGCCGGGCTTTCCCATCGATATGGCAACGGCCTGATCGATCTGACGGGGCGGGCCAATCTGCAAATCCGCGGGGTCGCTGCGGAAAGTCATGAAGCCCTGATCGAAGCGCTTGCGCAGCTCGGGTTGGTCGATGCGGATGTGGAGACCGAATCCCGGCGCAATATCCTGGTCGCACCGTTCTGGAGCGAAGGGGACGACACGCCGTTGCTTGCGGCGGAGCTTGAGCGTGCGCTTGCGGCGACTTCTCTTGGCCTGCCCGAAAAGTTCGGCTTTGCCGTCGATTGCGGCGCCGAGCGCGTGCTTGCGCAAGCGCCGGCCGATATCCGCATCGAGCGCGGCACCGAGGATCGTTTGCTTGTGCGTGCGGACGGCGCGCGCGAGGGTCGCGCGGTTGGCAGGGCCGAAGCGGTCGATGTTGCGCTGGCGCTGGCAAGATGGTTCGTGGTTTCCGGCGGCGTAACGGACGGGCGAGGGCGCATGGCGGCCCATATCGCAAGCGGCGCACCGCTTCCCGATGCAATGGCAGCCAATGCGGAGCCCTTGCCGGCCGATGCGCTGCCGCGCCCAGGCCTCTACCCGGCCGGTGTGCTGGTCGGGCTTGCCTTCGGGCAGATGCGGAGTGAGACGCTCGCCTTCCTTGCGACTCTGGCGCCCGGGCTGCGCATGACACCCTGGCGCATGATATTGGCTGAAGGGTCTTGCGAGATGCCGCGGCACGAAGACCTCGTGACGCGCGCGGACGACCCGCTGCTGCGCGTAGTCGCCTGCACCGGCGCGCCCTCCTGTCCCGAGGCGCATGCGCAGACCCGCGGATTCGCCGCGGCGCTGGCGCCTCATATCGGGGCGGATGAGTGCCTGCACGTCTCCGGCTGCGCCAAGGGCTGCGCCCAGCCCGGACCGTCCACGATCACGCTGGTCGGCACTGCCGATGGCTTCGATCTCGTCCGCCATGGCACCGCGCGGGATCGGCCTGCATTGCAAGGACTGGATCCAGCAAAAATCCTCTCCGATGTCGACGCTCTCATGGGTGCAGGCTGATGCCGCATGTCTTTGAAACCGACGGCGCGGCGATCTACCGGCAGTCGTTTGCCACCATCCGGGGCGAGGCAGACCTCGCGCGCTTCACGTCCGACGAAGAACCGGTGGTCGTGCGTATGATCCATGCCGCGGGCTTGGTCGGTCTCGAACAACACGTCTGCTTCACGCCGGGTATGGCGCCTCTTGCGCGCGCGGCGTTGCAGAACGGTGCGCCGATCCTGTGCGACGCGCGGATGGTCTCGGAAGGCATCACGCGGGCGCGCCTGCCTGCCGGTAACGCCGTGATCTGCACGCTCAACGATCCCGCCGTCGCTACGCTCGCGCAAACGACGGGTAATACGCGTTCGGCTGCGGCGCTGGAACTGTGGCGGCCGCATCTCGACGGCGCCGTCGTCGCTATCGGCAACGCGCCGACCGCGCTGTTCCACCTTCTGAACATGCTGGAGGACGAATCCTGCCCACGGCCGGCGGCGATCATCGGCTGCCCGGTCGGCTTTGTCGGCGCCGCCGAGGCCAAGGCCGCGTTGATGGCAAAGCCACCGGCGCCGGCGCTGACCGTCGAGGGCCGTCTCGGCGGATCCGCGATCACGGTGGCCGCCGTGAACGCGCTCGCGAGCCGGAGTGAATAGTCGTGGGACGCATCATCTGCTGCGGGCTCGGGCCCGGCGATCCGGATCTGATCAGCGTGCGGGCCGACCGCGAGATCCGCGCCGCGCGGCATATCGCCTATTTCCGCAAGAAAGGCCGGCCCGGCCAGGCGCGGCGCATCGTCGACGGGCTGCTGGCGCCGGATGTGCGCGAGTATCCGATGGAATATCCGGTCACGACGGAGCTTCCCTTCGACGGCCCGGAATACGAGCGACTTCTGGCGTGCTTCTACGACGACTGGGCGCAGCGTCTCGTCGAGATCGCGCGCGAGGCCGACGTCATCGTGCTCTGCGAGGGCGATCCCTTCTTCTATGGCTCGTTCATGCACCTCCATGCGCGGTTGGAAGGTCGCGCCGCGATCGAGGTGATTGCGGGCATTCCCGGCATGGCCGGCTGCTGGAATGCAGTCGGGATGCCGATTGCACTGGGCGACGACGTGATGACCGTGCTGATGGGCACGCTTGCGGAAGAAGAACTGACCAGCCGCGCGCGCGGTCGTGATGCGCTCGTGATCATGAAGACCGGGCGCAACTTGCAAAAGGTCCGCCGGGCGCTGGAAAATGCCGGCCGCCTCGATGAAGCCTGGCTGATCGAGCGCGGCACCATGCCCGGCGAACGCGTCGCGCGGCTCAAGGACGTCGGCGCGGCCGAGTGCCCCTATTTTGCGATCGTGCTCGTCCACGGCCAGGGTCGGCAGATGGAGTTCGCCGAATGACGGGGATGCTGACCATCGCCGGGCTCGGTCCCGGCGACACGGCGCTGATCACGCCGGAGGTCGCGGCGGCGCTGGCGGATGCCACCGACGTCGTGGGTTACACGCCCTATGTCGCCCGGATCGCGGCGCGCGAGGGACTGGTGCTGCATGCCTCCGACAACCGTAAGGAATTGCTTCGCGCCGCCGAGGCCATGCGGCTTGCGGCGTCCGGCCGTCGCGTCGTCGTCGTCTCCTCCGGCGATCCCGGCGTGTTCGCGATGGCATCTGCTGTGTTCGAAGCGCTGGAGGCAGCGCCGCAGTGGCAAGGGCTTACCATCCGCGTCTTGCCGGGCGTGACGGCAATGCTGGCCGCCGCGGCGCGTGCCGGCGCGCCGCTCGGCCATGATTTCTGCGCCATCAATCTCTCCGACAATCTGAAGCCCTGGTCCCTGATCGAGAAGCGCTTGCGGCTCGCCGCCGAGGCCGACTTTGCGATCGCGCTTTATAATCCGCGCTCGGCGAGCCGGCCCGAGGGGTTTGCCCGCGCATTGGAGGTGCTGAAACAGGCGGGCTGCGGCGATCGCATCACGATCTTCGCCCATGCAGTCACGATGCCTGAAGAGCGTATCGAGGCACTGCCTCTGCGGGACGCCCGGCCCGACATGGCCGACATGCGGACGCTCGTCATCATCGGCAATTCGGCGACACGACGCTGTGGCCGCTGGATTTACGCCCCGAGGGATGCGTCATGACCAAGGAAGGCCAGTACGTCGTCGATGCTTTCCGTGCTTTGTCGCTCGGGCAATGCGGGCCGCGCGATCATGACCACGGGAAGGCCGAGCTGACGCGCGGCTTCGATCTTGGCGAACGCGCCGGTGCCACCCGCATTGCGGGCGACGATCCATTCAATGCCCCGCGAACGCATGAGATCGAGATCGCCGGCGAGGGCGAAGGGGCCGCGCGAAACGATGACGCTGGCGTCCGGCAACGGCATCGCTCCATCGGGAGCGTCCGCAAATCGCAAAGTGTAGGCGTGCTGCGGTTTTGCGGCGAACGGCGCGAGATGCTGACGACCGATGGCGAGGAATACTTGAGCGCGTTGTTCGGGCAGGGCGGCGGCGGCAGCTGCCACGTCCTCAACCTCGATCCAGTTGTCGCCAGGCGATCGTTGCCACGGAGGGCGCTCCAGGGCGATCAGCGCGGTTTCGGTCATCGCGCAGGCCGCGACCGCGTTGCGGCTTACCTCGACCGCAAACGGATGCGTAGCATCGACCACGTGCGTGATCTGTTGCCGCCGGATGTAGTCGGCCAGGCCGCCGGCGCCGCCGAAGCCGCCAATACGGGTCGGGAGCGATTGCCCCGCCGGTGCCTGGGTGCGGCCGGCGTAGGAATAGATCGCGTCAAGCCCAAGCCGCGCGGCGGCCTCCGCCAGACGATTGGCGTCGCTCGTTCCGCCCAAGATGAGGGCGCGCATCATGATTAAACCTTCGCTCGGTCCTTGGCTCACCATTGTCGGCATCGGAGAAGATGGCCTTGCCGGGCTCTCGGAGGCAAGCCGAAAGGCGCTTGCGGCGGCAGAGACGGTGTTCGGCGGCGAACGTCATCTGGCGCTCGCCGGGATCGGCGATCGCGGCCGCGCCTGGCCGATGCCGTTCGATGTCAGCGGCGTGCTCGCCTGCCGTGGCCGTCCGACGGTGGTGCTCGCTTCGGGCGATCCATTCTGGTACGGCGTCGGCGGCAGTCTCGCGCAGTATTTGCGCGACGGAGAATGGTGCGCGCATCCGGCGCCCTCGATCTTCGCGCTGGTCGCAGCGCGCCTCGGATGGCGGTTGGAGGACGTCATCTGCCGTGGCCTCCACGCGGCTCCGTTCGAGGTCCTGGTGCCGCTGCTCGCGCGTGGTGCGCGCCTCATATGCCTGGTGCGCGACGGCAAGGCGGCGGCCGATCTCGCCAGCTGGTTGACCGTGCGCGGCTGGGGCGCTTCGCACCTGTGGACATGTGTCGCACTCGGCGGTCCGCATGAAAGCATCAAGAGCCATCGCGCCGATAGTTTCACGGCGGATCCGGCCGACAAGCTTGTCACGCTGGCTCTGGAGGCGGAGGGAGCGGGCGGGCTGGCGCGCAGTTGCGGCCTTGCCGACGATCTCTTCGCCCATGACGGCCAGATCACCAAGCGGCCGATGCGTGCGCTGGCGCTGTCGGCGCTGGCACCCAGGGCGGGCGAGCGATTATGGGATATCGGGGCCGGTTCCGGCTCGGTCTCGGTTGAATGGGCGCTATGCCAGGGAACGGCGGTCGCGATCGAACAACACGACGATCGCGCGGCCAATATCCGCGCCAACGCCGCGTCCTTCGGATTGGCGAACAAGATCGATGTCGCCGTGGGGCGCGCGCCGGAAGCGCTGGCCGGACTCGCTCCGCCGCAGGCGGTGTTTTTCGGTGGCGGCCTTGACGACGCGATGTTCGACGCGGTCTGGTCGCTGGTTCCGAAACGAACGCGCCTGGTCGCGCATGCGGTGACGCTGGAAACCGAGGCCCTGTTATCCGAGTTGCAGCGCGGTCACGGCGGAGAATTGATGCGGGTCGAGATCGCCCATGCTGCCCCGCTCGGGGGCTTCAGGTCTTGGGAGGCGGTACGTCCGGTCGTGCAATGGAGCGCGGTGAAATGAAGGTCGCCGGCTTTGGTTTTCAACGACGAGCGACCATCGATTCGCTGCGCGAAGCACTGGTTGCGGCCGGCGGCGCCCGCGGGCTTGATGCGTTGGCGACGGCCAGCGACAAGGCCGATGCGCCCGTGCTGATCTCGCTGGCGCGCGAACTCGGTCTAACCATCAAGGCCATTCCGGCAGAACAACTCGCAGGCATCGAAACGCCAACCCGTTCGGCGCGCATAGAGACAATGCGTGGCGTCGGCTCGCTCGCCGAAGCGGCTGCGCTCGCGGCCGTCGGCTGCCATGCGCGTCTTGTTTCAACGCGGATCGTCTCGCGCGATAAAACCGCGACCGTTGCGATTGCCGAAGGAGATGACCCATGACGGTGCATTTCATCGGCGCCGGCCCCGGCGCGCCCGACTTGCTCACCTTGCGCGGGCGCGACCTCATCGCCGCCTGTTCGGTCTGTCTCTATGCCGGCTCGCTTGTACCGAAGGACATTCTTGCGCATTGCCCGCCGGGCGCGCGAATCGTCAACACCGCGGCCCTTTCGCTTGACGACATCATGGCGGAGATGGTGGCCGCGCATGTCGATAAAAAAGACGTCGCGCGGCTGCATTCCGGCGATCTGTCGATCTGGTCGGCGATGGGCGAGCAGCTCCGTCGGCTGCGCGCGCTGGGCATTCCCTATTCGATTACGCCCGGCGTGCCATCGTTCGCGGCAGCCGCGGCTGCGCTCGAAGCGGAGCTCACGCTTCCCGGCCTTTCGCAATCGGTGGTGTTGACGCGCACCTCGGGCCGGGCCAGCGCGATGCCGGAGGGCGAGACGCTCGCAGCCTTCGCGGCAACCGGCGCGGTGCTTTCGATTCATCTGTCCGTGCATGTGCTTGCCAAGGTGATCGCCGAGCTGTCGCCACATTATGGCGCCGATTGTCCCGTGGCGGTGGTCTGGCGCGCGAGCTGGCCGGATGAAAGGATCGTGCGCGCCACGCTTGGTACGCTCGAAGCATCGCTCGGCGGGGAGCTTGAGCGCACCGCGATCATCCTGGTCGGCCGCACGCTCGACCCCGGCGATTTCGACGAGAGCCGTCTCTATGCCGCCGACTATGACCGTCGCTACCGGCCAATCGGAGCCGCGCCACGATTTCCGGAGGCATCGTGATGGCCCGCGGCCTTGTCATCTCCGCGCCGGCGTCCGGTGCCGGCAAGACGACACTCACCCTGGCGCTGGCGCGTGCCTATCGCGATCGCGGACTTGCGGTGCAGTGTTTCAAGAGCGGACCTGATTATATCGACCCCGCCTTTCACACTGCCGCGACCGGACGTACTTCAGTCAACATCGACAGTTGGGCGATGGGGCGCGACACGATCGAACGGCTTGTCGCCCGGGGGCGGGATGCGGACCTCGTTTTGGCCGAAGGTTCGATGGGCCTGTTCGACGGCGTCGCGACGCCCGGGATTTCCGGCACCGGCGCCAGTGCGGATATCGCGGAGATGATGGGCTGGCCCGTGCTCCTGGTGCTCGATCCCTCGGGGCAGGCGCAGACGGCTGCAGCCGTGGCCGCCGGTCTTCGCGATTTCCGACCCGGTGTGCGGATAGCGGCAGTGGTGCTCAATCGCGTCGCGAGCCCGCGCCATGAAGATCTGGTGCGTCGGGCGATGATGGGCGCCGGGATCACCGTGCTCGGCGCCTTGCCCCGTCATGCGCCGATCGCGATGCCGGAACGGCATCTCGGCCTGGTCCAGGCGGAGGAGCAGGCGCGCCTCGGCGATCTGATCGCGGAAGCGGCCCGCCTGATCGCCGAGCGCATCGATCTCGACGCGCTGTTGCGACTGGCGGAATGCGACTGGTCCGCAAAAGGCGCGTCCTGCGGCGCGGTCGTGAAGCCGCCCGGCCAGCGCATTGCGCTGGCGCGCGATGCCGCCTTTTCCTTCGTCTATCCGCATATGCTCGAAGGCTGGCGTGCCGCCGGCGCCGAGATCATGCCGTTCTCGCCGCTGGCCGATGAGGCGCCGGATGCGAACGCCGACGTCTGCTGGCTGCCCGGCGGCTATCCGGAATTGCATGCTGGCCGGCTTGCGGCCAATCTTCGCTTTCGCCGGGCGCTCGGCGCATTCGCAACGGCGCGGCCGGTACATGGCGAATGTGGGGGCTATATGGTGCTGGGTAACGGTTTGGTGGACGCGCAGGGAACGCGCCACGAGATGGCGGGATTGCTCGGATTGGAAACCAGTTTTGCCAAACGCCGCATGCATCTCGGCTACAGGGTCGCTGATCTTGCCGCTCCGATCCCCGGACACCCCCAGGGATCGCGCCTGCGCGGCCATGAATTTCACTACGCCTCGATCCTTGCGCAGCCCGATGCGCCGCTCGCCACCGTCTGCGACGCAAATGGCGCCGGCGTAGCCGAGACGGGATCGCATCGCGGGCGTGTGACCGGGACATTCTTCCACCTGATCGCGGAGGCGACGTGAGCGGCTTTGTGTCCTTTGTCTCGGCCGGGCCTGGCGATCCCGAACTCCTGACGCTGAAGGCGCACGCGCGCCTGCGTGACGCCGATGTGGTGCTGTACGACGATCTCGCCGCGGGTGCCATTCTTGATCATGCGCGTCCCGGCACAAGCCTCGTTGCGGTGGGTAAACGCGCGGGTCGCCCCTCTGCCAGGCAGGAGCATGTCAGCCGATTGCTGGTCGACTACGCGGCGACGGGGGTGCGCGTGGTGCGCTTGAAGTCGGGCGATGCGGGGATCTTCGGCCGGCTCGAGGAAGAGATCGAGGCACTGCGCAAGGCTGGCCTCGGTTACGAGATCATTCCCGGCGTCACCTCGGCCTGCGCTGCTGCGGCTACCGCCGGCATTCCGCTGACGAGGCGGCACACCTCGCGCCGCGTGCAGCTTATCACCGGCGCCGATGTCGACGGGCAATTGCCGGCGAACCTCAACTTCGCCGCCCTGGCCGACCCGGATTCGACCACCGTGGTCTATATGGGCAAGCGGACCTTTCCCGCGCTGGTCGTGAAGCTGATCGAGCACGGCATGTCTCCCGATACGCCGGCGCTGCTGGCGGAATCGCTCGGACACGCCGACGAGAAGCTCGCGCGCACGACGATCGCCAGGCTCGCAGAACAGCTCGCCCAGGGTGTCGGTCCCGCGACTGCGGTCGTTCTGTTTGGAGCGCTGGCGGGAGACGAGCGATGAGCGCGCCTCTTTTGATCGATGCAAACCACGTGATGCTAACTGCAATGCCAACGCCGGTGGCCATGACGGCACAAGGAGGATAGATCATGCATATCGAACCAGGTCTCGTTGACGGCGCCAAGCTCACGCTGAGTTACGCCACTGCCGCGGCTGCCGGCGGCTATGCCATCAAACTCGCGTCGGAAACAGTGCGCGAGCAGGGGATCGCATCGTTCGCCCTGCGTGCGGCCGCGGCCATGGCGCTTGTCTTCTCGTTCTTTGAACTGCTTCCGCATTTTCGGGTCGGCGTATCCGAACTCCACTTCATCTTCGGCTCGACGCTGTTCCTTCTGTTCGGCGCGGCGCCGGCAGCCTGCGGGCTGGCGCTGGGACTTCTCGCTCAAGGGCTGTTTTTCGAGCCTTCAGATCTGCCGCAATACGGCATGAACGTCACTACCCTGCTGGTGCCCCTGTTTGCGATCCGCGCGCTTGCCGATCGCGTCATTCCCGGCAAGACCGCCTATGTCGATCTGCAGTACCGTCAGACGCTGGTGCTTTCGACGGCGTATCAGTCGGGTATCGTCGCGTGGGTCGCATTCTGGGCGCTCTACGGAGCGGGTTTCGGTGCGCAGAATCTTGCCTCCATCGGCTCGTTCGCGGCCTCCTATGCGCTCATCATCGTGGTCGAGCCGCTGATTGATCTGGCGGTACTTGCGCTTGCGAAGTTGCGGCGGGATTCCATTGCGGGCAGTCTCGTCACCCGCCGCCTGCATTATGCCGCCTAGGATGGAGGAGGGCGGCGCAGCCTGCTGCCGCCCTAAGTTTATCATGCTCACGCTCTCCCTGATTGGCATAGGCTGCGGCGATCCCGAGCAGCTGACGCTTGCGGCGATCCGCGCCATCAACGCGGCCGATCTGGTGCTGATCCCGCGCAAGGAGGCGGATAAATCCGATCTCGCGGAGCTCAGGCGGACGATCTGCGCGAAGGTCCTTGGCGGCGGTCGCCCGCGTCTCGTTGAGTTCGACCTGCCGCAGCGCGACACGCGCCGGGAGGATTATCGCAGCGGCGTTGACGCTTGGCACGACGCGGTTGCGGCGACATGGGCAAGGGAGATCGCCGCCCACCTTGGCAATGATGGGCACGTTGCGTTCCTGATTTGGGGCGATCCATCGCTCTACGATTCGAGCCTGCGCATCGCGCGCAGGCTCGCTTGCGTCACGGAGATCGAGGTAATTCCCGGCATCACATCGATCCAGGCGCTTTGCGCCGCGCATCAGTTGCCGCTGAACGATATCGGCGAGCCGTTTCTCGTCACGACGGGACGTCGGCTGCGCGAAGCCGGCTGGCCATCCGGCGTCGACACGGTGGTGGTCATGCTCGACGGCGGCACCGCGTTCCAGTCGCTTGACCCGACCGGCCTGCAGATATGGTGGGGCGCCTATCTCGGCATGCCGGACCAGATCGTCAAATCCGGACCGCTGGCCAAGGTCGGCGCACAAATCGCCGAGGTCAGGCGCAGCGCGCGGGATCGCCACGGCTGGATCATGGACAGCTATATTCTCAAGCGCGTATCGACGCGATCAACGAGATGAAAGGTCAAACACATGCTTCCTGATTGGGTCAAGGTCGACTGCCCCGCCATCTCGCTTCGCGATCGTGACGCCGCGCTGGTGCGCCAGAGCGAGCTTACGAAACCGGCGGGCGCGCTCGGCAGGTTGGAGACGCTGGCGGTCGAGTTAGCCGCGCTTCAGCACACCGATCGCCCTTCCGCGGACCGGGTGCCGATCACGATCTTCGCCGGCGATCATGGCATAGCCGCGCAGGGCGTTTCCGCCTATCCACAGGAGGTCACGATTGCGATGATGGCGAATTTCGCCGGCGGAGGAGCCGCGATTTCAGTGCTGGCGCGCGAACTGGGCTCGCAGCTCGAGGTCGTCGACGCCGGCACGCTCGCGGAATCTCCGCTGCCCGGCATCGTCACCGACAAGCCGCGCCGGGGCAGCCGGGATTTCAGCCGGGAAGCCGCGCTCGAGGCGGCTGAGGTCGCCTTCGCCTTCGACTGCGGCAAGCGCGCGGTGGCGCGCGCGTCAATTCAGAAGCCCGATCTATTCATCTTCGGCGAAATGGGTATCGGCAACACAACGGCCGCCGCCGCGATCGCGGCGGCGTTGCTTGGGATAAATGCGGAGTTGGTGGCGGGCGGCGGCACCGGTCTCGACGTCGCGGGTCGCGAACGCAAAGCGCAGATCATCGCTGCCGCATTGTCGCATCATGGGTTGGAGAAGGCCGGAGCGCATCCGGAACTCGTCATGTGCGCCGTCGGGGGGTTGGAAATTGCGGCGATCGCGGGCGCCATCATCGCCGCCGCCCAAAGCCGGATTCCGGTACTGGTCGACGGCTTCATCGTTTCGGTCGCGGCACTTTCGGCTGTGCGCCTCAATCCGTCTTGCCGGCCCTACCTGTTGTTCTCGCACCGTTCCGCGGAGCAGGGGCACCGGTTGGTTCTCGATGAGCTCGGTGTTCGTCCACTGCTTGATCTCGATCTCAGGCTAGGGGAAGGATCGGGCGCAGCCCTTGCACTGCCGATCCTGCGGCTTGCATGCGCACTGCATAATCGCATGGCGACGTTCGCGGAGGCGGCGGTGCCCGGCGCTTCCGAGAAGGGCTTGTGACACTAGTGCGGTGAATTTGAAGTTCCTATCAGTATAGCCGCAATCTCATCATAAGCACTAGTGCGTTGGCGGGTTCCGATGGCAGACATTTCATCCGCAAGATCGACGGAGCGACGAATGACAGAGCTGCTCGACACATCGTCCCGGCACTTCGATGCGGCATTCCGGGAGACACTCCGCCACCTCGTGCTCTGGCGCCGGGACGTCCGACGGTTTCGCCGCGATCCGGTCGATCCCGACCTGATTCATTCGCTGATTGAACTTGCCAGCCATGCCCCATCGGTCGGGCATTGCCAGCCTTGGCGGTTCGTGCTCGTCGAATCAGCCGCTCGCCGCGGGGCGGTAAAGGAGAGTTTCGGTCGTGCCAACGCGAAAGCTGTCGAGAGCTATGGCGATCAGGAGCGCGAGCGTTACATCAAGCTCAAGCTTGAGGGGCTCGAAGACGCTCCTGTCCATCTTGCGGTGTTCGCCGACGAGACAACGCGGGCGGGCGCTGGCCTCGGTCGCCAGACCATGCCGGAGACGCTTCGATATTCCGTCGTTGCCGCGGTACAGACCCTTTGGCTTGCGGCGCGCGCCGAGGGGCTGGGAGTTGGTTGGATTTCGATCCTTGAGCCGAAAATCGTTTGTCGAATACTCGACGTACCAGAGGCCTGGACCCTCGTCGCTTACCTCTGTATTGGCCGGCCCGCAGAGCAGCACCTTGATCCCGAACTCGAACGTCATGGTTGGCAGCAGCGTCTGGACGCCGAGCAACTGATATTCAGGCGCTGAAGCGTACCATCGCGCCGGCCTCACTCGTCACGTCCGCTTTGGCCGGAGGATCAGATACTTAGCGCGTTTTTTGAACCCTGGGAATGAGCAGGGCCGATCCGCGCGGCCGCTTCCTCAGGGCGACAGCGCCCGACAAGGCAAAGCCTCAATCCGGACACCAGCGCGCTTTACCCAACCTCAATGTTGTCGGTTTACCACGGTTGCATGATCGCCTCGCTTGCCCGCTTCCAGCTTTGCGCCGTGGCGCTCCTGGCGCTTGTGTTCGGCGCCACGCTCAGCGGTTGCGCCGACATGAGCGAGGGCATGACGTCCGCGTTCGCCGATCCGGCGAAATATGAGCTTTACGACTGCAAGCAACTGGAGCCCGAGCGCAAGAACCTCGCCAACCGCGCCGCCGAGCTGCAGGGTCTGATCGCCAAGGCGCAGACCGGCGTTGCCGGTTCTGTGGTGGGCGAACTCGCCTATCGCAATGAATACATCGCGGTACGCGGGCAAGCGAAGAACGCGGAAGAAGCCTGGCAGCGCAACAAGTGCCATGAGACGCCGCCGGCGGCGGCCAAGCCCGCAACGGCATCGGTCCCGCCGACAAATGACAAGTCAGTGCGTCCGTTGGTGCGGTCCGGCAACGCGATCTACTGAGCAACGACCGCATACGGACGCGCCGTTCGTCTCACGCGCGCCAGTCGTAGATCCAGTTCTGCCGCGCCAGCACGCGCTTGGCGCCGATCCCCTTGATGACGAGGTCGCGCGCGATAGCGAAGGGGCCTGCGAGATGATAGATGCGCCCCGCCAGCCGCGCGGTGCGCTGAACCCGGGCGACGCGCGGCCGGCGCAGGCGTGCGTAGCGCTTCAGCGCGGCGGGGACGGCCGGTCCGCCTTCGTTTTGGGTTTCTCCGAGGCATTTGGCGAGCACGGCGGCGTCCTCGATCGCCATTCCCGCGCCTTGCGCGGCGAAAGGCAGCATGGCGTGGGCGGAGTCCCCCAACAAGGCCGTGGCTCCATCGGTCCATTCGCCGGTATCGGGCAGCGTAAACAGCGCCCACTTCCGCCACCCGTCGACGGCGCCGATCAACATCCTGGGGATGGCATGCCACTGCGCCGAGGCGAACGCGCTTTTGACGTCGTTGGGCTCGCCGGGCGCGCTCCAGCCCGGCCTGTTCCATATCCCCGGCACGACGGCGACGATATTGATCTGGCGCGCGCCCGAAATCGGATAGGCGACGAGGTGCGCGTTCGGCCCCATCCAGAGCTGAACGCGGCGGGAGGTATATTCGCGCGGCAACTGGGTTGCATCGAGCGTCCCGCGCCAGGCGATCAGGCCCGAAAACCGCGGCTGCACTTCCGGAAACAGATGATGGCGGACCGCCGACCAGATTCCGTCCGCGCCGACCAATGCCACCGCCAGTTCCTGTTGGCGCGCCGTGCCGCTGCGCTGGCCCACGGTCAGCCCCTTGACGTGGGTGCCGACGTCCTCGAATTGGCAGCCAAGCCGCAATTCAATGTTGGGACTGTCATTGACCTGGGCCTGCAGCGCTGCCTGCAGATCGGCGCGGTGGAGGACCCAATAGGGTGCGTCGGCCTGAAATTTCGCCTCGCCAAGCGGCAGGCGGGTGATTTCGCCGCCGGTTCGCGCGCTCATCAGGCTGATGGCGTCGGGTGTGACCGCACGGGGGGCAAGCCGCGGCTGCAAGCCGAGATCGATCAGCACGCGGCTCGCATTGGGCGAGAGCTGCAGGCCTGCGCCGACTTCCTCCAGGCGCTCGGTCTTCTCCAGAACAATGATACGAAAACCTTGCCGCGCCAGCGCCAGCGCCGCGGTCAGTCCCCCGATCCCGGCACCAGCAACGATGATAGTGCGTGAAGCCGCCACCGCCCGGTCAGGCGGCCTTGTCTTTCACCACACATTCCGGCGGCCGGGCCTCGCCCGCCTTGAGGTCGGCGGCGTAGCGATAAAGCGTCGAGCAATAGGGGCAGATGATCTCGTTGTCGTTGCCGAGGTCGAGGAAGACATGAGGATGGTCGAAGGGCGGATTGGCGCCCACGCACATGAATTCCTGCGAACCGATTTCTATGACGGAAACACCGGCATCGTTGTGGAAGTGCGGGACGACATGATCGGACATCGAATTCACCTTGGGTAGCGACAGAGGCAGACGCAAACAACGCGACGCCGCACCGTCGAAATGCGGCACAACCATAATGGCGGCTGCAGTTGATTCCTAGTGTCCCGGAACTCCAGGTTCCGAATACCCCGACCGCTGATTTGCTCATACAAATTCGACACAATCTTGTCGTCCCAGAGAAGCCCTTCTTTCGTCGGGGCCGTT
>VFSW01007081.1_pt1 | contig 16358 bp, 14 predicted proteins | sample 5358111 | NCBI WGS metagenome assembly VFSW01 (sample SAMN11554181, study PRJNA540505) | mine drainage metagenome | isolation source: sediment from site ElyBrook_90M | place: USA: Ely Copper Mine, Vershire, VT | collected 2017 | reverse complement strand
GGCTTACCACCGCGTCCGGCGGCGATTTTCCACTCAGGCTCTTCAGCATCGCGGCCACTTCATCGCGCGGCAGGCCCTTGAGCCTCACCTGAGTTGCAAGCCGTCCGCGGAGTAAATCTTCGAGCGTCTTCGCCAGCTCGCCAGTCACATTGAGCTCAGCGTCACGGTAGGTGCCGACCAGCAGCAAGGGCAGATCGGAAAGCCTCTGCATCAGGTGATCGAGCAGCGACAACGTCGAATCGGCGCTCCAGTGAAGGTCCTCGAGGACAAGTAGCAGCGGCTGCTCGCGAGCCACGCGCGCTATGAAGTCGCGGTAAGAGTTGAATAGCTGGCGCCGCGCCTGAGCTGGCGGCAAATCGAGCGGTAGTGGAAGCCCCGGCAAGATGTTCTTAAGTCTGGGCAGTAAGCGCGCCAACTCCGGTCCCTGCTCTCCCAGTGCCGTGCGCAGAGCGTCGGGGGTTGATGCACGATCGATGAAGTTCTCCAGGATTTCCACGAACGGCAGATAGGCGACGGCTTCGTCGCGCTCGGAGCAATGCCCGACAAGCAGCGCCATTCCCTTTGCATCAGCCAGGAGCGCAAGCTCGTGCGCGAGCCGCGTCTTGCCGATGCCGGGTTCGCCGGAAATCAGCAATAGGCGCCCGCGGCCGGAAGCGGCGTCGTCAAGGCCCGCGCGCAGCGTAGCCATTTCCCACTCGCGTCCCACCAATGAGTTCTGCGGCAGCCGGACTTTAGACGGCTCCGATCGCGCCGTGTTCGCCGCGCGCACCGGTACTACGAACCGATAACCCTTGCCGGGGACAGTTGCGACGAAGCGCGGCGACTCAAGGTCGTCGTGCAACGCGTGGCGGATCTTCGACACCGCAGTATTGATAGCGTGGTCGGTATCCAGGAAGACGTTGTTGCCCCACACGCGCTCGAAGATTTCCTCGCGCGTCACGAGCTGCCCGCGCCGGTCGGCAAGCATGAAGAGCACGTCCAGTGGAATGCGCTCCACCTGCACCGGACGGCCCTTGCGGCGGAGCTGGTAGGCACTCCGGTCAAGCTCAAATTCCGCAAAACGGCAGATATCCGAAGGCATCCGAACCCCCGTTGAGACGGGCCAATTCTAGTCCCGTTTGCGCGTTAGGGGCTAGGCTGCGTTTTCTACACAAAAGATGGAGGAAATCTCGATCCGTTCTGCATTGTTGGCGCGCTCGAATCGGCCGAAGATCCGCGTGAGAACGATTCGTCGGGGCCGGACAGGGGAAACGAAAGCGATCGAACGGAGAAAAGTGTCGGGACAAGACCGAATATTGATCCGACGCGTCAAAAGAAACGGAAATTCCGCAACAGTAGCTTCGTCAGGGGGAGCAAGGAGGATTCGATGAAAACCAGGATTTTGGGCATTTTAGGCGGGATCGCGCTGCCGCTCTCAGCGGGTTCGGTTTACGTGTTTTCTGTAGTTATGCTGCTCATGTTTGGTTTTATGTTACCGGGACTGGCAAAGGCTGGCTCGTCTGGTCGGCCGTTAAGTTCACTCGCCGGTACCTATTCATACACGGCTCTTCACGGAAGTTTTGGCTATTGCCTTGAATCACCATCCTTCACCGTTGAGGTAAGCTGCACCAATTCGGAAGCGGTAGCCTTTCCGCTCGCTACCAGTAATGTGGGGCAAGGAACGAGAGATCGGAAGGGACAATCGTGTACTACAATAAGCGAGACCATCTCCGACCTAACCCCGGGCACAGCTGCCACCGACGTCCTCCAAACGTATGAGGTTGCGACAATTACGAGTTATGACCCTACGACTCAGTCGGGTGACCAATCTTTTATCGCCTATTCCAGTGGTAAGTGCGTAGGTGCGAAATTCGAGAGCAGCGGCACGCCCGTCATCGCTGCCACTGGTACTTATCACTTCGTGCTCAGCGCCAACGGGACGCGCCTAGACTGGGAAATTACGTCGCTCACCGACCCTGTGGGGGGGCTTGCCGATTTCGTTGCTTCTGGTACCGACTTACAACAATAGCGGCTGTAGCTGGCAAAGACGCGCCCCTCTCTACCCACTTGAGAGAGGGGCGCGCCCCGATTTGTTCGTTCGCTGCGCTGCCTTTCTTTCCTTGTTGATAGCGCGCTGCGTGATTCTTCGTTCCAGCCTGGCAGCCCGACCTGGGTTTGTCACCCAGTTACGCATGAATAGAATGGGAAAGGATTTATGTACGTCAAAGCGACCGCCTGCGGCCAAGTCGAAGGGCCACGTACATAGATGGCCACCCCGCAGCCCCGGCGGAAACGCCGAGCGCCGCCTGAGCCTCGCGGGAGGTAAAGTGATAGCGGCCGCTGGCGGCTAGGCCGCTGACATATCCTCTGGTGCTTAGACGGCTAGATTCTGAATTCACAAGCGTAAAGCATCAAAATTTGATACTTTACGCTATCGAAATACGGATTCGATGAAAGCCTTTAGAACGACAGAGCTGAAGATGCCCGATATTGTTAGGCTTTTCTGAATACTTACACACAAAGTTACACATTTTCACATTTGATGGAAATAAAGCCAATAAAATAAAGAGCTTTTCGCTATAATCAAACGACTTAAAATCCTCTGGAGCGAAAGCTCCGTGCGGGTTCGAGTCCCGCCCCCGGCACCAATTTTCTCCGACAGACGCGCTCAAGCAGTCGGCGGGTCGCCGGTTTGAGACCGCCCAGCACGTTCTCCTGGATCCGGTACGCAACCGCTCGCCTCAGCAGGTCTCGGCTCAGATGTGGGGGTGCTTCGGTTTCGTAGAGCAACTTCCACCGGGTCCTCAGCTGATTGAGATCGAACGATTCAAGACCGGCGATTTCTGCGGAAAGCTTTTCGCGCTCCTTGTCCGATACATTTCGCATGACTGCCCGCCTCCCCGGCAGGTGGACAGACACATTGCTCTGTGCCCGCGCACAGTCCAGTCGTGAACGGGGATTGTTCTTCCGATTACGACGCCAGCTACGAGAAGGAGAACCAAGGAATACGGCCGTTAACACCTACGAATCCGAGTCATTCTCCCGCAATGTGCTGGGAAAGCCCGGACCCGGACAGCTATACTCAACAGGAGACAGTACGGCTTTCATAAGGTTGCGAACTTGGGCTGCCACTGACATTATCCAAGGCGGCAAACCGTCCGGGAATCACTTCGGAATTCGCCAGTTAAGGCGGTCGGCAAAACGAAGGGAGCGTACCTTGGACCTACAGAAAATCTTGTCAGAATTGAAGGCAGAAAGGGACCGGCTTGTCCGGGCTATCGAAGCTCTGCTCGGAATAGCGTCGTCATCGGTTGCTACGAAGCGCAGTGCGGGCGGCGCGCGAAGGCCTGGTCGGCGTCGGGGCGGAATCACGCCGGAGGGCAGACGGCGCTTGTCGGAAGCCATGAAAAAGCGCTGGGCGGAGCGCAAGAAGAAACGGTCCTAACGGCGCATGGAAAACGATCGGTCTTCAGCCCCACAGTTCGTAGCGTATGGAATCGCGCGATGCCTGCTCTGGCCGAGCGATCGTCCTCGTCAACGGGCATTTTCTACACACTCTCTGATTCTCGCTGGCGTATTCTCCGCTCGCCAGATTGACGATCGCCTTGAAGGTCAAAATCCTTTTGCGCGGAGCGGATAGACGAGGGGGTCTCGACATATGGCGAAATGTGCGGCGTGCGACGGAAACGGCGTGTGCGGCCATTGTGGTGGCAGCGGCAAGGGTAAGACTGCCCTACCGAGCACTTGCTCTCAGTGCCGTGGCAGCGGCGTGTGCCACGTATGTAAAGGAAGCGGAAAGGTTTAGCGCGGAACGGTCGAGCTGGTTGCGGAGGCAATCAGTTCCGCATGTCGGTCGCGATTGTCGGCTTGGCAATGTTGAGCTCGCGGAAGTCATCTCTGAGCGCTGTCGTTGGTCCGTCGAGAGCGCCCATTTTGATCGCAGATGGTCGACCGACTTGGCATGACTGGCCTCAATGTCGAGCGCAAATCTAGCACCCCGATGTGTTTCTCTTTGCGCGGCCCTTTTCTTGTACCGATGTCGGCGCGTTAGCGTCGTCCGCGCTCGGGCGCTGAGGGTTCCACAGCTTGTGAACGAGTCTCTGAGGTCAGATGCCATTTCTGACAGTCGACGGGCGTTCCCCGTCCGCGATCATGTTGGTCGTTCTCGGCGTGACGGCTCTCGGTGTGGTCCTGCGGTCTCTGCGAGGCCGGAGCCAGAGCGTGCCTTTTTTCGCATTCTCAAAGCCCAACATGCTGCCGGCGCCGATACTCATGCCAGAGCCGCCCGGAGGTCCCTTCGAGCAACCGTGGGTGAATCCATCAATTCCTGCGACCAGCCAAATGTGGATACTGCCGCACGACTCGATGGGTCCGCGCGCCGGCGGATTCTATAGACCTATTCGTCGAACGCCAAAAGTGCAGAGCCGCACTCTAGAGATCGCATCGCACGCGGATTCTGGTGCATCCTGCGCCGGCTGGGGTGGAGCTGCCAGCCGCCCGACCGGGCGCGCGCTTGAGCGCGACTAGAAAACCATCTGGTACCGGAAGCGGTATCGCCGGGCCGGTCGCCGGATTTGCCGCCCGCCAGCGGTGGCGCTTGGCGCTCAAATACCTGCCTCCTACGCACCAGAACTCACTCCAGCAGAGTACCTCCGGGGCCATTGGCAACATCATCAGCCGACCAAACCTCTGTCCGCACGACTTGCGACTTGAGCGAGTTCAGAAATCAGACCCGTCAGGCCTCGCGCCGCATGGCCGCCGCCCGACACCACAACGAGATAGCGCGTCTTGACAAACCCGCTGGTTTGGCTTTTTGTTAAGCCGATGAGGCGGATGGCTTGGCGTGTTATCTGGCTGCTTAACTCCAAATCGGTTTCTTTGGAGAGGGTGCGCATACTGCCGCGAGGGGTTACGGGCAGCGTCTCTCTCGCACTGGCGCTTCTAGCCGCCACGTTTTCTTTCGGCTGTCAGGGGAAGGAAGGGTGTCTGCCACCGGACAAACTTTTTCCATCGTCGCAACCGTCGTTACCCCAGACGGGCGTGTCTCAGAAGCTGACCGAGCAGGTCTTCATCGACGGTTCACTTTCCATGGAGGGATTTGTAACTCCCAAAGCAGTAACCGCATACCAGCAGTTTATCCAGGATCTCCAGACCAGCTTTGTCGCCGCTTGGCCCGAGTCGGACGTAAAGTTCTACAAGTTCGGCGAGATCGTCAAACCGGTTCCGCCCGAACGGGGATATACCGAGGTTAACAGCCCGGGATTCTACAGAGACCCCGAGGTATACAAGAAAACGCACGTCGAGAAGGTCTTCGCAGCGATCGAACCAAACGCGTTAGCTGTCATCGTAACAGACCTGTTCCAGACCAACGCCGATGTGGCGGAATTGGTAAAGAGTTTGAGCCACAGGGCGTTGGAGTCTGGCTCCACCGTAGAAGTGATCGCGATGCGCAGCGAATTCGCGGGAACGATTTACGATTGGGGCCAGCGTAGCCTGAAGTTTCGTTATCAGACTCGGGCGGAGCAAAAGTCAGGCTGGCGCCCGTTCTATGCTTTAATCGTGGGCCGACAACCCGATGTGACTAGATACCTCGCCACCCTCAAGCGGTCTTCTTCGCCCGTCGGAACGGGAGCCAAGGTGCTTGTTCTGTCGCGGGACATCGTATCTGAACCTATCGGATGGCAGAACGCCAGGATCGTAGATCTCGAACACGCGGTGATGACAACCAGCTTGCTGCGAGGTGAATCGACCAACTCGGCCGGTACTTTCCTGCTGCGAAATTACAAAGATGCAACTATCGACGCTATTCTCCCGTACGGGGTGATCGAATACGCTCCGGCCCTCGACTTGCCTGCGGCGGTACTGACGGTGAGCGCCAAGCGCTGTCGTGCGACAGATACGGAATCGTCGCAGGCCGCACCAACAACCGGAGCGGCCGCCGGAAGTGTCGGTGATGAGCGCCTCGTTACTTCCATCAGAGTATCCCCTTTGGCAGCTGTTTCAGAAGACTCCAAGCTAAGCGGTGGAGTTGATCCGGGAGAGCAGAAACATATTACCGACTGGCTGAAGAAGAACCCAGGTCAGAAAGCCGCGCTTCTTCAGGTTGCGCTGGACGAAAACCCCTTGGGTGCGCCCGGCACCTATGCGTTCAAACTGGAATATCGGCTCGGTCAAGGCGGTTATGCGCTCCCGAGTTGGTGTAAGGAATGGAGCGCCGCCCCGGAAGCCGCGCCCGACGGCAGTAAAACCTTTAATCTCGACACGTTTCTAAGCGGTTTGCAGGAGGCACTCGTCTCACTTCATCCACCCGTGATTGGCCAAATTTACCTCTATTTCGATAAGCCGAACTGAAGAGGTCTTCAAAGTGGCTAACTATTACGTCAAAAACACGCTCATCGCGCTTACGGGTGTTGGTGTTGGGTTGGGTCTCACTCTGGCGCTTATCAATTTTGTGGAAGGTTCCTGGATAGAAAGTGTTGTTAACCCAACCAATGGTGGCACCGTGCAAGACTGGATGAGCCAGTTTCAGGATCTCGCACGCTGGTCCGTCTACGCGACCGGAGGGTTCGCCGCGCTGTGGCACATCTACGCGCTGATAGCAGACGGCAGGACTGGTGACCAGCGACTGCTCTGGATAGTGTGCGGAATAGTTAGTATTCTCTGTGCTCCCGGGTTCCTCTGGTGGAGTCTTCAGCCTGCGGAAAGCGGCCTCTGGCTGGCCTACCTGCTGGGCGTGGTTAATTGCGCGCTTACGTTTTGGCTCGGAACGGCGTTGTTCACGGCCCCTACGCATAAATACGCTCCTTGGGGCGCATTATTAATCAGGCATTGGTGAGCGCGAGGTAGCTTACGGTGAGCAACCATGTGGTAGCAATCGGTGGATCTGGCGCCAGATGTGCCGAAGCGTTCGTTTACCTTTGCGCCGCCGGTCTCGGCCCCCAGAACCGGCACGTCGAACTGCTTTTCGTTGATCCGGATCAAGCGAATTTTAATCTGGAGCGGGCGAAAAGGGTCGCAGACTTGTTTGCCTCAGTGCAGGGCAACGACCGCGCGCTCACCTCAACGACGCTTTCTACCAAGACCTGGTCACCTTTGCAGAATCAGAATGAGACGTTTGCCGATGCGCTCAGCTACTCGGCGCTCCAAGGAGCAGCCGGTCATTTACTCGACCTGCTGACGACGCCCGAAGAGCGTGACGTCGCGCTGAACATTGGCTTCCGTGCGAGACCTTCAATCGGATCGGCGATCTTCACCCTCGCGGCGCAGGCTCCCGCAGGCCAAGGAGAGGACGCGGCGGCAGCCGAAGCGAACCCATGGGCCCAGATCAGAGCGTCAGTTGCGCAAGGTGGAGGCGAAGTGAGAGTCTTCGCGATGGGCTCGACTTTCGGAGGGACGGGTGCGGCCGGTCTGCCCACGGTCCCAAAATTGATCCGGCCTCCAAACCACGGTGGTAACAACCTGACGACCGGCTGCGCTCTCCTGCTGCCTTACTTCGGGTTTCCTCAACCGGCCAATCAACAACAAGCTCCTCACGCCGAACCGGCTGCGTATCTTGCCAACGCATACAGCGCACTCAAGTATTATGCACGGGAAAGAGGTCTCTACGATCGTCTTTATGTCCTTGGCTGTGATGCCATGCCCCAACAGCACAATTTCAGCCTCGGCGGCGCAAGTCAGGACAATCGGGGAGACATTGTCGAGATGCTCGCTGCGTTGGCCACCTGCCATTTTTTGCGGGATCCTCAACCGGCAGCCGGCCAGCCCGTGTGTTTCGTATCCCGCCAGAACGACAACGCTTTTGAGTGGACGGATCTGAACTGGACAGAAGACCAAGTTCACCTCAACACGCAGGTCTCCCTGGGTGCCTTTACACGGACCTGCCTAACCTACCTCACCAGGTTCTATCCTGTGCTGCGCCGAATTCGTGACGGTGACAGTGATGGAGCATTGCAGCGTGTACCATGGTACGTGGAGCTGAAGCGCCGCGGTTTCAATCCAAATGCGGAGAGTACTCGGGTCCAGCTCGACGCCTACTTTTCGCTTTGTCTTAACTACTTGCGCTGGCTTGCCGACCTTCAGCACCTGGGAGCAGAAGCAGCCGGGGGCCTGAAGGTCGAGTTGGTTGCCCCTGCCTGGCTCTCGCGCCTACTTCCGTGCCTCCCTAGTCGCGAAAATCCTGGCGACGCTCCTGAAAACGAACTAACAAATTTGGGGAGACGATGGTTGGCTGTCGAGTCGCTTGATCTTCCGGAGGACTCGTTTCCCGTGATAATGCTGGAGGGTCGTCAGAACGCGCGCTCACTCCGCAACGTCTGGATCAAGATGTGCGACCAGAGGCAACGGGGTCGTGGTTCGCTTTTCACCGCGCTGTCTCAGGCCTGCACATAACGACCGAGGAAAGGATACCTCTCATGCGCGGTATGCTGCCCAAGCTTCAAGAAAACAATCAATGGTTCGGCCAGAATTATGACCCTGCGAGGGGATGGGCGAGCGATAACCGCAGACCGCTCAGCGATCTTGGTAGTTTAGCCAGCGCACTTGAACAACCCCGAGGGCAGAACTCTCCGGTGAGCGTGGATGCGGTTCCAAGCATTTTCGGCCGAATCCTGCTGTTTGAAGAGGCGCTCGTTGATGAGAATCATCCGCTTCATAAGCGGGCCGACGGTGCGTTTCGCGGGTTTCTCGCCTTCCTCGCGTTTCGAGGAGTAAGGAACTGGCACCTGGTTCCGACCGATGTTGATCTTCCAGCACTGGCCAATCACCAGCCCGGCAACCACGTATTGCAAATGCTGCAAGAGCTGAGTCCCGGAAACCTGTCGCCTTTCGTTATTTTCGTCCGGGTCTTTCAGCCGGGTCAACAGCAAGACAATGTACATCAGGCAGTCGGATTACGCTCGCCTCGCACCATCGTGTTTCCCGGCGAGGGCGCGCATCTCAACCGAGCCCTTGCGGACGTGCCTTGGTGGAACCCGGACATGTATTGCTTCGTTCCGCCGGGTCGGGACGACGCTCAGAGTCAAGCGCTACGCAGATGGGTGCTGAACCTGTGGGGGCGATTAACCGCTTACCTCAGGACCCAAGACGGCCTAGCTAATCCGCAACGCGACTCCTTGTCAAAGATCGGCACCCGCCTACAAAGATTCGCGGAGGCTCTCGACTTTCAGGGACACGCCCCGCAAGCGCAGGCTGCGAACTTGAATGACGTTTACGCGGCACTTGAGCCAATTCATATAGAAACGATTCCAGGCCATGACGAGGCGACCTCGCTTTTCTTACTGACGCCACATAACGCACGAGCGAAAACTAAACTCATAGTCATCGACCAACAATTCGAACAACAGGTTCCTGATCCAAACGCTGCTAGCGTTTTGGGCGCCTACACGCTCGCCGACCTGCTTCACGACTGGCGGGCTGGTGTGTTGGGGAAAGATACTCATAGATTAAGTAACTACGAACTTGGTAGCGACCGGGAATGGCGTAGGGGAGAGGATCTCTTGCTATCCTCTGTTTCATATGTAGCTCAGAGCGATGCGTTTCCGGGTGCAATTACTGTTGCGGGAGCGAACCTGTCTCATGATCGCAGTTATCTTCTGCCGATTAGAAGTGAATTGCTGCGATACCTTACTCCGGAATGGATTCGCGACAATTCCGAATTCAGTTTTTTGGGCAGTCAGTTAACATTTAGTTTGAAGCTTCCCCTTGGCCCGGACCCGGATAGTCGGCCCCTGTGGATCAGCCGGACCTACTCCGCAAGTCAGCAGACCAAAGTGACGCCGCCGATTTTGGAAATATGGCCAAACTTTCAGCATCCGCTGTGGAGCGTTTATTTTAGTTACTGGGATCGGAATTATGACGCCAACGTCTTTAAGGCCGCACCTTTCCCCGAAGGTGACGACTCTGCCACTGAACTAAATGCTAATGGTCAGAACGAGCTTGAGGTGCGGCGGCTCGCGGCCCCACCCGAATTCTATGTTTGTCGCAGCCAAAAGGGCAACTTGGAGCTTGGTGTTTTGATCCCACGCCTTGACCCTCCGGCGCAGGTGGGCAATTCGTCTTGTGAAATCGGTGTTGATCTTGGGACGGTTAATACTCATGTGTTCATTAAGTTCGGCGATGAAAATCCGAGGCCTCTAGAGCTTAACGAAGCGACGCACCCGATAACCGCACAGAATGTCCCGATCAGATTGCACAGCCTTTACGGGTTTTTCATTCCACCAGAGCCGAGCGCTGACGCGGGTGTAGATGAACATGCTCCCTTCCTTACGGCTTTGCGCTTGCGCCCGTTGGCCGCGAACCAGCAGCAGACTGTAGACATTGCTGCCGTGTTAAAAGGGCACGTGTTTTTCTCCCGGCAGCAGCACAACGCCGCCGGCCTCGACCAACTAAGCGTGGTCACCGATCTGAAATGGCATGCAACACAGGAGATTTATCTAAAGGCGTACCTGACCCAAGCATTGCTTCACGCCATCGCGTTCGCCTTTTGTAAAGGCGCTAGCGTGTACAAGATCCGTTATTCGGTACCGACTGCGTTTCCGGCGGCACAATTGGGAGTCGTTATAGGAGCAATGAGCACGGCAACGAATGCCGTCAAGAATCTACTTCCACAGATCAAAAACAACATCACGTTAGCAGACTTCGTCACCCCAGTAACTGAATCCGACGCGGCAGCGCGCTACTTCGCAGCGGCCCCGCCTGGGCCCCAGCAGGCGCTGCTCAACCAAGGTGCGGTCATCGTCGATATCGGAGGCGGGACCTCTGACATATCTGTCTGGAGGCAAGGCCAGCCGGCATGGCAGACCTCGCTGAAGCTTGCCGGACGGGAGATTTTTCAGGAACCCTTATACCGCCTTCGCGATAGTCTACGGCCTTTACTACTCGATCCAGTAGTCCAGGAGTACTTCCCGCACGGTCCAAGAAGCTATTTTGGCACGAACAACGAGAGTGAGTTTGCCAAGAAGCTCAACGCAGTGATCCGAGAACGTGGAGAGGCTCTGCTTTCACGGTTCAACCTCAATGCGGACAACCGCGAAATTCGCCGCCTGAAAACGGCAATGGCGGTCGGTTTAGGTGGACTCTTTTACTATATAGGTATTGTTTTGCGATTCCTGGCCGAAAGGCCAGAAGGCCCTGTCGTTGTTGTCGATGAGATTCGCAGCATCCATATCGGCGGCAACGGTAGCCAGCTCGTTTATTGGATCACGCCGGGCGGGCGCGAAGGCTATCAGGAAAGCGGGGTTGTAGCCCAGTTCTTGACTCGCATGCTTGTCGCTGGCAGTCAGAAGGCAAATGGCGCGCCTCCGCTCGACATGGGGAAAGGCTTTGGTTTCCAGGTTCGACTAACGACACAGCCAAAGGCCGAGGTAGCATACGGACTGTTGGTGCCCGACCAAGCGGCTACGGCTGCCGCCGACAATGAGCTGGCGGCGAAGGCGAACGCAGGCCCGGATTTCTTTAACGAAGTCGTGGCTGGTGAGCCTTTCTCCGTCGGTGGCGCGGGACATTCACCGACCCAGATGTTAACAACGAACCTTCTGGGGGAAGAAATAGCCGTCACGGCTCTTCCCGAACTGACGCATTTTATCGAAAGTTATAAGCGAGATTCTGTCGTCAGCGGTCTAGGCCATCTCTATGACAGCGTGCCTGCGGGAATTGCTCCGCAAGTGGTGAGCCAAGTGAACGACTGGCTCACAAGCCAACGCAGGACTCCCCAAGTGAGTCGGGAACTCACGCCCTTATTTATCGTAGGTCTTCGGAGACTGCTTGCTCATCTCGTGGTGTGACTACCGGAGTTACGGACACATGCCGGCCCAAACGACAATACTTGCGGGTTGCTTGGTGGTTGGCTCACTGCTTCTAATTGTTATCTCGTGGTTCCTGTTTCAACTGAATAGCAAAATCAGCCATTTGCTCGCCGCTACGGCTGAGTGGCGAAACTCCTTGACGAAAGTTGTCGTGACGCAGCCCATCGTGGTTGTTCGCCAAGCTGCGCGCCAGTCTCGGGGGCTAGTCAACAAGGGAGTATTGGAAGGAGATTCGGCGCGCGGCGACAGTCAGGGCGCTACAACCGCGGCTAAAAGCGAGTGCGTCACTGACGCAGGCGGTGGCGCGGCTCCCGGTGCGCCATTTTCCGCGGACGTTCCGAAGGAACCTGAGAACACACCACCGCCTCCCTTGAAAGCCGAGGACGTGATCGTTCAGGCCTACAACGCTGGCGGAGCCAAACTGACTCAGCTGGCGCTGTCGTTTGGAGTGCTGAATGCGCGCGACACTTTCACGGACAGAACCGTAGCGCCACGCTTCGGACTGCTTAGCAACGGAAACTACTGGTTACTGAAAGATGAAGGAGGCGTCGGGTTCGTTGTTCCGAAGCTAGGGATCGTGTTTCAAAGCAGCCATCACGATACCGAGGCAATGGGCACGGTGTTCAAATGCGAAGGTTACCAACCGGGTTACATTTATCGCCGAATCACCTTAAGGAAGCCCGCTCGGTTTGCCAATCAAGGTGATTTATGGGAGTTGCAGGATCCGGGAGCCATTGAGCTAGGTCAGCCCGAACGCGCACGGTCCTGAAGCCAATAGCTAACAAAGGAGCCTGTTCAGCTCGGCTCGTCGAGCGAAGTGCTCTTGGCATCAAGCGAAAGGCTTCGGACGGTGACTCTCACGGCTGTCCGGCCGAGGCTAGACGTGTATAAGAAACGCTCTGTAACACCGGACGCGGCGATGCCTTGGCATAATTAAGCAGCGTGAAAATCTGCGCACAGTGCGGAAGGCAGAAACGTTATCGCGATGACTTGATCAGTTGTCCGATTCATAACGTACTGCTGTGGTGGTTGCCGTCGCGTGCGCGTGCCACACGAGAACTGGCATCACCCATCGAAGAAAGGCCTGTCAGTGCTAGTCCGGCACCGAACCCGAGGTTGCCGACCGTGGGAGATATCAACGCCCGCGTAAACTCTCCGCCGGATGGCAGCTCGAGACACGTGAATTTCCTGCCCCTGTATGTTGGTTTGGCGGTGACGGTGAGCGCGGGCTTGGTGATGGCGTTTTTTTGGTTCTCGCCCTATGCCTGGAGCCGAAAGCTGCGGGGCCTCGAAATGAGAATTGAATCGCTCGAAGCTTCGAATCGCAGGTATGCTTCGCAGTTGGAAGGGCGAGGCCAGGACCTTGCGGCCATTCGTGATCGGATGGAACTATCAGAACGGGATGCTGGACGGCTCCGCGCGGAAAATAGAGATATCGCCGCGCGCCTGAGCCAAGCTATGAAGAGCTCGCAGGAACTGCGCTCGAAACTCGCAGCTTCCGAAGACACAATGAGAGAAAGTAACCAAAGCCTCAGCCAGATGCAGCCGCAAGCAAGGCATGTGCAGGCTGAAAATGACAAGCAGAGAAACGAGATCAACAACCTTCGGGAACAGAACCGTCAGTTGGAGGCCGACACTGCTCTTCTTAGACAACTGCAACATGCAATGCCGCAGATGGAGGACCTCCTAAGCCGCAGCCTTTCGAAGTATCTCCAAATGCAGCGGCTTCCGTATGTAAATGCTGTAGTGACGCTGGACGAAAGGCAAGGCCTCACCATCGCGCTGCACGGGACAGTTAAGACCCCATCTGGGAAGGAGGATGCCGCCGATAAGGCACGAAGTTTTTTTTATGAGCAGCGGCTTCCAGTCATCAACGAAATCCAGATTGACCCAGGTCTGTGACTCGCGTTGAAGATTGCGTAGTCGCCGAGGCAAACCGAACGAGGCCATCACAATAGCTGTGTAGACGAGATCAAGCGGTGTTGACAGCGCGACGCTTCGGCGATCGTGCTTGCCATAAAGGTCTTGTCTTGTCTGTGGCTTCTCGAAACTTGATCCAGGCGTATCGGTTGAAGGTTCGATGGCCCGGAGCTAGCCCGCGGGTGTCCGAGGGCTTCCAGTAAAGTCTCAGGTCCCGTCGACCCGGTACACCGGCGTCGGTATCGCATGCATCCGGACTTTTGAGTAACGGCAAGACCCGCTCGTCTACAAAATGCGCAGACTCTCCTTAGCTCAATTCATTTGCTTGCACTAGATACTTTTCGTAGATCAGGTCCAGCCGAGCCCTCGCGTCCTCGAAGCGTCCTTCTTCTCCGAGTGCGTCCTTTAGCCTTTCCAGTTGTGCGGCATGAAGACGTGCGACTCTTCGTACGAAATTCCGTTGAGCGTATCCGCTGTTTTCCAGATTGAGCTCAAGCAGTCGGAGATTTTGCCGTTTGATCTCAGTGGCAGTTAGTGCAGCGTCACGCTCTTTCAAGACCATCTCTCTAATAGATCCGGACCTGTATATGTGATCAAACACCCGACCACTTTCAGCAGCCACTTCACGAACAGCAATTCGAATCTGCGCATCGACCCCCAAGACCACGTCGGTCACGGCACGCCTGACAGCTATTTGGTCTTTTAGAAGCGAGATGGCCTCTCTTACGGTCGTAACCCGCGCCAGCGGGCGGGCCTGTGCTTCGTGCAGGTCAATGCCAAGAATCCGCTTCGCGGCGGTCGAGATCGCGGTCGCCGCAAGACCTACGATGCGTTCGGAAACCGGTTGGTATTCGCCGGGTCCACCCATTCAGTTCTGCCGTCCCTCTGTATCTCTGACGCCACTAATGCTTCGGAATGGTTTCGAAGTTCAAGAAACAGCGCCTCCAACGACAGTTCAGTCGCGGTGCGTGAAGGGGTATCCGAGAATAACCAACTCTTTATTCGCTTCCACCATGTCACTGCAAAGCACCTGAATCGCTAGGATAAAAATATTGGCGAAGCTCGTCCAACGACCCGAGGTAATCGCTGAGCGAGACACCAGGTACGTAAAACACTCTTATCGTATGGACGCATCCAGCTGCCTTCGCCGAGCTAATCTGGCTGTCGAAGTTGTCGATTAGAGCGTCGAAATCGTATTTCCTCGATCCGACCTGAAAAGATTCCGGTCCGGTGATTACCACGTCGAAAAGAAACCCTTTCGTGAGCCTCTTCTCTTTGCAGCTCGGTAGTTGACGAGACCGAAGAGCGCTCGTTTTTTGAGCTTCCGCTTCAAGCAATGCCAAGCGGGCTTGAAGCCTGCGGTTTTCCTTGGTGAGAGCCTCAATCTGCCGACTGAGCGACTCTAGGTTTGGCATTGATGTGGCCGAAGGTGTGCTCTGTGACTTGCCTGTTGAGCTGACGTCAGATCGTGGACCGGCGGCTGCGATAATGAAAATGAGAATAGCGACGAAGAGACCTAGCTCGGCCTCCGTAAAGCCGATCACGCTGTACTTGTCGCTCATTCCGCTCTGAGCTCCCGGACCCGGTTACTCAGCAGGTTGATTAAATCACCGATTATTTCATCGATTGCCTTGACTTCCGCGGCGAGGCGCTTCAAGTCGCCGACTACGTGTGACACCTCGGCGCTCGACTCAGCAATCTGCTCGGCCAATTTCGTGTTAGCGTCTCGAACCGACTGGGAGCCGGACACGTGGCTGGCGGCGGCCTGTCGCAATCCTTCGGCGTGAGCAGCGAAGCCGGAAAGACTATTTCCAATTGCCAATTGCGCAGCTGCTGCCTGGTTTTCTAGATCGCTCCTGGCCGCCGCCAATACCCTGCGGTTCTCCTCAAACTCTCGGGCGTAGGTTTGAGTCAGGGCCGTAACCGTGGCCTCGATGCTCGAGGCGGCGTTAGAGACTCGGCCACTGACCGCGGCAATATCCTCCAGCAACCCGTCAATCCGCTTCGGATAGTTCCGCTGAATCTTCGCCAGCACCGAGGTCCCTTCTTTAAGGGCAGCGACGTATTCTCCAAATACCTTCTCTTCGCCCGACAAAAGCTCTTCGCGGGTCTTTACAAACTCTGTGACGAGCCCGACGAAGCGAGCCTGGGCATCGCGGAACTTTGCGGCATCGGTTCGAAGACCATCTGCAATCGACTGATATTCTCGATCGAAGTAGGCGTCCGACGAGTCCCACGACAACAACAGTTGCCGAAAGAAAATTCCAAAGACTGTGGGAAGAATCGCCGCGCCAACCCTAGGGACGACAGTGCTCGTGCCTTGTGCCACGAGGCCACCGTTCAAGATCTCCATTAGGCCGAGCAGCGTAAGGATAAATCCCAGAAAATACGGTGAGTCCTTTACAGTCGTGTTCAGCGTCAGAAAAAATTTCTTCTGGCAATAAAATAGCGTTGAGCCATACAAAATAACCGGGAGTGACGGCGACAGCGGCTCCCCGATGTTCTCGAAAATAAGAAACGCGCTAGTCAGAAGTGCGACCGCGAACAGACTGAATGCCTGCCTAGCGGTCAGGTGAGAAAAAAAGGCTTGGAGTCTGGAGAGCACAAACCAACCTAGGAGCTAGGATGTCAACGGCACCCAAAAATAATCAGCCCCGA
>VFSW01007080.1_pt1 | contig 16360 bp, 14 predicted proteins | sample 5358111 | NCBI WGS metagenome assembly VFSW01 (sample SAMN11554181, study PRJNA540505) | mine drainage metagenome | isolation source: sediment from site ElyBrook_90M | place: USA: Ely Copper Mine, Vershire, VT | collected 2017 | reverse complement strand
GGGCTGGGAGGAGCGCATCGCGGAAGTCCTCTCCGTCGATTCCATGTGCCCCGCCGTGGGCCAGGGGGCTCTCGCCATCGAAACCCGCTCCGGCAGTGGTGACGCCGAGCGCATTTGCCGCCAACTGGATCACGCGGAAACCCGCCTGGCCGTGCTCGCCGAGCGTGCGCTGTTGGGCGCCCTTGGCGGGGGCTGTCAAGTTCCGATTGGCGCCTACGGGCGCATCGAAGATGGCAAACTGTTGCTGATGGCGGTGGTCTGCAGCCCGGACGGGAAGCGCCTCATTCGACGCAACGCCTCGGGCGCGCTGGCGGAAGCCGAATCGTTGGGACAACGCCTTGGACAGGAGTTGCTCGAGGCGGGCGCGGATGACATTCTGGAGTCCGTCTATGGCGGAGCCTGAGCTGCCTCTCGCCGGCACGCGCGTGGTCGTCACACGGCCGCGGCAGCAGGCCGCCGACCTGATCCTGCAACTGGAGTCCCTGGGCGCCGAGGTCATCGAATTCCCCACCATCGAGATTCGGCCTTCCGAAGACTACCGCCCGCTCGATGCCGCCATCGCCGTGCTGGCCTCCTACGACTGGCTCATTTTCACGAGCGCCAACGGCGTACGCTTTTTCATGGAACGTGCCGGGAGTTGCAGGGTCGATCTCCAATCCTACGGCGGGCGTGTATGCGCCATCGGCCCCGCCACGCGCAAGGCGATCGAGAAACTCGGCCGGGCCGTGGACCTGATGCCTGAGGAATACGTAGCCGAGAGTCTGGTGGAAGCCTACGCCGGCTACGATCTGGCGGGCAAGCGGATTCTGCTGCCGCGGGCGGCGGTGGCGAGGGATCTGGTTCCCGCCGAACTGGCCAGGCGCGGCGCCCACGTCGATGTCGTCGAGGCCTACCGCACGGTAGTCCCCAGAGACCTGTCCGCACGGACCCGCGAAGTGTTCTTCGGAGGGCATTCCCCGGATTGGATCACATTCACCAGCTCGTCCACCGTGACGAACTTCGTGCAGGCGGCCGGCGCCGCGGCGCTCGACGGGGTTCGCCTTGCGTCGATCGGCCCGGTGACCTCGGCCACCGCCCGCCGCCACGGCCTTACGGTGACGGTGGAGGCCACGCCCTACACCACCGACGGTCTGGTGACGGCGCTGGTCGAGGCGCAGGGGCGGTAGGGGAGGGCTTCGATATGCGAACCACCCTGGAACTCGACGACGATATTCTCCAGGTTGCTCGGCAACTCGCCGCCCAGCGCGGCATGAGCATGGGGCAGGTCATTTCGGAACTGGTGCGCCAGGCGCTTGCGCCCAAGGCCGCGCCCAGAGTGCGCAACGGAGTCCCGCTCTTCGTACCCAAAGCCGGAGCGAAGCAGCCCCATATGGCGCTGGTCAACAAGCTGCGGGACAAAACATGAAGCCGGCGTTGCTGGACGTCAACGTGCTCGCCGCACTGTTCGATCCGGCCCACCCGAACCAACCTAAGTGTGGATGCGACAGCGGCCGAGGTGGTTTCTCGACTGCGCTGACGAAATTTTCCTTCTGGATGGAACCCTCTTCCGGCCGGACAAGATCACCGGGCACCAGAAGATCACCGACGTTTATCTGCTTGGCTTGGCCGTCCGTCGCGGCGCCCGGCTGGCCACCTTCGACCGGTCGATCCCGCTGAAAGCCGTGATCGGAGCCACCGGCGATTCCCTGGAGTTGCTCGGCGGTTATGTGAGCTGACCCCCCAGCCTTAGAAGCTCCCCCCGCAACCGCGCGTGCGTCTGCGTCAGCCGCACGTACAGCGACTCGTCGGGCCCCATTTTCGCCCGAATGATTTCGACCAGCGCCGCTTTGTCCGCCGCCGGCCAGCCTTCGAGGTCCGGGATCAGGGCGAAGGCCATTGCCAGATTCACAAACTCACCGTGCGGTCCCGCCTTGATCCCCAGGGCCTGCGAAACCCGGGCCACCGCCTCCTCCTGCCCGAGTCTCTGCGCCGCCAGCCCGATGTTGCGCACGGCAAAGCGGGCCCAATCCCCCCGCGGCGCTCCGTCCATCTCAAAGAGCAGCGGCCCCACAGCCAGCCGCCGCAGAATCGCCGCGGGCGTCCGGTAGCCGGACTTCTTCAACATGCTGCACTCCTCCGGCCCCAGCCACCGGACCACCTCCGGCAGCACCGGCCGGAAGCCCAGCTTGCGATAGAACCAGAACGCGCCGGACTCGATAGCCTCCTCGTTGTCCAATCCGATCTGGTAAGGATCGATCGAGAAGCACGTGGTTCCGAGCACCTGGTGGAACAGGCGCAGCACCCGAGCGAAGATCCAGGCCGTCTCTCCTTCGCGGAATGTGTAGTAGAGGTTGAAGCCCACTTCCATGCGGTCGCACAGCGACAGCGTCTCGAAGTACCCGATGGGGACGCCGTTCTTCAGCATCATGGCCGCATGATACGCGCGCAGCGGCAGCCGCTCGCCGGCCGGCACACCGCACAGGAACACCTCGACACCCCGGCCCGCTTGGGCTCTTAGCACGGTGCGGGGATCCCCGAACGTGAACCCGTGCAGCTCCCTCTGGCGCGCCGCCGATGCCGCCAGAGCCATATTTAGGAAAGCCTGCCCACCTTCTTCGCTCAGACGCTCGCAGGCAAGCGGCTCCGCGGCCAGTTCATGATCGAGCGAGATCTCCGTGCGCCGGATCAGCGGACCGTCATGGTAGAACGGCTTGCCGGCGGGACCGCGCATCGTGGTCCGCGACGCGCCCGATCGCCCCAGATCCCAGCGCACCGGCAGCTCCAGCGAGGCGTACAGATCGGCCTTGTCCTTCGGCGCCAGCGGCAACAGTTCCAATCGCGCCAGCAGACAACCGAGCGCGTTATCGAGCCCGCCCGCCGCCGCGCGCAGCCACTCCACGTAAGGCACGTGCGCCTCGACCATGGTGTCTTCTTCGACCAGCGGGAACAGCCGGCGCCACGCGCCCGCCACGCGGCCCGTCAACTCGTAACGGTCCCAGTCGATCGCCAACCGGCCCGGCTCCATCCCGGCCAGCCGCCGCACCACCTCGTAGCAGAAGACGGCGGAGAAGGCCGTCCCGACGACGCCCGAGACCTCGGGTTCCTCGAAGGCGTCTGGATCCCCCCCAGCTACGCGCGTATGGAAAGAAGCGAGTAACTTCTCCGACTCCCGCAGCAAGGCCGGGCTTTGCGGATAGGCCCGACAGTAGAGCAGGGCCTCATGAAAACGGATCAGCGCAGTGGCGTCCCGAAAGCGGCGCCGCCCGAGCGCGGCCAGCATCCCAGAGAGACGAGCCGCGCTTCCGGGCTCGAAAGTGCGCTTCCGCTGATCCAATTCGTCCAGAAGCCGGTCAAGAGAGTTAGTTTGTGGCATGACCATCAATTCCTAGGCGCGGCGAACTCCGCGAGTAGCTTATTGAACCGGTCGGCTTCATCGACGAACAGCGCATGGCCGGCGTTCTCGAACATTTCGATGCGGGCCGCGGGCATCTTCTCCCGCAACATCTCGACCTGTGAGTTCATGGCAGGCGTGGCCACGTAGAGCAGCGGCTTGTCGATCTTGGCCAGCGCCGGCCGCAAGTCCTTCCCGATGACGTAGGCGTTCAAAAGCAGCAAGACCGCGCTGTTCGTGGGAACCCGCAGCGCCGCAGCCGTAATCTTTTTCAGATACGCGTCGCTCTGCGGCGTCTTATACATGTCGCGGACGAACTGGGTGGTCGACTCGATCCGCTTCGTCTGAACCTCTTCCATCCAGGACTTGTACGTGGCGACGGTTGCCAAAGAGACTTCCCGGCCCACCACTCCATCCACCAGCACGATTCCCCGCAGCCCCGCCGTCCCAAACTGGTCCACGTAGGCCATCACTTCGGTGGCCCCCAGAGACCATCCCACCAGCACGGCCGGCGCCAGCTTCAACTTGTCGATTACTTCCCGGATGTCCTGCGCCCGGCGGTTTGGATAGAGGCCGTCGGCCGTGCGGCCGGACTTGCCTTGCGCGCGCGGGTCGATGGCCACCACGCGAAAGCTTTTCGAGAGCGCCCGGATCTGCGGTTCCCAGATCTCGGCCGGCATCGCCCAACCCGGCTGAAACACAATGGACGGCCCCTTTCCCGCCGTGAGATAGTGCAGCCGGACCCCGTCGCTGGTCCTGATGTAGCCCTCCTTCCAGGGCGCTGCCACCAATGGAGCAGCCAGGAGCGCAAGAAGAACAACCGCCACTCTGAGCACGCTGGCATTCTATCACTCGCCGCGGGCCGCCTTGGCGGGTATGCTGTAGACGGTCGGCGCACATGAACCCTTGACCTGCAGGCCTCGGGCATGGGAATGGAGGCGTTGCTCCAGGAGTACCCCCAACTCGAGCGCGACGACATCCTGGCCGCCATCGCGTATAAGGGGGCTTGACGGCAATCCGCTTGTTTGTAGCGCACGCACTCATGCGTGCAGCGTCGAGACCCATCTCGACGCAAAGTTGCGGCCCCATTGCCGGCACGGCAGGCTGAAGCCTACCCTACGTTTCGCGCTTGGCCTTAGCCCTCAGCGCGGCCTCTCGCCGCGCCGCCAGGCACGGCTCGAAGCGCTTCCGGAGAGCGGCTACGAGTTCGGGGCCTGCCACCTCCGGGGAGCCGGCGTGAAACGGCGGAGCGGGATCGTATTCCATCTGAAGCTGAATCCGCTTGGCCTCCGGCTCGCCGCGCAGCATGGCAGCGAGCGTTAAGGCGAAATCGATGCCAGCGGTCACGCCGCCGCCGGTAACGCGATTGCGGTCCACCACGACGCGCTCTGCGACGGGGATCGCGCCCAGGAGCGCCAGCAGGTCGCGCGACATCCAATGGCAGGCGGCTCTGTACCCCCGCAGCAGCCCCGCGGCCGCGAGCCCGAGCGATCCCGTGCAGGCCGAGGTAACGTAGCGCGCCATGGCGCCCTGCTGCGCCAGAAACTCGAGCACCGCCCCATCCTCCATCAGCGCCGCCACGCCGGCGCCGCCTGGAACGAAGAGCACATCGAGCGCGGGGCATTCGGCCAGGGTCATGGTCGGTTGCAGCAACAGGCCGCCATCGCTCTTTACAGGCTCCATGGTCTTCGAAAGCAGATGAACGCGAACGTTGGACATCCGCGAAAACACCTCGAAGGGTCCGGTCAAATCCAGTTGGGTCAGAAACGGGTACAGCAACATGCCAATCTGCAGCGGCGGATCGGAAGAGATGGGAGGAGTCATGGCGTCAGGCCCGACATTCTATCACTCGCGTCGAGCCTCGCACTTACGCCTGAAGAACACCCGCTGCCAATAGGGCGCCGGACAGCCGGTCACAATTCCGCGCCTCATTTTTTTCCGTGGATTTTCAGGCGGATACAGACAATCATGGCCACCCACGCGGAGGCTGCCGCTTGGCCACCCCTACTATCAAGACGGGGAGCCATCCGCATGGGATTGAATCCGAAACTGACTAGTTTTGCGGCAACCACGCAAGCCGACGCCGTTGCCGCCCTTCTCGACAACGGCTGGCTGCGTCTCTACAGCGGCGCGCAGCCATCTACCGCCGATGAAGCGGTCTCCGGCCAGGTGGTGCTGGCGGAACTGCGCTTCGGCAACCAGGCATTCGGATCGGCCTCCGACGGAGTGGCCGCGGCCAACGCCATCAGCGGGGATTCTGCCGCAAACACGGCAGGTACGGCCACCTGGTTCCGCTGCTTCATGTCGGACGGTACCACGCCGGTCTTTGACGGCTCGGTGGGCACGTCGAATTCAAACGTGGTGTTGAATAGTGCCGAAATCTCCGCGGGCGCTCAGGTGGACGTGACCAGCTTCACCTTCACGGCGCAGAAAGGTTGAACCCGTGGCACTCTATGAATCGGCCGTCGTGGGCGGGCCCCAATGACGGATTTCTTCACCGGTACCGGAGAGACCGCACTGCCGGTTTCGCGCCTGACCGGGATGGGCCGCGTCCCGCGCGTCGAGAAGATCCACAAGCTGCAGCCCAACCGCACGATTCAGTTGCGCGGGTTTGACGACCTGGGCGCTTCGGCGGCGCTGCATTCCGCGACGGAGGACTCCTTCAAGGTCAGCGGCGTCTTTCGAGATCCCGCCGACTTCGCCGTGCTGATCCTCTACGACGCCGACAACTTCTATGAACATCCGCGCCTCAAGTATCTCCCCAACTTCGATTTCTCCGGACTGAATCTCACTTTCGACGTCCACTACTCCGGGCTGATGCCGCTCGATTCTCCGAAGTACCCTACCATCGACTGGCCCTATCTCGACGTCGTCCGTCCGGACGGAACCACCGCCAAAATCCAACTTTTCTCTCAGGCCGAGCAGACCGGCGGCACGTACACCTGCGCCGAGGCCAGCTTCGTCATCGAAGACAATTCGCTCCAGCCCTACGACCGCCTCACGCTCTGGTACCAGAACTTCGCCTTCGACTACATCGTTCCGAACCAGCCCGAGGCACTGCCCACGGCCGCCGATGTGGCCTCGGCGCTTGCGGCTCAGATCAACGCTGTGGACTGGGAAGCTCTCGGGGTGTTGCTGCCGCTGCACGCGGAGACGGACGGCGCCACGCTGCGCATCCTCGCCGCGCGGCCGGGTGAAGACGGCAACATGATCCGCATGTACGCCGTCGCAAAGAACGACCGCCTGCGGACCACCGAGGCCGTGGCCGTCTTCCAGGGCGGCAGCTCCGACGCCACCTGGCGCGTCACGCTCGACTTCAGCTCGCTCGGCATCCCGCAGATACGCCAGATGTGGCTCACCTTCGCCCCTGCCCTGGCCAACGGCGCCGCCATGCCGGACACCGAGTGGGAAGCCGTCTTCACCAATTGGAGTCTCGGCGGCCCGGAGGAGTCTCGCATACTTCTAGTGGCCGGCCCCGAGAGCGTGCGCGTCGAGGCGAACGACTCCTGGTGTACCTACCAGGGCAGCTGGGGCGAGGAATCGGGCTTCTACTCGGGAGGATTCGCGCGACGTGCTTCGACACTTTTCGACAGTGTGACCGTTTTCTATGCGTGCCCGTCGGCGCACGACCTGTACATCGGCACGTCGCTATATTCCGATCGTGGCGTGGCCGGTGTGAGCCTGGATGCGGATGCGGAAACCGAACTCGACTGCCACCTCGACGCCGAGCCGGCCGTGGTCACCCGCAGAAAAGTGCGGCTGGCGGTCCCCGCGGGAGAGCACACCGTTACCGTACGGCTCCTGAGAGGGGGGCCCTTCTACTTCGATTTCCTCGAGGCCGCGGTTCCTACCGACATTCCGGATCCCCTGCCGGTGATTGCGAACGTCTCGCCTGCCTTGGACTACAGCACCGACCACACCTACAAACTGCCACCCGCGCGCATCCTCTGGATGTTCGACCAGCTCGGCTATGCCGGTCCCATGAACGAGTACATCGGCGTGTTCTGGTGGAATCAGCGCAAACGCGTGGACGCGGTGATCCCGTCAGTGTCGGTCACGTTCGAAGGTCAGTTCCTGCCCGACGACCAGGCTTTCGTCAGCATCGGAGGCCAGACCTGTGGCAAGACCGTTTTCCCGAATGAAGACGCGGCCCTCATCGCCCGGCACTTCGCCTACTTCATCAATGAGACCTACGTTGGCGTCTGGGCCGCGGTGGAGGACTGCCTACTCACCATCACCGTCCGATCCCCTCGCCCGGCCTATTCCTACCCGTTTCAGGCCTGGAAGGAGAGCGGCGGCGGATCCACCGGCACTGTCGTATGGACCGGAAGCCTCCAGGACGGCGATCCCGGGCGTTGGATGGTAGATCCGTTGCAGTCGCCGGCGCTCAACCGGGGCGCGCGCGAATGGCACCGGGACTTCTTCGATCAGTGTTGCTTGCGGGGCAGGGAAGTCACCGTGGCGGCGTCCATGGAACTGGTCAATCCTCCCGCGGGTTTCGGCGCACGCTTCGCCGATGTGGAGGTTGTCGAAACATCCGTGGGCTTCGGCAGTTTTATTTCGACGCACTGCGCGTTCTCGATCCCCATGCTCCAGTTCCAGAAGGGGCTCTACAAGGATCTGGCCGGCCTCATGCGGGACGCGGGCCTGGTTCCCAGTCTCCAGTTCGGCGAGTTCTGCTGGTGGTACTTCACGAGCTTTAGTCTGGACAACCTCGGCGGAGGAATGGGCTACTACGATGATGAGACGGAAGCCGCTGCCCTGACGGCGCTCGGGCGTCCCCTGCACGTGTTCACTTCTCCCGAGGACGACCCGCAAACGAACAGTGCGGCCGATGCCACATTCCTGCGGAGCCGGCTTCGGGATTATGTCGCCGCGCTGTCGGCGCACATTCGCGACGCATATCCCGCCGCGAAGTTGGAGGTGCTGTTCCCGTTTGACGTGAACTATCCTACGCCTGCCGGGGTGCATCTGATCGGCGGGCGCTTGAACCGTTTCGTAAACCTTCCCGCCGAGTGGGAGGACAAGGCCATGAGCGGCCTCGATCGCATAAAGATCGAAGCCTTGGATTTCGGAGCGTGGTCGCGCGATCTCGAGTTGTCCCGCGCCGCGGTGCTCTTTGGGGTAAGCCTGAACTGGCCCAAGGACTCCCTGCGCCACCTGCTGCCGGTTTTTCAGCCCGGCTATGCCTGGCGCAAAGAATGCCAGACGGCTCTGGGAGAGGGGGTGGCGGCGGTCACTCTCTGGGCCTTCGACCACGTTTGCCTGTTCGGGATCGACCCCGATCCCGCGCCCGGCCGCGCATCCTCCAGGCGCTTCTAGCCTGCTTTTGCGGTATTGGAGCTACGGTTGCTCTTTGGACCCGCCCACCGGCGTTGGAGCCATACCTGCCGCTACGTCGTTTTCCTGCTCCTCTTGCCAGAATCCGACGCCCGGAACCAGCACGCTCTTCACCGCTACTTCCCGGGTGTTGGGTTGCTTCAGCAGACCCATCCGACCGACTGCCCAGAGGATGTCGCCCACCGGTTGGATGCGGTTCACGTAAATGCTGCCCTTGACTGGAATATTGCGCCAGGTTTCGCCGCCGTCCTCGCTCACCAGAAGATCGCTCTCGGCTGCAATCCAGCCTCGACCTTGGCGGTCGAATCTTATCGACGTGAGCCAGTTGGCGACGGGACTCTTCAGGGCCTTCCACGTCAGGCCTCCATCCTGGGTTCGCAGGATACGCCCTTGGAAACCAACAATCCAGCCGTTGTCCTTGTCGCGGAAGTAGACGGAGCTGAGGGTCCAGAAGTCCGTGGGTAAATCAACCAGCTTCCAGTTCTGGCCGCCGTCGGTCGTGCGGACCAGCGTCCCGACCCCGCCCACAGCCCATCCCTGCTCCGCGTCGGCGGAGTAGATGCGATCCACGGGTTGCGTAGTGTCCGATTTCTGGTTGACCCAGGTCTTCCCGCCGTCCTCGGAGTGCAGGATGACTCCGTCGTAGCCGGCGATCCACCCCTTGTCTCCAACGAACTGAATCGAGAGCAGATTCCGATCCGTCGACGAAGCCACCTTGTGCCAACTAGACCCGCCGTCCTCGGTCGCCATCAGGATTCCGCCGTCCCCTGCCACGAAGCCCTTTTGGTCGGTGACGAAACCGACCGTCCGGAAAATGAGGCCCGTAGGCAACGGTTTGGACTGCCAGTTTGCTCCCTGGTCCGTGCTGACTTGCAGACTGCCTTCCTGACAGAGCAGCCATAGCCCATGCTCCGATGCAGCCGAGCCGCTGACCCAACAGGACTTGTTCGAATCCGCCGCAGCCGCCGAAATCGCTCCCAGAACTACAATCAGAATCCCACTCAGTATCCTGTGCATTACGCGCCTCTCAGTCTAGTGCGCTGGCCGACTCCTTAGATAATGATGCTCAAAATTTACATTAGGTTTCAGGTCGCAGGCACTTTCGCTCACCGGATGTGATCTTTTGCCTCGGGCGCGGCTATTTCAGCACCCTGCCGGAGGCGCTCTCGAACGCAGCGGGCACGAGCCGGAGGGAACCCAGCAGCCCGGAGGGCAGCGGCTGCAGGTTCTTCATGTCCTGCTGTTCAAAACGTGTGCCGTAGCGAAGATTCAGCAAGCGGTAGTCGGGTAGCGACCGGCCCGCCATGTAGTTGATGGCCAAATTGCCGGCGGCCACTTCAATCCTGTTCGCGCCGGCCTTCAGCAATCCGGTCACCTCGACCGCGAAGGGTGGGCACCAGACCGCGCCGGCGCGCTTGCCGTTGACATAGAGCAGCGCGGCATCGCGGACCGGCGCCTCGAGCAGTGCCTGAGGCCGGGCCGCCGAGCCCGCCGGAGGCAGCGGCCGGGCTTCCCCGAAATCCAACCACAAGCGCAGGCCGGGCCGTAACAGGGCGCCGGGCACGCTGATCTCCTTCTCGTAGCGGGCCACACCGGAAAAGTAGCGCGTGTCCTCGTCTTCCGTCCAGGAGCGCAACGCGGGCATCTCAACGGGCTTTCCGCCCTCGCCGAAAGTAACCCGCCAGGCGCCGCCGATGTCGAGTGGGGCGGGAAGCGAATCGCCAGTGAGAGCAGCCGGCGCGGAGGCCAGCTTACGCTTCGTGAAAACGAGAAATCGCGATCCGTAGGCCGCAAGGTCGGTGGCAACCACGGTCACGCCGGGCTGCCGATCCACGATTTCAGCGGCGCTCACGAGACCCGTCAGCGGGTCCCACCACTCGGCCTGCATCCCTTCCACGCGCACGGCGGCTCTCCCGCGTACGGCGAGATTGCCGGTGTTCGCCAGGAAGTAGATCTCCGCGCCAGGCGCCGTGCGATGTACGAAGCCCACCTCGGGCGAGGCAGGCGACAGCGAGACGGAGGGCCGCAGACGGGAAGCCAGCGCGGCGCCAAGAGAGTTCTCGCCTGTGACCAGGCGGCCTGGAGCGTCCGGCGCCTCGAACAAACGCCGCACAAGCTCGCGTGCCTCCGTGCGCTCCGCATCCGTGGTTTGCAGGCCCGGCACCCGCGCCGGAAGACGGCGTGTCGCGATCAGTATCCCACCCTGGCGGGCGAACCGATCGAGCGTTCGCAGCGTGCGGAGGGGCATTCTCTCGATGCCGGGAAGCACGATGGCGCGGTAGCGGGTGGATCCGAACACGAGTTCGGCGCCTTCGACGCGCCCGGACTGCAATAGGAGGTTGTCGTCGAGAAAATCGAAATTGTAACCGTTTTCCAGTATCTGGGGAGTCACCTGCGCACCCAACAGGCGCCCAATGTTTCCGCTCAGTTCTGTGCGGCCGTTCTGAAACTGAGCATAGGCGTCGCTGGTGGGAAGATAGAGCGCAACGTCGTTCGATGGCGTGCCCTCGCGCAGCAAGTAGCTGACCCTTTGCAGGTAGCGGGAGACGTCGGGCATCACGATCCACCACGGGTTCTTGTCGTTGAGCGCGGCGGCCGCGTAGAATCGCCATCCCGGATAGTCGACGCCCTCGGCGGTGTAGGGCCATCCATGCCCGATCAACTGGTTGATCCCCTGCAGGAAGTGCCGGTCCGCCTCCACCTTCATGTCCAGGGGGGTGGCGCGGAAGGACGGAGAATGCAGCCAGGTCCACGTCTCCGACGATGTTACCGGCCGGCCGAGCAGATGCGACGCCGACGACGCCCAGCGCGAGGTGCTGAACGCCTTCCACTGCGCGCCCTCTCCCTCGGGTAGATCGGCGAAGGTGTAACTCGCGAGAGCCGCCGGCGGCGTCCCGTATCCCTGAATCCGGAACCGCGTGCCGTGCTTAGCGGCCCATTCCCGCATGGGCCGGGCAAAGCCCTCTTCGTAAAGCTCGGTGAGCGTTCGGCCCCAATCGTAGCGGATGTCCGGCGTGTCCGGGCCGGCGTCGGCGACCAGCGCGGGTAAGTGCGGGATGAGATCGTAGCCGCGCCTCTTTTGGAACTCGGCGGGCAAGCCGGAGGTCCAATCCGATTCGTACACTTCCAGGCTGTCGGAGAAGACGGCGTAGGGAGGTTGGGCGCCAAAGGCCAGCATCAGCCGGTCTCCCACGCTCTCCTGGTAGTGCTCCACCGCGTCCCGGTCATAGTGATTGAGCACGAAGCCCTCGGCTCCCACCGCCGGCCGCTTCACTTGCATACCGGTCCGGCTGGAGATAAAGAATAGGACCTCGGCGGGCAACGCCAGATCCGCCGGCAGCCAGAGCGCACCCTGGCGCCGGTCTTTCACTTCGCGCAGTGCCTTGGCGTCAAGGGCGGCGCCGGTGGCGGGCGCCGCGAACGCCGCCCGGCCCTCCTCTCCGCTCTCCAGATCCGGAAGGGGCACTCGCCGGGTTGGGCCGCCCGCGCGCACCCGAACGGACCGAAGCCTGCCGGCCGCCCGATCCACCGGGATCTGGGGGCCGCCGTAGGGCCATCCGCTTCCAACAGTGAGATCCATGCGCAGACCCAGTTCCCGCGCCTTCCGAGACGTGAACCGAAGCGCGCCGAGGAAGTCATCCGACAAGAAGGGCAAATTCCGCAGGCCGGTCGTAGCGTTGTCCAGAGTCAGTGGATAGGTGGGCTGAACCTCGAAGCCACCGATGCCACCCTCCTTCATGAGCCGCATCTCCCGCTCCAACTGCGGCTCGGTGACAGCCGGTCCGAACCACCACCACCGCACCATGATGCGCGCATCCTCAGGCGGCTGTTCAAAGCTGCGCTGCAAGCGTTCCACGCTCCGGCTCAGGTCGTCCGCCGGAAAGAGTAACGCAGCGAGAAAAAAAAGAAGAACGAAAGCTCCGCGATTGGCCACCGTTGCCTCCCAGCCGGAATCTTCAATCTGGGAATCCCATTTCGGGAGCCCAATGGCTGGCAGTATAACGCTCTTCGATGACGAAGGCCTGTTCATCGGCGACGGCTCCTACCTCTTCGTCCCCAACAATGACCACTAAGAGGGCTCGGACCTGCTGTGGTTGGCCGAGCACAACCACCCGGTCCCTCCCGACAAGGTGGATCTACGGGACAAGCGTTACCGGCAGCATCGCTGCTACAAGCTGTTCAGCCTGATCCATATCAACCGGCAACCGGACTTCTTCTTTGTCGTGGCGGCGAGGGCCGTCTCCGGCCGACGCCAGGAGTGCCCCATCCTTTATGAGTTGATCGACGCGCTGGGGCTGACCCGGCTGCGCGACTTCACTGGGGAGCACTCGGTGGCACCGGCGCCGCCCCGACCGGCCGAGATCCGTTCCACCTACGACCTGCCATCGACGAGCGGCGCCGGCAGTACAAGTGCTTCTGGGATCTGACCCGGATGCACTCCCGCGCTTTCTCCGTGGTCGTCAATCAGGTGCTGTTCGTACTTCTCGCCTACACTCTCGTCCAGGCGCACTTGGTCTTGCGCCGGCGCCAGGAGCTGAATCGGAGCGTTTGGGAGCGCGCCTGGCAACTGCTGTCGCCGACGCTGGAAGTGGTGGCCGCGTACTATCGCCAGCGGTTCTGTCCACGCACATTCTCGATTAGTTTTGCCGGGGAAGTGACGTATAATCTCGGCAGCGAGGAAGACTGCAGTGTATATTGCGGATCCGGATCGATTGGCTCAATCGGAACGCGGGTTTCTTCTGTCGCGGCTCTTACCGGTGATGGCAGCCGGGTGGGTCTTCGCGCAGCCCCCGCTGCCGAACGGTTTGCAACTGCTCCGGTTCGATGTGCGAGCCCCCGAGCCAGCCGGCGGGCGACATGCGTAACGCGATCAGGCGGCAATTCAATAATATGGGTTTGCGGCAAGGGAAGATATTTGCGACCGGCGCGGAGGTGCAGTCTCAGTTCCCGACGCGGAAATATTCGCAGACCTCCCGGCGAAACACCATCGTGGGGACCGGCCGAGGCACGGCCATGAACCTGCCGGGTTGGACGCGGTCCGGGCTGGTTTTCAAGGTCCCGCAGACCATTCAGGAGCCGGTCCTGGTAGGGGTAACCCATCAAGGCGGCAACCGCTACGAGTACGCGGGGATACGGTTGTATTAGGAGGCACGACTATGTGGCAGATTTCGAGTGACATGTTTACGCCCGCGCTTCCGGTGGCCGAGAAGATTTTGCGGCCCATCGTGGTTTACCTATTCCTGGTGGTCTTGCTGCGGATCTTCGGCAAACGCGAATTGGCTCAACTGAACCCGTTCGACCTGGTGGTGCTTCTGTCGCTGTCGAACACCGTGCAGAACGCCATCATCGGCAACGATGACTCGGTGACGGGAGGGCTGATTGGCGCCTTTTCGCTGCTGGCGATGAACTACGTGGTGGTGCGATTTTTCTTTCGTCACCGGCGGTTGGACCAGATTATAGAAGGGACGCCGACGGTTCTCATCGAGCACGGCAGGGTGCGGCGGCAGGCCTTAGCCAAGGAGTTGCTGACAGAAACGGAATTGTTGACCGTGCTGCACCGGCAGGGCTTCTCTGGGCTGGCGGAGGTGGAGCGATGCGTGCTCGAGCCGGGCGGTTCCTTTTCTGTTAAAGGGAAGCAGCCGCTACCGGAAGAACGTCGCTACACGGATTTGCTGGCGCGGCTGGACCAGATCAGTCTCCAGGTGCAGGCGCTGCCTCAGAGGCCCCAGTAGTGATTTCGACGCGGCCCTGGCTCAGCCCGATGACAGCCGCCTGAAGCCCTTCTGGGTGGACCACCGCTCAGCCAAGGACTCGCCCGCGGACGTCTCCTTCCTGCTCGAAGCGCCTGCCGGGAAAGATGGTTTTGTACGGATACAGAACGGGCACTGAGCGAAAGGCAACGGCCAGCGTATCCGGTTCTGGGGAGTCCACTTGACCGATTGGAGCCGCGGGTCGGTCGAACTGCCGCCGAAGGAAGACGCGCCGATGGACGCCTCGGGCGCAGAGGCCCTGCTCGGTTACTAGCGGCAACACGTTCAATTGCGTGTTACCGGAGAGGTGAGGGGACCGGCTCCCCGGCGTGGTTGTTATACACTTTGGGATTATGGCCCAACCACTGCTGACGATTTTCGCCGAGATGTATGCCAAGCCCGGCAAAGAGGACGTGCTGCGCGAGGGGCTCCTCGGGTTGATCGGGCCCACGAAGAAGGAGGCCGGCTACGTGCAGTACGACTTGCATGTGGACAACGACGACCCCAAGCATTTCCTGTTCTATGAGAACTGGACATCGAGGGCTCACCTTGATGCGCACCTTGCCGCGCCGCATCTTCAGGCGTTTTTGGCGCGGCAGGAAGAGTTGCTGGCAGCGCCGGTCCGGCTTGTGTTCGCCACGCGCAAGACGTAGGAAAACGAGGAGACGACAATGCGTAGACTGCTCTGGCTGGTTTTTTTGCTCGTGCCGGCGGCTTTTGCGGCGCCGGTACACGTATGGGAAAAGCAAGAACTGACCTTCACGTGCAGCGGGTCGTACGCGAACCCGTACACGGAAGTGGTTGTGTGGGTGGATCTCACCGGGCCCAATTTCCGGAAGCGGGTGTACGGCTTCTGGGACGGTGAGAAGACTTTTCGGGTGCGCGTGCTGGCGACCGAGGCCGGAGAGTGGAGCTGGCGCAGCGGATCCGCGCCGGTGGATGCGGGCCTCGGCGGAAAGACCGGCTCCTTTACCGCGATTCCCTGGACGGAGCAGGAGAAACTGCAGAACCCGTTGCGGCGCGGATTCCTGCGCGCCACCCCCAACCAACACGCTTTGGAACAGGCCGACGGCACGCCCTTCTTCGTGACCGGCGACACTTGGTATGCGGTTGGCACAAACCGGTTCCGCTGGTACGACGACAATCAGGAACGTCCGATGGGCCCCACTGCTGGGTTCAAAGACTACGTTCGCTACCGCAAAGCGCAAGGCTACAACTGGGTCAACGTGATCGCGGCGTTCCCGAACTGGATCACGGATGGAAAGCCCTGGAACGTGGTGATGAACGATCCCGAGAGGACCACGATCCGTTCGGCCTGGCTGGAGTTCGGCGCCAACAGCGCCAAGAACATGGATAACGAAGGGGGCCGGCCGTTCGTCTTTCCAGGCAAAGTACCCGGCTACGAGGACATGTATCCGGACGTGGACCGCATCAACCCCGCTTACTTCCATTACGTGGACCGGAAGATCGACTACCTCAACGAACAGGGATTCGTGCCGTTCATCGAGGTATCGCGGAGGGACGCCAGTCTGGTCTGGAAGAAGTATTACGCCTGGCCCGACTCCTACGCGCGGTTCATGCAGTACATCTTCTCCCGCTACCAGGCCAACAATACGGTCCTGAGTCCCGTTCACCTGGACATCATCGCCGAGTCGGTCAGCCCGGAGGATTACATCGACGCCATTCGCGTGGTCTTCCGGAAATTCGGGACGCCGCCGTTCGGCACCCTGCTCTCGACCAACGCCAACCCCTCCACCCTGGAGAATTGGGGAGATGACTCTTTCGTCACCCTGCACCATACCGGCAACATGCGCGAGCACGACAATTACTGGTACTTGACGGAGATCTTCAACCTTGTCAAGCCACGGCCGGCGCTGAACGGCGAGCCATACTATTCGGG
>VFSW01007079.1_pt1 | contig 16362 bp, 15 predicted proteins | sample 5358111 | NCBI WGS metagenome assembly VFSW01 (sample SAMN11554181, study PRJNA540505) | mine drainage metagenome | isolation source: sediment from site ElyBrook_90M | place: USA: Ely Copper Mine, Vershire, VT | collected 2017 | reverse complement strand
GTAAAAGAGCCAGAGTCTGGGGGGGGAGGCGTCATTGCGCAGCGCAGAATGGGCAAGCCGGCGCTTCGGCACAAGCCGTGCTGCGCGCCCGGCAACATTGCGCCCCGCACAACTCTGCCGGGGCGACCGCCTGACGGCCCGGGCCGGGGCGACCGCCTGGCCGCCGGGGCCGGGGCGACCGCCTGGCCGCCGGGGCCGGCACCAACGCCTGGAGCACTATCCGATCAGGGGGAATCATCTGATCGGATAAAGTTGCCCGGCAAAACACTAAGTAGGAGCGGTCGCCGATCGTCTGTCAGATCGGGCACCGCTCCAGCGGCCGCGGCCGGCGGGAACGCGCCCATCACGGGCCGGAGCCGTCGCGGCTGAGCCAGCTCCGGTGCCCGCTGCGCGGAGGCCGCAGCCAAAGCGGTGGGGAAGATCGCGGCGGGAGGCGGGGCTATTCGACCAGATCGCGCAGCGCCATCGGCCGCAGGATCAGCAGATAGCCCCCGGCATCGCCGACCACGCCTTGCGCCTTCCACTGCCGGATCTGCTTGTTGACACTCTCCCGCGTCGCCGCGACCAGGGTGGCGAGGTCGCGCTGGGACAGTTTCATGTCGATCCGGACGGCAACGCCCGCCTCCGCCCCGAGGGGGCGTCCGTAATCCTCGGCGAGTTTCAGCAACACCCGGGCGAGCCGCGCCGGCAGGTCGAACAGCGCCAGCTGCTCGAGCGCCAGGCTGGTGCGGCGCAGCCGTTCGCACAGCACTGCGAGCAGGCGGGTGAACAGATCGGTGTTGGCGGTCAGGAAAGGCAGGAACTGCCGCCGTTCGACCACCAGCAGGTCGGTGTCCTCGATCGCGGTCGCGTCCGCGCTGCGCGGCTGGCCATCGAGCAGGGCGATCTCGCCGAACACCTCGCCTGGGCTGATCACGTTGAGGGTGATTTCCTTGCCCTCGAGCGAGACGGCGCTGACCCGCACCCGCCCGCTCAGCACCGCCATCAGGCTCGAGCCGTTGTCGCCCTTCTGGAAGATCACCGTGCCGCGGGGGCAGTGGCGTTCGCCCGCGAAGCCCAGGATCTCGTCGAGCTCTTCCGGCCGCATCGCCTGGAACAGCGGGCTGGTGAGCAGCACCGCCCGCTTCTGGTCCCGGGCCGGCCTGGCCATGCGCCTTCTCCTTCCCCCCCGGGGGGGCCGGACCGGCGCCGGCCCCGCGTGGTCCCGTCAGCGCCCTCTGCCCTGCCGGGGCGCGGCCAGCCGGCGGGCCGGCCTTCGCCCGGGCGGAGGGTTCAGCCCGCCTCAGCCGTCTTGGACGGCTTGGACGGCTTCATCGCGTTGAGGAATTCGGCCTGGGTCTCGATCGCCTGGTAGAAATTCTTCTGTTTCAGGGCGGCGAAGAATTCCACCGCCGCCGGGGTCGGCTGATAGCCGAGCAGCTTCAGCGCCTCTTCCGGGTCCTTGCGGAGCTGGCCGCGGGTTTTCTTGTTGACCAGGGCCCGGCCGATCACGCGGCGGAGCGCCTTGAGATCGACGGGGGTGAGATCGGCGTGCGCGGTCTGGGTCTCGGTGCTGCTCATGGTGTCAATCCCTCCGTTGCGAGGCTGCGGGAAGCGGATCGCGCGTCCCGGGGGCCGGGCGATCGGATCGGTTCGATACATCAATTTGGCTCCGCCGGCACTACCCGGCGGTAAAGAACCCGCGATCTTCCCGTGTCCGGCCAGCTGGCGCACGCCCATTACGGGTTCGCGGCGGGTCGCCGCCACCAACCCCGCAGGGAAAGACCCGGGCAGAGCTCGCGCTCCGGTCGCAACGACCAGAATTGGACACGTTTTATAGCGATTCATTATCAAGACACATGAGTAGATCGTTACTCGCAGTCGCAGCAACAACTAAAAGTAGATAATGGCGATCTCCCGCCAGAAAACAATTGTCATACCAATCGGTTGATCGCTAGAGCCATTCATCCTGATTCAACCGACGATTTGTATGTCAGAAATCTCCACATCTACCGATACATGAATCAGGTGCGACTCGAAAATTCCCTATCTGTTGAGTCATAAATAACTCACGATGAATTTTAGACTCACTCGTTATTGCTCGTTGACTCATCTCAATCTTTTGCGCAACGAATTACCCGGGGCAGCTGGCTTGGGTGCGACGCCGGATCCCCTCCTCCGCGATAAGGCGGCGGCAAGACTGCGACGGCGCCCCCTGCAGGGCGGTCGGCTCTGCAGGAAAGCGTAACGACAACGAAATAAAATGGGAGTAAATCGGCATGACTTACGTGATCAACGGACCGTCCAGCGGTAACGGGGTCATCATCGGCAACTCTTCGGGGTCCGATGAGCTGAACGGGTTCGGGCTGAACAACTACTTCATCAGCATGGGCGCCAACGACGTCATCAACGCCGGCCAGGGCCAGGCCCATGTCAATCTCGGCTCCTTCACCGGCCTCGTCGATCAGGTGAACCTGAACGGCTACAACAACAATGTGTACACCAGCGGCAACGGCCATTACGGAAGCCAGATCACCGTCACCGGCGGGGCGGGATACTCGACAGTCGATCTGCTGAACTATGGCGGCATCAACGGGGTCTCGCTCGGCGGGCTCAACAACAACATCACCCTGAACGGCAACGCCACCAACACGGTCGCGGCCGGCTCCGGCTCAGACCACGTGACCATCGGCAGCTACGACGACGATTATTTCACCTATACGGCCGCCGTCTCGCTCGGCGGCATCAACAACACCGTCACCGCCGGCGACGAGAATGTCACCGTCAGCGGCGGCCTGGGCTACGACACGATCACGCTGGGCGACGGCACCAACTCGGTGAACGAGTACGGCCTGCACAACACCATCACCGTGGGCGGCGGGCAGAACACCATCATCGCCGGCACCGGCAATGACAGCGTCACCATCCTGCAGGGCGAGCCGAGCCAGGGCGAACCCTATCTCGGTCCGGACACGGTCACCCTGGCGGGTGCCGGCAACACCGTCACCGGCGTGTATGCCGAGAACATCAGCGTCACCAACACCAGCGCCACCAGCGGCACCAATACGGTGACGCTCGGCAGCGGTAACGACCTCGTGAACCTCGCCGGCAATTTCAACACGATCACGATGGGCGACGGCACCGACAGCGTCACCGCCAACGGCAACAACAACACCATCACCGTCGGCAACGGCAACGACAGCATCAGCGCCACCGGCAGCAACGAGACCATCACCGCCGGCAACGGCAATGACAGCATCACCGCCACCGGCAACAACGATATGATCACCGCCGGGTCCGGCAAGGACGTCGTCAGCCTCGGCACCAACGACCTGCTGAACCTGACCCACAGCCACAAGGGCACCAACGTCTACACCCATGGCTCGACCGATCAGATCTTCCTGTCCAGCAACGCCAACGCGGTGATCCACGACCTGCCGACCGGGTCGGGCCTGTACCTGCAGATCAATGCGAGCGGCGGGGCCAATGGCGGGATGATCAAGCTCGACGGCTTCTCCAACGACATCGCGACCGGCGTGGTCGACCTGCACGGGTTCTCGCAATACACGAGCTTCCTGCAGGTGGCGATGAACCTGCACAGTGACGGCCATGGCGGCATCTCGCTCGCGCTCGGCACCGGCCAGATCGACTTCGCCCATGCGGGCGCGCTGACCGCGCATAATTTCAGCTTCACCTGACCAATACGGTCGGAGCGGCCGCATCGGGGCATCCCCCGGTGCGGCCGTCCTGCATTCGCCAGAGCCAGCCGGCTGGGAGGAACAGCACCATGATCATCACCATCAAGGGGCCGAAATCCGGCAATGCCGTGATTCTCGGCAACACCTCCGGCACCGACCGGATCATCGCCTACGGGCTCAACAACCAGATCTACAGTGGCGGCGCCAATGACATCATCACCGCCGGCGCCGGCCAGGCCTATGTCGATCTCGGCGGCTTCTCCGGCGTGACCGATCAGGTCAGCCTGGGCGGGTTCAACAACCGGGTGGTCGGCGCGCTGCACAGTGCCGATCTGACGATCACCGGCGGAGCGGGCTACAGCACGATCGATCTCGGCAATGCCGGGGGCAGCACCACCCTCTCGGTCGGCGGCTACTACAACAGCATCACCCTGAACGGCGATGCCACCAACAGCGTCTCGGCCGGCATCGGACTCGACAGCGTGCAGATCGGCAAGGCCGGAGACCGTCTATTCGCGAGCAGCAGCATCGTCACGCTGGGCGGCACCGCCAACAGCGTGACCGCCGGCGACGAGGCGGTGAGCGTCAGCGGCGGCCAGGGCACGGACACGATCACCCTGGGCAACGGCCACGACACGGTGAGCGAGTCCGGCACGGGCAACCACATCACGGTGGGCTGGGGCAGCGACCGCATCACCGCCGGATCTGGCAGTGACAGCGTGCTGATCGCCGCCGGACCGCCGGCCGGGCAGAGCAGCAGCGACCGCGTGTTCCTGGCCGGCGGAAACAACAGCGTCGCCGGCGGCAACGAAGCGATCGCGGTCACCGACGCCACCGGCCATCACGACCATGTCACGCTCGGCAATGGCAGCGACACGGTCAGCCTGACCGGCGGGCACAACACGATCACGCTCGGCAACGGCAATGACACCATCACCGCGACCGGCAGCAGCAACACCATCACCGCCGGTTCGGGCACGGACCATGTCGCGATCGGCGGCAGCGACGTGCTGACGCTGCTGGGCAGCGCCGCGGGCTCGACGGTGGGGATCGCCGGGACGCAGGACCGGATCTTCCTGTCGCAGAACGCCGGGGCCACCCTCAGCGAGACCATCAGCGCCGGGCTGTACCTGCAGATCGACGCGACCGGCGGGACGAACGGCGGCAAAGTGGTGCTGTCCGGCTTCGCCCAGGACCTCACCGCTGGCGTGGTCGATCTGCATGGCTTCACCCAGTATCAGACCTTCACCGAGGTCGCCGCCCATCTGCACAGCGACCTGCATGGCGGCCAGATCCTCGCGCTCGGCACCGGGTCGATCGACTTCCTCGGCGTCGCCGCGCTCAGCGCCCATAATTTCAGCTTCTCCTGAACGCAATCCGACATGCGCGTGCCGAGGCGCACGCCGGCCCGGTCTGCCGGCGCGCGCCCCGCTTCGCGGCCGCCCGGCCCGGCCCTGCCCGGCCGGTCGCCGCGCCCGCGGTCGCCTCCATCATCCCCGCGGACCGGCCGGGCAGGTTCCTGCGGGATTGCCAGCAAGCAAGACAAGGAACTGCGCCATGACCGTCGTGATCTACGGGCCCGCGACCGGCAATGCGGTGATCTTCGGGACCACCAGCGGCAGCGACGAGATCGTCGCGATCGGCCTCAACAACAGCATCTACAGCCAGGGCGCCAACGACCTGATCGATACCGGAGACGGCCAGGCGCTGGTCGATCTCGGCGCGTTCTCCGGTGTGGTCGATCAGGTGAACCTGGCCGGCTACAACAACCAGGTGACCGCCAGCCTGACGGCGAGTCAGGTCACCGTGGATGGCGGCGCTGGGTACGGCACTCTGGCGCTGGTGAACGCCGGCGGCACCACCGTGGTCTCGCTCGGCGGGCTCTACAACGCCATCACGCTCAATGCCGATGCGACCAACACGGTCTTCGCTGGCGCCGGCTACGATCAGGTGACGATCGGCCCGGTCGCGGGGGCGGGCGGGATCGCCGGCACCGCCACGATCCTGCTGGGCGGGACCAACAATGTGGTGCAGGCCGGGGATGGCGCGGTCTCGGTCAGTGGCGGCCTCGGCACGGACACCATCACCCTCGGCAACGGCAATGACAGCGTGAGCGATGCCGGACTCTATACCACGATCAGCGTGGGCGGCGGGTCCGATACCATCCATGCCGGCTCGGGCAATGACAGCGTGACCATCGCCGCCGGCCTGCAAGCGGGGCCCGCCAGCGACCTCGTCTTCCTCGCCGGCGGGTCCAATACCGTGACCGGCGGGGACGAGGCGATCAGCGTGACCGGTGCGCCCGACGGGACCAGCCTGGTGAGCCTGGGCAATGGCAATGACAGCGTGAGCCTGGGCGGCGACGCCAACCGCATCAGCCTGGGCGATGGCACCGACACGGTGACCGCCGATGGCAGCGCCAACAGCATCACCCTCGGCAACGGCAGCGACAGCGTCAGCGCGACCGGCAGCAACGAGACCATCACCCTGGGCAACGGCAACGACACCCTCCTGGCCAGCGGCAGCAACGACGTGATCAGCGCCGGCGCAGGGCTCGACCATGTGACGCTCGGCAGCAATGACCTGCTGACCCTGACCGCCAGCGCGCATCATTCGGTGGTGCGCACCGAGGGCTCGGAGGACCGGATCGTGCTGGCCGGCGGAGCCAACGCGAAGATCAACGATCTGCCCAGCGGCTCGGGCCTGATGCTGCAGATCGACGCGCTGCCGCAGGGCGGCGCCGGGCATGTGCGGCTGTTCGGGTTCTATAACGACCTGGCGAGCGGGGTGATCGACCTGCACGGCTTCGCGCAATACACCGATTTCACCGAGGTGGCGGCGGCGCTGCGCAGCGACGGGCACGGCGGGATCCTGCTTGGTCTCGGCCATGGCGCGCTCGACCTGGTCGGCACCGGGGCGGTCACGGCGCAGAATTTCGCCTTTGCCTGAGCGTCCCGGTTCCGCCCGACCGCCACGGGATTGAGCCTCCCCGCCCGGCCCCGGCGCCGCCGGGCGGGGACGGCGCGGGCGCTACTGCATGAACCAGCCGTGGCTCACCACCAGCGACTGGCCGGTCAGCGCGTTGGACCGCGCGCCGGCGAAATACAGCACCGCGTCGGCGACATCGTCGGTGGTGGTGAATTCGCCGTCCACCGTGTCCTTCAGCATCACCTTCTTGATCACGTCGTCCTCGGAGATGCCGAGCTCCTTGGCCTGCTCGGGGATCTGCTTCTCGACCAGCGGGGTGCGCACGAAGCCAGGGCAGACCACATTGGCTCGCACGTTGTGCTTGGCCCCTTCCTTCGCCACCACCTTGGCCAGGCCGATCAGCCCGTGCTTGGCGGTGACATAGGGCGCCTTCAGCACCGAGGCCTCCTTCGAGTGCACCGAGCCCATGTAGATCACGCTGCCGGAGTTCTGCGCATACATGTGCTTGAGGCAGGCCCGCGTGGTCAGGAAGGCGCCGTCCAGATGGATCGACAGCAGCTGCTTCCATTTGGCGAAGGGGAAGCTTTCCAGCGGCGCCACGATCTGGATGCCGGCATTGCTCACCAGGATGTCGATCCGCCCGTAGGCGGCGGCGACCGCGGCCACGCCCTTCTCCACCGCCGCCTCGTCGCTCACATCCATCGCGACCCCCATGGCGCCGTGGCCGATCTCCGCCGCGGTCGCGTTCGCCGCTTCGGCGTTGAGATCGGCGATCGCGACCTTCGCGCCCTCGGCGGCGAAGCGGATGGCGATCTCCTTGCCGATGCCGCTCGCCGCGCCGGTGACGATGGCGACCTTGCCGTCAAAACGAGACATAGATGGTTTCCTTTCTGGATCGGACGTGGTGGAGACATGCGGCTGGCGAAGGCAAGGCCAGGGGCTTCGCCCCCATCACCCATCGGGGACTCCACTGGGGCAGAGACCCCAGATCGCTTTCCCTGGGGGGCAGAGGCCCCAGATCGCTTTCCCTGGGGGCTACTCCCCGGGATAGGCGGATCCCACGGGACCGCTCGGGCAGAGACCTGGCGGGTTCTTTCATGCGCCCGTCAGATAGTCATGAACCACGCTGCCCATCCCCAACGTCAGATCGGCGACGAAATGGCTGGCCGAGACCACTTCCAGCACCGGCAGCTTCGCCACGTCGCAGATCGCGTGCGGATGCAGATCGAGCGCGGCGGGCCCCGTCCAGGCGCCCTTGATCGTCACGTCTTCCAGCCCGTAGCGCACCAGCTCGCAGATCCGCGGGGTGCCATCCACATGGGGGATGATCTTGATCAGGAAATTGGGCCGGGCGAGCGAGGCGAGCAGCGGCGCGGGATCGAGCTTGCGGTGCTTGTAGCCCATGGTGGCGACCGCACAGAGCACGCTGCCATAATGCAGCGTGCCGACCAGCACGTCGCTTTCCACGGCGAATTTCGGGCTGGCGAGCTTCTTCGGAAATCCCCAGAGCTCGCGCCCCCCGGCGATCGGCGCCTCGTCGTCGAGGAACATCGCATGGGTGTAGCTGCCAGCGACGCCGTTGAGCCGCACCGGGATCGCCTGGCCGGTTTCGGTGTAGTCGCCGAAGCCGGTGCTGTCGGGCATGCGGATGAATTCATAGTTCACCAGCGGCTCGACGATCTCCAGCGGCTCGGGCACCACGGCGCGCAGCGCGTCGGGATCGGTGCGGTAGGTGATGATCAGATATTCGCGATTGACGAAACGATAGGGCCCGGGCGGATAGGCGGGGCTGGTCAGCGGCATCGCGAAGGCCGTGCTGCGCACCTGGTCGGCTTTCATCTCACTGTCTCCGGTTGGCAGGCGATGGGGCTGGATATGCCGGTCAACGCCCCGCTTCGGCGCCCGGTTCCTGCTGGGCCGCAAGGCAGGGCGGGCACGTCATTCGGCGGCCGCATGCAGTTCCGCGCCAGCATCGAAAATGCGCACGCCCTTGTTCGGCGGCATCGGCGCGAGCCAGGGCGAATGGGCGAGCGCGCGGGCGGCATCGCCCTTCCCCGTGTCCCAGCGGCTCTGCATGGTCTGACGGCTGAACTCGAAATCCTTGGCCGGCCCCTGCGGCTCGACGGGCCGATAGATCAGATGGACGATGTCCATGGTGGTGACGCAGGCGATGCGGCGCAGGAAATGCGCCTCCGGCGTCTCCTTCAGCTCCGCCGGCAGGCGTTCAAGCAGCGCATTCACGTTGTGGCTGACATCGTGCATCATGCGGAACATCGACGTGCCGAGACGGGTGCGGCTCGAATAGCCGATATCCTTCTGCCGCTCGGTCACCTCGTCCAGCGTGCGCGGCAGCTTCCCCCTGGCAGGGAACAGGTCCACCTGGAAGATCAGCCGGCTCGATCTCGGCACCGACTGCATCACCTGCAGCAGCGGGGTGTTGGAGACGAGCCCGCCATCCCAGTACTGCTCGCCATCGATCTCCACCGCCGGGAAGCCGGGCGGCAGCGCGCCGCTGGCCATCACGTGTTCGGGCCGGATCCGCGTCGTGGTATTGTCGAAATAGGCGAAATTGCCGGTCCGCACATTGGTGGCCGCGACCGAGAAGCGGGTCTCGCGGGAATTGATACGGTCGAAATCGACCAGCCGTTCCAGCGTGCCGCGCAACGCGGCCGTACGGTAGTAGCTGGTCGGCGGATCGGGCGTGATCCAGGCGAGCGGCGGCTGCGGCTGGAAGAAGCCTGGCTGGCCGAACAGCAGCGCCGCCACTGCCCCGGCCCGGCGCTGGGCTTCGCGCAGCGGCCCGTTCGGCAGTTCGGGCCAGACGGAGCTCGGGGCCGACACTTCCCGCCAGAACGCGCGCAGCTTTTCGACACGGTGCTGCGGCGCGTTGCCGGCGATGATCGCGGCGTTGATCGCGCCGATCGAGATGCCGACGACCCAGTTCGGCGTGTAGTCGGCCTGGGCCAGCGCCTCATAGACACCGGCCTGGTAGCTGCCGAGCGCGCCGCCGCCCTGCAGCACGAGCGCCACGGGTTTGGTATAATCGGCTGGTCGGGCTGTCTGCGGAATTTCCGCCATGTCGATGCTCCACGAAAGGATATGCCTGGCCCGATACGCGCGCGATAGGTTCCAAAAAATTCCAGGAATTCCAATAGCACGCCTCGCTGCGCTGCGGTAGGGACGGAAGCGGGTCCGCCCTTTCCGCAGGGACGGCGCTTCCCTCGGGGCCCCGCTTCACCTGTTATCCCGCGCGGCAGATGGCCCGGCGCCGTGGCGGAGGGACGCAGACCAACCTGGCGCTTGCGGCAGTTTCCCTGGCAGGGGTGCACGCCCCGGGGCGGGGCGGCTCGCGGTCCGATGGCGGTGGCCCGGCTGCGCGGGAGCACGCCCGGCCCCGGCCACCGGGTGCGGCGGGCGCGCATTGCGGCACGGATCGGTGCTGCCGACGGTCCGAGGGATCGGATCATCCGAAGGGAACCGACCGGCTGGCGGATCACCTTTTGTTGAAGCCCCGTCGGGACGGGACGGTCCTGGCGGAGAGACGAACGGCCCGGACGCCCCTGCTCGGGGCCACGACCCCCGCTCGGGACCACGATCGGACCCTGCCCGTCTGCCGGGGGAGCATCGCCACCCGCCGGCGCCTGCTGGGCCTCACCGCGATCTCGGGTCGAAGCCGAACCGGGCCCGTGTCGCGCTCGCTGCGAACCCATGACGAATGCGCCGCTTTCCCCATCCTCCGGCGACCTGCCGATCGCGGCGAGGTCCGGCGCGTGGGCGATGGTCAGAGCGGCGCCGCATCACCGGCGCCCGATGCACCCTGGTACCGATCCGGCTGCGCAAGACCACCGCACGGCGACGGGTTCGGATGAACCGGGCCGATCCGGGTCCTTCGCCGCGCCGCGCCATGCGTGCAATCTCCCCGGCATTGTAACATGTAATTGATTCCGAATATGCATCGTTTTATCGTAGGAAGCCGGTGGGACCGCATCTTCCGATACCGCAACGGTGCCGGCGGCCTGGTCGGCGAATCTCGCGACCCGTCGGCGCGGCGATCCGGAGGACGCCCCCAAGACGACGCCATCTCAATAATGAGATGGTATTGCACTCAAAACAAAATATCGGGAGATGACCATGCGAGTACCAGGCTCACTGCGGGCGGCCCTGCTCACGCTGCCGTTCGCCACAATCGCCGTCCCGGCCTTCGCCGGAGCATTCAGCGGCGACTACACCGTCACCTATCTCAGCGGGCCGTCGCATGTCGTGACGGCATCACAATGCCTCGTCTTCACCCACACCGGCAGCATTCTCGGCTTTCCCAACAGCGGCACGTGGTATTCCACCACATTCGGCGGCTGGGGCGGCAACTACATCGCCGATCACGGCAGTCTGCGCTTCTACGGCACCTACAACAACGGCGGGAGCGTCACCGACCACTATGCCCAGCTCTCGAAGGTCGTCGGCGGCCCGATCACCGGCAAGGGCTTCGACGACTGGACGGTGAGCGCGCCGCCGATCACCGCCTTCAACGACGGAACCATCACGCTGACGGCGGGCTGCGCGGCCGTACTGGCGGAGCCGCAGTCGCAAAGCGATTCGCCGACGCACTGAGAGCGATCCCGCCGCCATGCGGCCGGCCCCGCCAGTGCCCGGGCGGCGCCGGCCGCCACCGGGGGTTTGCAGGCGCTCTTCCCTGGGGGGTCTCCAAGGGAAGCGCGCCTGCCGTTGCGGCGCAGAGCGGCCCCGGCCGCACCCCGGATGCGCAGGCGCGCCAGGTCCGCCGCGGGCGGAAAGGCAACCGGCGGGGCCACCTGTGCCGGCCGGGCGTCGGGCGAAGGGTCGGGGTCTCGCAGCGGCGGGCAGGTGCACCGCCAGCCAGGCGGCGCGGGAATGCGCGCGCTCATCGCCCCCTCCCGCACGAAGCGGCCGGGACGATCTGCCGACCGCGCCGCGACCAGGGGGGGCGGCCAGGCCGTGGTGCCCGGAACAGGCGGGCGAGCGCGCCGCCGCTGCCCGGACGCGACATCGGAACCGGGTGTGGCCAGGATCGGGTGAGGCCAGAACCGGATAAGGCCAGAACCGGATAAGGCCAGAACCGGATAAGGCCAGAGCCGGATAAGGCCAGAACCGGACGAGGCCCGAGCCCGCGGGGCTCGGCGTTTCTTGGGCGTGGCCACCGGCGCGCGCCTCTGCCACTCTTTCCCAACCCCGACCTCGTGGCGCGGCCACAATGGCACGTGGCCAGGGCAATGACTGACGCTGCAACCGGAAACACCGAGAGCCAGATGATCTCTTCAAGGGTGCGGGGCCACCAGCGTCCCGATAGGGGCGAGGCCGGTCCTGCGCGGCAGGAAACAGCGATGGGACGCAGGGCAGCGATGGGACGCAGGGCCCTGCTGGTCACCGCCGCTTCCGCCGCGTCCTGGCTGTCTCCCGCCCGGCCGCGCGCGGCGGGCGCCGGCCTCGTCCGCGTAGGCGTGCTCACCGACATGGCGGGGCCCTTCAAGGACCAGGTGGGGCCGGGCTCGGTGGTCGCCGCCGGGCTCGCCGCCGAGGATTTCGCCGCCGAGGCGCAGGGGCTGCGCGTCGAGATCCTCTCGGCCGACCATCAGAACAAGCCCGACATCGGCAGCGCCATCGCCCGCGGATGGGTGGACGAGGAAGGCGTCGGCGCCATCGTCGATCTGCCCAATTCCGCGGTGGCGCTGGCGGTCAGCCGGCTGATGCGCGAAAAGGGCCGCGTCGCGCTCGCCTCGTCGTCGGCGACCTCCGACCTCACCGGTCCGGCCTGCTCGCCCAACACGGTGCAATGGGTGCTGGACACCTGGTCGCTCGGCACCAGCGCGGCCCATGCGCTGGTCGGAACCGGGGCGAGGAGCTGGTTCTTCATCACCGTGGACTATGCGCTCGGCCACATCCTCCAGCGCGACGCCGCCGCCGCGGTGGTCGCGACCGGCGGAACCGTGCTGGGCGAGGCACTGCACCCCCTGGGCCAGGCCGATCTGTCATCGCAATTGCTGGCCGCGCAGGCCTCCGGCGCGCAGGTGATCGCGCTCGCCAATACCGGGGCGGACATGATCAACGCGGTCAAGCAGGCCGGCGAGTTCGGCCTGCTGCAATCCCAAATTGGGAGCCAGCCCCAGGCGGGGAGCCAGCCCCAGGCGGGGAGCCGGGCGAAACCGGCCGACCGGCCGAAGCTCGCGGCGCTGTTCGCCCAGATCTCCGACATCCACGGGATCGGGCTGGCCGCCGCCCAGGGGCTGATGCTGACCGAGGCGTTCTACTGGGATCTGACCGAGGCCACCCGCGATTTCTCCCGCCGCTTCGCCGCGCGCATGGGCGGGCGCGTGCCGACCGAGGACCAGGCCGGCGTGTATTCCGCGACGCTCGCCTATCTGCGGGCGGTGCGCGATGCCGCCAGCCAGGATGGCGCGACCGTGGTGGCGGCGATGCAGCGCGCGCCGATCGACGACCCACTGTTCGGCACGGTCACCATCCGCCCCGACGGGCGCGCGGTGCATCCGATGTATCTGTTCCGGGTGAAGGCACCGGCCGACTCGCAGGGGCCGTGGGATCTCTACGAGCGGATCAAGACCATCCCCCCCGGGGCGGCGTTCCGCCCGCTTGGCCAGGGCGGCTGCCCATTGCCCCTGCGATAGCCGGGCAGGCCCCCTCCAGATGGCAGGCGGGGATCCGCCGCGCTGGCAGACCCCCTGGCCTATCCCGGTGTCGGACCGCGCCCGGGCAGCACGCCCAGCCGCCGGAACAGATCCACCAGCACCAGATTGACATTGAACTTGAACCGCTCGGTATCGCGCACCGCCGCGACCACGAGATCGAGCGGCCAGAGTTCGAAGGCCTCCACCTCACCATCCGCCGGCACCGGCTGGAACTCCTCGGCCAGCCACAGGTCGTAGACATGCAGCCGGTCGCGGCGCAGCCCCTCGGGCCGCTGCATCGCATAGGAGATCCGCGCCACCGGCCGGGACTGCGCCGCCAGATCGGGCGGGATCGCGGCTTCCTCGCCGGCCTCCTTGATCAGGGTCTGCCAGGGGCTGAGCCCGGCCGGCACGCCGCCGGCGGCGATGTGGTCGAGCTTGCCCGGATCGAGCTTCTTATCGGCCGCCCGCCGCGCCACCCACAGCGCGATGCCGCCGGCCCGGCGCACCAGCCCGTTCAGATGCACCCCGTCGGCCTGGATGCCGAAGATCGGCAGCGCGCCGCGGTCGATCAGCCCCAGCACCGGCCCGTCGGGGGTGGCGCGCACATCGAAGGCCTCGTCGCGGAACCCGGTCAGGCCGCGCGCGGCAAGGCCCCGGCCCAGCGCATCCAGCAGGCGCGGCTCCAGGCTCACGGCGTCCGGTCCGATCGCCAGCCCCGCGAGACCGGCCAGGGCCGGCAGGCGCGCGGGATCGATGAAGCCCACCTGCGCCGCGCCGATCCGCACCGGCAGATGCCCGCCAGGCAGCACAGCATTGTCGCAGGCGCGCAGGTGGCGGTCGAAATCCCCCGCGATCGGCCCGTTCGGTACTTTCATGGCAGCGCTGCTCCCCTGGCCAATCGCCCTGTGCCATGCCACATGCCTCGCATGACCCTTTCCGCCACGTCGAATGCCCCGGCTGCGCCACGTTCGCAACGCTCCATCCTGCGCACCATCGCCTCGCTGCTGCCCTATCTGTGGCCGCAGGGCGAGCCGATCGCGAGGCTGCGGGTGGTCACCGCCCTGGTGTTCCTGGTGCTGGCCAAGATCGCCACCGTCTGGGTGCCGATCGTCTACAGCCGGGCGGTGGATGCGCTGGCCCCCAAAGCCGGCCAGGCGGCCGCGATGATCGTGGTGCCGGCGGCGCTGATCCTCGCCTATGGCGTGCTGCGGGTGATGGCGGCGGGCTTCGGCGAACTGCGCGACGCGGTGTTCGCCGCGGTGCAGCAGCGCACCGTGCGGCGGGTGGCGCGGCAGACCTTCGAGCATGTCCACCGCCTGTCGCTGCGCTTCCATCTGGACCGCCAGACCGGCGGGCTGTCGCGGGCGATCGAGCGCGGCACCACCGGCATCGAGAGCGTGCTGCGGCTGGCGGTGTTCAACATCCTGCCGACGCTGTTCGAGGTGCTGATGGTCACCGCCATCCTGTGGGCGGTGTTCGACTGGCGGTTCGCGCTGCTCACCTTCGTCGCGGTCGGGCTGTATATCGGCTTCACCCTGACCTTCACCAACTGGCGGGTGCGCTTCCGCCGCACCATGAACGAGACCGACAGCGAGGCGCAGTCCAAGGCGGTGGACAGCCTGCTGAACTACGAGACGGTGAAGTATTTCGGCAACGAGGCCCACGAATCCCGCCGCTTCGACGAGGCGCTGGCACGCTACGAGCGCGCCGCGGTGAAATCCCAGGTGACCCTGAACATGCTCAACCTGGGCCAGGCCGCGATCATCGCCACCGGCCTCGCGCTGGTGATGCTGATGGCCGCGGACGGGGTGAAATCCGGCGCCATGACGGTCGGCAAGTTCGTGCTGGTGAACACCTACCTGATGCAGCTGTACCAGCCGCTGAACTTCCTGGGCTTCGTCTATCGCGAGATCAAGCAGGGCCTGGTGGACATGGAGCAGATGTTCCGCCTGCTGAACGTGCCGCAGGAGATCGCCGACCGGCCGGGAGCACCGCCGCTGGTGGTCCGCCGCGGCGAGGTCCGGTTCGATCATGTGCATTTCGGCTACCGGCCGGACCGGGAGATCCTGAAAGGCGTCGATTTCGTCGTCCCCGCCGGCGGCAAGCTCGCCATCGTCGGGCCGACGGGGGCCGGAAAATCGACGATCAGCCGGCTGCTGTTCCGCTTCTACGATACCACCGAAGGCCAGATCCGGATCGACGGCCAGGACATCAGCGCAGTGACCCAGGACAGCCTGCGCGCCGCGATCGGCGTGGTGCCGCAGGACACCGTGCTGTTCAACGACACGATCCGCTACAATATCGCCTATGGCCGCCCGGGGGCGAGCCAGGCGGAGATCGAGGCGGCGGCGCGATCGGCGCAGGTGCATGATTTCGTCCTGCGCCTGCCCGACGGCTACGCCACCCGGGTCGGCGAGCGGGGGCTGAAACTGTCGGGCGGGGAGAAGCAGCGCGTGGCGATCGCGCGGACCATCCTGAAGAACCCGCGCATCCTGATCCTGGACGAGGCGACCAGCGCGCTCGACACCCGCACCGAGCAGGACATCCAGACGGCGCTGCGGGCGGTGGCGGAAGACCGCACCACCCTGGTGATCGCCCACCGGCTGTCCACGGTGGTGGATGCCGACGAGATCCTGGTGCTGAACGAGGGCCAAGTGGCCGAACGCGGCACCCATGCCCAGCTGCTCGCGAAGGGCGGGCTTTATGCCCGGATGTGGATGTTGCAGGCCGAGCATCCCGACGCCGCCCTGGACCCGGTATCGGCCCTGGTGGCGGGCTGAGCATGGTGGAGTCGGGCGCCCCGCCGGCGGAGGAACTCGGCAAGGCCGGGGCGGTCGTGGACAGTGCGATCGCGCATATGATGGGCCGCGGGCTCGATCCGGTGGCGATCGCCTCGGCGCTGCTCGGCGGTTCGCTGTGCCTGCTCGCCCGCAGCCTGGACGAGGCGGCGATCCTGCGCATCCTGGAAAATGCCGCGGCCAGCGTGCGGGCGGGCGAACTGCGCGGGGAGGATCCGGGCCCGCGCTGAACCGCCACCCGGACTGAACCCTCCCACCGGTCTGGCCTCCCACCGGTCTGGCCCCCCACAGGTCTGGCCC
>VFSW01007078.1_pt1 | contig 16367 bp, 10 predicted proteins | sample 5358111 | NCBI WGS metagenome assembly VFSW01 (sample SAMN11554181, study PRJNA540505) | mine drainage metagenome | isolation source: sediment from site ElyBrook_90M | place: USA: Ely Copper Mine, Vershire, VT | collected 2017 | reverse complement strand
GGCGTATGAGCTTAAGCGCGCGGGACTCATCTGTATGTTCGAGCGGGTCGAAACCGAGAGCGACTTTCGCCGTGGCCTCTCGGGAAAGCCCGATCTCATCTTGTCAGATTTCAGCCTGCCTCGGTTCGACGGGTTACTGGCCCTACGCATTGCTCAGACGGAGACGCCTGAGATCCCCTTCATTTTTGTGTCCGGAACGCTGGGTGAAGAGCGGGCTATCGAGGCGCTCAAGTGCGGAGCAACGGATTACGTCCTCAAGAGCAACTTGGCCCGCCTTGGACCGGTCGTAGTGCGCGCGCTGCAGGAAAATTACGACCGCCGCGCGGCCCGACGGGCCGAGCAACGTTTCCGCGATCTTGTGCAGACCTCCTTGGATTGGATCTGGGAACTCGACATCGACGGTCATTATGTGTTCTCGAGCCCGGGCGTCGAGGCCATGCTCGGCGTGTCCGTTGCGGAAGTGCTCGGCTCCCACTATTCGAAGTACGTCCACGAGGACGACCGTGCGCTCATCGAGGGAGCGTTGCGCTCCTTGGGTGTCCAGAAAGGTGGCCACGTGGTTCGTTTCCGGCACCAAGACGGCAGCTACCGGTGGCTCGAACGAATTGCGCTCACGCTCATCGACGACCAAGGACTGATCACCGGCTTTCGCGGTTCCGATCGCGACATTACGGTACGCAAGCTGCAGGCTGAGCGGATTGAGCGACTGAGCCGTTTGCATGTGATGCTGAGCGGCGTTAATACGGCCGTTCTGCGCATCAAGGATCGGCAAGCGCTTCTGCAGGAAGTCTGCCGAATTGCAATGACCTTGGGGGGCTATCGGAATGCGGGAATACTGCTGCTCGAGTCCGGTACCGCCACCGTTCGCCCCACCGCGATCGAGGGTGCTCATGCCTTCGAATCCTTTACGTTGACGGCGCGCGACGGGGCCAGCGGGTTTGCGAGCCTCACGGAACAGGCCCTGTCCACCCGCGCACCGGCGATCTGTAATGACGTGGCGAACACCTCCGAAGCCACGCAGCTGTGTGAGCAGTGTGATCTGCGTGCGGACGCACTGCGCTGGGGATATCGTGCTTGCGCCGCACTCCCGCTCATCGTCGATGGCACCGCCATTGGGACGCTCAATTTGAATGCGTACGACGTGGGCGCGTTCAACGAGGAGGAGGTCGGCGTCCTGTCGCAGGCCGCCGGCAGCCTATCCTTCGCGCTTCAGTACCTCGAGAAGGAGGGGGCCGCCGAGTTCCTCACCTACTTCGACCCGATGACGGGCCTTGCCCGACGGGGACTCTTCTGCGAGCGGCTGGTTCGCACACTCTCGGCCGAGATCCCGCCTGCTGCGTTTTCGGTCCTGGTGTTCGACGTGGAACGCTTGGGGGCCCTCAATGATCGCCATGGTCGCCACGGCGGCGACCGGCTGCTGCAACTCGTAGCCGAGCGCCTCAAGTGCGCCATTCCCGACTCGGATCGTCTCGCTTACCTCGGAAACGGCTGCTTCGGCATCGTCGTGCCGGATACGGACGGAATGGGCGATGCCACGCGGGTGGTACAGGCACCGCTTACACGTCTGTTCGACCAGAGCTTCGTCGTGGATGGCCAGGAGGTTCGTGTTGCCGTCCGAGCCGGCGCGGCCGGGTATCCGGCGGACAGTACCACTGCCGATGGTGTTGTGCAGAGCGCCGAACTAGCCGTAAAGAGTGCGAAAGAGTCTGGCGAGCGGTACGCGCCCTATGTCGCCAGCATGAACGCCGATCTGCAGCGCCGCATGACGCTCGAGCAACAACTGCGGCGGGCGCTCGAGGAGCGGCAGTTCGTCCTCCACTACCAGCCCAAGGTGTCGATCGAGACCGGCGCCATCGTCGGCGCCGAGGCCCTGCTGCGGTGGAACGATCCGGGCAACGGCCTTCGTTCTCCCGCCGAGTTCCTTCCGATACTGGAATCGAGCGGTCTCCTTATCGAGGTCGCTCAGTGGGTGATCTCCCAGGCCGTCGCCGATACGCTCGCCTGTTACGCGGCAGGCCTTCGCTCCGTCCCCTTCGCTGTCAATGTTTCCACGCGTCAATTGAAGAGGCGCGACTTCGTGGATTCTGTTCTGCGTGCCACGGACCCCCTCGGTGCCGCGGGCTGCCGCCTCGACCTTGAGATCACCGAGAATGCCCTGATGGAAGACCTCGAGGCCAGCAGCGACAAGCTCAAGCGACTGCACGCAGCGGGTTTCGGCATTGCCATCGACGATTTCGGAACGGGTCATTCGTCCCTGGGTCGCCTCGCGAATTTAGCTGTCGACTATCTGAAAATCGACCGCTCGTTCATAGCCGGACTCGATACCACGCCGAGCAACCAGTCGATCGTGTCGACAATCATCGCGCTTGGCCGGTCCTTCGCTCTGACCGTCATCGCCGAAGGGGTGGAGAGCGCGAAGGAACTCGCCGTACTGCGACGATTCAAGTGCCACGAATTTCAAGGATACCTGAACGCAAAGCCGATGCCGTTGGCGGCATTGAAATCGCTTGTCACGAATTCGAGCGTCGTTTTCAAACACGTCTAACGGCATCATCGGCCTCGCCATTGCGACTGGCGCTCGGGCGTCATCGGCCGTTTGCACCTCCCTCGATCATGCGCCGCGCGGAAAACCGCAAAAGACCGTCGCTCCTTTGCCCAGACCGCCTTCGGCCCAGGTCCTGCCGCCATGACGCTGGACAATCCGATGTACGATGGATAGGCCGATGCCGGTGCCAGCGAATTCAGCGGTGGAGTGCAGGCGTTGGAACACGCCAAAGAGTTTGTGCGCGTAATCCGGGTCAAAGCCGGCACCGTTGTCGCGCACGAAATAAATAAGCTCCTGAGGCTCCTCGATACATCCGACGTTGATGTGCGCAGGCTGCCGGTCGCGCGTAAACTTGAAGGCGTTGGACAGCAGATTGATGAATACCTGCTCGATGAGTGATGAATCGCCCTCGCACTCCGGGAGATTACCGATGTCGACCTCGATGTCCCGATCGGGATGTTTTTCGCGCAAGTCGGCGACGATGCGGGGGACTATGTCGGCGACGCAGACCACACCGGTCGCCAGCGGTTGGCGGCTGAAGCGCGCCAAGCGTAGGAGATCCTCAATCAGCTGACCCATGCGCTTGGCGCCCGCAACTGCATGCTGGAGCAGGGTGCGGCCGGCCTCGGAAATGCCGGCCGAGTGGTCCGTCAGGTAGATTTCCAGAAAACCGGTGATCGTATGGAGAGGCGCTCGGAGGTCATGCGATACCGAGTAGGAGAAGGATTCGAGGTCTTTGTTCGCGGTCTCGAGATCGCGATTGGCGATTTCGAGTTCCTGCGTACGGTCCCGGATGCGTTGCTCGAGCTCGGCATTGGCAACGCGCAATTGACGTATGGCGAGGGCGCGCTGCAGCACCGACAGCATCACCTTGAGATTGAATGGCTTGGAAATGTAGTCGAGAGCCCCTGCCTGCATCGCCTTTACCGCGGTATCGATGGCGCCGTGGCCGGTCATCACGATTCCGACGACCTGCGGATCCACCGCGCGGGCAGCGCGCAGCAACGCAATGCCGTCCATCTCCGGCATCATGAGGTCCGTGAGGATGAGATCGAAAGTTCCCGGGCGCATCGCGGCCAAGGCCTCTGTCGCGGAGACAAAACCGCTCGTCGCGAAGCCTTCCTGCGTCAGCGTGTCGCATAGCGCCCGCATCTGCCGGGCCTCGTCGTCGACGATGAGCAAACGGGTCAAGCTTGGATCCTCCTCCCGGACGTGCTAGGACGCTCGCGTAGAGTCGGCGACGAGTTCGGCGAGGGCGCGGCGGATATCTGCGATTCGAGGTGGCTTACTGAGCACACGATCGACGTACGGCGGAATCTCATTATCGGCAAGGAGCCGCTTGCCCCAGCCCGTGAGCAATATCACCGGTGTCACCGGCGATGCCCCTTTGATCGCCGCAGCAACCCGACGCCCGTCCACGTAAGGCATACCGAGATCGGTGATCACCACGGCGTAGGGATCGCCGGCGGATTGTGCGGAAAGGAAGATGTCGATACCGCTTTGCCCGCCGTCAGAAGTTGTCACCGCGTGGCCGTCTCCTTCCAGGATGTCACGCATGGATTTAATCAGGAGCGGATCATCATCGACGACCAGGATTTTGAGACGCGGTGAAGGCGTCGGGGTTATTAGCGGTACGGTCACCGCAAATAGCTCTGCGCCGGCGGGCGCGAATATCAGTCGTACGGTAGTACCGAGGCCGGGTGCGGTCGTGATCTCAAACCCGCAACTGTGCCGCTGGATCATTCCATAGACCATGGCAAGTCCGAGGCCAGTTCCACGTTCGCCCTTTGTAGTGTAGAAGGGCTCCAGACAGTGCCGTCGGGTCTCCTCGTCCATGCCAACGCCGGTGTCAGCCACTTCGACGTAGACGTCTTGCCCGACGTTTGGATCCGCCGCGCTGCCTGTGGTCACGAGACCGGTACGCAGCGTCAGCGTTCCACCATCCGGCATCGCATCCACGGCGTTGAATACGAGGTTCGTCAGGGCATCGCGGATCTCACCCTCGGCCCCCATAATATCGGGAAGGTCAGATGCCAGATCCATTTGGAGTTCGATGACGACACCGCGCTGCTGAGGCAGGTCGCGCCAGCGGGCGCGCGTCAGATCGATGACCTGCTCAGCGGTGCGATTGAGGGCGACACGCAATAGCTGCAATTGGGGTTCGTTAGGTCGATAGAACTCCCGCATGCGCGCGACGGTGCCAGCGACGTCTTCGATGGCCTGCTGGATGGTCACGAGATATCGACGCGCACGCTCACTCAAATTGGGCTCACCCTCGAGGAGCGACTCCGTGTAGAGAGCCACCGGGGAAATCGCGTTGTTGATGTCGTGCGCGATGCCGCTCGCCATTTGGCCAAGCGCTCGCAGGCGCTCCTGCTGCATCACAGCGAGTTGAGTTTGGCGAAGATCATCATAGGCCTGTTTGAGCGCAGCATACAATTGGGCATGGTGGCTCGCCAGCGCCACGTGTTCGCTCAATTGCCGCAAAAACTCACAATCGGCGCTCGCGAACGCCTGCGCCTCGCGACGCGCAACGATCAGAATGCCGAACACACTATTCTCGACTAGCAACGGCGCAACGACCAGCGATCGTACGCCGCCCGCCGCCAAGCGCTGCGGGAATGGGAACGGAATCTGGCTGGTGTCGGGTTCGTACACGAGCTGGCCAGCGATGCAGCGCGCGAGCCCATTCTGATCGATCGACAATAGGTTCTGTTCGTCGAGGCCAAGTTGCGTGGCGAGTGCGGCGCTGCTCGCTCCGATCGTCGTAATCGTCAGGGACACTGCTGCTGCATCGTACCTGCAGATACAGCCAAAATCGATCGGCAGCTGATCTTCGAGATTGCGAAGGACGACGTTGAAAATGCTTGCCAGATCCTGACGCTCGCCGATCGCACGGGTGATCTGGTGCAGCAGAGCGAGGCGATCCAGTTGAGTCTGAACACGGCGCTGGGCTTCCTTGCGGCTGGTGATGTCCGTGATGAACCCACAGAAGGTTACGCTCTCGCCCGTCTGGAGCGGGCTGAGCGATACCTCGACCGGAAACTCGGTTCCGTCGCGGCGCACGGCGGTCAGCTCCCGCAGGCGATTCATCATGCCGCTGGTGCCGGTCGCAAGGTAACGGGCGAGACCGGCGCAGTGCGCCTCGCGCAGGCTCGACGGGATGATTGTTTCATGCAGCGCGCGGCCAATCGCTTCGGTGGCCGACCAGCCAAACATGTCTGCGGCCCGTCGGTTCCAGTCGACAATGCGGCCTTGAGCGTCGATGACGATGACCGCGCTCAACGCGGAGTTCAGCACCGCACGCACCCGGATCTCGCTCGCGGCCAGCGCGCGGTGTTGCTCAGCGATCCGAGTCAGCATGTGGTTGAACGCATCGGTTAGCAGCCCGAGTTCCTGACCAGAAGGCATGACTGCCCGGACCGAGTAGTCTTGCCGACTGGATACGGCTCGTGCCATCTCTGCGAGCGCCAGAATCGGCTGTGAAATCCGCCGTTGAAGTGTTTTGGAGATTGCGTAGGAAACCGCGAAGGCTATCGCGATCACGAAAGCGACCATCGCGAAGAACAGACGGAGGCTTTGATCCAGCGCGGCGTACATGGCGCAATTCAGGTAGAGCGTACCCAGGCGATGCCCGCGCTGAGCGACCGCATCGACGACAATCAAGTGGCCGTGTTCCTCACGATAGCCCGGCTCGCCGGGCGATGCGGGGAGGAGCTGCCGCGAAAGCTTTGGCGGATACGTTGCGACCAGCGCGCCGTTCGAGCCATAGAGGCCGGCCGCCACAATGTACCGCTCGCCCTTGAGCGCAGAGAGAATCTCACGCGCATCGTCCGGATTATTGAAGGCGAGTGCTGCGGTACTGTTGGCGGCAATTATCTCACCGACGGTGGAGATATTGCGGATCGTCGACTGCCGATAGGTCAGCATCGCGTAGACGAACGAGCCGGCCGACATCACGAGGACGACCACAGTACAAGTGACGAGCATCATGGTGATCAGAGTGCGGCGGATCGGTGTCTCTGAGCGCGACATGCCTCAGTTCCCTGCCGTGTCGATGATCTCGGCGGGTTGCAGCAGCTTCGAACTGATCGTGAGCCCATCGGTTCTGGCGGCGGCAAGGTTGATCCGCAGCCGGATCCGATTGTTATCCATGACAAACTGGATGATGACGCCGCGGTTCGCCGCGTCGATATCATCACTGACGCTCAAGATGCTTCGGCCGCGTAGCGTAGTGAGGATCTCGGACAGCTTCGCCGTTTCCGAGCGATCGATAAACAGAATCTGGCAATCCTTGATTTCCGAGACGTCGCGGTATTGCCGAACGACCAGCGACCGACCGCTGACCCGTTCCCCACGGACGGCGGCATCCAGATCCGTCCCGAAAGGGTCGCGACCGAGCACACCCACGACGAAAGGCGCGTCAGGGCCTGCGAACGCCGCCGGCGGCCATGAGACGAACTGGGCGAAGTTGAACAGAAATACCGCCTTGACCTGGTACTCGGAGGCGGCCGCACCAAGGGCCGGCGCTGCCGCGCCGAGGGCGATCGCGGCCAGTAGGATTTGCACGGTTCGCCATGGACACGCCGCAGACCAGTGCTGACGGCGGGATACGTGAAACAGCGCGCCGGGGCGGCGTCTGAACATGGCAATCGCGGCAGTGATGATTGGCAATGGCAAAGCGATTACGTCATCCATTCGTCCGGTGTTAACGGCGATCAAAGCGTGCCTCTCCCCAGAATCACGCGGATTTAGATCCCCATCGACATCTGGAGACACTTATGGATCCGGATCCGATCTAGAAGCGCATGCGCGCATCGAGCAGGACGCTTCGGCCGATGGTATCACTCGGGGGCACCGTGAATTCCTGGTGGTGAGCATGCGACAGATTGAACCCCGAGAGGGCTAAATTCCACGTCTTCGACACGCGCCAGCCAATCCGTACATTGAACGCCACGTAGTGAGGGACCGATGGATTTGGCAAAGACGCAACGTAACGTAGATCGGCGTCAAGCGTAAAATCCTTGCTCAAGTTCATGGATGATCGCAGCGACGCCATCCGTGCGGGGTCGTCGCCCGCTTGCGCGACGCCAAGGAGGCCGCTGCTCCAGGGTTCAAATCGCAGGTGCTCATGTTGCAAGCTGAATCCGGCGGCAAGGCGCCACCAATCGGTGACCTGAAAATTCCCCCAGGCATCCAGACCCGAGGTCTCTCCGGCCATGCCGTTGCCCCATTGCAGCGGCAAGAACGTTCCTGCGGGTGCGAGTTCGATGCTACGCAGATTGTCATACACATTGTAGAACGTTGAGATTGAAACGGAGACGCCCGACCCTATTTGTCCGCGGTAGCCGATCTCATAGGCTGTGAGCTTCTCGGGCCGAAAATCCCCGCCACCAACCAAGAACAGCTGCCCGCTCAGGTATTCGGCGACGTCGCGGTCGAATGGGGTAGCCGAGCGAATGGCACGCGAGACCGCGGACCAAAGCAATACGGTATCGCTAACTTTCCAGGCCAACCGCACGTTTGGCAGCGGCGTAACCCCCGAATACGGGTCATCTTCGAGTTTGATGCCGAGGATGAGCTTCAATGCGGGTTCTAGCGCAATGCTGTCCTGTGCAAATAGATTACCGAGATTGAGGGTGCTGTTCGGCGGGATAAAACGAAACGCGGCCGTATTGGTAATCCCGTAGCGGCTCACACGTTCCCCGCCACCCCAGACGATGTTGTTTGATTGGCCGAGACGAATGCTGTGTTGAATGTCCAAATCATAGGTAGTGAGGACAAAGCCGCCGCCGCCGTTGCCGGTGAAACGCTGCGTCTCATCGTAGTACGCCTGAATCCGCAGGCTCGATCCGTTTGCCAGCGAATGCTGCCAGTGTGTCAGCAAATTGGCACCGGCGATTGACAGATTTGAACTACCGAGTTGATCCTCGGTGCCCCGATAGAAGTCGCCCTCCAGCGTGACGGAATCCGCCGCCAGCTGCCAGTCACTCCGAAAACCCGTCTGGGCTTTGGACCAAGCGTCCTCTGCACTCGTGCCGGCGAGCGTGTTGAGAGCGCGGCGCCTGAATCCTTTAGCGTAGATACGATAGGTCGCTTCGTCGTTGACTTTGCCGCTGTACTGGGCGCTCGCGTTGTTTTCGAGGTTGCCGCTTGCCAAACTCAACAGCCCGCCTTGTGAGTCGGCCGAGTGCCGCATGATGATGTTGATGACGCCGTTGACCGCGTTGGCACCCCACAACGTGGCGCCGGGGCCACTGATTACTTCGATGCGATCAATATCGTCAACCAGCACATCTTGGGCATCCCAATAAACGCCCGAATAGAGTGGCGAGTAGACGCTGCGTCCGTCGATCAGGACGAGGAGCTTGTCCGAAAAGTTTTGATCAGCGACATTGCCGCTGAACCCCCGCGCCGTGATCGTGTAGTTGCTGGCGCTGGTTTGCATAACCAGCAAATTGGGAGCCAGCCGCAGGATCTCGGGAATGCTCGTGGCACCGGACCGGACGATGGCCTCATGTGTGATAACGTAGATTGCCGCCGGCGCATCGCTTAGCGGTTCTGACGTCTTCGTGACGGAGGTTACCTCGACGTTCATCAATTCTTCGACGCTCAGCTTTTTCAGCGCATTGGTCGACACTTGTTGGGCTGAAACGGAGGCGGTAAAAATGACGATAACAACGGCGAAGATCGTGCGACGCATGGCTGAGAGTCCCTCAGGATGGCGGCACCGAGGCCAGCCGCTGATATTCGGGTCTGATGATCATGATCTTCTTGAGTCTTCAATACCGTGCGACGAAATGCCCGTTGGGCCCAACGATGCCGTACATCCGGACGGCCATCGTATAGCGGGTATGCGCGGCGCATGGCCGCGCCACGGCCGCCGGTTCCTCATCGCAAATACCGGCGCAATGGCAAACTCAATTAGAAATATCACGAAGGAACCGCCGCCAGTGATCTGGTGAGGCCTAATATCCGTGGCCCGTGGCACCGGAACACGGATTCGTCGCTGCCGCCAACGAAAATCGACGCTCCCGATCACCGATTCTAGATGTTCGGCAAGCATCCGGTCGCGTCCCTAGGGGTTCTCATCCGCCGCTTTCAATCGCGATGGTGGCGCCGACTTTGACCGTCTCATTGATCGGATCCGACGGCGGTCTTAGCGCATTTTTCCGTCGCCGCCCCTCCCGATCAGACTCAGGTGTTATGAGGCTCATCGATCATCCGTGGCTGTGATAGTTGATATGGGCCGATCATACAGTGCGAATGAGACTCAATCAATTGGGAGAGCGCCCATATTCTTGGAGGTGCTATTCAGGCAGTTTCTGCTCGCGACTGCACCGGCGGTCTGGGGACAACGCTGCAAAGCAGTGTGTCAGTCGTCAGTGAGCACGCGGACTCTGACCCAAGAGAATAATGAGCGTCGCACGGTGGTTAACGCATCTGCTGCCTTTTTTTCACGAACCGATTGGCGGCGACCTGGTAATGGTCGACTCCGCGGTTCGGTCGAAATACGCTCCCCGTAGTTGGCGATCCCTTTGCTGGCGTTAAAGTCGACAGGTCGCTCCCACCGAGCGTCAGGGGCCTCACTGTCGGGGCGGCTGTGACCGCAGTCTTTCAAAGGATGAGTCCGCCGGCGATCGGAAAGCTCGGTGGATACGATTAAACGAAGAACTGGCGAGAAAGCCTTCAATTCCTACCATCCACAAATCGAGCACGTGGACCGGAGAGCCGCATGCGCGCTCAAGCATCAATGGATCGATGAAGTCCGCATCCACTTTGAACACGCGGACTCGCTGTCCGGCTCGAGTCAACCGCCGAGCGAGGGTTGCAGTAACGGTCGTCTTACCTTGACCGGACGCAATCGCCGAGATGAGTACGGCACGAGTACTCACGTACGCTCTCGGAATGAGGTGGTTAGCGCAAGAAGTTCCTCTACGTCGCCCAGAGCGCGGCAAACCAACCGCACCCAACCTGGGCGACCGAATAACATGGAGAGCATAAGGATTTCTGGGGTGTCAGGGGGCTGCTCGTTCGGTTTCATCAGCGTTGTCGCCGGCCAAATCGGCCTACCCCCACTTCCGTTCTCCTCCACAGTCTTTATCGTCGCACGACCGGGGGTGGGTTGAAGACTAGTCGGCGTACGGCACACTGTCGTTGGCGCAGCGCCTGACCCCAATCGATGTGGCACCCGGCGCCCGGTCTGTGAGTGGCGCCGCGGGTCAGGTTCGCGAGTATGCCGACCGTCAGGAGAAACTCCGTGACCCGCCCATCGCGAAATCGCTCGACGATGACGGAAGGCGACTCGCCACCGTTCTCGGCCACCAGCACCATCGCTTCGCGCACCCGGAACACCGTACCCCTGCGTGTGGTCAGCGAAGAGCCTATCCGCAGCCGCGGTAACGGTGAACGATAGGGCCTGGCTTCGGCGCCGACACGGGCAGCAATCATTTGACTCGGTGTCAACATGGGGTAGAGCCTCGATGGAATAAGGCAGAGAGTATGGAATCATCGTCCCGACCGGCCGCTGTGTCGAGTCGGTGCTGAGGCTGGAATGGATTCACCCCGAATCCGACCGCATCCCCCGACCTACCCATACCAAATGCCTTTGCACTTCAGGTATTTCCTGCCGATCCAGAAGCCCGAGGAAATTGCCGAGCCGTGTAAATCCCACAAGCCGCTCATAGCCCACGCTCGTACCCAACAGATTCCCCGTGACAATGACCGGCGGGGCGAACCAGAAATGGGCATCGCGCCAGTGGGCGACGACCTCTTCCCGATCATCGACGATGCCAAATTGCGTGGCTCGAGCGCGCTTCAACCAACGAATGCTGATAACCTCGATCGACACGAATCTGGCGAAGCGCGATGCCCGACAGTTCCTCAAGCCCCCAGCGCACTCGCCCCCACTCTACCGTGCGCACGATGGCGGCAAAGTTGACGTTCTGGGCATCCTCGGGAAAGATCTGCGTGAACACTCCTTGCGGACAGCCTAGACCTTGCGCTTCGCAGCGCTGCCAATGAACTGATGGATCGGCGTCGTACAGCCGCTGAATCCGACCCCACGGGAATGCTCCGACGGGAAGCGCTTCGCCGCTCATGCAGGGCACTTCGGGGGTGCCGACCGGGGTGAAAGCTCTTTCAGGCGTCGGCGAATGTTCGCGGTGCCTATGTCCATGGGATCGAACGTTCCGCCGTGCCACTCCTTGAGTTCACGGTGCTCCGGATGCCGGTTGTTGCGCATCACTTCAAGAAAATGATAGAAGCCAGGCGGTCCACCGATATCCTCTGGCGGGCAACGTCGACACGCCGCCAGATCGGCGGGTCGGTACCTTCGAGCAGGATGGTCAGGCGGAAAATCTCTGCGATCATAAATTGCCTTGTGCGGCCGATTTAAGCAATACGGTCTAGCCAATTTCCTGGGCGGCGGCGGTACGGCGCGACCGCGAGCACCTGGATCCTTGCCGCCGGCTCGCGAACGATGATCGGCAACGGGAATGATTGCAGTCGGACGCTGCGAATATCATGCGGATGATCAATGGTATATCGGGTCGCCGCTGCGCAGATGTTTTCTCTCGGTCTCAAGAAGTAATCGCGGTATTTGGCGCCGAGGCTTCGTTGCCGCGGCTCGCGTGCTTGACGTTCCCGGGTGCATCGCGGCAGACTACCGTCGTTGCCAGGTGCTCGCGCGGCGTTCGCGCCGTCGAGTGAAACGGGAAACCGGTGAAGTCCTCGTGGCCATTCCGGTACTGCCCCCGCAACGGTAAGCGAATCAAGCCGGGTCCATGAAGTCACTGTGCCGACGGCACGGGAAGACGGCCCGGTGGGGGTTACCCACTCGCGAGTCCGGAGACCGGCCTGGGGACATACGGCATGCGTTGCGGTGGGCGACGGTGGCGCGGAACTGCGCCGACGCGCAACCATCCGCTCCTCGACATCCACCCCCGCGGCATTGTTTGGCTCGATCGTGCACGGCGGGTGCAAAGGTGGATTCGTGAGACTTTGCGTATTGGCGCTGGCGGCTTGGCCGCGGGCATCCTCGGTTTTTCCTTCATCCACGTCGTCGTCGCCGGTACGGCCGGCAGCGACAACTCTCTCCAGGAGATCACCGTGACGGCGACCCGTACGAGCGTGCCGCTCAGCGACGCTCTGGCGTCGGTGACGGTGCTGACTCGCGCTGAAATCCAAGCACGACAGGTGCTCTCGCTGCAGGACCTGTTCGAGGGGGAGGCGGGCATCCAGATCAGCAACAACGGCGGTCTCGGCAAGGCCTCGTCGGTGTTCATTCGCGGCGCGAACGCGGATCAGGTCCTGGTGCTCATCGACGGCGTGCGCGTCGGATCGGCGACGCTTGGCACGACACTGTTCCAGTACTTCCCGATCGATCAGATCAGCCGCGTCGAGATCGTTTGCGGACCGCTGGCGAGTCTGTATGGATCTGAGGCTATGGGTGGGGTGATCCAGATCTTCACCGGTCCGCCGAAGACCCAGGGATTGACGGTTCAGGCGGACGCGGCGGCCGGTTCTCATGAAACGTCGACAATTGGCGCGAGCGTCGATGTCGGCGCCGGACCGCTCTATTACGGGGTGTCGGCGAGCAATCTCACCAGCAACGGTTATCCGAACTGCACCGGCGCGCCGTATCTGTCGCCGGCCTCCCCGGGCGGCGGCTGCTACGTGTCCGATCCGCGGCCCGACGCCTTCCACGACGTCTCAACATCGGCTCACGTAGGCTATCGTTTCGCCGACAGCTTCGATGCGGTCGCGACGTTCATGCGCTCGCAGGGCGGCGCCCGCTACGCCGGCTCGTACACGAACCACCAGAGCTTCGTCGAGCAGGTCGCCTCGCTCGCCGGCCACTGGACGCCGACCGCGGCCGTGCGCGTGACGGTGCAGGGCGGACAATCCCGGGACAATGAGTTCGACAGGCTGGATTTCGTCGAACCGCCGGGGAATCTGTTCGACACGCTGCGCAACAGCGCCTCGTTGCAGGCCGACTGGACGGTCGAGGAGCACCAGATCCTGACCGTCGGCGGCGACTATCTGCGCGACGCGATCGCGAGTGAAATGATCTTTCCGGTGACCGAGCGGCGCGTGACCAGCGTGTTCGCGGAGTACCAGGGTGGGTACGGACCGCTGGAAGTGACCATGAGCGGTCGCCCGCGACGACAACAGCCAGTTCGGCAGCAAGTCGACCGGCAGCATCGCGCTCGGCCATCACTTCACGCCGAGTCTGCGCGTGATGGCGTCCGTCGGCACCGGTTTCCATGCACCGACGTTCAACGACCTGTATTTTCCAGGATTCAGCAATCCCACGCTGAAGCCGGAAACCTCGCGTTCGTACGAGATCGGCGTCGATCAGAACCTAGCGGCATCGGGTTGGTCCGTGCATGCCTATGAGACGCATCTGCACGACCTGATCAGCTATGACAATCCGATGTTCACACCCGACAACACCGATTACGCCCGCATCCGTGGTGTCGAGCTGCAAGGTCATCTGACGGTCGGGGTGTGGAGCGCGAATCTGACCGGTTCCTGGCTCGATCCGCGCAACCTCACGCCGGACTCGCCGAACTACGACAAGATCCTGGCCCGGCGGGCGGGCGCGACGGGTCGGATCGAGCTGTCGCGCCAGTGGCCGCTGCATCTGCGGTCGGCGGCGCGCGTGCAGATGTCGGGATCAACGTTCGACGATGCCGCCAACACCGCGCGGCTGGGCGGCTTCACGACCGTGGAGGCGCTGATCGAATGGAGCCCCGCGAGGCGGTGGACTCTGCAGGCGAAGGTCGGCAATCTCACCGATCCCCGCAATCAGAGCGCGCTCTACTATCCGCAGGATCACCGCAATTACCTCGTGACGATTCGCTACCGTCCGGCCGCTCGCTAGGTCCGGCACCATGGTTCGTCAGGCGCAAATGGTGACGCCATGACCGCGCGGCTCGTGCTCGTCCGGCACACGCGTCCGGCGGTCGGTGCGGAAATCTGTTACGGACGAACGGATCTGGAACTCGCCCCGAGCTGGCGCCGCGACATCGCCGCGTGCCTGGGGACGGTTCCGCCGACGACGCGCGTGCTCACGAGTCCGTCGAGCCGTTGCCGCACGCTCGCGCGCGCGATCGGCGGCCGCGATCGCGCACCGGTGCAGGTCGACGATCGTCTCCAGGAGTTGGACTTCGGTAGCTGGGAGGGGCGTGCATGGAGCGAGATTCCTCGCGAGGGCGTCGACCGCTGGGCCGCCGATTTGCTCGACTACGCGCCCGGCGGCGGTGAGTCGCTGCGGATGCTCTGGGCACGCGTACGGCGTTGGCGCGAGGACGTGCTCGACGGCCCGAACGGTAACGTCGTCGTCGTCAGCCATCACGGTCCGATCCGCGCGTTGTTCGCGCAAGTCCACGGTCAGCCACCCGAACGCATGTTCACGCGGCGGATCCCGTGGGGCGGAGTGCTATGCGTCGACCTTGGTATGCGAATGCAGGTACAGGGCCTGGATCAGGCTCGTGCTGCCCACCACGGTCGGTCGAGCAGCACAATGCCGTGACGCAAGCTGATCCCGATGAGGGTCAGCAAGCCGATCAGCCGGCATTCGTCACGAACAACACCACACACTTCCTTATGCTCTCCTGCAGAGCGCGCCGGTTGCCCTCGCGCTAGAAGCGCTCGATCTCGAGGGCTGCTTCCGCCCGGGCGTGTGCAAATCCGCCGGCTAGAACACACCATGACTACCGCGCCCAGTAAATCTTCCCGATCTTCGCCGCGACCTCATCGAGTTTGGCATCGTCCGTTGCCGCGATTTCCTCGTCGTTGTTCACGGCTTGGTCAACCTGCGGAACGAGAGCATTGAAGGCCACAACATCCGCAACCGGAACCATCGCTGGCTCCTGAGCCGTCCATTTCTGCCACAGTAAATCACAAGCTCTCGTGTTCTGAGCGCGTGGGCAAACACTGTGCAACGCCTGCGCGGCCGCCTGCGCTTTGGCGGGTTCCGCCGTGATCCCGTGGCGTAGATTGGCGCTCTGCGTGGCAGCTTGATGTTCGAGCTGGCGCACCGTGGCCAGCATCTGATCCAGATAGTAGACGTCGTTCATCACGTTGATCGCGCATCCCTGCCATTTCCACTCCGGCACCCCGGTCGCGGCAAGCGGATTGATGGTCGCCAGACAGGTCGTGTAGTACTTCATCTTCCCGTCCCACCAAGCGCGCACGGCGGTCTGGTGCGCGATTCGTTGACGCCCCCACGTTTGGTACTGCTGAAGCGCTGTAACGAGCTGCTTGGCATACGCGGTCGCTTCCTGCAGCCCTTGCACAGCCGCGCGTGTGGCCACGATATTGGACTGAAGACGCTGCAGCGCCTGGATGCTGCCCTGATAACCGGATTCCGACATACGATCGAGGGCGACCGTCTGATTTCCTCCGAGGCTCAAGGTCAGACGGTCGCCGGCGAGGCTCCCAACTAGCCTGATATATGGACTCCCCCTGCGTTGCAAGCGGCGTCTTCGCCTTTGGATTCAGGATCGGACTGCGACAAATATATCCGGCCTCTGTTGCGTCCGTCGACGCGGGCCCTGATGACAATTCTCTCGCGGGAGCCTCACAAGTTCTACGGCGTCTAAGCCACCGTCCAGACTATCAGGCTTATCCTGCGGCGGTCTGACCTGCTTCCATCTGCGTAAACGCTCTAGCAATCCTGGCGGGTAGCACCTCCTGCTCAACAATTCGACTGGTGGACGATCTGAGGAACCCGACCTACGTCAGGCCGCGGCCTCCTCGGTGTCCACTGGCCGATACTCTGTACCCTTGGCAAGCATCGCCCAGGCGATGCGCG
>VFSW01007077.1_pt1 | contig 16368 bp, 12 predicted proteins | sample 5358111 | NCBI WGS metagenome assembly VFSW01 (sample SAMN11554181, study PRJNA540505) | mine drainage metagenome | isolation source: sediment from site ElyBrook_90M | place: USA: Ely Copper Mine, Vershire, VT | collected 2017 | reverse complement strand
TTTGGCCGACTACATCACCGGGGAAATTGCGGGCGTTTCAAACCGGGGATGACACCTCTCGGGGAGCCAGGCAAACTGCGGCAACCCGGCTGCATGAAGCTGCTTCATTTGTCTCGTTCTGGCGCTCGCGTCGGTCACGGCCAGCGCTGACACGGACCGCTCCTAGTTTGGGACACCCGAGTGGAATCAAGCGGCGGGCCGCGGACCCGGGCCCGCCGCAAGCCGATCCCCCCGGGAACTGTGCAGCGTGATTCCCGCAGCCGCATTGTGCGATCAGCGGCAGCCCGGCAAGGGTTTCGGTGCGCGAACTCCTGCGCCTCGACCGGTTGGACCAGAAGCACCTGCCCGCAGTTGATGCCGCACCAATTGACATAAATGCATTTACGTGTCATTACTTGTATTGATCTAAAAGTTTCATGCGACAAACGACAGCTAATCGCAGCGTGCCGCGCCCGAAGACCAACCGGTCTGGTGTGCCGATCACGGTCTATCTCGACGACACCCTGAACAAACGCCTCAATGCAACCTCGAAGGAACGCCATGTCGGCAAGTCCTCGATCATTCGTCTGGCCGTGGAACGCTTGCTGACGCAGCTGGAAAGCGGGCAACTCGATTTGCCGCTCGGAATATAACATGACCGAAACGACAAACCGCCCCGACAAAGCGGCCGCTCAGCCCCCGCGGCTCTCCTTCTCCGGCCATGAGACTTTCGTCTTCCGTCATGCGTGGCTTAAGAAAGCCGTCGATGCCGTCAACCTCGACCCGGAAATCTTCACCCGCGACAGCGCGATTGTGACCCTCGGCGTCGGCAAAAACATGGTGCGCTCCATCCTGCATTGGGGCCTCGCCACTGGCGTACTCGCGGAAGCGCCGAAAAGCCGAGGGACGCGGCTCTCAGTGACGGATTTCGGCAACAAGGTGATGGGCTCTTCGGGCTTCGATCCTTATCTGGAGGACCCGTCCACGCTCTGGCTCCTGCACTGGAACATCTTGAAGCAGGATCAGCGCTGCACGACCTGGCATTACGTGTTTAACAGTTTTCCAGCGGCGGAGTTCGCCAAGGCAAACCTGACGCAATTCGTTCTCGATGAAGCAAGGCGCGCGGAAACAGGCGATATCGCGGAGAATTCCATCCGTCGCGACGTCGAAGTCTTCTTACGCACCTACGTCGGTTCCTCCGATATGCGCGGGTCGGGGATCGGGGAAGACGCCTTCGACTGTCCCTTGTCTGAACTGGGCCTGATCGAAGCGCGGCAGGGAAGCGATCTTTACCAACTTCAGCGAAGCCCGAAGCCCACGCTTGCGGACTACGCCTTTCTCTATTCACTGTGCGATTTCTGGAACGGAATTTCGGAGGGTCAGCAATCGCTCGCCTTCAGCGAGATCGCCTATCGGAAGGGAAGCCCCGGCACAGTGTTCCGCCTCGATGAGAACAGCATCGCCGACAGGCTGGAGCGGCTCGATGCGCTCACGAAGGGCAGACTCGTCTATACGGAAACGGCGGGTTTGAGGCAGGTTTATAAGCACGCGGACCTGGACCCGAAGGAATTGCTGGAAGAACATTACGCGGAAGCGGGAGAATTCCGGGAACTGGAGGTTATGGCCTAGGTGCTCCTTCGCGATCTCATAACCATCGCACCGCGTTATGCGCGCTCGATCAATATTGAACGCGACTCGCGTTCGGCATCTGCTCTCGACGGCTATATCGTAACCGCGACCGCGCACCGGACGCTGGGGCGCATCACCACCGCGCTTGCCGACGATCTCAGCCACCGGGCCTGGACGATCACGGGGCCTTACGGCTCGGGAAAGTCCGCTTTCGCCCTGTTCCTTTCGAACCTGCTGGGCTTTCCCGGCATCGACAGCGTGCGCAAGGCGCGGGCTCTACTGAAAGAGCAACATCCGGCCACGCACAAGGAATTGTTTGAACGCAAGCACCGGGGCCGTGTCGAGAAAGTGGGCTTCTGCTCGGTGCTGGTCAGCGGGTCGGCGGGGCCGCTGCTGCCTGCCATCGCGGAAGCGTGCAGCCGCGATTTCGCGACTTACTTCCAGGTGGGCCGTCCGCCAGCGCCATTGAAGGAACTGGATGCGCTGCGCCAACAGGGCGAGCGCGGCGACGCCATCGATGCGCATGAACTGGTCCGGCTGATCTGCCGCCTCACCGTCATCTTGCAGGAAAGCGGACGTGCGCAAGGCGTACTGCTCGTCATCGACGAACTCGGCAAGTTTTTGGAATTCGCGGCGGGCGACGCGGAGCGCGGCGATATCTTCGTGCTGCAACTGCTGGCCGAAGCCTCGACCGCGCATGCCGGGGCGAACCTCCTGCTCCTGACGGTGCTGCATCAGGCCTTCGAACAATATGCCGCGAACCTGCGCCCGAATGTGCGCGCCGAATGGGCGAAGATACAAGGACGCTTCGAAGACGTGGCTTATCAGGCTCCGCCGGAGGAATTCACAGATCTACTGGCCGCCGCCATTCAGCAAACGGGCGACAGCGCAATCAAGCGGTTTCGCAGCGTTGCAAAGGTTCAGGCCGAAGATGCTTGGAAGCTCGGGATCGCGCCGCGCGGGCTTAATAAACAGGAATTCCTGAGCCGGATGCAGGCCTGCGCGCCGTTGCATCCGGCAACGGTGCTTGCGCTCGCCCGCCTGTGCCGCAAGTTCGGGCAAAACCAGCGGTCTCTGTTCTCCTTCCTTGTGGCGCGTGAGCCTTTCGGTTTCGTGGAGTTCCTCGAACAGGAAGCGCGGACAGCCGGGGAATTGCCCTGTTACCGTCTCTCCCATCTCTACGACTACATCACCTCAAGCCTGGGAAGCGGGCTCAACGTCGGCGATGCCGCCGCGCGCTGGGCGGAAGTGCAGAACGCGCTCGACCGCGCCGCGCAATGCAGCCACGCGGAAGTGGGACTCATCAAGAACATCGGGCTCTTGAGCGCCCTCGGCGGCATCGGCGATCTTAAACCGAGCCTGCCGGTGTTGAGCTTCACGACCCCGGCAAGCTCGGCGCAAACAGCCGCGCTTAAAAATGCCCTCGTCAAACGCTCGCTCATAGTCGAGCGGCGCTACAACGACACACTGGCCCTGTGGGAAGGCAGCGATATCGATCTGGAAGGCCGCTTACGCGAAGCGTCGCGCCGCGTGGCGGAGAGCTTGAGTATCGCGCAGCGGCTCAACGACACTTGGCGTCCCCGGCCCGTGGTGGCGAAGCGGCATTCCTACCGGAAAGGCACGCTGCGGTATTTCGAGGTGCGTTTCGCGGACTTGGGCAGCTTCCCGAAACAGCTTGCGCCTGCCAGCGAAGCGGACGGCATTTTTGTGTATTGCGTGCCCTCCACCAAGGCGGAAGCGAAGGAACTGGCAAACCTCGCCACATCTTCCGAAGTGCGCGAGCGCATCGATGTGCTAATCGCCGTTCCCGACGAATGCCACGCTTTACGCGACGCCGTGCGCCAACTGGAACATTTGCGCTGGGTGCAGCACAACACGCCGGAACTTCAGTCGGATGCGGTCGCACGGCGGGAGCTTCGGTCTATGCTCACCCTTGCCGAACAGACGGCGAATGCCGAGGTGCAGCGGCTCTTTGCACCCGGACAGGGTAAGAATAGCGCCACCCGCTGGTTCCATCACGGCATGCAGCTCCAGATGCTCGATGCGCGGCGCTTGAGCGCGTTCGTCTCGTCCCTCTGCGACCGCATCTTCGAGAAGTCGCCTGTCTTAAGAAACGAACTCATCAACCGGCGCTTCCTGTCTTCGGCTGCCGCCGCGGCACGGCGTAACCTGCTTGATGCGATGATCCAGCGGGGCGCGGAGCCGCGTCTGGGCTTGACTGGCTTCCCGCCGGAGGTCAGCATTTACGCGTCGATCCTCGAAGAGACCGGCATTCACAGGCCGGGCGAGAATGGCTATGAATTCGGGCCGCCCGCCGATGGCTCGTCGCTGAATGAGGCCTGGCAGGCCATCGACACTTTTTTGTCCACCTGCGAGGTCGAGCGGCGTCCCGTCGAGGAACTGTTCTCGAAATTGCAAGAGCCGCCCTTCGGGATCAAGATGGGCGCGCTGCCGCTGCTGCTCTGCGCGGCGGTGCTGCATTTCGACACGGAAGTGGCTTTCTATGAAGACGGCGGCTTCGTGCCGGAAGTCTCTATCGAACTGTTCGAGCGCCTGCTGAAAAATCCGGAACGGTTCCACTTGCGCCGCTACCGTATTGAGGGCGTCCGCAAGGAAGTGTTCCGGCAAATGGCCGACGTGCTGGGCGCTTCGCCCGCCAAGGATAACCGAGGCGACCTCGTCGCGCTTATGCGCCCATTGTTTAAGTTTCTGCACCGGCTACCTGGCTATACGAAACAAACGCGCACACTGTCGGCCGAAGCCATGGGCGTGCGGGAATGCCTCTTCGGCGCGAAGGAGCCGGATTTGCTGCTCTTTCGCGACTTGCCGCAACTCTTCAGTTTGCCGCCGTTTGAGCCCGGCACGCGGGCCAGCGGCAATGTCACGGTATTCATGAAGGCTTGGCGCGCCGCGCTCATCGAATTGCAGCGGGCCTATGACGATCTTGTGGCCGATATCCGCAATCTCGTATTGCGCGCCTTCAACGTCTCTTCGGAGAATGGCCGCACTCTCGTGCAGCGCCGCGCCGCTGCCGTCGTTGATAACTGCATTGAGCCGCGCCTGCGTGCCTTCGCGCATCACTTGAGCGAGCCGGAATCGCCGGATACCCAATGGGCCGAAGCGCTCGGCACCATGCTGGTGGGTAAGGTTCCCAAGAACTGGATTGACAGCGACCGGGCGCGGTTCGAAATCTCGTTAAGCGAAATGGTGCGCAGCTTCCGCCATATCGAGGCAATCGTGTTCGAGCGCTCGAAACGCGCCGCTTCGGCGGATGAACCGGCGCGGCTGTTGCGCCTGAGCGTGACGGATGAATTCAGCGCTGAGCGCGAGGCAGTGGTGACGGTCGAGAAGCGCGACCGCGATATGCTGGCGTCAGGCATCCTCCAGGTGCGGCAGGCCTTAAGCGACCTCGGCCTCGAAGAAAAGCGCGATCTGGCGTTGGCAATCCTGGGCAGCGTCGCGCAGGACTACATCCCCGACGAAAAGAGCGAGAAGCACAAGGAAAAAATAGCCGAAAGGAGCCCGTCGCATGGATAAGGGCACGGAGAAACCTGTTAGCGACAAACCCGTGCGCCACGTCCTCGGCATCTCCGGCGGCAAGGACAGCGCGGCGCTGGCCTTGTTCATGCGCGACCGCGTGCCGCAGATGGAATATTTCTTCTGCGATACCGGTTATGAGTTGGCCGAAACCTACGAATATCTGGAGCGGCTGGAAGCCTTCCTCGGCAAGCCGATCATGCGCCTCAATCCCGAGCGGGATTTCGACCACTGGCTCGATATCTATGGCGGCTACCTGCCGTCGTCGCGCATGCGCTGGTGCACGCGAATGCTGAAGCTGAAACCATTCGAGAATTACGTGGGCGACGATCCCACGATCACCTATATCGCGATCCGCGCCGACGAGGACCGCGACGGCTACATTTCGACGAAGCCCAATATCACGCCGGTTTATCCCTTCAAGGAAAACGGCATCGCCAAGGATGATGTGTTTCGCATTCTCGACGATTACGGCCTCGGCCTTCCCAGCTATTACCGCTGGCGCACGCGCTCGGGTTGCTATTTCTGCTTCTTTCAGCGCAAATCCGAGTGGGTGGGGCTCAAGGAGAACCATCCCGAGCTCTTTGAACTGGCCAAGGGCTACGAAAAAATCGACGAGGAAAAGGGCATCCGCTACACCTGGAGCCAAACCGAAAGCCTGTCGGAGCTGGAACAGCCCGCACGCGTGGCGGACATCAAGCGCAAGCAGGAAGAAGCGCTGCGGTCGGCCCGGAAACGTGCGCCGTCAGAAAAGCTGTTCCAAATATTTTCCGAAGCGCTCGATGAGGAAGACGACACGGAACCCTGCATGATCTGCAACCTCTAGACAATGCCGGACCATGGACAATGCTTGATCCCGAATTCATACGCATCAATCTCTCGGAAATCCCCGGGGGGCTCTCGGCCGCCTGCGACAAGATACCCAATGCGCCCGGCATCTACGCTTTTTTCCGGCGCATTCCGGGACTTTCCACCGCCGACAAGAAAGCCTTCTGCGACACGATCCTGTCCACGGTCGAAGAGCATGCCGCGCCCGATCACAACGCGACTTGCGGTCCCCTGCATTCCCTGTCGCTCTATTCGTTTTCGACACTTTCCGAGACAAGAGAAACGCAGCTTGACGACCATGCGGAATCGGACGAATTCCGCCGCGTCGTCACCGAAGTCTTCGCAAAGCTTCCCGCACTGCAAGGACCGCTCTATGTGGGCAAGGCCCGCAAGCTTCAGGACAGGATCAGGCAGCATTTCCGCCCGCTGTCTCCGCTTACGACGCGGCTGCGGCAGGCAGGCATTCCGCTTGACCGGTGCGTTTTGGTTTACTGCCTCCTGGATGAGAACATGGATACACTGTCCGACGAGGCATTGGTTTTGATTGAGGACATCATTACCCGCGTGCTGCGGCCGGGTTTCGTGCTGCGCATCGGTTGATCGCTAGAGGAAGAAAAAACTTATGGCCAATACTGAAGATATTTTCGTTGATGAAGGGCCGCATTACACAGCGCTGAGGCCGTCGATGCACGGCAGCTTCAACCTGTCAAGGACAGAGATCCCCTACATTCAGACGCTGATGACGCTCAAAGAGGTCGCAACGGAACTGGATCTAGTCGAGAACCTCCCCTCCGACCTGCGGTCGAAATGGACGCTGGAAGAACTCTTCCAGCGGGAAATCGACTGGGACCGCGTGGAGAACCAGCTCCTGCGCGGGTATCTCAAGCGCGGCAACAAGATCAAGTTCTTCAACTCCATCACAGTCGCGCTGCTCCCGACCAATGAAAAGGGAATGCTCGACTCGTCCTACGGCGAAACACCCAATCCGCCCTCGGCCCCCGCAAACCTCATGGCCGATCCCTGGTCCTGCGTAAACGTGGGCGGCTTGCAGATCTTCAAGCACCAGAAGAACTCCTTTGCATACCTGCGCTGGGACCCCAAGCGGATTTTCCCGGCCACCATCGACGGCCAGCACCGGCTCGCAGCGCTGAAGGAGTTCGTGCGCGGCGGCAACCTGACGCAGGCGATGTTCGATACGAGAATCTCGATCATCTTCCTGATACTCGATGAGCGCGCCGGGCTGTCCATCGACGCCTCGCATTTCGGCGCGAACGAGAACCCGGTCTTGAAAATCGTGCGTGAGGTCTTCATCGACCTCAACATGAATGCGCGCCCCGTCATTCGCTCCCGGCAAATTCTGGTGGACGATCAGGAGATTGAATCCGTGTGCCTGCGCACGCTGCTCGCCTCCAGGACTGGAGAGGACCAGCCGGACAAGCTGCCGCTGGGCCTCGTCCATTGGCAGCATAATGTCGGCGCGAAGTTCAATACCGGCATCAATACCGCGCCCTTCATCACCACGGTCGAGCTTTTGAACCTCATCATTCGCGACCTTCTCGATCTGGAGCGTCCGAAAGACCCGCTCGATGAGAGCCAGGTCCGGCGCTTCATCCAGTCGCTGGAAGACTCGCTCCGCGTCTCGGACCATATCAAGGAAAACCCGAACCGCTTCCCGAACCTCGGGCCGCTCGGCACTTATGTCGAGGAAAACTACCTCAAGGAAGGCTTCGAAGCGCCCTTCGTGAATCCGCCGCCGCAGTATATTCGCGTCTGCGCGGACAGCTTCGATACGCTGTGGCGGCCCATGTTCGTGCATGTCCTGCGCGAATTCAAGCCCTACAAGGACTTCATTGTTCATGTCCGTGAGAAGGGCGGCATCGACGGCGACCTTGCCTTCTATCTCGCGCTCCCGGAGCGGGCGCAAAAGCAGCAGCGGGACGAATGGGGCGAAACCCGGCCCGAAAAGCTCGACAAGCCGCTGGCAGAACTCGCGAAGCTGAAAACCGACGACTGGCCTTTCTACGCGGTCTTTCAGAAGGCGCTGTTCCGCGCCATGAAGAACGCTTATCTGCATTACGACGCGCTGCCTGCCAAGAAGCGCGAAAAGCCCTTCATCGAGACTTGGGTTGCTTTCCTCGATGAGCTTTGGGAGCGCGGCATGCTCGGCGTCAAGGCGAAGTCCGAGGAACAATACATCTGGGCCGGCATCGGCATCAACTCGGACAACCAGTCCGTTCGCTGGTCGGAAGCGGCGGTCACACGTTTGTCCGCCATGCTGACGCTCTGGTGGTACTTCTACATGAACGAACTGGACCGGCCGGGACCGTTCCTGAAGGCGCTGAACCAAGCCTCGGCTACCGCCACCTATCCGAACGGCAAGAAGGCTATCGACGCTGTCACCAAGGGTTTGATTCCGATCCTCAAGAGCGGCGAAAAGGAACTATCTGACAAGGCGCTTGCCAGCAAGGTCGATCAGCGGCTGAAACTGCTGTTGACTTGCGCGCGCAGCAAATCCGCGGAGGCAACGACCGAACCCGACGCGGATGCTCAAGTGGAAGCTGCCATCGTCGAGACCGTGAAGGAAGTCGAAGCGAGCGGCGATACTGCCTGAATCCCCGCGATATGAACGCCCCCATCGCAAGGCACCGCACGGCGATACGCAGGTTTCAGTATTCGAAGCCAATATCGCTTGCCATGGCGCAAGGCCTCATCCGGGACGATTGCACCGTCCTTGATTACGGCTGCGGACGCGGCGAAGACGTCAGCCTGCTTCAGAAAAGCGGGCTGATCGCCGAAGGCTGGGACCCGCACTTCCGGCCCGATGCGGAAATGAAGCCCGCTGACGTCGTCAATCTCGGCTATGTCCTGAACGTCATCGAAGACCCGTCCGAACGCAGCGAAACGCTGCGCAAGGCCTATGCTCTGGCCCGCCGCGCCCTTGTCGTAGCGGTGCGCGTCGATCAGTCGCTGGACAAGGGCATCCCGTTCCAGGACGGGCTCATCACCAGCCGGGGTGCGTTCCAGAAACTCTACACGCAATCGGAATTCACGAAATTCGTGGGCGAGACGCTGGGCGTGCGCCCGTATGTGGCGGGCCTCGGCGTCACTTATGCCTTCAAGGAACGAACGGAGGAAGAGAAATACATTGCCGATACCGCCTTCCGCCGCACTGTCAATTACCAGAAGAATGCGGTTGCGGAATTCGAGGCGGACCCGGACGGGGCGGCTCTCGCGCAGCGTGTCCGGCAAATTGGCCGCCTGCCGCTAGACGGGGAATTCGAAGGTTACGCGGCGCTTGAAGAGAAATTCGGTTCCCGAGCGCGCATCACGCGCCTGGTCTGGAAAGCGGTTCATCCCGCGACGCTCGATGAGGTGCAGAAGCAACGGCGCGACGAACTGCTCGTCGCGCTCGCCATGATCCGGCTGCAAGGCTCGAAGCCCATGCCGTTCAAGACGCTTCCTTCGGACGTGCAGGCCGATATCAAATCGCTCTGGACGACCTATCAGCAGTCGCTCAAGCAATCAGACGCCTTTCTGTTCGGCATGGGGAATGCCGCGCTAGTCAAGGCCGCGATCGGCGGGGCCGATATCGGCAAGCGGTTGCCCGAGGATTTTTACTTCCATGCCTCGCAGGAAGCCGTGCTGCCGCCCTTGCTGCGCCTGATCGTCTTCGCCGCTCGCCAGATTGTGGGCGACGTCGAATGCGACCTCATCAAGCTATCGGTTGACGGGCGGAAGGTTTCGTTCCTGCGCTATCCAGAGTTCGACCGAGTGCCGCACCCAGAACTGAACTACAGCGTGAAGGTATATCTGCCAAAGGCAGCACACAGCTTTCGGGATTACAGCGATTCAACCAACCCGCCGCTTCTGCATCGCAAGGAAGCCTTTCTTGACGAGTTGCATCCCGATTATCAGCGCTGCATCCAGCTCACGGAACGCGAAGAGGCACTGGGTCTCCTGTCGCGTTCGGATATCGGTTTTCGCAACGGCTGGCGCGCAGCGCTCGCGGAAAAGAACGTCGTGCAGCACGGCTATGACCTGGCCCCGGAGTGAGCCGAAGTCGCGCAAACCCCTGTGGAGGACGGTTAACGTTAACTATCCGGTGCGGAAAGATTGAGCGGCGCGGATACGCGCTCGCCATCCCCGCGATAATACCTTGCAACAGGGACGCAGTGTCTGGAATGGCCTGACGGCTCAAAACCGTCGATTCTCTACAACACCCGGTTTGCAAACCGCGCTGGAAGAGCCAAAGCGGGCCTGAATTGGAACACTCATCAGACGGCGCGCCGCTGGGCACGGCTGCGAGCGGGTTGGGTTGCCAACGCCCGAGCGGGAGGCTTCCGTTGGCAGCTCGCTATCTCATCCTTCATTTCGTCTACGGTCCGCGCGAGATCGAACACGAAGGCGAACGAAGTCTGACCGGGCTTTAGCAGAGCGCTCATTATCTTTTCACGGCCAGTCACTACCTGAACATCGGAGCCGGTTACGATCAGGCGGCACTCTGCGAGTGGATTCATTAATCCCTTTCGGCTTCGCAGAAACTCCACGACGCGGCGGAGAGATTGTGTTGAAATGCCAGCTTCCCGCAGTTCTCTGGCGACGCGCAACGCAAGCAGATCAGAGAAGGAGTATTTGCGTTCCGTGCCGGTGCCCTCGGCCTCCGCAATACTCGGCACGATGAACTTCGTTCTCGCCCAGTAATCGATGTTGCGGAAGGTGACGCCGGTAATCCTGACTGCGTCGCCCGTCGAAAAGCTGTCCGTTGCCGTGGCCATCAGCTTTCTTATAGCACAGTGCAGTGCGCTCGTCTCGTATAGCACAGTTCACTCGACTCATCTATAATGTAGACTATAGCCTTTCCGAACAGCCTTCATCGAGGTTCGGCAAGAGATCCCGTGCGAGGAGAACGAACTAGCGGCAAAATGCAAAGGCCGCCATTAAAGCGGCCCAGCGGTCCCTACAATACTGGTGCAGCCACGGTTTCTCAGGCCAGCGGGCTGTCACGGAGCTACGGGTCGCAACGCGACTGACGCTCTTGGTGTTTTTATATCACGACCAGCCGCATTCCGTCAAACATAATGTCGAGCAATTGTTTTGATGTTGAGGAGATGGAGATGTCACGAACGGCGTCCTCATGCGGCTTGGTGTTGAATTTTTCGCCGATTCAGTTTGATGATCGTGAGATCAGCGTAGGAAGGCTGCCCTACGGCAAGGATGGGGAGCAGACCCTGCAACAACTTCGGGATGAGCACTACGCCACTCACGTATTCCGCCGCGAATGGCCGGACAGCATCTTCGCAGTTCCCGTAGTGGCGGGGGCCACGTTTATCGGGGAGCCCGAGGCCATTCTGCTGAAAGAAAACTTAGGTCTCGTGGCCGCTCTCATTCGTAATGCCTTGCTCAACGATGTCGCTGGTCTCGGCCGCACGTCTCTGGCTTACGAGCCGATGAAGGTAATTTCCCGTAAAGATCTCCTGCGTATTAGTTGTCCTCCAGGGATCACACCGCCTGACTGGCTCAGCGTTCGGCTTCTCTATGAGATGGCAATTCGGCCCATGTATTTTTCCGGGCGCGAACCCTTCATCGCCGCGCTGTTGGATGTGCGGACGACTCGGTTGATCGAACGAACCGCCGCGGAACTAATCGAAGATGGCATGTGCCTCGACGGAGTATACGTGGGCAGCCCGGTCCCGGGCAAAGACCCACGAATTGCGGTCAAATTCGAGTCGGTTGGGTGTGTTCGGTCTGTCGAAGGACGGCAACTCCGATTGACTGACTTCCGAGATGGCTTCGAAACTGTTGACGCGAGCGCAGTATGGCCCGCGAAGGATGCGTTGGCAGCCTGCATCTCACATGTGTTCAAGCAACATTCCCCGGAGATCGCTGCTGCTCTTGAGCGCGAGCGGGCCGCGCTGAGACAGGGACCCGAACGCCTTGATCGCATCAAAAGCGTTCTGGATACTCTACGAAAGCGACCGCATGAAATGGTTCCGGGCGCCGCGTTCACCTTCGGCGCTCTTCTCGACGATTCGATGCCCGCATTTCCGTTCCTGGAAACGGCGCCCCGGCCAGTCTACATATTCGATGGACGGGGCTCGAAAACGCGCCGATGGCACGACGAAGGACTGAACACATATGGACCATACACCGCTGATCTTCAAACTCTCGCTTCGCCTAGGATTTGTGTGATCTGCCAGAGATCCCAGCGAGGACAAGTGGACCAGTTCCTCCGAAGATTCTTTTTTGATGGTGTAACGATCCCACCGCCATCGCCGCGCTATCAAGGGAAGTCGTCCAAGAACTACTTTGACAAAGGCTTCTGCCGCAAGTACGCACTGGACACAGTTCACTACGAGTACTTCTTGGCGGAAGGGCGCTCTGCCGATTCATACCGGAAAGCTTGTCAGGATGCCCTTGAGAAGCACGGAAATGGTGAGGAGCACGGAAACGGCCAGAGGTGGGATATGGCGCTCATTCAGATCGAGGAAGCATTTCACGAACTGCCGCCTGAATCTAATCCCTACTTCGTCGCAAAGCGCAGCTTCCAGAGCCTTCAAATCTTAGTCCACGAATTCGAAATTGAAACCGCACGAAAATTGGGGAGCCAACTCAGCTTCTGCCTCAATAACATGGGCCTCGCAACATACGCGAAGTTGGGCGGCATTCCATGGTTGTTGAAAGCCTCCAAGGGTATTCACGAATTCGTTATCGGCATCGGGAGCGCCGATGTGGGAGTCGGGCGATTGGGCAAGCGAGAGAGAGTCGTAGGCATTACTACGATTTTTGGTGGTGACGGGAACTACCATCTTTCCAATCTGTCGAAGGCGGTCCAGATCGATGAGTATCAGGACACGCTCCTCAAAACGCTTCGAGCGGCTATCGGGACCGTGCGGGTCGGCATGAATTGGCAGCGGGGGGACCGGGTCTTATTTGTGTTTCATGCGAAGTTCAAGCGCTTCAGCGACAAGGAGGTGCAAGCGGTTGTCGATCTGATAAGTGAGTTTGAAGAATACGATGTGAAATACGCATTCGTCCAGGTGAGCGAACAGCACCCGTTCATGGCTTTCGATACCAGTCAGAGCGGCGTCAAGGACTTCGAGACGCGCCGCAGCAAGGGACAGTATGCGCCGACGCGGGGGAAGTACTTGCAGCTCGGGCATCGGGACGTACTGTTGTCTCTGACCGGGCCGAGCGAAGTGAAGCGTCCCGAGGACGGCACGCCACAGCCGCTGCTTCTTAGCTTGCACAGAGACTCATCGTTCACCGACATGCCATATCTTGCCGAGCAGGTCTATACGTTTGCCTGCCACTCCTGGCGCACGTTTCTACCCGGGTCGCTACCGGTGACGATTCAGTACTCCAACCTGATCGCAAACTCGCTCGGCAAGCTTTCGGGCCTCGACCGGTGGAATCCAGACGTGATGCTGGACCGGATCGGAAAGACCATGTGGTTCCTGTGATGACGGCATCGCACGCTGAGGCGTGCGCCACCGTGCGGGCACAAATGGCGGCGACCTGCCTGAATGACCTGAACAAGGCTTTTGCGGCATGGCTGCTGCGGGAGCCCGAGCAGGCTGCCGACTTTGCTTCCATAGCGTATCGAGCCTCGAAGATGGAAGGAGCGGATCAGGACTTTCAAACCGCGGCGCTTCTCGGTTTTGCTGCCGAAGCAGGCGTCCTATCGGAATCACAGTTTGCAACACTTAAGCGGAGCCTTCAAAGACTGGGTGGCCGAAATCCAGTCATTAACGGGGTGCCAATGGCGTTTTGCGGTGACGCGGTGGGTGTGCTTGGCGTCGTCGTCGGAACGAGGGCGCTCTCGGACGCGGACGTGACCAGCCAAATGACGCGCTGGGCAACGAAGTTCCTGAGGTCCAGCTATGAGAGAGAGGGGGGCGAAGAGTGGCAGCGGTGTGTTTTGGCTGCCGCTGGCCGCCATCTCGATAAGTCCCTGGATTTTGCAATCCCGGAGTCGGCTGCGACGGCAGATGTTCGGACGGCACTGCTGTCCAGAGGTCTAATCGAGATCGGCGACGGAGACCATGCACGGGGAGATGCGGTGCGGACGTTAGCGTTGGCAGGCCAGGAGCCACCAACGAATCTAACCCACGACCGCGCAGCGCTGCGGCTCGCGGCTTTTGAGTTTGTCATGCGTACCCGGCCTCCCGCAGACAAGGGTGTGCCCCTCACGCGGATGGATGGTTCCATTGAGTGGATCGATTCACAGCCCGATCAGGCGGGTCGCCTATTGGAGCCTTCGGCAACAGATGAGCAGACCGGATCAGCCCGGCGCACTGAACCAGATCGGCGCACCGGGGTCTTCGGAACTGCCGGACATCCCAAGGCAAGGCCGACTGGGGGAGGGTTTGCTGCTGATCCCAGGATTCGGAAGTTGGTAGAGGATGACCCCAAGGCATTGCCGCTGGTAAATCTGGTGGCTCAGTTCGAGCAAGCGCGGGCGCAAGGTGAAGTAGTTTTCCGCCAAAGCGAATTGAAGGGACGATGGGACGAGTGGAGCGGAGTTTTCCCGTGGGAAGGCAAAAGGGACCCCGACACCACCGATTGCCCTTGGTGGGTGGCGGGAGCGGAATATGTTTTTCAGTTGGCTGCGGCGTGGCGCAAGTACTCTCCGGGCGAGCGAGAGAAGATAGAGACGCTCTTGCCAAAGCAGATAGAAATGTCGGCAGAGTGGGTCTACCAGAGCAAGGTGCGTCTTCACGATATTATGCGCGGCAAGAGCTCGAATGCCGAGCATATCTTGATCGGGCATTCGAAGCGCTTTTTCAACATCGCTTTTCTATTTTCAATGCAGAAGTTCGCAGAGATTGACCTCGACGAATGGCGCGACCAGGCGACGAGACTCGGCGGAGCCATTACAGATCTCAACAGTGCGAGCACCGATCAATCCGCCCCACAGCCAGCACCCGGCGTGTCGCCGCCAGCCCAGGCGAAGAAACCAGGCAGGCGGAACCAGAAATATAAAGCGATAGACGAGGCGCTCCAAAAGATCGCCGAGAGTCGCCCCCGGACCCAGGAGGCAGTGTTCAGCGCGCTGGAAGGACGCGTGGGCTATCCCCCCGCCGAGCCGTTTGAGAGTGCTCGCGGATGGATGGCTGGGTTTGGCCGCGACCCGCGGGCTTCTCGCGCGTGGCTTTCAAAACGATGGGGTGAGTTGGATTTGCCAGCATTTGCGCGCGGACCCAAAAAGCGCAAACAATAGTTGCAGTAGCTACTTCGGGTAACTACTCGACGCGGCGTACAACTCCTGTTTTATCCGCGACTTGCAAGCGCTTGCCCGGCTGGGCGTTCGATTCCGACTCGACGTTTTCTACACAAACCGACAAAATCCAATCAGAAACTGCAATTCAGGTTTCTCCCCTCGCCCTGGGGTCATCGGGAGAGCCTGCGCCACAGGAGTCTTCAACCATGCTGTTTGAGCGTCAAGAATTACGCGAGGTCATCGGCCGCACGCCAAACGAAATCGAACTTCGGAATGAGCACGGGCGCTGCTGCCGGATACTTTCCAGTGCAGAGGCGCTCACCTTGGATCTGGACCTTTTTATCGGCATTGGCAATCTGCGCCGCATTCGATTTCTGCGCGGACGGACACAGAAGTACGCAGCCAGCGCGGGAAGCAGCACGACCCAGCGACTGAAGGGCGAATCCGGGATCAACATCGCCCACCCGCTGATCCGGGAGCACCGAACAGTTAGGCGGTAAATGATGACGAAGCTGATTACAATCCCGAAGTTCGCGGAGACCACCGGTCTCGCGTACAGGCTCTGCCTTCAACTGGTCGGAAGCGGCCAGATCCCGTCGATCCGTGTCGGAAACCGTCGACGCATCGACGTTCGGTGGGTGGAGCAATGGTTGGCAGGCGGCGGCTATAGACCCTCCCTGGCTAACGACGAATCGCGGTCTGCACTCCAATAGAAAACAGAATCACGGCGGCCCAAACGGGCGCGCCGAGCCCTTTCTCGAACGCCCATGCAAGTAGCCAACAAGCACTACGCCCGAGGTCGGGCGCAAAGTGAGGTCGCTGCGCGCGCCGCACTCGAACTGCGCGTCGGCCACAGCCTTACGGATGCGGAATGGGCGGACGCGCGGGCTAGGTTGGTGGAGTTCGTGAGCATCTTGCGTGCCTGGGAGCGAGAGTCTGTCCCACCGCGAAGAGGTAATGTTGAGGTGCTATGCCAGCGAGAACCATAACCGTGCTGCCCGTCTCAAAAGGCAACGCGACCGCGCAGACCACCCGTGTTGTGCTGTACGCAAGAGTTTCCAGTAAAGACCAGGAGAAGGAAGGCTTCAGCATCCCGGCTCAGCTTCGCCTACTGCGCGATTGTTAGGCCCGGAATAAAACGACAGCAGTTTCCCCGGTTTTGACGTCGGCGGGAG
>VFSW01007076.1_pt1 | contig 16368 bp, 20 predicted proteins | sample 5358111 | NCBI WGS metagenome assembly VFSW01 (sample SAMN11554181, study PRJNA540505) | mine drainage metagenome | isolation source: sediment from site ElyBrook_90M | place: USA: Ely Copper Mine, Vershire, VT | collected 2017 | reverse complement strand
GGCCGCAGCGCGCTGAGGATCGTTTGCCAGGACTACCCGAGGCCCAATTTCGAGGACACTGCGCCCTTCCAGGAGGCCGCAGCGCTCTCTGCCAAGCTGCGCAATGCTCCCCGCCCGGCGAAGCCGCTCAAGGTCGTCATCGCCGGCGCTGGCCTCGCGGGCCTATCCACGGCCAAGTACCTGTCCGATGCGGGCCACATCCCCATCGTGCTCGAGGGCAGGGACGTGCTGGGCGGCAAGGTGAGAGGTCGGGATCGATGGCGGGCGATGGATCAATCGATCGCGCCCCTCCTGACAGGTCGCTGCGTGGAAGGACGAGGACGGCGATTACTACGAGACCGGCCTGCACATCTTTTTCGGTGCCTATCCCAACGTCATGAACGTGTTCAAGGAGCTGGGCATCTCCGACAGGTTCGCATGTCTGATGCCTCACAATCCATGACCCTCCTCATATGCTGCTTTGCATGGCGACAGGCTTCAGTGGAAGGAGCACTCGATGATCTTTGCCATGCCGGACTCGCCGGGCGAATTCAGCCGGTTCGATTTCCCTGATATCCCAGCCCCGTGGAACGGAATCATCGCCATCTTGAGAAACAATCAGGTGCGCTCCGGGTCATTGTCTCTCGCCCTAGAAGCTCATGAGGTCATCCATCCGAGCATCGGTCTCACTTTTGCCTGATGCCGTAGATGCTGACGTGGCCTGAGAAGATAAAGTTTGCCATTGGGCTGCTCCCGGCCATCATCTTTGGGCAGAAGTATGTCGAGGAGCAGGACGGTCTCACGGTGACCGAGTGGATGCGCAAGCAGGGCGTGCCGGACCGGGTCAACGACGAGGTCTTCATCGCCATGGCCAAGGCGCTCAACTTCATCAACCCGGACGAGCTCTCGATGCAGGTTGTGCTCATCGCGCTCAACAGGTTCTTGCAGGAGCGCCACGGCTCCAAGATGGCCTTCCTCGACGGGGCGCCCCCCGAGCGCCTGTGCCAGCCCATGGTGGACCACTTCACCGCACGCGGCGGCCAGCTCATGTTCAACGCTCGCATCAGGGATTTTGTGCTGAACCCCGACGGCTCGGTCAAGCACCTCGCGCTCACCAATGGGCAGGTCGTCGAGGGAGACCTATACATCTCGGCGATGCCGGTGGACATTGTCAAGCTGCTGCTGCCGGCGCCATGGCAGCAGATGCCCTTCTTCAAGAAGCTGGACGGGCTCGAGGGAGTGCCCGTCATCAACATCCACATCTGGTTTGACCGGAAGCTGACCACCGTTGACCACTTGCTCTTCTCTCGTTCGGATCTGCTTTCTGTGTATGCCGATATGTCCACAACATGCCGGGAGTACTACGACGAGAAGAAGTCAATGCTGGAGCTGGTCTTTGCTCCCGCCAAGGACTGGATTGGCAGGTGGGACGATCATAAGGACCTCGGCTTATGTTCGTGGCAACATCGCCTGTCCACCATGATTGCAGGCCTGACGAAGAGATCATCGCCGCGACGATGAAGGAACTGGAGAGGCTGTTCCCCAACGAGATCCGGGCAGACCAGTCGATGGCCAAGATCCGTAAGTACAAGGTCATCAAGACGCCCCTGTCGGTCTACAAGTCGACGGCCGGTCGGGAGGCCTACCGGTGGGTGTGCTTGAGGGTAAAACGAGAGAACAAGATGGGCTAGAGAATGCTTCTGCGCCTGTTGAGCATCAACTTACGGCTGTCGTATTGCAGGCCAACTCAGCGGACCCCGATCAAGAACTTCTACCTAGCCGGCGACTACACCAAGCAGAGGTATCTTGCCTCGATGGAGGGCGCCGTCTTCAGCGGGAAGCTGGCCGCCGAAGCGCTGGTCGACGACCTGGGGCAGACGCAAGGCGTCGCATCCAAGGTGTCGACTCCGGCTCTGGCGACGGCTGCGATCGCGCTGGCCGCGGCGCCTGTTCTCACGGGCTTGTTCGAGGCCATGTCCAAGACGCAGCAGTAATGTGAACTAGGATTCAGAAGAATCAGAATCAGAATGCTCAGTGGACACAGCACTGTCATGGATAGGGAATGAGTGTTGCAGCCTGGCGGGGCGGAATGCAGAAGCTGTACAACTCGTAGGGGGGGAGCGTAGCGCAGCGCGCTCAATCCCAGCGAAGCTTCCAGCGTCCAACTCGTTCGAAACGGAGCCGCGGCCGATCGAATGAATCAGCCGAAAAAGAAGCCCCCGCTGCTCACCAAGTGAGCTTGCCAGCTCGCTCTATACATTCCTCTATCGACGCGCTGTCCCTCTGGATGCAGAAACGAGCCCAAGACGAAGGGATTGCAGCAGGAGGCTGCCGACATGGAGGTGAGTTTGGCCTTCGGGTCGCTCGATCTTCGACGACTCACGCGAGCATCATGCTGCGCAGCTGAAATTGCTGGAGCTCAAAAAGGCCATGGAGATGGAGCGGGCCCGACGAGAGCAGATGATGTAAGAGCTTCAAACATGCCGCAAGCCGCAGGCCGCATGCCGTTGAACGTGCATGCATGCAGGACGGCGGCGGCAAACGGAGCTCTGTGGGGCAACGGGGCCAGAGGGCTCTTGAGGACCAATTTTAGGAGCAAGGTGGCTTCGGCCACCAACCCGAAGGCAGAGGCGGGCACCGCGCCGGCGGACCAGCCCTCCACGTCGGGCAGGGTCACATCTGCTCCGAGCATGGGGCGGGCGGACATGGTGGCTCCGGCGGCTGAGAAACCCGGCGACCATGCGGCGAAGAAGAGCGCCGCCGTTAGCCTGATGCCTGGGGCGGCCGCCATCCCTCAGCGGCAGAAGCCGAACGTGATGACCATTCACCACGAAGACGACGGCGGGATGGGATGCGGCACCGACGATGGCGACCTCGCCTCGGGGGCCTTCAACGAGGCCGAGAGCCATCGGTCCTTCCTCGAGGCGCTGAACGAGTGGCGCAGCGGTAACAAGGCGCCGCCGGAGCCCAGCGTTGCCGCCGCATCGGCTGTCCACCGGCCGATGGAGGTGCAGACTGAGACGGCAGCGGCCAGCAGACCTCCGAGGCCCGTCTCCGCCGGCGGCTCGAAAAAGTCCTACTTCAGCAAATATGCGATCAACACGGCCTCGAGGGACGCCGGCGCCGGGGCCTCCAGGGACGCCTCGGCCGCGGCGTCGGCAGGATCATCCAGACCCGGGACGCCGTCGGGAGGCGGCGGTGCAAACCAGCAGGTGGCGGACCAGGCCCACCCGTGCACAGCACCGGACACGTCTGTTGAGGGCCGCCTGGCGGTGCTGGAGCGGCTGGAGGAGCTCGAAAGGCAGCGGGAGCAGGCGACGGCAAAGGAAGAGGACAGCGGGGGCGAGGATAGTATCGAGGTAACGACTCATAAGGCACTAGGCCTGGTCAAGGGCATGCGTCTGCCTGACGCCATAGTGGTTCCGTCTTCCCATCACGAGGAAGAGGACTAAGGACACCTTTCACAGTCATTCAAGCATCGTAGCCATAACTTCGCTTTTGTAGATGTGGAGATGCATTGACGGCCTGTTGAAAATGAGATTTAACAGTCATTACCCTTCAAAGTTGTGAGTCAACAAGGCACAGATCCTACAAACGAAAAACAAGCTCCGAACTACTACGCCAGGCGCTTGGCCAAGCTATCGTAGCGTGGCAGAGAGGCGAGGGCGCCGTAGGTCACCAGCGTCGGCGCGCTCTTTGCCAACTCTGCGACGTACGCGCTGACCTCCCCGGCTGTGACCGTTGCGACACTCGCGGCGAACGCTGCGGCCTCGAACTTGCCGGTGGCCATCAGCGAGGACGCCATCAGTGGCAGCGCCGTGGACGTGGAAGCCAATGAGGCCTTGTGCTCCCCGATGGCAACCTGCTTGGCGGCATTAAGCTGCGCCTCGGAGACCTTGGAGGCGACCGAGGCCACCTTTTTGTAGGCCGCGTCGACGAGCTGGCCCGCCTGCCCGGGCGCCGAGGCGCCCGTGACTCCAACGAGCCCCGTGTCCTTGTAGCTGTACAAGAACGAGGACAGCGTCAGCGCCCCGGCGTCGACGGCGTACGGCACCGACCGGCTGTCGGCGAGGAGGGCCTTGGAAACCGCCGCCAGAGCGCTGGCCTTGGCGTTCGAGAGCCCGCCCTTGGCCTCGAACGCCAGAGCGACGTGCGTCGCTGGCGAGTCGGCGATGAAGTTTGCCGAGCCGCCGAGGTACTTGGACGCCGTGCTCCCCGATCCCCCCTTGCTCAGGTGAGCAGCAGCGAACAACGGGTCCGCAAGCGCCTTCAGCTCGGCATGGTCAGCGCCGATGCCGGCGAGCAGCATGGAGGACGGCTTGAGCATGACGGCGTAATGCTCCCGCAGCTGGTCGACCGACATCTTGGGGTCGCTCAGCAGCGGCTGCCCGAGCGGCCCGTCGTAGGCGACCCGATGCATGGCGTCGACGAGCACGCCCGCGGGACCCAGCTTGGCCAGCGCCTCCTTGACGATCTCGGCGTTGTCGCGGAACTCGTGGTACATGAGCTTCGCGTTCAGGACGGCGTCCAGCAGCAGCTCCACCGCCTCGGGCGTGTGCAGCTTGACCGTGTCGATGGCGAAGCTGATCGAGTCCCGCCCTGCCCTGGCGTACCCGACGCCAATCTTCTCCAGCTCACGGGTCATCCGGAACGTGGTCCTCTCCTTGGTGGCGTTGAAGGCCAGGCGCTCGATGACCTTGCTCGCCCCTGCCGAGGCGCTGGTCTCGAGCGAGCTGCCCCCCGAGACGATTAGCGCGATGGTCGTCGCCGGGCTGGCGGTAGCCACGGACGACAGCTTGACGCCCTCGGCGAGCACCGACGACTCTACCTTGGCCGGGGCCGAGGGCAGGCTGCTCTTCAGGGGCACAGACACGCCCGCGAGCGGCTCGTTCAAAGGGGTCGATATCCTCGTGCTCCCGCCGAACATGCCGCCCGCGATCGCGACGCTGTTCGATGCGGCTGCAGCGCTGGTCGCCAGCGCCCGAATCAGCGGCTGCACGAGGTTGCCGGAGCCTTGCGCGAGCATCCTGCAGAGCGATGGCGAGGCGGGACGAAACATGATGTTCAATGTTTTGATCGAGGATGCCGTCACGCTCATGCGAACATGCATGCATGCGGGCAATCATGCGATCATCATCGACGAACTCACTTGCGTCGCTCGCTCGGTGCGCAGTGGTCGTAGGACGAGCAACAACGAGAAACGAGAGAGGGAGCGCGAAGAGATTCTCTCTTTTCTCACATCAGAGCATGCATCAGAGCTCAGAGCTCCCCTTTTCATCTTAGAAAAGGTGCCTGACCCCTCGCAAGGACAGCACCACGCAGGGCAAGCAGTCGCCGAGACAGCTGCATGGCCGCCTTCAACACAGCGGCACGCCCTTGCCTCAGCCTCTCCTCCACGACGGCGACAAAGGCGTGCCCAGATCCAAGCATGAAACAGCAGACGGCGGCCTGATAGAACAAAAGCTCTCCCCGTTGCTCGTGTCCAGGAGGTGAAAAGTGCGTCACCTCCCACCAATAGGCCCGACTGTCCATCTCTGCCTGCAGCAGCCTCCACCGGCCGCCCGCAGTCTGAGGCCCCGCTTCGGCGTCGAGCTCGCTCTGCTCTGCGGAAACGCCGTCTGATGGGACGCTCGCGTCCTGAGCTGCCGAGCTGCTGGATACGAAACCTGTTTCATGCACCACAATGCTAATACGTTGACGCGAACTCGTAACTCCAACAACCTTTACTCACCCATCTCCTGCTCTGCTTGACTTGAACCAAGAAGCTGATCTGACAGCCTGCAGAGGCAAGCTGACAAGCTCCGCCAGGCCAACGACTGCAACGGCTGAGAGACCATCGACGAAGGCATGTCGAGGTGCCTCATGCACCCTTGAGCCGTTCGCAACGTGCACGAGGGGCAGTGCGTGCAGCTCGAGAGCAAGCCTGCGCGGAAACAAGCATTAGCTAGGACTTTATCAACTTGTGTCGAGGCTTGTGTTCCTCACCCATAAAGACAACATTCGCAGGTGCCTCCCGCTTTTTTGCCAACCTCACCCAACCTTTACCTAGAAGGGCAACCTCGCAAGTGCCGTCCAGCTCCAGAGCCCTCACGAGGGCTGGCGCTGCTTCGTGGCCCGGGTCGGCCGTGCCCTCGTCACTTTCCTGATGATCAAGGCAGACCTATGGCGCACGAAGAAGAGTCGAAATTGAGATCTTGAGAGGCTAGTTTAAGAGTGGGAGCCTCAAGAGGTGGCAAGCGGAGAGTCACCTGGTTGACGAGGTGGTGCAACGCGACCGCGTCGACGTCCTCTGGAGACCCGTTGTACGCTGCCCGCGCCGCAACGAGGGCTTGGGGGAACTTTCCAGAAATGATGTAGATGTGGGCAAGTACGAACGACAGCATGGTCACGCTGGGACTCAAGGACAACGCCTCCTGAGAAAACGGGAGGGGAGAAGATGAGATGCATAGCAAAGCCTCTTCTGCACAAAGCTGGAGATGAAAAGAACCGCACAGAACTTGCCTTGAGGTGCGTCTCGCAATCCCTCCACACCTCCTTGACCTGTCGCATGGAGGAAGCCTTGAGCCAAACCCTGCTGTCGTATGAAAATACCAGACGGCGGCCGAGTTTGGGAGGGGGGCCGTCAGCTTCTTGCATCGGTTGCTGCGAAAAGCTCGCCAGGTTTGATGGTGCTGAGCAGTCCTTGAGAAGCCCGAGGCTGCCAGAAAAGGAAACATCACTTGATTAGAGGAGTGAGAAGCTTCCAATCCCTTCAAGGCACGGCGATGCTCTTTATCACTGCAGCACTAAACTCACAGTTGATGGTGCTTGATAAGTGCCACGAGTGCGTGCCGAGTGTAGAGCTGCACCGCTGCAATCTGACGAGTTGCATTTGCTCGCAGCTGCTTCACCTCGAGCATAACGAGAGCCTCGTTCAACGCGCCCTGAATTGGACCCCATGTCAAGCGCCGTCCGAGTTCAAGGATGAACTTGAACTCGAGTAGCTCCTTGCCTGCTCGATAAGCAACATTGCCAGAGACATGCGAGCGACCTCGATTGCATGCACGCCAGCGTGACTCTCGATCATCTTGTTCAAGCAAACCTTCAGCTGCTCAATTTCAAAAATTTCATGAGTCATTGCATAGTTCGACACTCGGATAGCAAGTCTTTTAGATAGATATGAAATATCACCTGGTCTGACGTGAGGGTCTCTTTCTTCAGCAGCTCCGAGCAGATCTGAAGCAGCTCATCGAACCTGTGATCGGCGTCCGACATCATCAGACTGACCATTCCAGCGCCAGTGCCGAGCCTCTGTTTCACGGCGCACCGCACACACACACGGTTCAGGCAACATAGCTTGGCAGCGCAGTCGGCAAAAACAGCACCTGGGAGTCGAGCAGAACAGCCGCCACCGCTGCCGCCGTCCGGAAGTCGGCCCTCTCCATGCATGCGTGCAGCAGAGCCTCGAGGTTGCGCTCATGCTGCCGTTTAAGCTGCAGAGAGCACAGGTGTTCGAGCCATGTCTCTGTCTATTCATTTATTCATTCTGCGACCGACCCCGAGATACGTTGTCGTCGATTGGGGCTGCGGACCGTTCGTCGCTTGGTCGTCGATCTCCATTCGAACACGGTTAGAAAGAACGCCGCATAAGGCGAGTGGTTCGACGCACTCAAAGGGGGATCTGAAATCAGTGTGCAAAGACGACGGCGGATACGAAGGATATAAGAATCGCTGTGGACATGGACATGGACAGCATGTTTTAGGGGAGGTGAGGAGGTCAGCAATTTCTAAGGAGCGAGGCCAATGTAGGCGAGAATGGAATCGGTGGAATCAGAAGACGTAACCAGTGGTGCCGAGAAGAATGATGTATACGTGAGGAGAAGCAACTGTGGGGGCAATCTGGGGGGCCGGCGGGAGAAGAGGTAGTAGTGGTGAGCGAGGGGGGAGGGGGAGCAGCGACAGCGGTGGAGACCGAACCCCCGTTGAGCGAGGTGCAGAAGCTGAACCAGCAGAGAGTCGGTGTTGCTCAAGTTTGCGGTCGAGGCATTGATCATAGGAGGATAGGTTACATATATCAGCACTCAGCAGTATCAATACCGGTACATGAGAGCAGTAATAAACACTTAGCTCCATGGCTCCGCTCGATGATGGCAGAACCATCATTAGACGGCCCTGAGCTTGGCATGCGAGCCGTCGCAAAACGGGCGGTTCTTGCTGTGGCCGCAGGTGCAAAAATAATAATCCTTGTCGGCCTCGGTCTCGTTCTTGACCGGGAGCGAGGCCAGCGTGGTCCCGTTGGCCTCATTGTAGGCCTTGTGGCTGCCGTCGCAATAGGGGTACCTCTTGCTCTGTCCGCACTGCAGAGGGCGGGAGGAGGTCGTGAATCGAGCCATTGCACGCAAGAGTGCTCCCGGCTCCCACCATGCACAGGTACTTGGCCTCTCCAGGCTTCAGAGTCACCTTCTCGGGGGCCTGGGCGACGGGAGCCGGGGGAGGCCTGCACGACGTCGATGTTGAAGGGATAAGAGAACCGCGATCACCGGCATTGACCGATGCGCACCTCGACTTCTCGCTCGTGTAGCAGGGGCAGTCATCGCCATCGGTGCACACGTATTTGCTCATGACTTCGAGAATCACAGAGAAAAATGAACAAATCGCCGTATTTCTTGTGGCAACGTTGCACACGACGAACGAACGAATCAGCAGATGTCGAGACGGGAGGGGCTGAACAGGTTCTTCCTGTCCACAGCCTTCCCCGACACCTCGGCCGTGACCCTGAACGTCGTCCAAGGGTAAGTCTCGATCAAATCTCTCTGGAGGGGCGGAATGGAAGGGGCAGGGGATGGAGGAGAGCGTGTTGTACTGGTGTTGGATCCACGAGCGGGGGAAGATGCAGAGGAGGGATTTGAGGTAGTAAGATCCACAGTCGCTGGATCTGGAAGCATCATGCCAGATGATGCGCTCATGCACTCATGGACCACATGAACTCGCCTGAAACTCTTCGAGCCCAAACTCCCACCTGCAAGGCGAGCATCAGAGCATAATGATGATCAGGCACGGAACTAAGAGGAGAGCAAAACGTACTTGGTGAACAGCTCGTTGTTCGAAGTCGCCAACCAATTGAAGCACGACACGGCCGCGTGCGCAGCGGACAGAGGCACCAGCGTCATGCTCGGAGCCTGCTCGTTGCCATCGGCGGGCTTCGACGCCTTCGCCCCTCCTCCTTTCGCCGGATCCAAGACCCAAAACTGCCCCACCCCATGCACCGCCATTGGCGATTCCGCGTCCAGAGCGGCGGTCCGCTGGTTGAGCAGAGCCTGAAGCGCAGACTTCCAGGCGGGCCCAACTGTAGCAGCGGCGCTGATGGCCTCTGAAGCGCTGACCGAGTCCCGCTGCTTTGTGGAAGCGCCACCCTTGGGTGTGCCTAAAGCCACACCCATCGAGACCTTTTTAGCAGCGGTCAACAGCGAAGGCTTTGGAGCAGAGGCAGCTGTGGAGGAGATTACCGCCGCTTTCGCCGCTCCGCTGACGCTGACGGACCGGGCAGGAGAGTTCGCTGGCCCCTTGGCAGCCTGCCTGTCCCCCCCTTGCAGGAAAACCGACGTGCTGCGTTGCATTCCTGTCGGTGACGGCTGCGGCGAGCTGCTTGCGGCGTCGGGCGCTGTAGCGCCAGATGCGGAAGAGGCAACAAGCTTTTTGTTCAGCTCCACTTCGTCCAAGGGCTCAGCGGCATAGGTCCTCGAGCCCTTGGGCAGGTTCTGCAGCTCTCCTTGCAACGATCTGAGCCACGTTTGCACTGCCTTGAAAGCAGCCGTGGGGATGTGCGGGATCAGCGGCAGCCCCGACTCGGGGGCATCGGGCTTGGGCCTCGTAGCCGCCAGGTCGACGCATGCGCTGAAGAAGGCTGGGGCCCCGTCGCCCGGTTTCCAGATGGTGTTTAGGTTGGCCTGGAGTTTGTGCTCCACCAGGGCTTCGTGGAGCGTGGCGTTGGCAAACAACGGAGCTCCGAAAGCAAACGAGACCACCTTGTCTTTCGTGGCAGAGAGAGCGGACAAATCGATACCCATGCTCTGCGCCAATTGCATCTCTTGCTGCACCTGTCAGATTGTTGCAGAAAACAGTGTCGCTCTGCGGCCACAGCTTTTTGACACAAAGCAAACAAACCTGAAAGAGGAGCTTTGCGGCCATCGCATGCGCTACCGAGCCGCCCATCTGGAAGCCTGTGAGGATGACCTTGTAACCTTGTCCGAGGAGATTGAAAAGCGTCTGCATTGGCAGGCTCGCCGCCAGCTTCAACACCAGCGACTGCGCCGTTATGCCTGCGAGCGCCCGGGAGTGCGTCAGTCGCTCTGTGTCTGGTAGATGGAGTTGGAAGTTCCTTAAGTCCAGCTGATACGTACCCTGGACATCACCAAACAGGCAGGGGCTCTGCCCTTCATAGAAATTGGCTAGCGAAACGCTTGCAAATCCTGTTATTGCCTCTGACCCGACGACACGGTTCGCCACGGCAAGGTAGGCCTGAATTCATGCTCAATTAATGACTCATTGACAGGCCGCTCCGCTGCCATGTGGCGAAGGCTCACCGTCTGCTCCAGCTGCACGCCCTTCGTACCAGCTGGAACGGAGACCTTGCTGTCTGACAGCAGCAATATGTATCTGAGGCAGCATGGAGAACAAATCACTGTCGCGGGGTCGCTCCCAAGAGGCACAAATTCACCGATACCTCAACGGGCCCTTCTCATGGAGGTGGTACTCAGATAAATTGTGATATTTGCACGCCTCCTTGAGGTGCCCCAACGGATCCTTAGACTCGATCGCCCTCGCGCACAGCAAGGCGATCTGCAGCTCCAATCCGTTGCGCTCCGGCAGGTTCATTCAATCCGCCGCAGAAATTGTACGGCCCTTCCATTCGCTGCAAAGAACGAAGGACTCGCAACGCCTCGCGATTCTGGCAATCGGCCATCGCAATCTAAGTGAGGCGTATGTAGACTCTGATCCCTTGCGTCGCATGATTGACCGAGTCTCTCCGTGCAGATATGGAGCTCGAGATCGGCGAGGGAACCGATTGGGGCGAGCTTTACTCCGCGTTGCTGGCGAGCGAGCAAGAGGTGGCAGAGGTTCTCCAAATGCCTTTCATGGGCAGCCGGCAGTCACTGGCCGGGTCCGAGAGGTCCAGCAACGTGTCCGGGCAGCAAGGCGCATGGCTGCATGGAGCCAAAAATGCACCCGCTTCCCAGTGGCTGGCACGTCATCAGGCTGAAACGTCTGTGGGCGGAGGCCTGCGAGCCATGCATGGCCGAGCCTCATTCGACAGCATCGACCTCATCACCGGCAGGATGACCGAGTCCGACGGCCAGCAGCGAAACTCCTACTACGCCCTGCACGGCCATCAAGCCAACCCGATGGCCCGACCGGTCAGGCGCTCGCTCGGACCCCATGACTATTCCAGCATGGCGGAGGACGAGTTCTTCGCAAAGCTCCACATGGGGCAGTCGCCGGCGAGTGAAAAATCGCCCTCTCGAAGTGACTTGAATTTGATTGATCAACGTACACGCTTGTCACGGTACTCTCATGTGTGCTCGTTTACCCGCAGAGCAAGGAGCTCCTCTTTCCGTACGGGACCTTGAGGCAGCGTACCGCCGACAGCCAGCCCTCCTCCCTGGCGACCTCTCCCGGCGGACAACGCAGGGCGACCGGGGCTCCTTCACGAGCAGCCCTGCAGCAGCAGCAGCGGCACGGCGGCATGCACGGCAAGTGGCGCGCGGGCGGCTGCGGCATCGTCAGCACGGCAGGTGGGCGGGGGCGAGATGGGGCCATCTCAACCGAACCCAACTGACCCAACCACCCCAACCACCTGCAGCCTCCCGCAGCGGCAGCCCGCCGCCGGGGCGATACACGCGCGAGACCAGCGGCAGCAGTGTCGTCGGCGGCGGCTACGGCTTTGCCTCGTCGGGCGGCGCGACGGCGCCGCGTGCTTCGCAGTACGTCGGCAGGGTGTCTCATGACTCGCTCGCTGCTCGCGGCGTCAAACCCGGGCCGCAGCGTATCGCTCCTGCAGCTGGTCCCCCGCGAGGGCCCTCGGCAGTGCTCCCACACGATCCTCCCCACGCCGGCAAGGGCCGCCTCCCCACGTCTGGAGCGACGGCAGCCCCGCCAAGCCACCGCCAAAGCAGACAGAGGGACAGACCCGGGGGGCCCCTCACTTCCGCAGCGCCCGCCTCGTTGCTCCAGCCGCTGCGCCCGTCGCAGGACTCGGAGCCGACGGAGCCGCCGCATCTTTCTGACCGCTACCGCCAGCTCTTCTTCTCCCCCCAGGACTACAAGGAGTTCAGCGCGGCGACGCACTCTGCCCCCGACGAGGCGCTGGCGGCGCTGCTGTGGGAGCGACCGCCCGACGACGAGGAGGGGGGGGCGGCGGGTTCGGCGATGTCCTCCTCTCAGGACGGAGGAAGGGACAGGCCCTCGAGGAGCAAACTGCAGGAACAAGCCGCACCTGTCCGTAGCGAGCCGGCTCGAGCCGCGGGGCGTCTCGCCGGGCGGGCAGGCAGCACCAGAGGCGGCAGCGGCGGCGGTGCACTGCGCGGCAGCAGGGCCCCGTCGCAGGACGAGGGGAGGGCAGAGCAATTCGGCGGCCCCTCTGGTCCGACGCACCAGCAGGCTCCTCGTCACTTGGAAGCGGCGTCGGCGCCCGTCGTTGTCCGCATTCCCACGGCGTCCCCGGGCGCAGGATCTTACAGCGCGCTCTACCTCCAGCAGAGGATGCAGGAGCGGTCGGGGGGGGTGGGCGTGCCTCTCGCTCCCCAGAGCCCGGGGCCGGCAACTGCTGCAACCGCCCCAACTGCTCCAACTGCCTCTGGCAGCAGCCCGGCAGCGACGCAAACAGATGCAACGTTCGTGGACGCGGCTGAGCGGCCGCCCGATGCGATCGCTGCCGCCTCGGCTGCCGCGCCTCCCTCAGTCCGCCCCTCCGCATCATCCTCACCCTCGGCTGCTATTGCGCCCTCTCCTGCCCAGCCCGGCGTCTTTGACCCCGAGGACCTCCAAAGGCTGGCTGAGCGGCTGTCGGGCCTGGGGCGCAGCGGAGTGGACGCCATCAAGGGCTACGTGGACGGCTACATCGACGCGCGCTGCAGCGACGAGGACGCGCTGGCGTCGGTGAGAAGCTGAGGGATCAGCTTCAGAGGGAAAGAGAGGGGAGAAGAGAGTGGGAGTAAGGCCCCTGCTGGGGCATGTTGTCATGCGGCCATCTCTGCTGCGTGCAGGTCCGGACGACGGTGGTCAAGGAGGCCCTCATGAAGCTGTTGATGGGCTTGACAAGTGGAGAAGAGAGCGAATCCAAACCCCGCAGCTCGTCCGAGCGACCCTCGCCCCTGAAAGATGACGTCGCGGGTGTTGGCGGCGCGGATGGCCCCTCAGCCCCAGAGATGGCTGACGGTGCCGAAATGGGGGTCGGCCTGGTACCGTGGTGGGACCGCACCATAACGCCCGAGCCTGGCAGCGACGACAAGCGGCCCATGGAGGACGTTCGGCCAGATCTGCCCTCGCTCCCTCTCAACGATGGCCGCGATGCCCCCTCCTCAGCGTCTCACGCTGCGGTTGCATCGGCTGCCTTTCTGGTGAGCTCTTGTGATGAGCCTCGAGCACTGCCTCTTGTGATGAGCCTCGAGCACTGCCTCTTGTGATGAGCCTCGAGCACTGCCTCTTGGCATTTACAAACAACATGCGACGATCTCATGATCGAAGACCGTCGTCTCCTCAAGATCTTTTCATCTCAATGTCTTTTGTTCTCCTTCCCTTCACGCAGGGTACCCCAGCGGAGGCCGCAGATGATTCGGAGGACTTGATCGACTCTTTCGCGGAGATCCAGCGGCTGCACCTCGAGCTGACCCTGCTGGACCAGGCGCTCTTGGGCCGGCGGGCGGCTGCGGCCACCGGCGGCCTGAGCAGGGAAAACAGCGGCGGCTACGCTCAGTGGAAGCTGCTGGCGGCGTCGCGGAGCAGCTCCGGACTTCCAACGACTTCGCTCGTCCAAGCGCTTCTGTCGGCTGACGCCTCGTCGCCGGAGCAGCATGGGGCCGATGGCTCGCTCTCGGAGCTCGTGGAGAAGACGATGTCCGGCACTCTGACCAGGCTCGACCCCTCCGTGATGGCAGCCTCGCCGAGGGCGAGCTCAGCGTCGAGCCCGAGTGCCGGGCTCGTGGACTCGGTTGCGGGTCTCATTTCCGACAGCAACGGCGACGATTCCTCTCTCTCTGCGCCCCGCGAGGGAGGACGCATCCGCAGCAGCGGCGCCCAGGAGGAAAGGGGCGAGAGGCGCGGGGGCCCGTCGGATGATGCGACGGGCGGCCTCGTCGGCATGGTTGTCGGCGACGGGGTGCAGGAAGAGGACCAGCCTTTGGCCCCTCCCAAGCAGCAGGGCGCTGCGCCACCAGGACCCTCCAGTTCTCCATCGCAGGAGGCTTCCGCTTCAGACCTGCTGGAGGGGACAAAGCAGCCGCCCCTCCCGAGCAAAGATGCAGCCCCTGTCGCCCTCACAACCGCCTTGAATGCGCGGATTGAGCATGGCGCCAACGCATCTGATCCTGCAGCTGCTGCTGCGCCAAACACTGGAAGAGCCAGCAGCTCAGCGTCGACAGCTGACACCGCAGCGAAGCCCCATGCAGCCATGGCCTCTGACAAGGGAGTCAACGTCAAGACCGAGGCAGTGAAAGTGGTTGCCCCCTCGATCGCTCGGGCCCACAGCAACCCGGTTGCTGTGGCTCACAGCGCCCGAGATGCTGGGCATGCTGCCACCGGCGCTGCAGCTCCAAGCGCCACAGCCGGTCAGTCAGATCAGAACGGAGGCAATTTGCAGAGCGCCATCGCAGCCGCCAGCGACTGGCTCAAGCGACAGCAGTCCTTGAAATCCACAGCCGAGAGGGGCGACGTACGGGCTTTCGGCTCCCCACCCCCTGCGATCGTCAAGCAAGGCAGCAACACCAGCATGCTACGCCCTCAGGGAGAGCAGCAGCACCCGTCGCCTGCGACCCTCGAGCAAGGCAGAGGGAGCGGCAACGCCGACGTCGCACCACGGCAGAGGGAGCAGCACCCGTCACCAAAGTCGCCGGCGCCGCCGCCAAAGGCCGCTGGCGAAAGGGCCTCTGCGGCCGCTGTCGGGACCTCTCCCTTCAGTGGAGGCGACGAAGGGAACGACCCCAGGTTCTCCCTCAACGGCCTGGCACACCACCGCAAGCCGCCAGAGCCCGCTGCCGCCGCTGCTGCCGGTGGCAAGCCTCTGCTTGCCGCAGCTGAGGGCGACAAGGACGTCATCAGCAGAAAAAGCAGCGAAGAGTCTTTCATCTTCTCGCAGGTCTCCACCAGTCTCCCCTTGGTCAAGGTCGCTTCCGACAGCAGCCCGGGGCGTGAAGAGTCCTCCACTGACAGGAACGTGGGCAGGCTTGAGGAGGAGGGCGCACATCCGCCCGCTCAAGCCATGCAACAGGGCCGAGCGTCAGTGGACGCGATGGAAAAGGGGATCATTGTGCTGGCCGATGAGTCATCAGAGCCCCTTCGGGTGGTGTCGTCAAAGGAGGCTGAGGTCACGGAGGGCCTCTCAGCCGCCGCCCCCTCGGAACCACAGGGAACCTCATCGGCAGCGGCGGGGAGGGCTTCAAAGGCTGAGGCCGGGCAGCGTCCTGAGGTGCCGCCGCCTGAACCGAGCCCTGTGGGAGGGGGACCTCCCGCGTCCTCCTCATCGGCCCAGAGGCAGCGCCGTGTGGGAGCAGGGCCCTTGGACGGTGCCGGCTCCCCCTGCTCCTCGGCCCCAGCAGCGTCCTCGGCCCCGAAGCAGCACCATGAGGCAAAGGAACAGACAGCGGTGCGTCGAGAGGACCCCCTCGGCCTCTCAGTCAGCGGCGACAGAGGCAGCGGCGACGATTCTGCTGAGCAGCAGCAACGAAAGGAGCCAGAGGAGGCTCTGCCGGTAATCGATGCTGCTGAAGAGATGGATGGTCAGCCCGCCGACTCGCCCGCCTTGTCCTCGTCGGCGGCAGCGCAGCCCAGTGCTTCTGGAGACGACTCGCCGGCTCTTACCGGCGTCGGCGACACTGAAAAGGGCAATCAGAAGCTCGAGGCAGGCGGGCAGGCATCTCCAGAAAGCGCAGAGAGTAAGGCCAGCGCTGCGGAGCAACAGCAGCAGCAGCAGCAGCAGACCCTCGACGCTTCAGTGAGCGAGGGCGCTGCGGAGCGGTCGCTCTCGTCCAGCAGCGGCAGCGGCGGGCAGCCGCAGCAGCAGGCGGCCTCGACCAGGGCGGCCTCCACCGGCCGCCGCGAGGCCATGCGCGCGATCGACCCGCTGCTGTCCGAGGTGCTGGCGCTCAAGGCCTCGCTCAAGGGCAAGCTGGTGCCCTCCGGCGGCGCGAGGTGCGGCGG
>VFSW01007075.1_pt1 | contig 16368 bp, 17 predicted proteins | sample 5358111 | NCBI WGS metagenome assembly VFSW01 (sample SAMN11554181, study PRJNA540505) | mine drainage metagenome | isolation source: sediment from site ElyBrook_90M | place: USA: Ely Copper Mine, Vershire, VT | collected 2017 | reverse complement strand
CCCTTTTCACACTGGAGTACATGCTGATTCTGGTTACGAAATGAGGATCCACAAAGAAAAAAGGAAAAGATTGACTCGTAGTTCAGCTATGAAGTACCAAAGATTTGCCGTGCCGCTTCAAGAAGACCTAAGAGATCTTTTCAAGGAAATTGATAGGAAATATCCAATAGCAAGGAAAAAGCCCCCTGAGAAGGAGATATTGGAAGAGATTCAGGCGTATAGGCGAGAGAAGAGGACAAACAGGTGAACTACATAGTTTTTGATCCGTGCTGTTGTCGACACAAACGTGCTTGTTTCCGCTCTAATCAATCAAGGAAAACCAAGAACCCCTGTTCTAAGACTGCTTGAAGAGCTTGACCAAAATTAACGCCTCAAGACATGGTTCTCATCCAAAACACTCTATCCGATAACGAAACCCCATATGCCATTCAAAAATGGGGAATACATCAAATAATGCTACAACGTTTAACATAATGGGGAGATCACCAATTGTCAACTGTAAGGCACGTAGATAGGCAAGGTAGAATCGCCCTTCCAAGCGATTGGCGCTTGAAAAGCTTGAAAGGAGAAAAGGAAGTGGTTGTCGTGGAACACGAGGATTTCTTGGTAATTCGTCCGCGTCGAAAAGTAGATCTTACTGAGTTCTTTGACAGTGTGAAGGTCGATGTCGACCCAAGGGCTTTCGCAAATTACAATCTGTTGAAGCACGCTCTTTTGAAGAAAACTGGGGAGCACAACGATTGAGATTCGTCGATGCGTCTGTCTTCCTCTACTAATACTTGCGATCTAATAAGAAGATTCCACTGAATATTGAGATCTTGAAGCCAAATGCACTAGGCATTGTAGAGAGAATCAATCGCGGTGAACAAGTTACTACCAGCATAATTCACATTTCAGAGATATCCAATATTTTAGAGGCAAGGACTAACCTCGAAACAACCCTAGACATCATTTCTGGTTTGCTAGGCCCCTCAAAACTTGGAAATCATAGAGCCTTCCAAATCGCTCTATGAATCAGCAATAGAGATTTCGCGCTCTTACAGATTGGGCCTGAACGATGCTCTTGCATTCCTACTAATGAAGAAAGAAGACATTTCAGAGGTATATAGTTTCGACAAAGACTTTGACAAACTAAAGGATCCGAAGAGAATTGCACAATAATATCTTTTTGCGCACACTTTGTCGGATGAAATAATAGATTATTCTAATTCTTAGGCAACATGAACGGAATATTCAACAAGTCAACTTTGGTGAAGTGTACTGATCTAGAGTTGCAAAGACTGTTAGCGAGAACGAACATTATCAGGTCAGAATGTTTGGCATCACTTTATCCGTATATAGGCTTAGGAACTCCAGGGGGCTCGCAGTTGAACAGTGTTCGTGAACTATTTTCCAATCATCGGATTCTTTCTCCAAAATTATCGTTAACCTAGTCCTCCCCGTAACTGTCCTAGTGGAGCTTCCATACTGGTTGCGCAAAGTCATTATAGCATAGGCAGTGTTTCCTGAAATTCTCAAGTCGATACTTTCTATCGTCACTTCGTAAGCTTTCAAATCGTGAAGAGTTCTGAAAAGATGTTCTTTCGCAGTAGAGCTGTCCAATTTTGAAAAAGGCGGAAAGTGTGAGAACTTGCTGAAATGACTTGACATCGCGTGGGCACAGGACTGAACATCTCTTGAATTTATTCCATCAATGTAGGCTCTGATTATTTCCTTAATTCTTGCGTGAGAGCTTGGTTTACTTGATTCAGAAGCTCTCTTGGCAGAGTTTGCAACCATCCGCTCTAGCTCTCTTACGCCCATGTTTGCTTTTATCACAAGTTTAGCTGTGGTCCATCTTTCTCTAGTATCTTCAATTCTCGACAAGATTCGCGCATGTTTTTCAGTCAATTGTTGCATGACAGTTCCGATCTCGTCTTCGGGAGCTATTGTTTCAGGAAACAGATGTAACATTGCGACATGCTGTGAAACATAGGATGGTGATTTTCCAAGCATCTCTGCAAGTTCAGAGTAACTCTTTCCCGATAGTACATGCAATTTCTCTAGCAGAAAAGATTTTTCAAAATCAGAGAAGTCCTTCCGATCTTCATTTTCAGAAAACGCGAGAATTAGAGCGTCTACATCCGACGCTTCAACAACATCGGCTACAATCGTCTTCCAACCTAGCGATTTGGCAGCAGCGAGTCGTCGATTGCCAAAGATCACTTCATACATGCCCTCCTTTGAAGCGTGTTTTCTCAGTCTAATCGGAGAAAATTGACCATATCTCCTGAACGATTTTGAAATCTCGTTGACATCAGGAGAGGACCCTAATCGTGTTGGCACTGCTTCGATATGGGAAATCTTAATCTGTTTCAATTAAAGGCTCGGTGGGGTCGGGCGTATTTCATATTTTCGACTTTTCCGGTGGTTGCAACCATTGGAGATGGTAAGAGTACTCTCTCTTGTTGATGTAGGTCTTGATCTTAGCGAATAACTTTGCGTGGGTTGACCGTTTTGATTACGGAATGTGGAATTAAAAGTACTAAGGCTTTCGGCCTTGTTTTGCGATTAGAAGTCTCATGTGTTGAGTCACTGTTTCTTATCTCCTCTTGACAGTGATAAGAGAAAGTTAGAGCAACACCAAGTAATTAGGGCGTGCCTTTGTGTCATCGGAAGGTCGATTTCACCCGGGTGAAATGCTGATTTACACAGGCAATTATACCTAGGCATCACCTTCAATTTCCGATCTTCAAAGATTAATAGAGACACTTACGTCTGATTTGTTTCACGTATGATGCTCGACGATGCTGGAGCTGAGAAAAATGAAGTCGCTCTTATAATGCGAGGATACTAGCATCAGTACAAACACTCAAACTCTTTTTAAGCCATTGAGTCAGAAACGATCTGATCAATCAGGGGTTCCAGAAAACGGACTTCACATTTACTGATGAGCAAGAACAATTTCGAATGTCCGCAAGGCAGTTTGCACAAGAAAGAATTCGTCCAGTTGCAATGGACCGGGAATGGATTGAAGATCCCTGTAAGAGATTCCCATGGGACTTGGTAGAAGAAGCAAGCAAACGCGGTTTCCGGACTCTTACTGTTCCAGAGGAATATGGCGGCGTCGGTGCTTCGACGCTCACAGCATGCTTGGTCGCCGAAGAGTTTGGGGCCGCAGATGTTGGATTTACAATTTCCTTCAATCACTGCTGGAGAGACATCAAGCTCGTGGAGGGAGTTGGGACAAAGGAACAGAAGGAATGGTTCTTTCCTTCATTTGTCAAGGATGACCGTTACATCACCTCGGTTGCGATGACCGAGCCCGCACATGGCTCAGATGTCAGCATCCCATATCAAGAGGCTAGGCTCGATACAAGAGCCAATCTTGAGGAGGGCAAATGGGTAATTAATGGAAGGAAGCGTTTCGTTTCAAATGGAAACCTTGCAAGGCTTTTGTTCCTGATGGCTGCGACAGATTCATCGAAACCACTCACTCAAGGCAGCAGTTTGTTTATGGTTCCTAGAGAAGAGACACAAGGCATCGAAATCGAAGAAATATATGACAAGATTGGAACTCGTTTGCTCAACAATGCTGAACTGATTTTCAACAATTCGAAGATAGATAAGAAGAATCTTTTGGGAAATGTGAACCAGGGCTTCCAAGTCATGTCGCATTGTTTTAGATCACAGGATCCTCTCAGATCTGCAATCTCCGTCGGGGTTGCCAGAAGTGCGTATGAGACAGCTTTGACTCATGCGACCCAGAGAATACAAGGAGGTCGCCCAATAATCAACCACCAAGCTGTAGGAATGAAACTTGCCAGGATGTGTATGATCCTAGAGACTGCTCGCACGACGATATGGAGGTCAGCATGGGGGGTTGATAATCCAAGCCATTTTGATCGCAAGCTCGGCCACATGGCAAACTACTACGCGGTTACCGGGTCTTTTGAAGTGTGCAAGATGGCTGTAGAGATTCTTGCCTTAAATGGCCTGCTGATGAACTTGCCAGCTCAGAAGTACCTTCGAGATTCCACAATGATGCTTGCCGCTGGCACGCCGATCGATAATATACTCATACGAATTCAAAACCTCTTGAAGGAAGAAAACTCTCGCAGTTGATGTGAGAGAAAAGAAAGAGCTTCTACCATTTACTCAGTTCTAGCTGGTATTTGGCCTTTGAGAGAGCTTTCGAACCTGATTTAGTTATAAGAACTGGATCTCCTAGGATAGCGCAATTCCCTTCCTCATGTTCCACAATGCTCGGATGTATCATGATGTAATTCCCATCTTCCAGCGGAGTATCATCTTCTTCCATAATGTCAAAATGTTCCGCGATGGTGAGGCCTAGACCATGGCCGAATCTGATTCCTGAAAAAGTGTATCCATTTGCGGTTATTATGTCCATGCCTACTTTGAACAGTTCATTTGCTCTAACACCAGGCTTTGCTGCTTTGGTCATCGTCTTCGCGGCATCAAGAGTTGTTGAATAGATTTCTCGTTGGGATGCGGAAGGGCGTCCTATGACGGAAGTTCTGCATACTTGGCCGTAGTATCCCTCCACCCTCGCGTTGAATTCTGCCGCTATCATGTCCCCTCTCTTGAATTTTATTCCGCCTCGATACATTCCCCATAACCATGGGACGCCAGCAGACATTGGCATCGATGTTTCCTCAGCCCCACGAATCTTGACGGCGTGCTCGGCTTCAGAAATCGCCTGATACTGGTACCTTCCTGACTTTACGGATCTCATGAATTTGATTATGCCAAGGTCAGATAGAGATGCAGCCCTTTCGATCAGACCGATCTCAGCCTTTGACTTTACATTTCTGATCTTCTCCGTCAATCCAGTAGAATCAACGAAGTTGATTTCTGGAAGCGATTTTTGAAGAGAGGCGAGCGTTTCCTTCCCAATTATTCTGTAGTTGTCGATTCCAACTTTTCCACTGAATATATTTGCCGCCTTCAGTGATTCACCCACATCTTTCGCATAGTCAGCTTGCCACATCATGAATGTGGTTCCCCTGACTTTCTTGCACCAACTTTCTCTTTTCGCAAGACTGATCTGGCACTCCCTAAATCCAGGAGCCACACAAAGTGTAGGCCCTGATTCAGTACTAGTAGGTACCACCAAAGCAGAGGGAGTAAGCGGCACGGTGGAGTTTCTGTATCCAGAAAAGTAGCGAACCCCACCACCTCCTATGAACCTATCATCATCAAAGACGACGACTGCGGAAAGGCCAAGTGCAGAAGCTTCGTTTCTCAAACGGTTTATTCTATCAAGATACTCAGAATCTTTGAAGAGCAAATCTCTAACTTCGGACCCGAAAATCGCTTACACGTATAAAACCTTACTTCGTGTTTTCAAAACGACATTTTGACTCGCGTGAAATTCGAAGTGAGTGTTATGAACGAGTTGTGATTCCCTGACAACTTTCAATGCTTAAAATCTGTTGGAAAGTATCCACTACTCATGTTTGACTTCAAAGATCGAACGTGTGTAATCACCGGAGCAGGCAATGGTATAGGAAGATTACTCGCGCTAAACTTTGCAAGATACGGTGCCAATGTACTAGTTTGTGATATCGACAGAGTGGGAGGTAATGCGGTTGTAGATGAGATTCAATCTAATGGAGGAAATGGGTTCTTCTCAGAAGCGGATGTCTCAAGCGAATCCGAAACTGTCAGAATGGCGGAAGAAGCTCAAGAACAATTTGGTGGAATTGATGTTTTGGTGAACAATGCTGGCATACTCATCGACGAACCGAAACCCTTCTCTGAGATAACTTTGGACGAGTGGGACAGAATGATGGCAGTTAATATTAGAGGCCCCTTCCTTTGCACGAAAGCAGTGTTCCCTTACATGAAGCATAAAGGTCGGGGAAAAATAGTCAACATATCTTCAAATGCCGTCTTCAGCGGCGGCTCAGGAAGGTTGCAATACGTCACATCCAAGGCGGGAGTAATTGGACTAACTAGGGGCCTTGCTAGGGAGCTTGGCAATTATGGCATTTGCGTTAATGCTATCGCCCCAGGGCTGACTCGATCAGGAGTGAGGTTCAAACCTAGCGAGGACTCTATCGCAAAGAGAATTGAGCAAAGAGCGATAAAGAGAGAGGAAGTCCCTGAGGATCTTGTTGGCGCTGTGATATTTCTTTCTTCGCCAGAGAGTGACTTTATCACTGGACAGACGCTCGTGGTCGACGGTGGTCAGATCTTGCATTGAAGATAGGAATATCTTCTGGAGCCGATCTTGACGTAGTCAGCAAAATCATCAAAGCCGAAAAAGCGGGTTTTGACAGCGCTTGGGTCGGAGACCATTTTACTCACTGGTCACACGATAGATTGTTTGCAGAAGTTTGGTCGACTCTTTGCGTAGCCGCTTCTCATACCTCGAAAATCCTTCTTGGATCAGGAGTCACAGACCCTTTCAGACGCAGTCCGGCTCTTCTGGCGCAGTCGGTTGCAACGCTTGATCATTTTTCGAATGGAAGGGCTGTTGTTGGCTTGGGCGGAGGAGAAAAGATGAACATACTCCCGTTTGGAATCAAATGGGCGAAACCCGTTGCTAGAGCGAGGGAAGCTGTTGTTCTTCTAAGAAAGCTCTGGAAAGCAAGTGCAAACGATACTATTGACTATGAAGGAGAATTCAACACCTTTAGACGAGCATTTATTCAGATAGCACCATTCAGAAATCGGACCATCCCTATCTACCTTGCGGGAGATTCTCTTGGCATGCGAAAGCTAGCAGGAGAAATCGGCGACGGCTGGTACGCCTATATTCATTCGCCCGAGACATTTTCGGAAGATCTTAGAGCTGTCCTCGAGGCAGCTAAGAAATCAGGCAATGACATCGCATCCTTTGACAATGTTGCCTTCCTCCCCTGCGCGATCAACTCAGATTCAGAGTCTGCGTGGAATGATATTGCGGAGCCAGCAGCGACAATGTTGTTACTTTCGGGTGATAAACTTGAGAGGATAGGACGATGCCCTCCTGGAGTTGTTCCTTCATCTTTGAGAGATGCTTTTGAAAACAATGAGCCAGAAGAGATTCGAAAATTCCAATCTATGATTAAAGATGTGCCCAGGACTGCTATTGAGGCCGTTTCTGCATTCGGAACTCCAGATGAGTGCATTGATGCCATAGAGAGGTTTGCCAAGGCAGGAGCAAAGCATGTCGTACTTTCTATTCGCAGCAAGGACCTGGATGCTTCTCTCGAATTGCTGAAGCAAAGTGTACTCCCTTACTTGCATGGATCATGAAACAAAGCATGCATCATTCTTTTCTAAATCGCGGAATCACGTCCTTTGCGAATGCCTTGACAACATCTTCGGGGAAAGTGTAAGAGGCTTCATGCCTAACAAATATTTGGTTAACTCCAATACTCTCCAACCTCCTGATTCTTTCATACCACGATGTGGGTTCTCCTACTAGATAGTTCTCCTCGATGATTGACTGGGGAAGAAAACTACATAATTTCATTGCTTTTTCCCAGTCTTCAGCGTGTATGAGATCAGGGTAGAGCTGCTTTTCAAGTTCTTCGAACTTTCTTGGGTCTGTTTCTCTTAGAATTTCTCCAGCAGCAAAGGGCCTTACCAAGTCAATAGCTCGGTAACCTCCTCTATCCACAGAGGCTGTGACATTTGCGATTATGTATAGGTCATCAAGAGATCTTCGTGATTTATTCGCTCCCTTCTTTACGCTCTCGATTCCTTCTCTTATTCTGTCAAACGACGCTCGACGCATAATCATTGCTCCGTCGGCTACTTCTCCTGCAAGTTCTAAGGCTCTGGGTCCTGAACCAGCCACCAACACCGGTGCTTTGCTTGCAAACTTGAGCTTCCAATAACGACCTCCAAACTCTACCTCTCTTCCTGCTAAAAGGTCGCGAATAACAAGAATGCTTTTCCTGAGATATTCATAAGTTGAAGGTGCGAGGCCCAAGAGCCTTACCGCGCTGTCTCCGGTGCCCATAACCAGAGTCGCCTTCCCAGAGATCTCGTTCACGCTTGATATTCCCCTCGCAATTACTGCTGGATGCCTAGTTATTGGATTGCTGACTGCCAAACCAACCTTTGCCGCACTGTTTGCATTAGCGCAAAGAGCCATGCCAACGAAGGGATCTTGCCATTGGAGAGAAGATTCGTTCAACCACACATAATCGAATCCTTGTCTTACTACAAATTTTGAAAATTCCACGATCTCCTTGAGGCTGGAACCTCCCCCAACTCTTACTCCAAAGTCAACCATGTGGGATTTGGTCAGTTTTGACAATGATTTATCATTATTCGGGCGATAAGAAACTATTCAAGAATCTAGTTTAAACGACAAGCGGAGTCATTTTTTGCCCCCGCTGCCGATTCTTTACACTGCTTGTTCTGCGATAGACAGACAGATTACTACTGACGTACATGTGAAGGGAATTATCCAACGGATCTACGAAGGAGCGTCTGAGAAGTTGCACAATCCCCTAGTGCTTGTTGCAGGCGGGTTGTTTGAACGGGCGTTGAAGCAGGATGGGCCCATCATTCTAATGGGCGGATTCCCGATTCCCCATCCTTACGGGATGGGATCCAACGAGGTACACACTGATGGACTGGTTGGGATTGTTTCGCTTGCCAGATCTCTAACAATTTTATCGCGCGGTGTCGTGATTGTTGCTGATGAGGGTTTAGGAAAGTTTTCACGGTCTTGTCTAAGGGCAGTCATGGACACCAGAGACTCACGAAGAATCGACATAATTGAGGTGCCAAGAAATGTCGGAATCGAGAAGAGTTGCGACAAGATCATGAAAGATTACAGTCCATCCCTCATACTTTCAAGCGAAAAGCCGGGCAAGAATAGCCGAGGACGATATCATTCAGCTTCTGGCAAGGATATGACAGAGTACGTCTCTAGGTCTGATGTATTCTTTGACTTGGCAAGAGTAAGAATCCCAACCATCGCAGTTGGAGATATCGGGAATGAAGCAGGAATGGGTTTGATTCGTGAACCAATTGAGAGAGTCCTAGAAAATGGTGGAGCATGCAGCTGCCCATGCAAGGGAAGCATAATTTCTTCGACGTCAGCGGACACAATTGTACTCGGAACAATGTCAGATTGGGGCGTTTACGGGCTAATCTCATATCTCGCCGTCGTATACCACGAGCTCAGCCTCATTCCGAAGTATTCGGAGGTTCGCGACATAATGGAGGCATTGGCTTTGGAAGCAGGTTTGCGAGATTGGCGTAATCTCATGACCGATGAGATCTCTCTCCGGTGCACTGCTTCGTGCCTAGAGATACTGAGGGACATTGCCCACAGCGCAAACTCGCATTAGCTACGCTCTCAGCTTCAGGGGAGAGTCGGAGTGACTCCAGAGATAAACCAGTTTGAAACATTACCTGAGCTCGAGATGAGGTTTCCTTTGACAAATGCGTTTTGGACAGTGTTCAGTACGCTGATTGAAGTTCCACCACTTTGTTCAACATAAGGCCAGGGATTTTCAGCCAAGACTCCTTGCATGGTAAAACTGCCTCCGATAAACTGTGCCGTCTGCTGTGCAATTTGTTGTTTGACTGAGCTAGTGTTTGCATCTTGCCAGTGCTGATTGTAGGTCTGACCTGCGCTAAGCCACGCGCTCAAGAAGGCCTTTACCGCAGCAGGGTGTGCATTGTAAAATGCAGTCGAAACATAAAGCTCAGTCACCGGCATTTCAACTCCAGCCGGGAGCAACTGAGTATCCCACGCAATTATATGAGCACCTTGAGATTGTGCTGTAAGCGGATAGGGCAATGAGAAAATAACCGCGTCCACTTTATTCGTAACTACGGCCGATACCAGTCCCGAGGGCGTGGTGATATGCGTAAAGCTGAAGTTGCTGAAATTCAATCCATGGTTTTGTGAGTATATCTGAAGGTCGACTTCTCCAGTTGTTCCGACGGCTGCGTCTGCAATTGTTCTTGGAGCGACTAGTTGACTAATATTACCGATACTCTGAATGCCCGCTGACCAAGCAGAAGGAGAAGCAACAAGAGCCCAAGATTCAGAAGCATTGTATCCTCCTTTAGTAACTGCGCCGACTGCAAGAATCTTGATGACTCCCTGATTGAGCAGCGTAACTGCAGGAGGAGTCACAGCTGCGGCAGCCATGTCAATTGAGCCAGAAGCAAGTCCCTGGAAAATCTGACTCGATGCGCCAAATCCTCTAACGAGTTGAAGGTCAATTCCACTACTGTTAAGCGATCCACCAAAAATGACCATGGCTTGCTGGGAGTCAAAAAATGGAAGATCTCCATAGTGTATTACAACCGCAGATGTTCCAGTGGTGCTTTGCAGATAAAGATACCCTCCCACCGAAGCTGCGGCAACGATAACCACGATGATAATAATCGCGGTCATCTTTGAGATAGCTGACTTTGACTCCGGATGATTCAGTTTGTGCACAGCTTTCGAGTCGCGGACCAATTTCCATAAAAGACTTTCGCGAATTGATCCTATTATTTCCGGTTGTCTTTGATATAAACTCGAATGAGCCAATCCCTTTGTCTAAGATGATTCATGAATCATAATCACGCAAATACCTTAGTAATTTCAACAAAATCTGACCAATTACCCGTGAGGATTCCAATAGGACTCAGTTATCCTATCTTTCTCTAGATCACAGCCTAGTCACCCAAACCTTATAAAATTGATACAGAGATTTTTTTCCGTGATCATGAAATCTTGAAAGTAGAGCGATACAGAGTCGGCGATGAAATATCCACTTGCTACGCTAGAATGGTGAAGGCAGGCAATTTTGTGTTTATCTCTGGTGTTGGAGGAAGAGAAGTTGCTCAGGACGATACCTACCAAGAAAAGGGGATCAAACTAGCAAAGTGGAGCGAGAAGGGATATGCTCTTGACATCGAAACACAAATGGAGTTAATATTCAAGAGAATCAAGAACTTGCTAGAAAAAGCAGGTACTTCTCTAGATAACGTAGTCCTCTCAAGGCTTTTCTTAGATGATATTCGGGATCTCGAAGCAGCTAGTAAAATCATCGAAAAGCATTGGACAAAGAACCCGCCTTGTCTTTCAGCCTATGGCGGAATCCAATTTGGGCGTAAGACCATGCGCGCAGAGCTTGAAGTCGTTGCGGTCGTACCTGACAAAGATTAATCATGAGTAAAGTATCTCAGGATCAATATCTCGCCTCCAAACAAATTCGGCCTCATAAGGGCATTGACGTGTCGCTTAGATAGTCGAAATTTGTTCTAGAAACCAAGGATATTGTTTCCTCTACCACGCGAGATTCATTCGAATTGAGCACTTTTTATGCCAGGGAGCCGTGGCAGCCAAACAAGGTTTTTGGTTCTTGAAGAAAGAAAACCGTGCTTACCTTATTCAACAAATGGGTAGAATCCCAAGCCAGTACAAATTACTGGACAAGTACAATCCAAAGTTGGCAGATTGCATAGCTTCGCTCAGAAGATCCAACTTTCCCGCAAAGCTTGATCCCAAATCAGCAATCCCTCTAAAGTACAAGGAGCTAATGGTTGTTGCATTGGAGGTAGCAGTAGGTAGGGGTGAAAGGGGCGTGAGTCATGCAAGAAAGGCCGTAAGAGCTGGCGCAACCATGCAGGAATTATTGGAGACTCTTGGGCTTTGCATATACCTTGTAGGAATGACCACTTTTGTTGATAGTGGAGATGCGTGCATGAGAGCAGCCCACGATGAACTAGTGCACCTGCCGAGGATCAGAACAAGCAGAAAGGGCTCATCGAAATAAAATGCCTAATTTCCTGAACCTGTGCGATTTAAATCAACCAATAAATATGGTTTGCATTTTCCGGGCCGGGTCAGTGAAGTCATTTTGCCGAGAAAAACAAAACAGCGGAAATCCAGTGGCAAAAGCTATTGGGGAATCGAAGACGTTAATCCGAAATACATGCCATCTTGGGCCCACGCAGTAATGGCAAGACAAGTTGGCCCGTTTCTTTTTCTGCAAGGGCAGATTGCCATAAATGAAGAGGGTAAGATCATAGGTGGATTCGGAGATCTTCCAGAAGAGGGCAGAAGACAACTCAGACAGGCTCTAGGCCCAGGTAGCTATCATGCCGACTCGTGGGAAGGTCCCATTGCAAGTCAGGCGTGGTATTGCATGTGGAAAACAAAGAGACTGCTAGAGGAGCGGGGGACTAACATGGACAACGTTGTGTTTGTAACGACATATATACGAAATATTGAGTGGTTTCCAATTTTGGAACGGGTGCGACGAATCTTTTTCAAAAAGGGACACGCGCCCGGCACCATATTGCAGGTTCCTCGTTTGGGCATAAGTGATGACGTACTAATCGAAATAGAGCCTTTGGCAGTGATTCCGGGGTACTACTGAAGCTTCGGATCCATGAATAGCTCGCAGTATTTCTGATTGAATAGAGTCTTTAAGAAAAGGTCCTGTTCAAAATAGGCTAGATCTCTAGTTACTTTAGCATCACGCTGATATACTCGCATGGAGTACCGCGGACGAAGATTCTTCTCAAATCGTGATCAATTATTGGCAGGGATCTCAGTCAAGGATCTTTCAGTAGTATACAAGGATTCACGTACTGGCTCCGAACTCAAAGTGCTAGATTCCCTCAATTTCGAAGTTGACGATGGGAAACTCGTGTGCATTCTTGGGATAAGTGGTTGCGGAAAGACTACATTACTCTATACTATCGGTGGAATCCAGAAGCAAACTAGCGGAGAAGTCATCTTCACTAATGTCAGGGGTTCGAAGGACCGTATTACAAACATGGTTTTTCAGGAGCCAGCACTGTTTCCTTGGCGAACACTTCAATCAAACGTAATATTCGGTCTAGAGATGAGGGGGAAGGACAAGCGAGAAGCAATAGAGCGTGCAAGCAAGTACCTAAACATGCTCGGACTCAAAGGCTTTGAGGATAGGTACCCCATTCAGCTTTCAGGTGGAATGAAACAACGGGCTGCAATTGCAAGAGCTCTCACTAACGACCCCGAGATACTGCTAATGGATGAACCATTTGCCTCCGTGGATGCTCAGACCCGTTGGTTCATGCAAGAGCAGCTTCTGGATATTCAGGCATCGACTAGGAAGACGATTCTGTTCGTAACCCACAATATTGAGGAAGCAATATTCCTAGCTGACAAGGTCATATTGCTGACTGCCAGGCCCACCAAAGTGAAGGAAACTATTGAAATCAAAATTCCACGCCCTCGTACTTGGGATACTAGATCGTCAGCAGAATTCATAGAGCATTACAGGCTTATTCTGGCTCACTTGAAGGAAGAGCTCGAGAGATCAGGCACTCTTCGCAATGCCTGAGGCTTGAAAATAAAGAGAGCAGTTGTCAAAAAAACTGGTAGCGCATAAAGAACCAGAAAAAGGTAAATGATAATGACAAAAGTATCGGGTGGTAACACAACTCTCGCCCTAATTTACGTCGTTCCTTTTGTAGTTCTGCTAGCGATCTGGCAATCGTTTGACTCCCTGAGACTGGTTTCGGAAGGGATACTTCCTTCTCCAATTGCAACTGCTTCAGCTGTTTACATTCTCGCTAAATCTGGAACGTTAGGAAGCAATGTAATAATTAGTCTACTTCGAACTGCTGCCGCGCTTGTAATATCGCTGCCTGTTGGAATCTTTGTTGGTCTCTTGATGGGCTGGAACAAGTTGATCTATCGATTGATGGCTTTGATCACGTTCCTTTTCTTTTCGATTCCTAAACTATCACTCTACACAATTGTGATGTTCATCTTTGGTTTCACAAATCAATCTGTCGTTGTAATTTCCTACCTCGGCTCAGTCTTTCCGGTTCTCTTTGCATCAATTGCAGCATCGAGATCTATTGATAAATCCCTTATTTACGCCGCCAAGGACAATTACGCGAATGGATATCAAATATTCACCAAGGTCCTGATCCCAAATTCTCTGCCTACGATTGGCGCCGGCATCAAACTGTCCATTGGAATAGGTTTTGTCGAAACAATTACCGCCGAATTATATCAAGCACCAGGCGGTACCGGACTTGGCTACTTACTCGTAACCGCAGGAACATACGGGCAGGCTGACGTCGCTTTGGGCGTCCTCATAACCACAATCATACTAGGTGGCGCGATTCTTGTATTCTCAGAATATGTTGAGAGGAGACTGAGCTCATGGCGAAGAAAATCAGTATGAATTCAAGGTTGAGCTGGGCAATATCTTTGATCCCGATAGGGCTCATTCTTCTGGCATGGGGCGCGCTTTCTCAATCTCACGCAAGCACTTTCCAAATACCAGCAGTCGGAGCTGTAGTGCAGACTCTTCTCTCGTCCTGGTTCGCCTTGTTTGTGGATGCGCTATACACTATCTTTCGTTCCGTGATTGGCTTTGTCATAGGTGCTTCACTGGGGATTTTCATTGGCTGGCTTGTTGGCTGGAGATTGATCATCTATCGGTTGCTGGGACCTCTAATCTATGTGCTTTCGGCGGCGCCTCCAATAGCCTTCCTCCCGATAATTCTAGTCTGGGCAGGAATAGGAAGCTTCCTCTACATTGTTTTGGCAATAATCGGCGCATTTTTCCCCGCTGTTTTCGCTGCGATTTCCGGGGCACGTTCTATCAATGCATTGTATGTAGATGTGGCTAGGGACAACGGAGCAAACGACTGGCAGATCATGAGAAAGGTTCTTCTTCCAAATGCCCTGCCAGCTTTGGCCTCCGGAATCAGACTTGCTTTCATAACAGCTTTCATTCTGGAGGTTGACGCAGAGATAATAGTCTCAGGCCACCTCGAGGTGGGGCTTGGAATTTTTATTTCATATGAAAACGCGCTCCTAAATCTTAGTGATGTTTTCGCCGGGGTGATTGCACTCGCAATTACGGGGTTGCTTGTGCTCGTCCTATCAGATCAGCTCGAAAAATGGCTCACGCCCTGGCTTAACGTCTAGAAAGTTTATACTTCAAAGATATTTCTGGTGTGAAAAGACTGCGTGTCTCGATCAATATTGCTTGCTGCTTATCTCTATTTCAACAGCGATGAACTAACTAAATATATGCAATCGAACTGGGTTCGAATTCAATGTCAGAATTTGATCCTCCCGGTAAGATGACTGTTGGCACTTATCTTAAGGCATGGGACACACTCGGATTCATCCAAGAGTCTGACCTTGATGAGATAACTCATGGGGCTATTGATACGCATGTGCATGCTTATCCTGACGTTAGGGTAAGGCCAAGTATCATCGATGTTGCAAAGAGAGCTTCCGTTCTGGGCATGGCTGGTGTAGTGTACAAATGCCACTTTACAGTAACTGCAGGGGCTGCGTGGATTGTAGACCAATGGGTCTCTGAATGGTGCAAAGAGAGAAATTTGAAACCAGCGCGTGTTTGGGGCGGTATGGTACTCAACAGCACCGTGGGTGGATATTCTCCAGAGACCGTCGAAATTGTATCCCGTTTCCCAGGTGCGAAGGTGGTTTGGACACCCACGCTAACTGGCAGAGAACACAGAGAGCGCGTCGGAGGAGAAAAAGGAGTTGGCGTCTACGCCCTGACTGAACATGGAGAGTTGAAACCTGAGGTCATCCAGATACTGGATATTCTTTCACACTCAAAACAGCGTGTTGCCTTGGCAATGGGACATGTTTCACCGGAAGAAACGATAGCAATAGCAAAAGAAGCAAAATCAAAAGGAGTGAAGGTTCTCGTTGATCATGTCTTGCAGAGAAAGCCGACGGTGTTCACGACGGAGCAGATAAAACTGCTCTCAACTTTTGCATACATTGGATTTGCTTCGACTTCTTCAATCGAAGGTCTTGGCTCGGAAACTGCCAAGCTGATCGAGCAAGTTGGACCAGAGCGAACCATACTGCAAACTGACTATGGGCAAATTTGGAGTCCACTAGCGCCAGATGGATTCAGGTTCCTGATGAGGGAGATGTTGGGTCAAGGATTCACAAAGAGGGAAGTGCAGAAGATGGTGAATGACAATCCTCGAGACTGGCTCTCATTAGCTCCTGAACCCTAACAATCCCGCTGACCAACTAGACGCCGAATAGCAAATGAGGAAAGCCTGTCACACGAAGGTCGAATTTGTGTTAGACTCATAATATTAGGCGGTGATTGATGGATTCTAGAACCGATCTATGAAACAAGCTGTTCCTTATGCCGAGTAGGAAACCAAATCATAAGTAGAGGAAATGCAATGGCTTTGGAGAGCTAGATACAGGAATTCCGATGAAACATATGAAAGCTACAATTCCTCAATTGAAACATTTGAAGCAATACAGGATGTCCAATAACAGAGGCTTTCGTTACAATTCTTGTTTTGCTCCCTAGCTTTATATTTTCTCCCCCCTCGCTCGTTTTTCACCGGCGCGCGCAAACACGTCCTTAAGCCCATACGATCCACAAAGAAAAA